>TARA_R110000787_G_scaffold37652_1_pt1 | contig 17402 bp, 18 predicted proteins | sample TARA_R110000787 | Tara Oceans TARA_R110000787 (sample SAMEA4397920) | marine metagenome | biome: Polar Biome; feature: [DCM] deep chlorophyll maximum layer (ENVO:01000326); material: water (ENVO:00002006), including particulate matter (ENVO:01000060) such as... | depth 35 m
TGTCCGCCATCGTTTGTGCGGCCGTTGGAAAATAGCCACGAAACACCGGCTCGTCATCGAGATGCTGATTACGTTTGAGCTCGCGATAGATGGTCGAACGATGTCGCTGCAGCGACGCTGCTATCTGATGCACGGACCGCCCGGTTGCAGCCAGTTGATAGATATGTCGCCGCTCATCCAAACCCAGATGCTGGTAGCCGTTCATCATGTGCCTTCCTGGAAAGGGGATCAAACCCCTATAAATCCTAGGATTTCGCACTTCGATCTAGAATCCACCCTGCTACAATCATAAAGTCCGATAATAAGGATTATGTTAAATACAATCTCTCATCGGCTTCAATCTTCCTGGATCTGGCTATGTTCGCGCGTGTCGCGCATCCGCACATAGACCACCAGCGAAATGGCGATCATCACCGTGACATAGATGTAGAAGGCTTCCTCCATGCCCGCTTGCTTGAACCACAAGGCGACGAACTCCGCCGTCCCGCCAAACAGCGTATTAGCCAAAGCGTAAGGCAGTGCCACGCCCAGTGCCCTGATGTGCGCCGGAAACAGCTCGGCCTTCACCACCGCGTTGATCGAGGTATAGCCAGTGACGATGACCAGCCCCGCCATCACCAGCAGACCGGCGATCAGCGGGTCTTTGGTCACGGCCAGCGTCGCGAAGATCGGATAGGTGCACAGGACACCCATGACGCCAAAGCCGATCATCAGCGGCTTGCGCCCGATCCGGTCGGACAGCGCGCCAGCGACCGGTTGGAGCAGCATGAAAGCGAACAGGGTCACGGCGTTGATCTGCGACGCGGTTTCCCGGCTGAGGCCGCTCGTGTTGACCAGGAATTTCTGCATGTAGATCGAATAGGCGTAGAAAGCGATCGTGCCGCCGGCGGTCAACAGCATCACCGTGAGCGTTTCGCGCGGATGGTTGGTGATGAGTTCAACAAAGCCGGATTTGGGCGCGCCTGCCGCTTTGGCGACCGCAAAGCTCTGCGTTTCGGCAAGGCCGCGCCGCAGCCAGAAAACAATCACCGCCAGCGCGCCGCCGATGAAAAAAGGTATGCGCCAGCCCCAGGCGTCCAATTGCGCCTCTGTCAGCGTCGCCTGCAAGACCAGCAGCACGCAGATGGCGACCAACTGTCCAGCGATCAGCGTGACATATTGAAAGCTGGAAAAGAAACCGCGTCGGTTTTTGCCCGCCATTTCCGACAAATAGGTGGCGCTCGCGCCATATTCGCCGCCGATCGACAGGCCCTGCATCAGGCGCGCCAATACGAGCAATAGCGGTGCGGCAACGCCGATCGTCTCATAACCTGGCGTCACCGCGATCAACAGCGAGCCTGCGCACATCAGCGCCACGGACAGCGTCAGGCCGCTTTTGCGGCCATGCCGGTCGGCATAGACGCCCATCAGCCATGCGCCGATCGGCCGCATCAGGAAACCAACCGCAAAGATCCCGGCGGCGCTCAGCAACTGGGCGGTGCGATCCTGGCTGGGGAAGAAATGCGGCGCGAAATAGAGGGTGAAGGCGGCATAGGCATACCAGTCATACCATTCGACCAGATTGCCGGTGGAGCCGCCGATGATAGCCTTGAGCCGCTGGCGCTGCGTTGGTGGTGCGAGCGATGGCGTCATGGCGTCAGCACCATCTCGCCATACTGCACGCCCCAGCTTTTGAGGCGGGACAGCATGTTCATGCCGATGACGTTGATCTCTCCGAATGCGGGCGACACGACGACGGGCAGGTCGCTGGCGATCACCGGGCCAATCGCCAGCGTGGCGATGCTCGACCGGCGCGCTTGGACCTTGCCATTCGCGGTGGTCATGACCACGCCGGGCGCGCCGACATCATAGTTGAGGCCTGCCGCGCGGGCGGTCGGCTCCGACAGCGCCGTGATGGTCGCGCCGCTGTCGATCAGGAAACGCGCGGGCGTGCCGTTGATGCTGGCTTCAACCCAATAATGGCCGTCGCGGGCAACCGGAATGCGAATGGCTTGTCCTTCGGCGCGGACGGGCTGCAGCGTTGGTGGTGCATTGCCGACCGGCCCGCCCTCCTCCGCCCAGCGACCGGTAAGATAGCCCTGCTGCTGCGCCAGTGTGAACAGCCCGAACAGGCCCGCGAAGATCGCGACCCACAGCAAGGCCAGGCGTAGCAGCGAGCCCCAGGCCAGCCTGCGCCCAATCAGCGCCGATCCGACCAGCACGAGCGCCAGCACATACCAAAGGGTCGATGCTGCCTGATCGCCGTCCATCAATCCCCCTGCTCTGCGGTCGCCAGTTCCACGGTCATGCCGTCATAGCCGGGTTCCACGCCGCTGGGGAGTGTCCGCCGCAGCGTCGCATAATCCATGCTCTGGTCCATATGCGTCAGGATCGCCTGGCGGGGTTTGGCTTGCGCGATGCCGTCCAAAGTGAGGGCGAGGTGCGGGTGGGTCGGGTGTGGTTTTTCCCGCAGGGCATCGACCACCCAGACATCGAGCCGGTCATAGAGCGCGAGCATGGCTGGCGTTAGTTCATGAAAATCAGTGGCGTAGCCGATAGACCGGCCACCATGGCTGAAGCGGAAGCCGGTGGACCAGATGTCGCCATGGGGTTGATCGACGCAGGCGATGTCGATGTCGCCGATCCGCAGGCTGTCGGGCAGGACATGCGGCGCGATGGTCGGATGATAGCCGTTGCGCCCTTCAAAGGCATAGGCGAAGCGCTGCGCCAGCAGACGGAGCGTCTGTTCGCGCGCATAGCCGGGCACGGGCGAGCGGCGATGGTGGAAGAGTTGGCGGACATCGTCGATGCCATGGCTGTGATCGGCATGATCATGCGTCCACAATATGGCGTCGATCTGGACCACGTCAGCGGCGAGCAATTGCGCGCGCATGTCGGGCGAGGTGTCGACCAGGATGCGGGTGGTCGGACTTTCGACCAGGATGGACACGCGGCTGCGGCGGTTCTTCGGCTCGGTCGGGTCGCATGCGCCCCAATCATTACCGATCCGGGGAACGCCGGAGGAGGTGCCACTGCCCAGGATCGTAAGTTTGAAGCTCATGCCACCTTCTTGAACAAGGTGCGGAAATTGGCGGAGGTGGCGGCGGCCAGTTCTTCCATGCTTTCACCGCGCAGGGTCGCGAGGAAGCGCGCCGTGTCCGCGACGAAGGCCGGTTCGCAGGGACGACCGCGATGCGGCACGGGGGCGAGGAAGGGGGAGTCCGTTTCCACCAGCAGACGGTCGAGCGGCAGGCGCGCCGCCGTTTCCTGCAGATCCTTCGCGCTCTTGAAGGTCACGATGCCCGAAATGCTGATATAGAAGCCGAGGTCCATCGCGGCGTCTGCAAAGGCGCCGCTGGCGGTGAAACAATGGATGACGCCGGGATAGGCCCCCTTCCCCATTTCATCGCGCATGATCGCCAGCGTATCCTCTTCCGCATCGCGGGTGTGGACGATCAGCGGCAGGCCGGTGTCGCGCGAGGCAGCGATGTGTGCGCGAAAACTCTTCTGCTGTCGATCGCGGTCGCTATGGTCGTAATAATAATCGAGGCCGGTTTCGCCGATACCGACGACGCGCGGATGCGCGGCGCGCTCGACCAGCTTGGCGGTATCGACATGGGGATGCTCGTCGGCTTCATGCGGGTGGATGCCGACGGTCGCCCAGACGTCGGGCGCACGGATCGCGGTGTCGAGGACGGCGTCCCATTCGCTTTCGCGGGTTGCGATATTGAGCATCAGGTCGATGCCAGCCGCGCGGGCGCGTTCCAGCACATTCTCCTGATCCTCGATCAAGCCCTTGTAATTCAAGTGGCAATGGCTGTCGATGAGCATGGCGATCAGGAGTCCGCTTCGGTCAGTTCGAGGCGGGGGAAAAGCGGCTTGGGGGGGCCAAGGGTGAAGCCATTTTCTACCAACGTCTGGTACCAATTCGAACGAAGCGCCGCGTGGTGGCGGACGTCTTCAGGCACTCCCATCTGGTCCAGCAATGCCGTTGCGCTCGCTGGGATCACTGGCAAGATGGCGACCGCTAACTGCCCGATCGCTATATATAGCGTCGCGAGAACTGCCTCCATACGTGCAGGATCCGTTTTTCTCAAAGCCCAGGGTGCTTGGGCGTCAATATAAGCGTTACAAGCGAATACTGCGCGCATCCAAGATTGGATACCGTCCGAAGGCGCAAGGCTTTGAAAATCACTCTCAAGCGCCGCAATTTCCCTGCTCACAAAGGACTGTAAATCTGTATCAGCATCGGTCTCAGCGTTACCACCCCAAGGCAAGCGGCCTTCCAGATTTTTGGCGATAAAGCTCAGCGTCCGCTGCGCGAGATTGCCGAAGCTGTTGGCGAGGTCGCTGTTGGCGCGGGCGACGATCGCTTCGGCGCTGTAGCTGCCGTCATTGCCGAACGTGACTTCTGACAACAGGAAATAGCGCAACTGATCGACGCCGAACCGCTCGGCCAGTGCGATGGGGTCGGCGACATTGCCGACCGACTTGGACATTTTCTCGCCGCGGTTGAGCAGGAAGCCGTGGCCGAAAATCTGGCTTGGCAAAGGCAGCTTCGCACTCATCAGGAAGGCTGGCCAGTAAACGGCATGAAAACGCACGATATCCTTGCCGATGATGTGGGTGATATCACCCCCCTCGGCCCAGTAGCGCGCCATCCGGGTGGCATCGTCGGGATAGCCGCAGCCGGTCAGATAATTGGTCAGCGCGTCGACCCAGACATACATGACATGGCCGTCGCTGCCCGGCACCTTCACGCCCCAATCGAAGCTGGTGCGCGAGATGCTGAGGTCGCTCAGGCCGCCTTCGACGAAGCGCAGGATTTCGTTGCGGCGGCTGTCGGGTTGGATGAAGCCGGGCTGGCTTTCATAGAGGGCCAGCAGCCGGTCCTGATAGGCAGACAGGCGGAAGAACCAGCTTTCCTCGACCGTCCACTCGACCGGCGTGCCCTGGGGCGAGAGTTTGACGCCCCCTTCCCCTTCGACGATTTCCTTCTCGTCGTAAAAGGCTTCGTCGCGGACGGAATACCAGCCTTCATAGCGGCCAAGATAGAGGTCGCCATTGGCCTCCATCGCCTGCCAGATCGCCTGGCTGGCGCGGTGATGATCGGGTTCGCTGGTGCGGATGAAGCGATCATGGCTGATGTTAAGAACTGATGCCATGTGCTGGAAATGCGCCGCCATTTCATCGGCAAGCGCGCGCGGCTCGATGCCGCGCGTGCGCGCGGCCTGGTCCATTTTCAGGCCATGTTCGTCGGTGCCGGTCTGGAAAAATACGTCGCGGACCATCATCCGCTGGAAGCGGGCGATCGCGTCGGTGGCGATCACCTCATAAGCGTGGCCGATATGCGGACGGCCATTGGGATAGCTGATGGCGGTGGTGATGGTATAGGGTTTGGACATGGCGCCTTCCCTAGCGGCTGTTCGCCTGCGCGCAAAGTCGCTTTTCAGGCGGCGCGCGGTGCCAGCGCCGCGACATGGCCCGCCAGTTCGAACACGACCGCCGCTGGATCGAGCGACAGGATGATCGCCCCGCCCGCCAGCCGCCGCGCTTCCTCCCAATGGTCAAGCGCCACGCCAAGGGCGGGACCATTGCGGTGCCGCGCAGCCTCGGCGAGGAAAGCGGGCGCGCGTTCCAGAAAGGCTTCATAGCGGGGGCGGGCTGCTTTGGTCGCCAGCGTTTTGGCGAGCAGGAGCCGATGCCGGTTGCCGGGATCGCCATCGGTCGCGATCGACGCCAAAGCGGCTTCGATTTCCGCCAGATTAAGCCCGGCATAGCGCAATGCCTTGCCCGGCGATCCTTCCCCTGCCCGCACCAGCGCGTCCATTTCCTGCGCCGAAAATTCTTGCTCACCCGCGCGCAGCACTGTTCGCATCGCCGCATCGTCCAGCGGATCGAAGCGCAACGTGCGGCAGCGCGAGCGGATGGTCGGCAGCAGACGGCCAGGCGCATGGCTGACCAGCAGGAACAGCATGTCGGCGGGCGGCTCCTCCAGCGTCTTGAGCAGGGCGTTGGCGGCACCGCGTTCGAGATCGTCGGCGCTGTCGATCACCACGATGCGGCGCGTCGACAGCGACGGGGCCGACTGAAGCAGCCGCCCCAGCCCGCGCACCTGATCCACGCTGATGTTGCGCGCGGTGACGCCATCTTTTTCGAGCGGAGCAAGTTCGGCATAGTCGGGATGGGCACCGGCATCGATCAGGTAGCGTACCCGGTGGTCTTCGGGAACGGTCAGCCCCTCCCCCTCGACCTTCGGCCCGGCTGCATCGGCGAGCAGGCGCAGCGCCAGCGCGCGCGCAAAGCTGCCCTTGCCGATGCCGCGTGGGCCGCTCAATATCCAGCCATGGTGCATCCGCCCGCTAGCCGCCGCCGCGATCAGCAAACGGGCCTGCCCGTCATGGCCGATGAGCGTCGTCATGGCAGAAGGTCAGCCAGCGCTTCGAGCAGCCGAGCGGTGACGGCGTCCGCTGCGCCCGATGCATCGACAGGCCGGAAACGGGCGGGTTCTTCGACCGCAAAGCGGGCAAAGGCGTCCGCCACCGCCCGATGAAAGGACCGATCCCGCCCACCAATCCGGTCGGACATATCGCCATCACGGGCACGCGCGCGCCTTTCGGCTTCCGCTTCCGGCAAGGTCAGGAACAAGGTCCGGTCGGGCAGGAACCCGGCGCTGCCGATCCGGTGCAGCGCCACTATGTCAGCGTCGGTCAGCTCGCCCTGCCCCTGATAGGCGCGGCTCGAATCGAGATAGCGGTCGGACAGCACCCATGCACCCCGCGCCAGAGCGGGGCGGATCGCCTTTTCGCCATGGTCGGCGCGCGCGGCGGCGAACAGCAGGGCTTCGGCGCGCGGGCTCCAGCGATCCTCGCCGCCGGTGAGCAGCAAGGCGCGGATCGATTCCGCGCCTTCGCTGCCGCCCGGCTCGCGCGTTTCCACGACCTCCAGCCCGCGCGCGCGCAGGGCAGCGGCGAGCGCGCGAAGCTGGGTCGATTTCCCCGCGCCCTCGCCACCTTCCAGGGTGATGAAGCGGCCCGGACTCACCCGAACAGCGACTTCATGCCATTCCAGATGCGGCCGAACATACCGGCTTCGGCCACATCTTCGCCCGCCACCAACGGCATGACCTGTGGCGGCGTGTCTGCCGTCTGGATGATGAGCTGGGCGATCTGCTGCCCCTTGGCGATCGGCGCCTTGATCGGGCCGGTATAGACGACCTTCACCTTGACGTTGGCCGACGCGGTGCGGGGCAGCGTCACCGCCATATTATGCGGCGCAACCAAGGGCACGGTCGTTGCGCTGCCCAACTGAACTTCAGCGGTTTCGACCACGGCACCCTTCTTGAACAAAGGCTGCGCCTTCCAGGCTTTGAAGCCCCAGTCCATGAAGCGCACCGATTCGCCGATGCGGCCATTGAAGCTGGTCAGCCCGGCAACGACCATGACCAGACGACGGCCATCCTGTTCGGCGGACCCGGTAAAGCCATAGCCTGCTTCCTGCGTATGCCCGGTCTTGAGGCCGTCCGCCCCGGCGATCTTGCCCAAAATCGGGTTGCGATTGCCCTGGCTGATGTCGGCCCCGCCCATCGTCTTGCCCCAGGTGAAGGAGCGCGCGGCATAGAAGCGCTTGTAGAGATCGGGCGTCTCTTCGATCGTCGCCTGAGCGAGGCTGGCCAGATCCTCGGCCGTCACATAGGTCACGCCTTCGTCCGGCCAGCCGTTGCTCGTGCCGAAATGGCTATTGGCAAGGCCCAGCCGCTTTGCCTCCTCGTTCATCTGCGCGACGAACGCCTGTTCGGTACCCGCAATTCCTTCGGCCAGCACGACACAGGCGTCATTGCCCGACAGCGTGACGATACCATGCAGTAGATTTTCCACCGACACCTGTTCGCCCGCCGACAGGAACATGGTCGATCCGGCTTGCGGTCCGTGCCATTGCTTCCAGGTTTCCGGGCGCACGGTGAACATCGTGTCGAGCTTCAATTCGCCGCGCTGGATCAGGCGGAAGGCGACATGCGCCGTCATCATCTTCGCCATCGAAGCGGGCGGCATGCGCGTCTGGCCGCCCTTGTTATAGAGTACCGCGCCCGACGACAGATCCTTCATATAAGCGATCGGCGCTTCGCTGCTATAGGGCGGCGCAGCGGCAGTCAGCGGCTGGGCCAACAGCCCGGCGAAGAGGAGGACTGCAACGGACTTGTTCATGACACTGCCTTCAATTGGGTGGAATCGTGCGGCGTTGCGCCGGATCTATCGCGCGTCATTAGCGATGATCGGCGCATTCTCAAAGCCCCCTGCTGCGGCTGCCCGGACGCCCGCCTGCGCTGCGGTTCGGGTGGGATAAGGGCCAAAGCGCACGCGCCACAGACTGCCGCCTTCGACAGCGGTCGCACCGATGCGTTTCGCGAGCGTTTCCGCGCGGCCGCGCGAGGAGAAGGCACCGACCTGCACGACATAGCCACCCGTTGCAGCGGGCGCGGTCGGCTGAGGGGCGCGCGTCGGGCGTGGCTTAGATGTGGCGGGGATGCTGGCGACCGATTGGCGCGGGGGAAGCGTGGCCCGCAATGGGGCGAGCAGCGCGGCGGGTGTTTCCAGCCGTTCTGCGACACGTTGATGGGCGCGAAGCAGCGCGCGATCCTGCTCCGGCGGATTGACCCGGCGGACCCGCACTGGCGCTGCGCCTTCGCCGATGATCCCTAGTTGTTTGGCCGCGCCGCGCGACAGGTCGATCAGCCGATCGTTCGCAAAAGGCCCGCGATCATTGATGCGCACCAATATCGTTTTGCCGGTATCGAGCGCCGTCACCTCGACATAGCTCGGCAAAGGCAGAGTCTTGTGTGCGGCGGTGATCGCCATGGGCATGAACGTTTCGCCATTGGCGGTCTTGTTGCCCTGCAACTCCTCCCCATACCAACCGGCATAGCCCACCGCGTCATAATTGGGCGTATCCTCGGGCGTGTAGGTGACACCCGCCACGGCGTAGGGTGCCCCGATCGTGACCGGCTCGTCAGCGACCAAAGCTGTTTGCGGCAAAGGACGTGGCGTCGGTGTGGGCGGCACGAGCGGGGGCTCCCCACCGCAGGACGCCAGCGTCAGCAGCATCCCCGCCGCCCATTGCGGCCTACCAACCCTATTGTTTGACCGCATCAGCCAGCAACCCCACGGACAGCGCATAGAAATTGGAGCAATTATAGTCGAGAATGGCGCGGTAATTACCGGTCAGCAGATAGGCAGTCTTCCCCGGCCCGTCGGGTTCCAGCAGCGTCGCCATCACGCTATCCGCGGGCCAGCTATCCCGTGCCAAGGACATGCCCAGCTTGCGCCACTCCCCAATGGTCAACCAGCGGCTATGGCGGTTGAAGACGCGCGGACATCGCGCTGGCTGCGTCCGGGCCGTAATGGCTGCGCGGTTGAAACTGGTGGGCACGTTCACGGCAACGCCCCAAGGCTGACCCGCACGCCAGCCGGACTGAACGAAATAATTGGCGATCGACGCCAGGGCATCGGCCTCGCTGGTCCAGATGTCGGCCTTGCCATCGCCATCGCCGTCGCGCGCCAGACGCAGATAGACGCTGGGCAGGAACTGCGGATAGCCCGTTGCGCCGGCCCAACTGCCAACCAGGCGGCTGCGCGGCACGCCATTGTCGAGCATTTTCAGCGTCGCGAGCAATTCCGGTTCGAACAGCGTCCGCCGCCGCCCCTCCCAGGACAGAGTTGCGAGCGAACGGATCAGATCGAAATCGCCGGTGTAGGAACCATAATTGGTCTCATGGCCATAGATCGCGACCATAATCTCTTCGGGCACGCCCGTTTCCGCTTCGATCCGGGCGAGGCGCGCGCGATTGTTGCGATAGGCGACCCGTCCGCGATTGATGCGCGCGGCGTCGACATGCTTGACCCGATAGGGTTCGAAATTCGGGATCGGCGAATAAGCGCCACCCCCTGGCTGGCTTTGGTCGAGTTGGATGACGCGGGGGTTGGGGGTCAACGTTGCATAGACGCTATCAAGCGTCGCATCCCGGATTCCCATCGCCCGCGCTTTGGGCCGGATGCTGTCCAGATAGGCGCGGAAGGCCGCGCTGTCCTGCGCCACGGCCTCGGTCGGCGCGACACCGCAAGCGGCAACGCCAGAAAGGCCAAGCAGCAACGAAAACACGGATATACGCACAGAATCTCCCATGACCCCGTTGTTGCACAGGCAGGCAGCGAGGTGAATCCCTTAATGGCAAGCAAGCGCCAAGAAAGGGATGAACCGATCGATCAGCGATTTTTGCGCTTGGCAAGTCCGTCCGGCGCGCTAGGAAGCCAGACAACGGAAGTGTGGCCGAGTGGTTTAAGGCAGCGGTCTTGAAAACCGCCGTGGGTGTAAGCTCACCGTGGGTTCGAATCCCACCGCTTCCGCCACCCCTCCCAATCCAAGCAATGGCGCGATATTCTGCCAAATTGCTATGTCCATGCCGCCGCTTGTTCCGACGACCAAACAGGTGGATATCGCACACGGTGTAGGGCTGTCCTGTCCGAACTCACGCGCGCGGCCACGCGCCAAGGGCCGTTTCGACGATGGCCAGCAAGGACTCACGGGAAGCACCGTCGCGTGCGAGGGTGGACATGCCTTGCGCTAAAGCCATCACGAATCCTGCCAGAGTGGGGCCATGCGTCCCGCGCGGGATCATGCCATTGGCGATATCGCGATCAATGCGGGCCTCAAGGCATGCGGCTATTGATTTGCGAACGTCGGCGATGGCGCCCTGCACATCGCGAGAGGCGGCAGACCCGCTTGCCGTGGCGCTGGCGAGCAGGCATCCCTTTGGGGTGGTGTCGCCCGTGTACATGATCGCTGCGTTGACCAGCATCGAGCGGGCGGCCTCATAGGCCGTCGGCGCGTCATCGATCGCCCGCGCGGCCGCGTCTTGATCCCCCACGTAGCGCCTTGTTGCTTCCAGAAAGAGCCGCTTTTTGTCGCCAAATGCCGCATATAGGCTTGGGGCCGTCACACCCATGGCAGTCGTGAGATCGACGATCGAGGTCGTTTCATAACCGTGCCGCCAAAAGGTTAGCATGGCTTGTTCCAGTGCGGCGTCGCGATCGAACGATAAGGGCCTGCCGGTCTTGCGCGGTGCCGTGACGGTGGAATTTGATAATTTCATAGTGATCGCTCTGAAATAGATTGACGTGCCTTATCGAACATATAATGGCTTTCATATCGAACGCTAGGAAAGTAACCTTATGTCGCTCACCGATTTCCGCACGCTCGGCCGCTCGGGCCTGGTCGTCAGTCCGCTCGCCCTTGGCACCATGACGTTCGGGTCCAACGCGTGGGGAACCGACGAAGGCCTGTCTCGGACGATCTTCAATGCCTATCGCGATGCGGGCGGCAACTTCATCGACACGGCCGACATCTATTCGGGCGGCGAGAGCGAGGCACTGGTCGGTCGGTTCATCGCGGAAAGCGGCGCACGGGACGACATCGTGCTGGCTACCAAATTCGCGTTCAACAGTGCGGCAAGCCCGCTGACCCAGACACAAGCCGGTGGCGGCAATCCCAATGCAGGCGGCGCTGGCGCGAAGAATATTCATCGCGCGCTCGACGCATCGCTGAAGCGGCTGCGCACCGACTATATCGATCTGTACTGGATGCATATCTGGGACGGCGTGACCCCGGTCGAAGAGATCGTGCAAACGCTCGGCGACCTCGTGCGGGCAGGCAAGATACGCTATTTCGGCCTGTCGGACATGCCCGCCTGGCTGGCAATGAAGGCGGCGACGATCGCAACCGAGCGCCGCGTTCCCGGCCCGATCGCGATGCAGCTCGAATATTCGCTCGTCGCGCGCGATGTGGAAAGCGAGCATTTACCCGCTGCGCGAGAGGGCGGGATGGGCATCATGCCATGGAGCCCCCTGGCGGGCGGATTCCTGACCGGAAAATATAAGCGCGGCAACACGTCCGACACCGGCCGATTAAGCGGCGCGAACCCATTTGGCGACAGCAAATTCGTCGATCGGAACTGGGACATTCTCGATGTGCTCCAAGCGGTTGCAGACGAGCTTGAACGGCCCGCAGCGCAGGTGGCGCTTGCCTGGACGCTGGCCCGCCCCGGTGTCACCTCCACCTTGATCGGCGCGAGGACGGTGGCCCAGCTGGACAGTAATATTGTCTCTACGGACATCCGCCTGACCGCCGAACAGATGCAGCGGCTCGACGCTGCCAGTGCGCCGACGCTAGGGTTCAGCGCGTCCCTGGCACAACCCTTTATTCGCCGCATGATCTTTGGCGGATATGACGTGACCGGTTGGGGCGAATAACCCCCATGCCATCCGCCCTGCTCCGTCGGGAAGGCTGAAAACCTCTGCGGGTTACAGGCTGGACTGGCGCGCCGCGTTAACGGTATTCGGCTAAGATCTAATGCTCATATTCGTCGAGCGTGCGCCGCGAATAAAGTCAGTATCGTCCAACCTCGTCCTTCAGTGCGCCTCGCTGCGCATCCGCACCACCAGCGCTTCGATCTCATTGGGTTCGAGCAGCCAGGTCCGCGTCTTGCGCCCTTCCCGGTGAACCGGATGGGTCAGCAACACGCGCGCCTGGGTCTGTGCATGGGGTTTATAGAGGGCAAAGTGGGTCGCGCAGTCGCGGATCGTGCCGATCAAGGGCGGCTTGCCGTCCAGGTCGATCATCGTCGCGGGCTGATCCCAAGGGATGGCGGCGACGCCGGGATATTTCTTTTCCATGGGTATGGGACACCACGGCGCGCCGCCAAAATCAAGCGGCTTATCGCAGCAACGCCACCAATATGGGGTCGCGGGTGGCGGCAGGGTCGCGCCGTATCTCCGCTTCCTCGCGGCCGATGGCGCGAAAAATAGCGTCGCCAATCTGGCCCGACACATTCCCGGCCAGCGCCGCATAATCCCGGCCTCCCGTCGCAGAAAGCGCCGCTGTCAGCATTTCGAACATATCCGATTGCAGCGCGCGGGACGCGCCGGGTAGCAATGCTTCGACCACGGACCCACGCGCTTCCCGCGCCAGCAGGTCGGTCGCTGCCGTCGGCCCGCCGCGCAGGACGGACACGGCATCGGCCGGCGTCATGCGCTGCACCGCATCCATCACGATCGGCGCAGCATTGTTGGCCAGATCGACGGCGACATCGTTGAGCGCCATGTCCACCCGGTCGCGCACCGCGCGGGTGCGCAGCAGCGCGGACAGGACCGCGCCGCCCCGGTCACCGCCCAGATCCGGCGGCGTGATGCGGGTGAGTTGATCATCATAAAAGCCGCCCGGCTCGGTCAACCGCGCAAAGGCGCGCTGGCTCGACAGCTGGAGCAGGCGGCGCACCGCTTGCTCGACCGTGTAGCGCCCCATCGGGGTCGCGCAGGCTGCGAGCGGGAGCAACGTCAATGTCGCGATCACGCTGCGCCTGTTACAAAGGCTCTCTGTCCGAACCATGATGCGTCTCCCTATTATTTACGCGATGCTATGCGCAGGACTATCTTGCAGAGACCTGAACTGGGCTATCAGAGGCCAGGCGATCTCATTGATGCCACGCTTAACGCGTTGCGTTTGCTATCGCCGCATTATAGTCGGACAATTATGAGGCAGCAGAGTTTCATCGCCGTCGATTGGGGCACGACAAACCGCCGCGCCTACCAGATCGTGAAGGGTGCGGTCGTTGCGGCGCAGCGCGATGCCTTGGGCATCACGTCGGTGCCGCCAGGCGGCTTCGTGCCGGAGGTCGATCGCCTGCGCGACCAGTTGGGCGGCGCACCTGTGCTATTGGCGGGCATGGTCGGTTCCAATCGCGGCTGGATCGATGCGGGCTATGTCCCCACGTCCGCCACCCTCGATGCGCTTGCCGCCGCGATCGTGCGACCTACCGACGGCGTCATGATCGTGCCGGGCGTATCCCATATCGCCGACGGCCGGGGCGACGTGATGCGCGGCGAGGAAGTGCAATTGCTCGGCGCGGTCGCCGCTGGCCTCGTCCCCGCCGACGCCTTGCTGTGTCAGCCGGGGACCCATTGCAAATGGGCCTGGATGCGCGAAGGCGCGATCGCCGCCTTCGTCACCGCCATGACCGGAGAGATGTTCGCCCTGCTCAAGGCCCATGCCCTGATCGGCCAGGACATGACCGGTCCGGTCACACCGGGCGATGCGTTTCGCGCTGGCGTGCGCGAAGCCAAGCGCGGGGACATGCTCGCGTCGCTGTTCGCCATCCGCCCGGCGGGGCTGCTTGGACTGCGCGACCGCGCCGATGCCGCGTCCTTCGCCAGCGGCCTGCTGATCGGCAGTGATTGCGCCGCCCATGCCGCTGGCGGCACCGTCCATCTGTTGGCCGATCCGACGCTGGGCGCACTCTATGGCTGCGCCATCACGGAACTGGGCGGCACGGCCGTCATGGTCGACAGCGAAGCCGCCTTTATCGCGGGCATGACCCGCCTTTGGGAGCAGATTGCATGAGCCTGGATTTCCCCACCGCCTTTTCCCGCTGCCCGCTGGTCGCCATCTTGCGCGGCGTGCGGCCGGACGAGGTCGAACCGATCGGCGACGCATTGGTCGAAGCAGGCTTCACCCTCATCGAAGTGCCGATGAACTCGCCTGACCCGATCGACAGCATCGCCCGGCTGGCGCGCCGGTTCGAGGGGCAGGCACTGGTCGGCGCAGGCACGGTGCTGACCATCGAACAGGTCGAACAGGTGCGGCAGGCGGGCGGGCAGCTTATCATCTCGCCAAACAGCGATGTCGCCGTCATCGCCGCGACCGCTCGGGCGGGCATGATCTCGATGCCGGGCTATTTCACCCCGACCGAAGCCTTCGCCGCGATCGCGGCAGGCGCATCGGCGCTCAAGCTCTTTCCCGCCGAAGCCGCCACGCCCGCGGTCCTCAAAGCCCAGCGCGCCGTCCTGCCGAAGGATCTGCCCGTGCTGATCGTCGGCGGCATCAACCCCGGCAATATGACCCCCTGGGTTCAGGCGGGGGCCAACGGGTTCGGCCTTGGCTCTGCTCTCTACAAACCCGGCGCGACCGCTGCGCAGGTCGGCGAAGCGGCGCGCGCCTTCATCGCCGGCTGGCAGGCCTTGGCGGCGTAACGCAAACTTTGCCTATCCCTTCATGTCGATGGTCGCGATCAGCCCGCCATCGTCGGCATTGCGCAGCCGCACCGACGCCTCGAAACTCATCGCCAGCGACCGGGCGATGGTGAGGCCGATGCCCGTGCCATGCCGTCCGCCGGGTTGGCCACTTGGCCCCCGCGTGAACGGCTCGAACATCTGGTCAAGCTGATCGGGGGCGATGCCTGGCCCCCGGTCACGCACATGGATCAACACACGCCCGCCGGTCCGCATGCAGCTGATATCAGCGCTGTCGCCATATTTGATCGCATTATCGACCAGATTGGCGATGCACCGGGTCAGCGCATTGGGCTTCACGCGCACCGTACCGCCACACCCCGCCATGAACCGGACCGGCGCACCCAGTTCCTGCGCATCTTCGGCCATGCTCGCGAGCAGCGAGTCGATATCGAGCAGCGACCATGGCTCGCGCGCTTCGGTGCTGCTGGCCAGGTCCAGCCCCTCGCGCACCAGCGTCTGCATCGCCTGCAGATCCTGCAGCAGGCGCGCGCGCAATTCCCCTTGCTCCATCAGTTCAAGCCGCAACCGCATCCGCGTCATCGGCGTCTGGAGATCATGGCTGATCGCGGCGAGCAGTTGGGTCCGTTCGGCAAAACCCGCGCGCGCGCGGCGCTGCATCAGGTTGAACGTGGAAAGGGCCGCGCGCACCTCTTCCGGCCCGCGTTCGGGAATTTCCTCCGGGTCGAGCGACACGGAAAAGGCCTCAGCCGCTCGTTCCAATCGGCGTAACGGCTTCGACACGAAGCGCGCCACCAGGATCGCCAAGCCTGCAGAGGCGGCGATGATGACCATGAGGTAGAGCGGATTATAGATGACCCGCAGCGGCTTGGCGAGACGGGGGAAGGTAAGGGCCAGCGCCCGTCGCTCGCCCGTCGTATCGGTGAAGCGCACGACCCAGCAATCGGGCCGGGGCGCATCCACCAACCCCGCCGCGCGCTCGGTCGTTCGATTAAAGTCGGGGAAGCACAGCCCAAGCGGCACCTGCCCGGCTTCGGGCAAAGAGCGTGGGCCAAGGCGGTCGGCCAGCGTTGCCTGCAGGTCGGCGTCCGGTTCATTGATCGCAATCCCGGCGGGTGCGGATGACGCCCCGATGATGCTATGCGTCGCCATCATCGCTTCGATCCGTGCGGGATCGCGTCGCAAGCGATCGGCAATATCGAGCGCGCTCGCCACCACCCGTTGCCGCCTTACCCGTTCGAAATCATGCCGACGCGTTTGTTCGGCCACCATCAGCGCAATGATCGCCGCAACCGACATGCCGATCGTCAGGATGACGAAAATCTGTCCGGTCATGGACCGGAAGAAGATCGGTACGCGCGTAAGTGAGCGAAGGATCATGAATAATCGACCGCGCTGGCCAATACATAGCCCTCGCCGCGCACCGTCAGGATCAACTCACTACCGCCAGGCAAGACCGCGAGCTTCTGCCGCAATCGGCTGATCTGCAGGTCGATCGTCCGATCGAACGCGGCGGTCGCACGCCGTTCGGGCAGCAAAGTTTCGCGCGCCAGCACCATGTTCGGCTCCTCGATGAAGCGGCAGAGCAGCCGATATTCCGCCGAGGACAGCATCACCAATCGCTCGTCGGGCGCGACCAAACGCCGCTGCACCAGATCCAGCCGCCACGGCCCGAAATGGGCATAGCGCATCGCCTCTACCGGTGCCGCCGGGTCGCTCCGCCCGCGCCGCAGGAGGTTGCGGATACGCACCAGCAATTCGCGCGGTTCGAACGGCTTGGTCAGATAATCGTCGGCGCCCAGTTCCAGGCCCAGCACCCGGTCGATCGCGCTGCCCCGCGCGGTCACCATGATGATCTGCACCGCCGCCCCCTCAGCCCGCAACTCGCGGCATAGCGACAAGCCATCGCCATCGGGCAGGTTGAGGTCCAGCACGATCAGGTCGACACTCTCCTCGCGCAGTGTCTGGCGCAATTCGGTGAGGCTGCCGACGCCCAGCAGCCGGTAATTTTCCTGCCGCAATTGGCCGACGATCAGGTCGCGAATATCGGCATCGTCATCGACCACCAGCACCGTGGCGGCAGGAGCAGAAATGGTATCGATCATCCCGCCTTCTATCGCGCACGCCTGCCAATGTCTGCGCCTCTCCGCGTCCTGCTACAGGCTGATACAAAGCGTTACGTGGCGGCAAGGCTTCGCGACAGCAAGACCATAAGTCGCTCTACCATGTGACAGGCAATGGCGTCAGGACGGAAGCGTCGGCACCCCCTAGCCGACGCCAAGCGGAGTCCTCGCGACGTCAGCGGAACAAGTCCGTCCGGCGCACGATCCCTCCCCCCTCCCCCCG
>TARA_R110000787_G_scaffold8495_4_pt1 | contig 17373 bp, 14 predicted proteins | sample TARA_R110000787 | Tara Oceans TARA_R110000787 (sample SAMEA4397920) | marine metagenome | biome: Polar Biome; feature: [DCM] deep chlorophyll maximum layer (ENVO:01000326); material: water (ENVO:00002006), including particulate matter (ENVO:01000060) such as... | depth 35 m
AAAATTAAAAACGAGCATTTTTCACCAGCCATAACCCATTTTATTAAAGTAACTAAATCTGAAATTGATGACATTACTAATAATAATGAGAATCCTACTTTCAACAATACCGTTGTAGCATTAGATGATACTGGAAAAGAATTGGATCGTGTTACCAGCATTTTTTTCAACCTAAACAGTGCTGAAACCAATGATGAAATTCAAAAAATTGCTCAAGAAGTATCTCCATTACTTTCAGATTTTAACAACGATTTACTCTTAAACGAAAATCTTTTCAAAAGGGTAAAACAAGTTTATGATAACAGAGATTCTCTATTGTTAGATGAAGAGCAAAAAATGTTACTTGAAAAACAGTATAAAGGATTCTCAAGAAATGGTGCTAACTTATCTAAACTTGATCAAGAAACACTTCGTGAAATTGACAGTCAACTTTCGAAACTTAAATTAAAATTTGGAGAAAATGTATTAGCAGAAACTAATGATTTTCAAATGCAAATTACCAACAAGAAAGATCTCTCCGGCTTACCTGAAGGTGTAATCGAAATGGCTGCTCAGACTGCCAAGGAAAAAGAATTAGAAGGATGGGTTTTCACATTAGACTATCCAAGTTATGTGCCATTTGTGACTTATGCCGATAATCGAGACCTACGTAAAAAAATCACCATTGCTTTTGGCGAAAGAGCTTTTAAGAATAATGAATTTGATAATCAAGCAACTATTTTAGAAATAGTAAAACTCCGCTATAAAAGAGCTCATTTACTTGGTTATAAGTCTCACGCTCATTTTGTATTGGAAGAACGAATGGCAAAAACACCCGAAAAAGTATTTGACTTTTTAAATGAATTACTTGAAAAAGCAAAACCTGCTGCTAAAAATGAATTTGATAAACTAGAAGCTTTTGCTAATGAATTGGATGGTTTAAAAAATCTTGAAAAATGGGATGGCGCATATTATTCAGAAAAGTTAAAACAAAAACTTTTTGATTTAGATGATGAACAATTAAAACCTTATTTTAAATTAGATAACGTGATAGAAGGGGTTTTTAATATCGCCAACAAACTATACGATCTTAATTTTAAAGAAGTTTTTGATATTGACAAATATCATAAGGACCTTAAAACCTATAGAGTAACAGATAAAGACAACCATTTAATTGCACTTTTTTATGCAGATTTTCATCCTCGTTCTGGTAAACGTGGTGGAGCTTGGATGACCTCTTTTAAACCTCAATATAAAAGTGAAGATTTAAATGTACGTCCGCATATTTCTAATGTTTGTAATTTCACCAAGCCTACCGAAAGCAAACCTTCCTTATTATCATTTAACGAAGTAACTACTTTGTTCCATGAGTTTGGTCATGGGCTACACGGTATGCTTGCAAATACAACTTATAAAGGATTATCAGGGACAAATGTTTCTTGGGATTTTGTAGAGCTCCCTAGTCAGGTTTTAGAAAACTGGTGTTATGAAAAAGAAGCATTGGAACTTTTTGCAAAACATTATAAAACTGGTGAAGTAATACCAATGGAGTTGATTGAAAAAATTAAAGCTTCAGCAACTTTTCATGAAGGAATGCAAACGCTGCGCCAATTAAGTTTTGGGCTATTAGACATGGCTTGGCACGGAAATGATCCTTCACAGGTAAACAATGTTAAAGAATTTGAATCTCAATCTTTTTCAAACACACAACTGTATCCCGATGTAAAGGAAAATTGTATGAGCACTGCTTTTTCTCATATTTTTCAAGGTGGATACTCCTCCGGATATTATAGTTATAAATGGGCAGAAGTACTAGATGCAGATGCGTTCGCTTACTTTAAAGAACATGGTATTTTCAATAAAGACATTGCAACCAAATTTAAAAACACGGTACTTTCACAGGGAGGAACTTTAGATCCATTAGATTTGTATATTAAATTTAGAGGGGAAAAGCCAAATCCGGATGCATTATTAAAGAGAGCCGGTTTAATAAAATAATAGAAAATTAATAATTTATAAGAATCTGAAAATCTTTCCTATTTTTGTAAAAAAGCAACTATGTCAAATAATCAACTTAATCCTAATTTATGGGTGGATAAATATTCCGATTATTTGTTCAATTTTACTATTGTTAGAGTAAATGATAGCGAAATAGCAAAAGATTTAATTTCTGAAACATTTTTAGCTGGATTAAAATCTAAAGATAATTTTAAGGGTGAAGCCACCGAGCGTACTTGGCTAATTTCAATTCTTAAAAGAAAAATAATTGATCATTACCGAAAAATAAACTCTAATAAAGGTAAAGCAGAAGTTCGCATTACTTATTCTGACGAAGAATCTGAAGGAGATTGGCTAGAGGAACGTGTAAGTGACCCCTTTGATAAAAACGCTGAGGATTTAATTCTAAATTCTGAATTAGGAACTGCTATATATAATTGTTTAGACAATTTAAACGAAAAACATGCACTCATTTTTAAGATGAAAACAATAGATAATTTTGATACAGAAGCAATATGTAAAGAATTTGATATTTCTGCGTCTAATTTATGGGTAATCATACATCGAGCAAGAAAAGCGATGGCAGATTGCTTAAATGAAAACTGGTTTTAAAAATATATTATGAAATGTGAAGAAGCTGGTCACGTATGTGACAAAAGTCAATATAAAGAAGCTTCCTTTTGGGAAAAGGTTAAGTTAAATATTCACTTATTATATTGTAGCGCCTGTAGAGAGTACACAAAAAACAATGCAAAACTCTCTAAAATTTTTAAAAAATCGGATATTAAAACGATGCCATTAAACGACAAAAAGGATTTAAAAGAAAAAATCCATCAAGAAATGTCGAAATAAAATTGGAGAAAACTAATTATTCCAAACCATAAAATTGGAATACTTTCTACCCAAAAAGAAGAAAAATACTTAGATTGTTTTTTTTCAGAATTCAATAAAAAAACCAATAAAACACTCATAATAATTCCTAAACTTAATAGGTGATTGTGATTTATTAAATCTTTAAATAATTCCAGCAACAATACTAAAACCAGTATAACTACACCAATAATTTTAGTCTTTTTAACACCTACTCTTTGTGGTAAGGTTTCTAAAGTTGACTCATCATATTGTAAATCTCGTATTTCAAAAGGAAGTGTCAATACAAACACAAAAAGAAACCTTTGACAAAAAGTTAACCAAATATCTACCTCTAATAATACGCCTTCATTTAAAATCGGTATTAAAACTGTAACACCAGCCCAAACAAAAGCAACAATCGTAATTTTAATTCCGGTAAGATTTCTTAAATTTTTATGTTTTATAAACGGAATTGCATATAAAAAAGTAAGCATTGCAAAACTTCCGAAGACAGTTAAAACAAACCAAGAAAGCTGAAATCCAAAATAAAACAGTGCAATTACCGAAGTTATTTGAATTACTTTTAAATGAAAGTATAATTCATGATACCGTTTTAAAATAACAGCAGCATATTTTACAAAATTATATCCTGTAACAGTTCCGAAAAAAATAAACCCTAAAAGGTTTGCAGCAATCTTAATATCATATTCTAAACAAGTAACTCCTACTAGTGAACAGACGGCAAAGGCCACATGGACACTACTATTAACATAAATATTTAGTAAGAAATTTAGAAATTTCATTAAACAAAAATAACCAATGTAACATCAATCACAATTATTCGTTAAAAATCTACTTGTTTTTAAAGTAAAAATCTTCATTTATTGTTAAAAATTGTAAATTCGCATTTCAATTTTTTAACTAAGGAAAATGAACACAAATTCTTTTGCTCAAAGGCATATTGGTCCTAGAAAAAGTGACCTAAATAAAATGCTTAATACTATTGGTGTGAATTCTATGAATGACCTAATAGGCCAAACTATTCCAGACGATATCTTATTAAAAGAAAAACTGTCGCTTAAAAAGGCAATGTCTGAACAAGAATACCAAGAGCATAACAACCTCCTTAGTGCAAAAAACAAATTATTTAAAACGTATATTGGATTAGGTTATCACAATACTTTTTTACCGCCAGTAATTCAAAGAAACATTCTTGAAAATCCAGGTTGGTATACAGCTTACACACCATATCAAGCCGAAATTGCTCAAGGAAGGTTAGAAGCTTTGATTAATTTTCAAACCATGGTTTGTGATTTAACAGGGATGGAACTAGCCAACGCTTCATTATTAGATGAAGCTACAGCTGCCGCTGAAGCAATGGCATTACTTTATGCTTTAAGAGATCGTACTCAGAAAAAAAACAACATTAGTAAGTTTTTTGTTTCTGAAGAAGCATTACCTCAAACCATATCATTATTACAAACGAGATCGATTCCACTAGGAATAGAATTGGTAATAGGAAACCATGAAGAATTTGATTTTTCTCCTGAATATTTTGGAGTTTTCCTTCAGTATCCTGGAAAATTTGGACAAATTTTTAATTATAAGTCTTTTGTAGAAAAAGCGCAAGAATCTTTAATTAAAGTAGCAGTTGCTGCAGATATATTAAGTTTAGTAAAATTAGAGTCTCCAGGTAATTTTGGAGTAGATGTAGTAGTAGGAAGTACACAACGTTTTGGAATTCCATTAGGTTATGGTGGCCCACACGCTGGATTCTTTGCTACTAAAAACGAATACAAACGTAGTATCCCAGGACGTATTATTGGTGTTACAAAGGATATGGACAATAACATGTCTTATCGTATGGCTCTTCAAACTAGAGAGCAACATATTAAAAGAGATAGAGCAACATCTAACATTTGTACGGCTCAAGTTTTATTAGCAGTAATGGCTGGTATGTATGCAGTATATCATGGACCAGAAGGATTAAAGCATATTGCAAATAAAGTTCATAACTCTACAGCAACATTAGCAGCAACATTAGAAAACCTTGGTTATTCACAATTAAATTCTGCTTTTTTCGACACCATTGTTATAAAAGCTGACAAAAAAGATATTAAGCCAATTGCCGAAAAACATGAAATTAACTTTTATTATATAGACAATCATACTATTAGTATTTCATTAAACGAAACAACTTCGCTAAAAGATATAAACGCAATTATTGCTGTTTTTAATGAAGCTATTAATAAGGACTCTTTATCTATAGATTCTTTATTAGATTCATCTGTCATTCCTTCAGAATTAGAAAGAAAAACATCCTTCTTAACAGATGATGTTTTTAACTCCTATCATTCTGAAACTGAAATGATGCGTTACATTAAAAAATTAGAACGTAAGGATTTATCATTAAATCACTCCATGATTTCTTTGGGATCTTGCACCATGAAGTTGAATGCAGCTTCTGAAATGCTTCCTTTAAGCAATCCAAACTGGTCAAGTGTTCATCCTTTTGTTCCAATAGATCAAGCGCAAGGATACCAAGAAATGCTAACCAATCTAGAAAATCAATTAACAGAAATTACAGGTTTTGCAGCAACTTCACTTCAACCAAATTCTGGTGCACAGGGAGAATTTGCTGGATTAATGGTGATTAGAGCATATCATGAATCTAGAGGTGATCATCATAGAAACATATGTTTAATTCCATCTTCTGCACACGGAACAAATCCAGCTAGTGCAGTAATGGCAGGAATGAAAGTAGTGGTTACTAAAGCTACCGAAGAAGGCAATATAGATGTTGACGACTTACGTGAAAAAGCAATTTTATACAAAGATAATCTTTCAGCACTAATGGTTACATACCCTTCTACTCACGGAGTTTATGAAGCCTCAATTATTGAAATTACAGGTATCATTCACGAAAACGGTGGACAGGTTTATATGGATGGTGCAAATATGAATGCACAAGTTGCACTTACAAATCCTGGTGCAATTGGCGCCGATGTTTGTCATTTAAATTTACATAAAACATTTGCAATACCTCATGGAGGTGGTGGACCTGGAGTAGGTCCAATTTGTGTTGCAAAACAATTAGCGCCTTTTTTACCAAGTAATCCTGTTATTAAAACTGGAGGAGAACAAGGAATTACAGCAATTTCTGCAGCTCCTTGGGGTTCTGCTTTGGTTTGTTTAATCTCCTACGCATACATTTGCATGCTAGGCGAAAAAGGATTAAAAAAATCTACTGAATTTGCGATTCTAAATGCCAATTATATAAAAGAGAGATTACACGGATCCTATGAAGTTTTATATTCTGGAGAAAATGGCCGTGCTGCCCACGAAATGATTGTGGACTGTAGACCGTTTAAAGCAAATGGTATTGAGGTTACCGATATCGCAAAACGTTTAATGGATTATGGTTTTCATGCACCAACTGTATCTTTTCCAGTTGCAGGAACTTTAATGATAGAACCTACAGAAAGTGAAAGTTTAGAAGAGTTAGACCGTTTTTGTGACGCAATGATATCCATAAGAAAAGAGATTGATGAAGCTTCTATTGAAAACCCTAACAATGCTTTAAAAAACGCTCCACACACTCAAGAAATGGTTACAAATGATTCTTGGGAATTTCCGTATTCAAGAAAGCAAGCAGCGTTTCCACTACCTTATGTCAAGGAAAATAAGTTTTGGCCAACGGTAAGAAGAGTTGATGATGCCTATGGTGATCGCAACCTAATTTGCACTTGTACCCCTATTGAGGATTTTATGACAGATTAACAAAAAGAGTAAAATAAAATGAATAAAAAGCTTTTCTTAGGAAAAGCTTTTCTATTTTTACAAATCATTTAAAAATTAATAGCTTATGGCTATAAAAATCACAGGTGTTGGAAGTTACATCCCCAAATTAATAACTCCGAACCAAACATTCGAAAAGAATGATTTTTATAATGAGGATGGCTCTCAGTTTAATGCTGAAAACAAAATCATTATTGAAAAATTTAAATCCATAACTGGTATTGCGGAAAGACGATATGTTGAAAAAAAAATAAACAACTCAGACATAGGTGCTTTTGCTTCTAAAATAGCAATAGAAGATTCCAAAATAGATCCCGAAACTATAGATTATATTATTGTAGCTCATAACTACGGTGACGTAAGCAGTGATTCTAAACAAAGTGACACTGTACCCAGTATTGCTTCAAGGATAAAACATAAATTAAAAATTAAAAACCCAAGCTGTGTAGCTTATGACATTCTTTTTGGATGTCCAGGATGGATTGAAGGGATGATACAAGCAAATGCTTTTATCAATGCAGGAATAGCAAAAAAATGCTTGATCATTGGAACAGAAACACTCTCTCGAGTTGTAGATGAAAATGATAGAGATTCAATGATTTTTAGTGATGGTGCAGCTGCAGTTATTTTAGAAAAAACAAACGACAAAGGCGGTGTTTTATCTCACGAATCAGCAACATACGCTCTTGAAGAAGCAAATTATATATTTTTCGGAGAATCATTTAATCCAAATGACTCAAGTAAGAATAAATATATAAAAATGTTGGGTCGTAAAATTTACGAATTTGCTTTAATTAATGTCCCATCAGCAATGAAGGTATGTCTAGACAAATCAAAAGTAGATATTACAAAGGTTAAAAAAATATTGATTCATCAGGCTAATGAAAAAATGGATGAAGCAATAATAAAAAGATTCTACAAGCTTTATGGAATGGAAATGCCTGAAAAAATTATGCCCATGTCCATAGACAAGTTAGGTAACTCTAGCGTTGCTACTGTACCCACATTATATGATTTAATACTTAAAGGTAATCTAGGTGATCATAGTATTCTTCCTGGAGACGTAATTATATTTGCAAGTGTTGGTGCTGGCATGAATATCAATGCGATGGTATATCAAGTATAACCTCAAGCTTCAATTAATTGTACGAGAATAATTATCCAAATAAACGATTTCAAATTACTTTAGAGTTTTTAAAGCAATTTGTCTCTAAAGATGATCGCATTTTAGATCTAGGGATTATCAATCCGTTTTCAGATATTTTACTAAAAGAGGGTTTTAATGTCACCAATACAAAAGGAGAAGATTTAGACGTTGACACCTCTATTGTTAAAAAAGAAGATTTTGATGTTGTTACCGCTTTTCAAATATTTGAACATATGGTTGCTCCTTTTAACGCATTAAACGATATTAAAGCAACTAAACTAATTGCTTCCGTTCCTTTAAAATTATGGTTTTCTTCAGCTTACAAGAGTAAAACTGATAAATGGGATCGTCATTATCATGAATTTGAAGATTGGCAATTTGATTGGTTATTAGAAAAATCTGGTTGGGAAGTAAAGAAAAGTATTCAGTTTACAAGTCCGGTAAAAAAAATAGGATTTCGCCCAATACTAAGGCTATTTACTCCTCGTTTTTATTTGGTTTACGCTGAAAGGATTAAAAGTTAAGCTTATTCATTTAAAGCAAAAATAAATATATCTTTTTTTTTGTAAATTGATATTTAAATATGAATATCCACATAATCTTACCGGCCTACAATGAAGAAGACTATATAGCCAATACGCTACAATCTTTAGTAAACCAAACGTATCCTATAAAGGAAATAGTTGTTGTTAATGATAACTCTTCAGATAACACACAAGGTATCATTGATTCTTTTTCTAAAAAGCATTCGTTTATAAAAAGTATAATTACAAATTCTGAATCTATTCATTTACCAGGAAGTAAGGTTATTAATGCTTTTCAAAAAGGATTAGCATTGATTGATAAAGATTATGATATCATTTGTAAATTGGATGCCGATTTAATATTTCCATTAAATTATTTTGAATCAATTATTGATATTTTCAAAAAAAATCCAACTTGTGGAATGGCTGGAGGGTTTTGTTATATAAAAAAGAATGGTGATTGGACTCTAGAAAACCTGACCAATAAAGATCATATTCGAGGAGCACTAAAAGCATATAGATCGGAATGTTTCAATCAAATTGGTGGTCTAAAAAATACGATGGGTTGGGACACTATAGACGAGTTGTTAGCTCAATATCATGGCTGGGAAATTAAAACAGATGAAAGTTTACATGTCAAACATTTAAAACCTACAGGCACAAACTATTCTAAAGAAGCAAAATATAAACAGGGTGAAGCTTTTTATAAAATGAGGTACGGCTTATTATTAAGTTTTATTGCTTCAGCTAAATTAGCTTATAACAAAAGGAGCTTTTCTTTTTTTTCAAATACCATCTTTGGGTTTTTAAATGCTCACAACAAGAACTTAGTATTTATCGTTACAAAAAAGGAAGGTGTTTTTATTCGGAATTTAAGATGGAAAGGCATCAAGAAAAAATTATTTTAATCGATAATACATTTATTCTAAAAACTTTAGATAACACTCAATTATAATAAACACTTTATATGTATTTTTGATTTTTATAAAAAATCATATTATGAACTTGTTCCTGAAAAATTATAAAATAGTCCTGTTAATTTCAATCTTCTTTATCTCTTGCAACACACAACAAGAGGTAACAGTTTCAAAAACTACCAATAACAAAGTAAGTACTCCTACAAAAAAAGTAAAGAATATTATATTCCTTATTGGAGACGGTATGGGATTAAGTGAAGTTTCAGCAAGTCAATTTTACAATACAAAGACATCAAATTTTGAACGTTTTCCTGTTATTGGATTAAGTAAAACCTCTTCTGCTAGTGATTTAATTACCGATTCTGCTGCTGGTGCTACTGCATTTGCTAGTGGAATAAAAACATATAATGGAGCTTTGGGTGTAAATACCGATACGCTTGCTGTTAAAACAATTGTTGAAGAAATTTCTAAAATCGGTATTTCTACCGGAATAATTTCTACTTCTTCCATAGTCCATGCTACTCCTGCTGCCTTTTACACACATACTAAAAAAAGAAGTATGTACGAAGACATTGCTGCTCAATTAGTAACATCAGATATTGATTTTTTTGCTGGCGGAGGAATTAAATATTTTAATGACCGAAAAGACAAAAGAGATTTAATTTTAGAATTAGAACAAAAAGGTTTTTCAATTAACACAGAATCATTGCCGAAAAATACAAAACCAGATTTCAATAAAAAACAAGGTTATTTATTAGCTTCTAACGGAATGCCAAAAATGTTAGAAGGAAGAGGTGATTTTTTAACAAATGCAACAAAATTAGCATTAGAAATTCTTTCCAGTAATGAAGAAGGTTTCTTCTTAATGATTGAAGGATCGCAAATAGATTGGGGTGGTCATGATAATGACGCAGAATATCTAATAAGTGAGTTAATAGATTTTGACAATACCATAGGTGTTGCTTTAGACTTTGCAGAACTAGACGGTGAAACTTTAGTGATAGTTACTGCCGACCATGAGACTGGAGGATTTACATTAGCACAAGATAATGGCGATTATAATAAAATTAAGCCTGTGTTTTCAACTGGTGGTCATTCTGCAACTATGGTTCCTGTATTTGCTAAAGGTCCAAATGCAAATGATTTTGGAGGTATTTATGAAAACACTTCCATTTATAATAAGATGAAATCTTTATTTTTTGAAAATAACAATAATTAAATCTTAACGATATATTTGATACCTTAGCATAAGTGAAAAAACCCATTAATTACATACACGATATAGGCTCTTACTTTTTAATGTTAGGGAAAGTTTTTAGAAGCCCTACCAAGAGGTCGGTAATGAAAGAATTGATCATGAAAGAAATTGATGATCTAATTATCAGTTCTTTAGGTATTGTATCATTTATATCTTTTTTCGTTGGAGGAGTAATATCCATCCAAACTGCTTTAAATCTTGAGAACCCATTAATTCCAAAATCCTTAATTGGTTTTGCAACTAGACAATCTATTATTTTAGAGTTTGCACCCACTTTTATGTCCATAATTATGGCTGGAAAAGTAGGTTCATTTATTACCTCAAGTATTGGGTCAATGAGAGTAACAGAACAAATTGACGCATTAGAAGTGATGGGTATTAACTCGTTAAATTATTTAGTTTTTCCAAAAATAATAGCAATGTTGTTTTATCCTTTTATTATAGCTATTGCAATGTTCTTGGGTATTTTTGGAGGCTTTCTAGCTGGAGTTTATGGAGGCTTTACAACTGCAGCAGATTTTACAGTAGGACTTCAAGACACCTTTTATCCATTTCATTTAGTATATGCTTTTATAAAAACATTCTTTTTTGGAATAATATTAGCAACCGTTCCCTCATGGCAAGGATATTACATGAAAGGTGGCGCTTTAGAAGTTGGTAAAGCAAGTACGAATTCATTTGTTTGGACCAGTATTATAATAATATTAACCAATTATATTGTCACACAATTACTATTAAGTTAATGATAAAAGTAGACAACATCACAAAAAGTTTTGGTGAAGATGAAGTATTAAAAGGTATTTCAGCAACTTTTGAAAAAGGAAAAACCAATCTTATTATTGGAAGAAGCGGAAGTGGTAAAACAGTGATGCTTAAATGCATGGTTGGTCTTTTTACTCCAAATTCTGGAGAAATATTTTTCGAAGATAAAGCCATTAGTAAAATGGATATAGAAGCTCATAGAACATTAAGAGAAGATATAGGGATGCTATTTCAAGGCGGTGCTTTATTTGATTCTATGAATATCGAGGATAATGTTATGTTTCCACTACAAATGTTTACTAATGACAAAAGACCTGAAATGCTTGAGAGGGTTAATGAGGTTTTAAAACGAGTTGATTTAGAAAATGTAAATAATAAATTTCCTTCTGAAATATCGGGAGGAATGAAAAAAAGAGTATCCATAGCCAGAGCAATAGTAAATAACCCAAAGTACCTTTTTTGCGATGAGCCAAATTCAGGGTTAGATCCAAAAACTGCAACAGTAATAGATCAATTAATTCAAGATATTACTAAAGAAAATAATATTACAACTGTTGTTGTCACCCATGACATGAACTCAGTGATGGAGATTGGAGAGAAAATTGTTTTTCTTAAAAATGGAAAATTAGTCTGGCAAGGGTCAAATCAAGAAATTTTTAAAACTGATAATGAAGCTGTAACAGACTTTGTTTATTCTTCAGATTTATTCAAAAAAATTAGAGATATTCAGATTAACGAACACTAATTTTTAACAATTTAACAGTAAATATTGAAATAATTCATTTATTTTTAGACTCTTAATTAAAAAAAAAATCAAATATGAAAAAATTCCTACTTTGTAGTTTCGCTATTTTTAGCGTTACAACCTTAATTGCCCAAGTATCTTTTACCAATAGATTTGACTTAATTGAAAATTATGACGGTAATCAATCTATAACTGTAGATATGAATGGTGATTTTTTAGATGATTTTGTAAGAGTATCTGAAACTGGTGTTGGTATCGATTATCAACAAGCAGATGGAAGTTTTATTTCTACAAAAATTCAAATGATCATACAACAAGTTCCTAACTGGAGTGTTGCTGCTGGCGATATAGATGGCAATGGCTATACTGATTTAGTTTTAGGTAATGGACAACGAGTTTCATTTTTATTTGCAAATGATGACGGCACAGCATATACAGAACAATTACATGATGAATACATATTTTCGCAACGATCAAACTTAGTTGATATTGATAATGATGGAGATTTAGATGCATTTGTTTGTCATGATGTTGACGAAAGTCATCCTTATAGAAATGATGGAAATCAAAACATGGTATTAGACCAAAATTTAATTGAAACACTTGACCTTGCAGGAAATTACGCGTCTTTATGGGTAGATTATGATAATGATGGAGATACAGATATGTATTTGACTAAATGCCGTCAAGGATCAACTCCTGGTGACCCAGAACGTACTAATGCAATGTACAGAAACAATGGAGATGGAACTTATTCTGAAGTAGCAGCTTCTATTAATATGGATGATAATGAACAATCTTGGGCTACTGTATTTCAAGATTTTGATAACGATGGAGATTTTGATGCTTTTTGTGTAAACCATAGTGATGCTAATCGTTTTTATGAAAATGATGGAACTGGTGTTTTTACAGATATTATAGAATCTACAGGTATTAGTGCTACCGATTTAGGTGCTTGGGAAAATCAAGCAGTAGATTTTAATAATGATGGATATGTAGATATTTTATCTGAAATGTCTAAAGAGTTATATATCAACAATGGAGATATGACTTTCACAGGAATAGATTTACCTTTTGATGAAGGAGCAATAGGAGATTTTAATAATGACGGTTATCTTGACGTAGGTAAAAGCGGAAATTTATGGATGAATGATGGCGGATCTAATAACTGGGTAAAGTTTGGTTTAGTTGGAGTTGAAAGCAATCCAAATGGAATTGGAGCTAGAGTAACTATAAACGGTGATTGGGGTATTCAAATACGTGAAGTACGTTCAGGGACTGGTTTTAGTCATATGAGTTCATTAATTGCACATTTTGGTTTAGGAACAAGTACAGAAATTGAATCTGTTTTAATTGAATGGCCTTCTGGAACTGTAGACTTCATTGAAAATGTTGACATTAATTCTCAACATATATATGTAGAAGGTGAAAACGTTCTTGGAACATCAGATTTCGCAGTAAACGGTATTAGTTTATACCCTAACCCAACTACTTCTATTATCAACTTTTCATTAAATGGTATTGAAGGAACTTCAGTTAGAGTTATCGATCTTAATGGTAGAACAGTACTTAACACTACAATTTCTTCAGATAGTAATATCAATGTTGAAACTTTAACAAGCGGAGTTTATTTTGCTCAATTACAAGTGGAGAACAAAGACGTTAGTTATAAGTTTGTGAAAAAATAATTATTACTTTATTGAATAAAAAAAAGGCTGTCTAAATAGACAGCCTTTTTTTTATTCAATAATCTGTAGTGTGTCCAGTTTTAATTTATATCGCAACCAATTATTCAAACTTTCAGTATCCTTCTCCCTATTCTTTTTAGAATACTTTACATTCCAAGAAATAGCAATTACAGGAATCGTATCGGTTGTTTTAAAATTAGTAGTTACTTTATTATAATAACTTATAGATTCTATTTCAGAATAGTTAATTTTCACTTCCTTACTTATTTCATCAAATCTTAATTCTTTAACCTTTAAATTAGTAAGTTCATTTTCTAGAAATTTTATTTTAGCTTCTTTATCCATCAATAACTTTTCGTTCTTTTCATATAGCTCATCCAATATATCAAATTTTAATTTTCCTGATAATTCTTGTGCCATTTCACCACTTTGATCTGCAGCTTGAAATACATGTAAATTAACACCCCCTAAAACAGTATTTTTTTTCAACTCTTCTTTCCAATTATTAATTGTATAATCAGGCACCAATCTTCCAATTAGAAAAACATCTATATTATTAGTAGTATAATCTTGATTAGACTTTAAGATAACTGCCCCATCATATTTAACATTAGTTTCAATAAATTCTTTCGCCTTATTTTCAAAGACTTGAACTTTCAATAGATTTAGGAACAAAATAATACTAGGTACAATTACAATTACCGCAATGGCAGTTGCTATTTGAGCAATTCGTTTTCTACGCTTTGAGTTGGCATATTTAACCATAGGAAAACGTAAAATTTTAGCAATTAAAAAAGTAGTTAACGCTATAAAAACAGCATTTATTGAAAATAAATATATAGCACCTCCAGCAAATTGCAAATTACCAACTGCCAAACCATAACCAACAGTACATAAAGGTGGCATTAATGCTGTGGCAATAGCTACACCAAAAATTACACTCGCCATGGTTCCTTTTTTGGTTTTAGCAACAATTAAAGCTAAACCACCAAAAATAGCAATCAATACATCTAATATCGTTGGGTAAGTTCTTGCTAATAGTTCAGGAGTTTCTTTTGTTAATGGTGAAATTGTAAAGTATAAATAGGCCGTTATAACACTTAAGGCAACCATTACTCCTAAATTGATTAAGGATTTTTTTAAAGTCTCGACATCGTTAATTGCAACAGACAAGCCCAGACCTACAATCGGACCCATAAGTGGGGAAATTAACATCGCTCCAATTACAACAGCTGTACTACTTACATTTAAACCTATGGAGGCTACAAATATGGAGAATATTAAAATCCACGCATTATGGCCTTTAAAAGAAATATCCTTTTTTACTCCTTCTATAGTAGCTTCTCGGTCTGTTTCTTCACTTATATCTAACAACTCTTTAAAAAAGAGATTTAACCCTTGCCAAGCAGATTCCTTAACCTGATCGAATTCTTTTTCTTCAACTGTAGTCTTGTTGTTTTTATCAGTATCCATTACGAATATTTATTTTTAAAATTTTGTTTTACCGCTGCTAATAAACTTTTTATTTCCTGTTCTTTTGCTTTGGGATAGATCATCAATACATCTTCTTTATCTACTACTATATAATCTTTGATTCCTTCAATAACTACTAACTTATCTTTTGAAGTGAATACCATATTCCCAGTAGCATCTTTAAACTGAGGTATGGCTCTAACTAAAGCATTATTATTTTCATCTTTTTCTAATTTATCATGCAAAGCTCCCCAAGTCCCTAAATCATTCCAATCGAATGAAGCTTTTTTTACATATACTGAATTAGATTTTTCAAGAATACCATAATCAATCGAAATATTTTCAGATTTTTCATAATTATCAAGGATGAAATTCCGCTCTTCAGGAGTATTTAATTTTTCAATTCCTGAAGAAAATAATTCATACATTTCTGGTAAATTTTCCTTAAATGAATTGACAATACTTTCTGCGCTCCAAATAAATATTCCAGCATTCCACAGAAAATTACCATCTTCTAAAAACTGTTTGGCAGTTTCATAATCGGGTTTTTCACGAAATTGATTTACTTTTTTAATAGCTTCACTTTCTTCTTTATTATATTCAATATACCCAAATCCTGTATTTGGAAAAGTGGGGTTGATTCCTAAGGTCAATAATTTAGAATTATTAACACAAGCATTAAAACCTATTTCAACATCTTTTAAAAAGGAAAGCTCATCTTCAATCCAATGATCACTTGGAGCTACTAGCATCATAGCATTTGGATTCATTTTTTTAATTTTCAAAGCTGACAGTAATATGCAAGGTGCTGTATTTCGCATTGCAGGCTCTAATATTACTTGGTCTTTATCAACGGTAGGCAATTGTTCTAAAACAATATCGATGTACCTGTCATTTGTTAGGATGTTAATATTACTAGATGGAATTAATCCTTCTAATCTAGAAAATGTTTTTTGTAACAAAGTTTGTCCACTTCCTAACATATCATGAAATTGCTTAGGAAATTCAGTGGTACTAACTGGCCAAAAACGAGAACCAATTCCTCCAGCCATGATGACTGCATAATAATTATCAACTCCTGTTTTCACAGGTGATTCTGAATTTGTGTTTTTCATATTTATATCTTTTAAATACTAGAAAATATTTTTAATAAATAAGAGTTACCTGCTTAAGCAAGTAGTTGTTCAACCTCTGCATTAGGATTAAATAAGTAGATTTTTCCAGTAGCTATTTCTAAACATTCATAGCGTTTAACTAGCCTTTTTCCTCTTTTAAAAACCTTCCCGTTATACAATCTAAAATTCCCACCCAAAGGTATTTCAAATATATAGTTTTTATCATTAGGAGCATCATAATGCTTTAATGCTAAAGATAGCTTGGCATCTGTGTCACTACTCGCTTTAGGGTTTTTAAAATGTATTGCTAAATAAGGCAGTAATAGATTAGGAAATATCTCAGGTCTTATATAGGGCAACATGAGTTGTTGAAAGGTATGCTTCCATTCATTACCATGGGGTTTTATCATTCTTCCATACTTTTTAAAAGCAATTAAATGTGCAATTTCATGGATTAATGTAATTAAAAACCGATACGCATTTAAATTTGAATTAACAGTTATTTGATGCTGACCATTGGGCATTTTTCGGTAATCCCCATGACGAGTAACCCTTTCATTAACAATTTTAAGATATATATTATGCGTAGTAATTAATTGAAAAATAGAAGCAACTGATGCTTGAGGAATGTATTTTTCAAGAGTTTTTGGCATTGTTTACTTTAAGGAGTCGAATTAGATACTTGCAATATTTTACCATTGTACATTTGATGTCCAGTAAGAGAAAATTGCATGATATAGGTAGCCATTTCTTCTGCTGAAACATTTGCATTAAAACCTGGAAACGCTTCTTCTAACATCTCGGTTTGCACAGCACCTAATGCCAATACGTTAAAGGAAGGCCCTGTTTCTTTATATTCTTCAGCAAGTAATTCTGTTAACGTGATCAACGCACCTTTACTACTACTATAGGCACTTAAACCTGGAAATTTCACACTTCCTTGAACCCCACCCATACTGCTAATATTAACAACGTGTCCATCTTTTTTCATAAAGGGGAGCATTGCTTTAGTTAATGCAGCTGCACCAAAAACATTTACATCATAAACATTTTTAAAGTCATCAATCGAGGTTTCAGCAAAAGGTTTATTTATTAAAGCTCCTGAGTTATTTATTAA
>TARA_R110000787_G_scaffold16622_67_pt1 | contig 17346 bp, 17 predicted proteins | sample TARA_R110000787 | Tara Oceans TARA_R110000787 (sample SAMEA4397920) | marine metagenome | biome: Polar Biome; feature: [DCM] deep chlorophyll maximum layer (ENVO:01000326); material: water (ENVO:00002006), including particulate matter (ENVO:01000060) such as... | depth 35 m
ACGGTTGAAGGTCCGGACGGGCTGCCGGGCTGGACCCGCGCAGCATCCAGACTGCTGCGCCCGGACGGGACTTTTGTGGTGATACATAGTGCGGAGCGGTTGACTGATATCCTGTCTGCCGGAGATGCCTGCGGGTTACGGTCGGCTTCTGTCTTTCCGGTCTGGCCGAAACCGGAGAAGGCTGCGAGGAGGGTTATCGTCACGCTCCGCCGCTCCCTGAAAACGGACCTCGAATTGCTGCCCGGGCTGGTGCTGCATCGTGATGGCGGACATTACGGTGAGGCAACGGAGCGGATTCTGCGTGGGGACCGGTCGTTATTCTGACGTCCGGATTTTGACGCCCGGGATTTCGCCCCATATAGAGTATACTGGACAGGATGGCAGGGTAGAGCATGTCTCAGGCAGATTTGATCATGGCGGTGGCGTCGATTGCCGCTGTCTTGCTGGCAGGTTATTTCATTTACTATCTCGCGTCAGTTGCGACGGACCTCTATCAACTGAAAGTAGAGGTAAAGCGGGAAGTGGAGGAACGGCTCACCGGCATGCGGCAGGAAGTCGAAGCCAGAATTGTCGACCGCTCAAAATGGATCCGGGAAAATCTCCGTGAAGAAAACCAGCGCAGTCTGGGTGAGTTGCGTGAACTGGTCGAAAAAGCTTTCAGCGAAACGGACAAGGAAGTGGCTCAGTTGCGCGACCAGATCGGGGAACTGACGGAAAGACTGGCTGTGCTGGAAGGCGCTACGGAGGACGGACTGGAAACCCCGGATGCGGAACACCAGATCAGGGAAGCGCCCGTTAAAACGCCTGCTGCCGAACAGGATGTCAGCCTGGCAGGTGATAAGGCCGCAATATCGAAGGAACAATCTTCGGCCGCCCCTGCCGGGGCGCCGGTTCGTAAAATCAGCAAAGGATAATCATGAAAAACCTTCTGTCGAAACTGCCTCTGCCGGCGTTCCTGAAACGTCGTCGCCCGCGTGTCATGGTGATCCGGCTTGCCGGGGTGATCGGACAGGCTGGCGCCATGCGCAAAGGGCTGACCCTCGACAGTCTGTCCGAGGCAATTGCGAAGGCTTTTGCGTCTGAAAAAACGGCGGCTGTGGCGTTGCAGATCAACTCGCCCGGTGGCTCACCGGTACAGTCTTCGCTGATCCAGCGACGTATCCGGCAGCTGGCAGATGAAAAGAATATTCCTGTTTATGCCTTCGCAGAAGATGTTGCGGCGTCCGGCGGCTACTGGCTGGCCATGGCGGCAGACGAATTTTACGCCGATGCAGGTTCCATTGTCGGCTCAATCGGGGTCGTTTCGGCCGGTTTCGGTTTTGAAGAAGCCATTGCCAAACTGGGTATTGAGCGCCGGATGCACACCGCGGGCACCCGCAAGGCAATGCTGGACCCGTTCCAGAAAGAACGTCCGGCAGATGTGAAGAAGCTGAAGGAAATTCAGGCTGACCTGCATGGCCTGTTTCAGGAACTGGTGCAGGAAAGCCGTGGCGATCGTCTGAAGGGTGAAGCGAAAGATCTGTTCAGTGGCGATGTCTGGACAGGTCGTCAGGCGGTTGAACTGGGCCTGATTGACGGTCTTGGTGATCTGCGGACGATCATGCGCGAAAAATTCGGCAAAAAGGTTCGGTTTCAGGTGGTCAATGAACCGCGTGGCGGTCTGCGCCGGCTTTTTGGCGGTAGTGCCGGCCTGAACAGCGATCTTGCCGGTAATGTGCTGGCAACGCTGGAAGAGCGTGCGCTCTGGAGCCGCTTCGGTCTTTAACAGCAGGCAGGCTTATTTCTCACGACTGTCATCCCGGATCTGGCCCGGGATGACAGTATTTCAGGTGAGCGGCCGAGGGGCCGGGATCAGGCTTTCTGCTCGGCCCGTTCAATTGCCTTGCGGATCACGTCCTGAGCTTCTTCGGCTTCACCCCAGCGGGAAACCTTGACCCATTTGTCCCGCTCCAGATCTTTGTAATGCTCAAAGAAATGCGCGATCTGTTCGAGCTGGGTCGAGCGCACCTGACGGTAGGAGGTCACGTCAGCATGATAGGGATGCAGCTTGTCATGCGGGACCAGCAGGACTTTCTCATCCGGTCCGGCTTCGTCTTCCATATAGAGCACGCCAATCGGGCGCGAACGCAGCACGGCACCGGGAATGACCGGCAGGGGGCCAAGCACCAGTCCATCAACCGGGTCGCCGTCTTCCGACAGGGTGTGCGGGATAAAGCCGTAATTGGCCGGGTAGAACATGGCGGTATGCAGGAAACGGTCGACATACATCGCGCCTGAGTCCTTATCGACCTCATATTTCACGGGATTTCCGCCGATGGGAATTTCGACGATGATGTTCACGTCAAACGGAGGGTTTGCGCCGATGGGGATATTCTTGAGAATCATAATGCGGTTCCAGCCTGCTTCGGTATCTTCATTTGTGCGGCGCACAATAATTGTTGCGATGCAGAAGCACAATAGCATTTGCCTTGAGCCGGGTCTCCGACGTTAACTGCCCTCCATGTCGATGGATGAAAACATGAATGAAACAGCCCCGAAAACCATCATGGTCTATGTCGGGCTGGACCGTCTGGGCGACAGCCTGCTGAAACTGGCTTTTGTCCGGGGACTGCGGGCAGCCTTTCCGGATGCACATATCACCTGGGTGGCGGGCAAGGATACCAGCCTGTTTGCGACGGTCTTTGCGCCGCTGGCGAAAGGGCTGATCGACGAGGTGATCGAGCGGGCCGGGATCGGCCTGTCCCCGGCAGAGCTGTTGCGCCGGCCACTCGGTGGCCGTGGCTTCGACATGATTATCGATACCCAGCGGGTTTTGCTGCCAACCCTGGTGCTGTGGCGTATTCCGCACCGCCAGTTCATTTCACCCTCGGCCCGGTTTCTGTTGTCGTCGGTAAAGCCGCCGAAGGGATATCGCTTTCCGAAGCCGATGATGCATCAGCTGATGGACCTGCTCGAATTTGCCAGCGGATCCCGGTATGAGCCGCCAGCCAGTCTGGATCTCGCGCTGCCGGATGCCTGTGAGGCAGAAGCCCGGCGCCTGCTGCCGGAAGGTGGCGGGACTTATTTCGGTCTGGCACCGGGCGCAGGGGGGCGCCCAAAATGCTGGCCGCTCGACCGCTTCGTCGAACTGGCCAAAATTCAGGCAGAGCGGGGGCGTCAGCCCGTCTTCATTCTGGGGCCGCAGGAAAGTGACTGGATCGAACAGGTGCAGCAGGGTGTGCCGACCGCATTATATCCTCTGCAGGACCCGGATATTCCGGACAATCTGCGCGGGGATCCCCTGCTGACCATTGCCCTGGCAAAACGGCTGGCCCTGACCGTCAGCAACGATTCCGGTATCGGTCATATGATTGCTGCTGCCGGGACTCCTCTGGTCTCGCTGTTCGGTCCGACCAATCCGGAGAAGTTTCCGCCGATGACGCGGGCGCTGAAAATCATCCGTGCACAGGATTTTGGCGGCGAGATGATGGACGCCATCCCCCTTGCGGCAGTATCATCGGAAGCAGACAGACAGCTGGACTGATATCCGGCGTCACCATCGACTGACCTTTCGGTCACAAACACAGGATGAAGACATATGATCAATGCAGCCATCGTCGGCCTTGGCCGATGGGGACAGAAACTCGTCGATTCAGTACAGACCGCTGACGGACCGAAAGGCGACGCCATCAAGGTGACCCGCGCTGTCACCCGCACCCCCTCCAAGGTTGAGGATTACTGCAAGGGTCTCGGCATTACGCTGAGTGACCGTTATGAGGATGCGCTGGAAGACAGCAGCATTGATGCCGTGATTCTGGCCACCCCGCACAGCCAGCATGCCGATCAGATCGTTGCTGCCGCTGCAGCGGGCAAGCAGATCTTTGTCGAAAAACCGTTCACCCTGAACCGTGCCGACGCGGTCCGGGCGGCTGAAGCCTGTGCAAAGGCCGGTGTGGTCTGCGCTCTTGGTCACAACCGGCGTTTTCTGCCGGCGATGCAGGAAATCAAGCAGATGATCGACAGCGATACGCTGGGTCAGATGCTTCAGGTTGAAGCCAACTTTTCCGGCAATGGCGCGCTGCGCTACAAGGCCGATATGTGGCGTGCCAATGGTGCCGAGGAAAGCCCGGTTGGCGGCATGACCGGCATGGGTGTCCATATGATCGACAGTATGGTGATGATGTATGGCCATATCGAAGCTGTCCGCACGGTCAGCAAACGTCAGGTCGTCGAGGTTAACATGGATGACACCTCGGTCATCATGCTGGAATTCAGAAATGGCCGTCTTGGCACCCTGACCACACTGGCCGCAACCCAGCCGCTCTGGCGTATCCAGTTCATGGGTGTGAAGGGCTGGGTTCAGCTCAGTCATCACACGAAGATGGAAAGCCTGATCGACGGTGTCGGCCGCAAGCAGCGCGATTTCGATGCAACGGATATCGAACGTGCCGAACTCGAAGCCTTCGCCGTTGCCGCCTCCGGCGGTGCAGCCTATCCGCTGCCGGTCGAAGACGCCGTCCATAACGCGGCCGTTCTGGAAGCCATCATTGCATCGGCCAAACAGAATGGTGAACGTGTCGTCGTCGCCGGCTGACGGAACAACTGTCCCTCTGATACAACTTCCCCTGTCATCGCGGCCTGCGCCGGCATGACAGGGGAGTGAATTCCCGGAGCGATATCTGCGGTGTTTGAGCCGCGCTAGTTGACCCGCTCGGGCCGGTTGGCGCCGGGATCTGTCTGGGGTGGTTTCTGGGCCGGGCCTGCCTGATGGTGGGTCATGCGCCAGATGGCGCCTTCGCGGACAAACAGGTTCGTTGCTATGAGGTAATTGCCATCGATCTCCTCGTAGCAGAGGACGGCAGCAGCGGTTGTTCCCTGCGGGATCACACGGGGCGACAGGCAGGTGATCCGGGGGGCGCTGGCATTCTTTAGGATATCCCGCCAGGTCTGAAGCACGGCCTCACGGCCAAAGATCGGATTCCAGCCGGGATGGATGACGGCAACGGGGTTGTCTGCTGCCCAGACTGTCTCCATCGCCGCCATGTCGCGGCTGGCAAAGGCTGCATAGAAAGCCTCATTGGCGAAAAGCACGGCATTGATATCAGTCATGTCATCTCCGGTTCATATCAGGACAGTAGAGAGATGTCCGGCCATGTCAAAAGGCCGGGAGCTACAGGCAGGCACGGAAATAAAGTTCTGTTTGTCACATATCTGTTATAATTTTCTGGTTGAGTGTAAACGTTTCCAGTATGGTTTTCGCAAAAGAAGATGAAAACAGGGCGGTTATGAACACCAAGGTGACCATCAAGGATGTTGCCGTGCGGGCGGGATGCAGTATTGCGACGGTCAGTCGTGTGCTGAACAAATCCGGCCCGGCCAGCGCGGCCAGCCGTGAACGGGTCATCGCTGCTGCCGGTGAACTGGGTTTCCAGTTCAACGAGCTTGGTCGTTCCCTGCAGAGCCAGCGCACACGCACTATTGGTGTGATCGTCCCGACGCTGGCCAACCCGGTTTTTGCAGATGCCATCGAAGGCATTCAGGCCACGGCAGATGACAGCGGTTACCAGATGCTGCTGAACTGCGCGAATTATGACCCGGCGCGGGAGGAACAGTGCCTCTCGACCTTGCTGGGCAAGCAGGTAGATGCGGTCATCCTGACGGTGAGTGACCCGGCGACCAGTGAAACACTGGCCTCTCTGCGCGGGCTGGAACTTCCCTATTGCCTGATTTTCAATCAGAACGCCGGTGACGGTCACCCGGAAGTGGGCGTCGATAATACGGCTGCGGCTGATATTGTCGGCGACGTTCTGGTGACGCACGGCCATCGGAATGTGGCGTTTGTTGCGGTCCGGTTCGCAACCTCTGACCGGTCGCGCCAGCGCTATGCCGGTCTCTGTCAGGCGATGACACGCGCCGGATGCGCGGAACCGCAATTGCTGGAAGTTGATTACGAACCGAAAAACCTGGAACTGGCGCTGGCCGGTCTGCTGGCCCGTGAGCCGCAGACAACGGCTCTGTTCGCCTCCAATGATATGCTGGCGCTGGCCTGCATCCGGGGACTGCGGGCGCTGGGCAAGAATGTGCCGGACGATATCAGCGTCATCGGCTTTGACGGTATCTCTATCGGTGATCTGGTTGATCCCAGTCTGGCGACCATTGTCACGCCGGGCCGCGAGATGGGGCGTCAGGCCGCAGAGATGATGATCACCGCGCTTGAAACAAATGGCAGGGCAGCCCGTGAATCCCGGGCGCTTTCCTTCACCTTCCGTCCCGGAGGCAGTCTTGCGCCCCGGGCTACGGGGACTCCGGCGGGAGAGCGGTCACTCCCCCGCCGGTCGACTTCTCAACTCCACCTGATAACCAACAGAAGAAGTGAGTAGATCCATGAGAGTTTTACTGAGCGCCGCGGTTGCGGCAACCCTTGCCTCCACGGCATTTACCTATAGTGCAGCAAACGCTGAAGACGCCATCTGCTACAACTGCCCGCCGCAGTGGGCGGACTGGGCCTCCATGCTGAAGGCTATCGATACCAAGCTCGGCATCAAGATGCCGCATGACAACAAGAACTCGGGTCAGACCCTCAGCCAGCTGCTGGCTGAAAAGGACTCCCCGGTTGCTGATGTTGCCTATTATGGCGTCACCTTCGGGATTAAGGCCGGTAATGAAGGCGTTGCAACCGCCTACAAGCCGAAGGGCTTTGAAGATATTGCTGATGGTCTGAAAGATCCGGACGGCAAATGGTTCACCATCCATTACGGCACCCTCGGCCTGTTCGTGAACAAGGACGCGCTTGGCGGCGCCCCGGTTCCGGCCTGCTGGGCAGACCTGAAGAAGCCGGAATACAGAGGCATGGTCGGTTATCTCGACCCGTCGAGCGCCTTTGTCGGCTATGCCGGTGCTGTTGCCGTCAATCGTGCCTTTGGCGGGACGCTGGACAATTTCGATCCGGGCGTGAAGTTCTTCCAGGAGCTGGCTGAGAACGATCCGATCGTTCCGAAACAGACTTCCTATGCCCGTGTCGTTTCCGGTGAAATTCCGATCCTGTTCGATTACGACTTCAATGCCTATCGCGGCAAATATACCGAAGGCGGCAATTTTGAATTCGTCCTGCCCTGCGAAGGTTCGGTCGTGGTTCCCTATGTCATGAGCCTGGTTGCCAATGGCCCGAACCCGGACCTCGGCAAGAAAGTGCTGGATTACATCCTGTCTGATGAAGGTCAGGCAATCTGGACGAATGCCTATCTGAAGCCGGCCCGTCCTGTGAAACTGCCGCCGGAAGTTGCGGCGAAGTTCCTGCCGGACAGCGATTATGAACGCGCCACACCGGTGGATTACGCGAAGATGGAAAAAGTTCAGAAGGCGTTCGGTGAGCGTTATCTGAAAGAAGTGAAATAATCTGACCTCCGAGGGGGGATGGCGCTGCTGCCGCGGCGACATTCCCTTCGGTCGGATTATCTCCTGACATGAAACGACTTTTTCCGGTTCTGTGCATCCTGCCGCTGGTCATCTTCTCGATGGCCTTTCTTGCGTTGCCGCTTGTGCGCCTGTTTCAGGCGTCGGTGAGCACCAGCGCCGGGTTTGCCATCTATGCGGATATCCTCGCCAATGAGCGGTATATGCGCAGCCTTTTCGACACGGTTGTGGTGTCTGCCGGGGTGACGCTGGCGGCTATCGCCATCTCAACCACGGCTGGTCTGTTCCTGACCCGCAATCGTTTTCGCGGCCGCAATTTCCTGATTGCGACCCTGACATTCCCACTGGCTTTCCCCGGTGTGGTTATCGGCTTCCTGATCATTCTGCTGGGCGGGCGACAGGGACTGGTCAATGACCTTGCCAAGGGCCTGTTCGATACCCGTGTGGTCTTTGCCTATTCGATTGCCGGGCTGTTCCTGGGTTACCTGTATTTCTCCATTCCACGGGTGTTGCTGACCGTCATGGCCGCTGCCGAAAAGCTGGACCCCCAGCTTGAAGAGGCGGCGCGGTCGCTGGGGGCAGGCCCGTTCCGGGTGCTGTGCGATGTCATTCTGCCGGGCCTGGCGCCGGCGCTTGTTGCTGCCGGGGCAATTGCCTTTGCCACTGCGATGGGCGCATTCGGCACGGCCTTTACACTGGCAACGGATATCGATGTGCTGCCGATGGTGATCTATACCGAATTTACCCTGTCAGCGAATATCGCCATGGCCTGTGCGCTGTCCTGCGTTCTGGGTCTGGTGACCTGGGTGTTGCTGCTGGCCGGGCGTTCTTTCACCGGCGGCACTGTCGCCGCTTCAGGTTAGGACAGATCATGCCCCGTATCAGCCCCGTAAAATCGATGCAGCTTGCGGTCACACTTGCCGCCTGTCTGTTCCTGCTGGTTCCGGCGATCATGTCGGTCATGGCCGGTGTCACGGAAAACTATTTCCGCGGCATCTCCAGCGGTGTCACCCTGCGCTGGATCGAAGAGGTCCTGCGTCTGTATTCCGACAGTATCTGGCGGTCCATGCTGATTGCCGGTGTCTGCCTTGTCTTCACGCTGGTGATCGGGGTGCCCGCAGCCTATGCCCTGAACCGGCTGGGTGGCAGGCTGTCCCGTGTCATTGAGGAATTTGTGTCGCTGCCACTGGCGGTTCCCGGACTGGCGCTGGCCCTGGCATTGCTGCAACTCTATGGCTCCTGGAAGGGATTCCGGATTTCCTGGTGGTTCATTCTGGTCGGGCATGTGCTCTATACCCTGCCTTTCATGATCCGCTCGGTCATGGCGATCTTTGCCGCCATTGACTTGAAAACGCTGGAGGAAGGTGCGGCTTCGCTTGGCGCATCCTCCTGGCGGCGGTTCATCGACATCGCCGTACCGAATGCCATGCCGGGCATCCTCGCCGGTTCGCTGACTGTGGTTACCCTGTCGATTGGCGAATTCAACCTGACCTGGATGCTGCATACACCACTGACCAAGACCCTGCCGGTCGGTCTGGCGGACAGCTATGCCTCCATGCGGCTGGAGATCGCCTCGGCCTATACCCTTGTCTTTTTTGTCATGATCGTGCCGCTGCTTGTCGCCCTGCAATGGGCGTCGTCACGGTTACAGAATGTTGGAAAACGCTGATGTCCAATACATCCGACGGAACACGTATCCGCCTCAATCATTGCGCCAAAACCTATCCGGGCGGTGTGCAGGCGCTCAAACCCACCGATCTGGAGGTCATCCCCGGTGAGATCATGGCGCTGCTGGGGCCGAGTGGCTGTGGCAAGACCACAATGCTGCGCATCATTGCCGGGCTGGAAGATCCGGACCGGCAGGGACGGGTGCTGTTTGACGATGATGACGTGACGTCGCTGCCGATCGAGAAACGTGCGGTCGGCATGGTCTTTCAGTCCTACGCCCTGTTTCCCAACATGGATGTGCGGGCCAATATCGGCTACGGCCTGAAAGTTGCCGGGCTGCCCCGTAAACAGATCGACGACCGGGTCGATGAGGTGCTGGCACTCTGTCAGCTGGAAGCCTTTGCCGGGCGTCCGATTGATGCCCTGTCCGGTGGCCAGCGCCAGCGTGTTGCGCTGGCACGTGCGGTGGCACCCCGGCCCCGCGTGCTGCTGCTGGACGAGCCGCTTTCCGCACTGGATGCCGCCCTGCGTGAACAACTGCGTGATGAACTGGCGCGGCTGCTGCGGCAGTTATCCATTACAGCGGTTTTTGTGACCCACGATCAGTCCGAAGCCATGGCCATTGCCGACCGGGTTGCGGTGATGCGGGATGGCGTCATTCAGCAGATCGACCGGTCGGAAGCGATCTATCATCAGCCGGCGAACGGCTTTATTGCGACCTTTGTCGGCGGTGCGAACCATCTGCCCGGACGGGCCAGCGGATCAGCCATTGAACTGCCGGGCGGCAGGCTCGACCTGCCGAAGGCACTGGCGGCGAATCAGTCCGTTTATGTCCGGCCGGAAGCCCTGAAGATCACCCCGCCCGAAGGGGCCGGTCTGGTCGGGCGTGTGTCCGGTCGCCTGTTCCTTGGCACCCATTACAGGCTGACCATCGATGATGTGACCAGCGGGCCGCTGTCTGTTCTGTCTTCCGACCCGAATCCACCGGCCATTGGTGATGCGGTTGGCGTCGAGGTGCCGTCTGAAGCGATCATGATGCTGGACAGTGATGCCGCGGGGGCCGCCGCATGAAGCCGGTGAGGATCTTCCAGTTCTCCGATTGTCATATCGTTGAAGAGAACAGTCTGGCTTATGATGTCGTCGACACATCCGCCTATCTCGACCGTGCTGTCAGCTATGCGAACAGTCTGATGGAGGATGTCGGTCCGGTTGATGCGGTCGTGGTGACCGGTGATCTGACCGATCATGGCCGCGTTGCGCAATATGAACGGCTTCGCGGCATGCTCGACCGTCTCGTCGTGCCCTATTACCTGTTGCCGGGCAATCATGACCGGCGCGATAACATTCGGCAGGTCTTCCCGGATCATGGCTATCTGCAGGGCGGGTCTGACGAAATCAATTACAGCCTGTCGATTGATGATCTGACCCTGCTTTGCATCGACAGCTCGGTTCCCGGTGCATCGCATGGCGAACTGACGACAACCACAACAGACTGGCTTGCCAGCCAGATCAGTGATCTGGGCAACCGGCCGGTCATGGTCGCGTTTCATCACCCGCCATTCGATTCCGGTGTCGGCCATATGGACCGCCAGCGTTTGCGTGATCCGTCCCGGCTGTTTGAAATTCTGGGCGGGCATCGGGGACCGCATCAGATGATCTGCGGGCATGTGCATCGTTTCATCACCAGTCAGACCCCGGCTGGTCCGGCAGTCATCGCCCCCGGCACCTCGCACGCGGTCGCCCTCGATCATCGTGAGGACGGGGCTTCGGCCTTCCGGATGGAACCGGGGGCGTTTCTGATGCACAGCTTTGATGACCGCTCCGGTTTCGCCGGATTCACGTCGGAATATGTGCCTGTCGGTCCCTTCGACGGGCCTTACCTGTTTTATCCTGACCGTCAATAGAGTTCAGCTGTCGTTGACAAACAGGCCCTTCACGCGCTTCAACTTAGGCGAAGCTGAAGGATTGCCGGAATGTCGATTACCCTGTTGCGGACTCTCGTCGCGATTGCCGAACGCGGCAGCTTTCAGGCGGCGGCGGATCAGGTTTGTGTGTCTCCGGCGGCGGTCAGCCAGCAGATGCGCACGCTTGAGGATCTGGTGCAGGCAGAGCTGTTTGACCGCAGCAGACGCACCCCGCAACTGACCCGTCAGGGCCTGTCGATCATTCCGAAAGCCCGCGATATCCTGCATGCCTATGACGAGATGATCGGCTCCCTGCGACCGGGCGGGGAACTGGTCGGTGACCTGACCATCGGGGCCGTCTCGTCGTCGATCTCCAATCTGGTGCCGCGTTCGATCAAGGAACTGATGCAGGTCTATCCGGCAGTCCATATCAAGGTGGTGCCGGACCAGTCGCATGAACTGTTGCTGCAGATCGACCGGGGTGACCTTGATGCGGCGATCATGAGCGAACCGGACCGGTTGCGAAGCCATCTGAAATGGCAACCGATCGCCCGCGAGACGATGATGCTGATCTGTGCCCGTGACGTGACCGGGGACGACGTGGTCAGCCTGCTGCGTGACCGGCCCTATATCCGGATGTCACGACAGGCCTGGGTCAGTGAACTGGCTGACGATCTGTTGCAGGAACTGAAACTGGATATCCGTGATGCGATGGAACTGGACACGCTGGAATCGGTTTCCCGGATGGTTGCCCATGACCTCGGCGTAGCGATCATCCCGCTGCCCTGCCTGCCGGACGAGTCGACAGCAGGCCTGCGTTTTCTGCCGGTCGGCAATCCGCCCCGTGACCGTGTCATGGGCATCCTGTCACGACAGGACAGCCCGAAGTTCAAGCTGATCGACCGCCTGTGGGAAGCCGCCATGACGGCGGCCAGTGAATAGCGGAAGGTCTGTTATTCAGGCAGAGGCGCGGCGGTCGCCCTGAAGGGAATAACTGGTGGCGGGCGGGGTGGCCTTTGCGGTCTCGGTGCCCGGGGGGGCCGGTTTGCGCCAGGGCTGCTTCTTGAAGAAGGCCATCATGTAGGCGATGCCGATCAGCAGGGCAAAACCGCTGAGATTGACGAGGGCATAGGTCAGCGGGGAGCGGCCGAGATAATCCAGAGCCATGCCGCCGATCTGCGCCAGAATCATTGAACTGATGAAAGTCGCCAGCGCCTGCTGGCCGACCTTGATGACCGGCTTCAGGGCGGGGTGGTGCAGCATATCCTCGCGACCCTTCAGCAGGGTGACGCAGATATAGGCCAGTGCGAGGAAATGCAGGTAACGGAGATAACCGAACTCTGTCTTGTCAAAGCCGGACCAGAAGATAACACGGAATTCCCGCATCCATTCATAATTCTGTGCGGTCTGCCAGTGACTGACCGGGATCAGCAGAGTCACGAAAATGACAGCGGTCCAGAACAGAATGCGGTTCGGTTGCGGGGTTTTCAGCCAGCCGATCGAGATGCTGAATCCGGTAAAGAAGATCAGCGCCCAGGCAAAGGGGTCAAAGAACCATGTCCGGTCCGACCACCATTCCGCCGGAAGCTGCGGGTCAAATATCTGATTGGCCAGCCAGAGCAGGGCAATGGCGGCAATCGGCAGCAGGTTGTGGACCCGGCTGAGCAGCATGACCACCGGTATCATGGCCAGCAGAACCAGATACATGGGCAGGATATCGAAGTAATTCGGGACATAAGTCAGTGTCATCAGGCCAACCAGGCCGTTAACCGGATCGTTCATGAACGGCATCAGATTCAGGGCGATGATATAGTTCTTCGGGTCGGTCACCAGTCCGGCCATCACGTTGGTGCCGATAATGACCACTGTTGCGATGGTGATGAACATGGCCAGATGCGCCCAGTAGACCTGAAAGCAGCGCAGTCCGATCCGCGATGTGCCCATGAGGAAACCATGGGTTTTATAGAGCGAGCCAAAGGCCAGGGCGGAGGCAAAGCCGGAGCAGAAGACGAACATTTCCGTCGCGTCTGACGGGCCAAAGTTCGCCGGAATGAAGTTTTGCCAGCGATTCAGCGGTACATGGGCCATGAAGATAATCAGCATGGCAATGCCCCGGAAGAAATCGAGGCGTACATCCCGCTTGCGGGGAGGCGTGCCGATTGCTGTTACCTTCGACTGGCTCATCTGTGTCAGCTTTCCTGTTTGATCATCGACAGGTGGTTGTCGACGACCGGAGACAGCGGTGCTGCCGGAACGGCGGCTTCCTCCGGGATACGACACAACCCGACGCGCTGTGAGGCCCGGCCGAGTGACGGCAGGGCGGTGACAACGGCAAACGGGATGGCGCAAAGGAAGGCGACGAAGATCGGTGCGGCCCAGGGAAGAACAGACGGCATCTTCCACCAGAACACGGACAGGATGGCGACCCCTGCGAGGGTTTGCGGCCAGAGACCACGAACAGCGTCGGACCAGGCCAGCCCGCCGCCGACACGGACCTGTGCTTCCCAGGCGACGCGCTTGCCGAAAGCCAGACCAATCATGAACCGGGCCACGGCAAAGCCGATCAGCGGGGCCATGAGGGCCGAGAAGATCAGCTCGACAAAGGTTCCCCACAGCAGGGCAGCGGCACCGCCATAAGTGCGGCGTTTCACCGGGGACAGCAGGGTATCAAGCACGCCCATGATCTTCGGCATGAAGGTCATGGTCATGACAGTGGCAAACAGGGTCAGGCCAAGGGTTGCCGGGAACGGCTCGGTCCCGCCGGGCATGAAAACCTGCGCGGCACCGAAGATGATCAGCGCCATCCAGCCGGGAGCACCCACATACATCAGGATTGCCAGCGCCAGCTGCAGACGGCTGACCGGTTTGATACCCGGCATGTCGAGCAGCTTGAGATACTGCATATTGCCCTGACACCAGCGCAGGTCGCGTTTGATGAAATCCTGCAGCGAGGGCGGGTTTTCTTCGAAGCTTTCGTCTTCTTCGGCAACAACCCGGCATTCGTAGCCGGCACGCCGCATCAGGACGGCTTCAACCTGATCGTGGCTCAGTATATGTCCGCCGAGGGGGGCTTTCCCCGGCAGAACGGGAAGCTGGCAATGATCGCGGAAAGCCTGCATCCGGATGGCGGCGTTATGACCCCAGAACGGGCCACAGTCGCCCTGCCACCAGGCACTGCCGGCCGTATAGGAGCGCATGCCGTGACGCATGCCGAACTGGAATACACGGGTAAAGAAACTGTCTGACGGGCGTCCGACAACCAGCCCCTGCAACAATCCGATTTCCGGATGTGCCTGCAGACAGCGGACCAGGCGCAGGATCGCCGGGCCGGACATCAGGCTGTCCGCATCCAGCGGAATGAAGAAGTCATAGGCATCGCCATAACTGTCGCAGAACTCGGCAATATTGCCTGCCTTGAAGCCGGTATTGTCGGTGCGACGGCGATAATGAATGCGGTCCGGGGTTATGTCGCGTTGCCGCCAGAGGTCGATCAGGCGTTCTTCTTCCCGTGCAACATCGGGGTTCGAGGTGTCGCTGAGCACATGGAACCAGAACATATGACCATAGCCGGTGGCGTCGACGCTGCGTTTGATCTGTTCCAGCCGGTCGAGGGCGGCATCAACCTGTTCGTTACGGATGGCGAGTGCGATGGCGGTGCGCCCGGCAATCGGGGCATTGCTGTCAGCATCGGCCCAGGCCGGATTGACATAGACCGCCGGGTTGCGGGTCAGTTGGGAAATCAGGAACCCGATCACCGAGTTCCAGAACCCGAGGGCAAGCCAGGGAAGGGTGAGGAAGAAGCAGGCAAAGATGCCATATTCGGGCCAGTCCCAGCCGTTCGTGCCGAGAATCCGGAGCATCAGCGCGGACAATGCGGCGATGGTCGCCGTGGTCAGCGCGAGCATGAGAAAACGACGGGCCTTGTAGCGGGCTGCGGGGCGGGTTACCTCAACAGCAGGCCGGGCAGGGCCCGGAATTTGGCTGGAAATGTGCATCGAAGGTTTCTTCACTATCCAATCAGGTTACAACAGGCACGCCCAGAACGCCGTAGCGCAGGAGAGGTACCGGTGACGTCAGGAATTTCCAAATCACTTTGGATTGAACGCCCGTGTGAGGCGTTTGTTCGCGAACAGGTAATTCCTGAATTAAATACGGGAGAAAATCTGGTCCGGACCATCTGGAGTGGAATCAGCCGGGGGACCGAGCGTCTTGTCTTTGAGGGCAAGGTGCCTGTCGCGGAATACAGCAATATGCGCTGCCCGGCGCAAGCAGGAGATTTCCCCTTTCCGGTAAAATATGGCTATTGCGCCATCGGTGTTGTTGAAGCCGGTTCCGATAGTCTGGTCGGGCGCACCGTTTTTGCCCTGCACCCCCATGAAGACCGGTTCATTGCAGCTGATAATGCCCTGCATCCGTTACCGAATCAGCTGCCTGCCCGGCGTGCTGTGCTGACCGCGAATATGGAAACGGCGCTGAATGCAGTCTGGGATTCCGGCGCTGGTCCCGGTGACCGGATTCTGGTGGTTGGGGCAGGTGCGGTCGGACAGATGATTGCCTTCATTACTGCGGGGCTTCCGGGCGCCACTGTCTCCGTCGCTGACCCTGATCCCGGCAAGGCCGATGCGGTGGCCATCCTCGGGGCTGATTTCATCGGGTCAGAGCCCCCACGTGATGATCACGACATCGTGTTTCATACCAGTGCCAGTGCCGGCGGATTAAATCTGGCGATCGGTGCCGCCGGTCGTGAAGCCACAGTGGTGGAGGTCAGCTGGTATGGGGACCGCACCGTTGATGCGGCGCTTGGCGGTCGCTTCCATTCCCACAGATTACGGCTGATCTCCACACAGGTTGGTGCCATTCCGGCTGCGAGAGCCGCACGGTGGAGCTATCGCAGAAGGTTGCAGACGGCACTTGGCCTGCTGTGCGATGACCGGCTTGATTGTCTGATTACGGCTGAGGTTGCCTTTGATGACCTGCCTGCACGCCTGCCGGAAATCCTTGCGCCGGGGGCGTCGGGTATCGTAACAGCCGTCCGATATGACGGATCAACCTGAAAGACCCTGACCGATGTATTCTCTGACCATTCGTGATCACATCATGATTGCCCACAGCCTGCCGGGTGAAGCCTTCGGCCCGGCGCAGAACCTTCACGGTGCGACCTATGTGATCGACGTGACATTCTATCGTCCGGAACTCGACGAGAATGAAATCGTTGTCGATATCGGGCTTGCCTCCGATGTGGTGAAAGCCTCCCTCGATGAACTGAATTACAAAAATCTCGATGACCTGCCTGATTTCCAGACGAAGCGCTCGACCACGGAAGTGCTCGCCAAATGGGTCTTTGACCGGATGGTGCGCTGTATTGCTGATGGATCGCTGGGCGCTTCGGCGAAGGGGATTACGCGGATCAGGACCGTACTGAATGAAAACCATCTCGCCAGCGCCGCCTATGAGGCGGATATCTGATCAGACCGGGCGGCCTGTCCGATGGCGCATCTGATCTTTGCTGTCCCGGGCGATCTGGCGACCCTGACCGGTGGCTATGGTTATGCCCGCGAGATTATCCGCTGCTGGAAAGCTGCCGGGCATTCGGTTCAGCATATCCCGCTGGGGGACGGCTTCCCCAATCCGTCACCGGCGGTCATGGATGAGGCCTGTCGGCGGCTGGCAGCAACGCCGGACGGGGCGACGGCGCTGATTGATGGTCTGGCCTATGGCGTTCTGCCGGCAGCATTTCTGCAAAATACGCGACGGCGCTGGCTGGCGCTTGTGCATCACCCGCTGGCGCTGGAGACAGGCGTTGACCCGGCACAGCAGGTGATACTGAAGATGTCAGAACGGGCAGCGCTGGCAGAGGCGTCACAGGTTATTGTGACCAGCCCGGCGACGGCCCGTGAACTGGTCATCTCCTATGCGGTCCCCGAACAGAAGGTTACTGTGGCCCTCCCGGGGGTTGAAGCCAGTGGCAGAGCATCCGGCGGTGAGGGCGTGCCCCTGCTGTTGTCGGTCGGCACGCTGACCCGTCGCAAGGGCCATGATGTGCTGGTCGCTGCGCTCTCGGAACTGCGTGATCTGGACTGGCAATGCCGGTTTGTCGGCAGTACCGACCGCGACCCGGAGGTGACGGAGAGTCTGCGCCGGGCGATTTCCCGCGCCGGACTGGACCAGCGGATTGATATTGTCGGCGAGGTCGATGGCGCTGGTCTGCAGAAAGAATATCATCAGGCCGATATCTTCGTACTGGCCAGCCGCTATGAAGGTTATGGCATGGTCTTCGCCGAAGCGATGGCGCATGGCCTGCCGGTCATCGCCTGTCATGCGGGTGCTGTCCCCGATACGGTGCCGGACAGTGCGGGTATGCTGGTGCCGGTTGATGACGCTC
>TARA_R110000787_G_scaffold3543_6_pt1 | contig 17327 bp, 25 predicted proteins | sample TARA_R110000787 | Tara Oceans TARA_R110000787 (sample SAMEA4397920) | marine metagenome | biome: Polar Biome; feature: [DCM] deep chlorophyll maximum layer (ENVO:01000326); material: water (ENVO:00002006), including particulate matter (ENVO:01000060) such as... | depth 35 m
AGAGATTGGTCAATCATCTCAAGATGTTATTGATTTGCTCAATAGATTAGCAGGTAAAATTCAAACAGGAGAGACTATAACTGAATCAGATATAGCGGCTTTTGATATGAAAACTAAATTTAATCAAAAACAAGAGCAAGGAACAGGAGGCCAAGTTGGTACTGATATAAATATTAATGAGCAAAGAAAACAAAAAGGAAGAAAAGCCCCTCCTACATCTAACGACCAAAGACCTTTTGCAAAACATATAAAAGATAAATCTTTAGCTGATTTTGCAGGAAGAAATTTTGTTACTAATATGTATGACTTTACTATGTCAGGACTTACTGAATTAGGTAATGGTCTAAGCATGACGCTGTTTGGGGGAAAAAACTATGTGGCTGACATGATGGAAAAGGCAGGAAAAAATTTAGGGGATGTATCTAATGTAGCTGCGTTCAATACTGAAAGTCAGGCTGCAGGTTTTATTCGTAATGTCTTACAAGGAGATGCTAATTTATTTATACCACATAGAGGGACGGATCAAAACTCTTGGCAATTTCAACAAGCTATATTTGAAGGCTTAGTAAAAGTAGCTTTAGATAATAAGATTTTGACCGAACAAGAAATGAAAAATGTATTTAATGAAGTTTTAACTAATGATATAGGGAAAAAAGCTTTTGAACAATACAAAAAGAAATCAGGGAAAAATGATATAAAAAGTTTCAATGATTTAACTATTAAAGAAATAGTTGAAGGTTTAAATATAGAAAATAATTTTTCACCTAATTTAAGAAAAGCATTAAATGATAAACTCTCAGCTAACAAAGCGTATCAAGAAGCAATAGGTGTAAAAAACAAAAATGAATTTGCAGGCCGCTTAGAAGACCCTGCTAATAAAAACAGTCAAGCATTTGATTTAATAGGTATAACAGAATTTGTTCCTGAAAGTATGGTTATTTCACAGCCTAAGCCAGGGGATGTGGATTATCACCCATCTTTTGGTTGGACGATAAAAGCAAAAATCACAGGTATTTTTCAGCCAACTGAATTTTATCAGTCTACTGATGTAACTAATTCTTATACTAAATTTAATAAAGGATCAGCCCCTGCTACATCAGTTAAAAAGTTAGTAGGAGATGCTAAGTTTAAACAAAGTAATGTATCGAGTTCTGCAGGCGCAATCCCTAAAGTAGGAGCTATTAGTGTGCGTAAGCAAAAAAGCGCACAAAATTTAGGAAGTAATTACAATATGAATTTTGAAGGGTTTATGCCAGCCAACATTTATAATATTCAAAATTTAAAAAGAGCTGCGGCAGAATTAGGTTTAACAGTGCATGCGTCCTATATAAGAGAAGGATATAGAAGTGGCGAATTAGTAGGACATTACTTTAAAATAAACGGTAGGTTTTTTAACCCGTTTAGAGGAGTGCGTAAACAAAAATCTATAAATGAAATTGGAAGGGAGGCTAAAAATATTATTGATATTGTAAAGCTGGGCCGTATGAGTAATATAAAAGACAATACGATTGTTACTTATTTAAAAGGATTAAAATATAAGATGAGCGAGATAAATCCTACAATGAAAGTAACAGGATATACATTAGAAAACATGCCAAAAGCATTTGGAACTGTAATTGGTGGCGTTATGAATGGGTTGAAGTTGTTTGATAAAATTGTTGCCTACAGAAATAAGTTGATGAATAATAATCTTACCCCTATTGGTATAAAAATAACTAAACTAATACAGAAGATAGATAAGTTAAAAGTAGATTTAGATCAACCAACAATTTTTAGTAACAAAACCAGGGTTAAAAATATAAAAACTCAAATTAAAAAATTACAAAAAGATATTAATACTATTCAAGACAAGGGGCGTGAGAACGGTAAAAAACTTTATAAATATACTCAAGCTGAAATAGACGAAATGACAGTTGAATTTTTAGAAAGAACTGCTGAATATCAAAATGAAAGTTTTGAAAATGGATTTAGCACTCAGCAAGCTCAAATGATTGCTCAGATGAAAAATGCTTTTCAAGGAAACTCGTTAATGGATGTAGGAGGAAGAATAAAAAGAGCTAAACAAATACTATCACAAAGAGTAAAAGGAAGAAAAGAATTAGAACAAATAAAAAAAGATTTAAGAAATTTTATAAGACAATCTTTACCTAACTATGTGTTTGCTCGACCAGAAGTAATAAAATTAATCAGAAGTATAACAGATGCTAACTTAGATAATATAGAAAATAAAAAAGCTGCTGTTATAGATTTTGTGAATAAAAAAACAAACGAAGCTTTAACTCAAAAGATTGAAAAAATTCTTAATGGAAAATATGATGACTTACAGGCAAACAGAAAAAAAGGATATAAGGTAGATAACGAAATTCGGTTAAGGATTGAGGGTATTAAAAAAATGATTAACGAGATAAACTTCAATAATACCTCAGAGGTAGCGACTAAGGTACAAAGTATATTAAACGATATAGCTAAATTAGAAGGTCAAACAGATTTGACTCCAGAAAATAGAAACAGTATTGCTGATATGAATATTGTTATTGATTTTCTAAACGCACAATTATCTTTTGATGAAGAAACGTCTAAAACTGAAGCATTACAGGATGTATTAAACAATCTTGAGTCGTTAATTGAAGTAGGAAAAACATCATTACAGCTCGCATTGTTTAATAAGCATTTACAGTATGTGGCGGAATTTGAAGCATTGTACTACGACATCACAGGTCTGCGTATTAAAACTTATATAGAAAACCCTGAATTTAACGAGCTACTCCCTGAATCAAATCAAAATCCCCGTCTAATAAAAAATCCAGAAGCTGATGCTTTATTACGCGATGCAAGAATGATCTCTGAAGCAAGAAAGAACAGGATACGAAATAGAGCTACCCAAGCCTTTGCTAACTTAGGAAGAGCGACGCGAAATTTTATTTTTAGAAATTCAGATTTAGCTACATGGATGGGTATAATTGGGAAAATGCCAGGAGAAATATTAGGAAACGAAACACAAAAAATTACTTCTGTTAAAGTAAATGAAGGTACAAGAGAATATAAAGCCCGAAAGATGGCTACTACCATAGCTATAAATCTTAAACTTGAAGAGGTGTATGGTAAAAATTATACAAAACTTGCAGGAAATGATAGCAGCGTACAACTAACAGGTATATTTACAGATACGGGGGTTGAACTACCTCCTTTAAGTCAAAACCAAATGGCTTATTTAGTAGCTCAATATAAAGACCCTGCAAACGAAAAATCTTATAGCAAAAAATATGGGCCAGAGTACAAAAGAATAATGGCGGAAATGGAGGCTAAACTAAATAAAGAAGTTATTGAGCTTTCTCGTTGGCAAGTTGAAGAATTTTTTCCATCCTTATATGAAGGTTATAATGAGGCTTATAAAAATATATATAGGACTTCTATGCCTTGGAATCAATACTACGCAGGAAGAATATACAGAGAAGGAAGAAATAAAGAGACTGATATAATGCAGTTAATGGCTACAGGAAAGGATGCGTTTAAGAATTTTGCTGCTCCAGCCTCCACTAAAGTGAGAATGAATAATATAAACCCTATAGCAGACATGGATCAGATGGCTACCTTAGTGTCTTATGTTAATGATATGAATTATTTTGCTGCAATGGGAGAGACGCTTAATGATATGGGTAAGCTCTTTAATAATAACGAAATTAAAAATCAAATTGTATTTAATTTTGGTAAAAGTGCATATGACAGTATTGATAATATGATTCAAAAATTAGGAAATAGAGGAGTAAGTAATGACAGCTCTATGCAATGGGTTAATAATATTACCACAGCTTTTGTTATTGGTAAACTATCTATAAACCCTACCATATTTATCAAGCAGTTAACTTCTGCTCCTGCATACGCAGCGTTTATAGGATTTAGAAATTGGAGTAAATTAGCCGCAGGTAATATAACACAGTATAAAGCAATGTGGAAAGAAATATCTGCAAACTCTATTTACATACAAGACAGATATGGGGAGAGTATTTTAAGAACTTTAGAATCCTATTCGGCAAGCAATGTACAAAATGTTATTCCTACAGGAGTTAAAGGAAAATTTATAGATATTATGATGTGGATGGTAAAACAGGGAGATAAAGGCGCAATAGTAATGGGAGGAGTCCCTAATTATATTTATTATAAAAATAAATTTAAAGCTGCCAATCCTAAAGCTACAGAACAAGAGGCTATAGAGCATGCGGTAATACTTTTTGAAAGAGACACAAAGGCGACTCAGCAATCGCAAGATTTACAAGATAGAGATGAGTTCCAAACAGGAGCGTGGTATGTGAGAGGGATGAATATGTTTCAGACTTCTATTAAACAATATTTTAGGCAAGAATTAATGGCTGCAATAAATATTTATAGAAAAACTAAGTCTAAAAGTAAAGAAGGAAAAGGCACATATTGGGAAAATTCAAAAAGACTAATGATTTACCATTCTTTATTACCTATAGCTTTTCAGTATGTATCCGCAGGGTTTCCAGGGTTATTAGCTCCTTGGGATGATGAAGATGGGGAGGATTTATTAGTAGCAGGTATTTTAGGAAATTTAAACGCTATGTTTTTAATCGGAGAATTAGTAACTTTGACTAAAGATTTTATTACAAGTAAACCTTGGACGGGGCAATCATCAGGTAATATCCCATTTTTACAAGAGTCAGCTACATTTTTTCAAGCTTTACAAAAAGCTGACCGATATAATGTTACTCCATTTGATAGTAATGGAAAAAGACGTAAGAATAGCGCTATACAGAAAAGCAAGCAAGGTAAAGAAGAGGCTATAAAAAAAGCTTTGTGGGATTTAGTTAATGGTTTTGGTGTACCTTTAAGACAAGTAGACAGGTTAATAGATAATTCAGAAAAAATTTTAAAAGGAGGTTTATCTCCAGAAGAGTATTTATTGTATTTTTTCCAATTTTCTGAATATGTGGTAGAAAGTAACGCCGACAGGAAAAAGAAAAAGGACAGTGAAAAAAAGAAAGCTAAGATGACTGTAAAGGATATGAAGATATACGACCCCGAGGCATACTATAGGTATAAAATGCAGCAAGATGCGATAAAAAATTCTCCTGTTTATCTAGAGCAAAAACGATTAGAAGATTTACGAAAAGCTCAAAAACAACAACAAAGACGAGAATATTATAGATAAATTATGGATGACGAAAGAAAATTAATGGAAGATAGCTATCTTCTTATCACAGGTCGAAAAACTTTTGAAGAAATATTAGAAGTTCAAGATGAGTTAGAGGTCATTTTTAACCCTAACAAACCTATCAAGGTAATGGAGGGTGATGCTTATGATTGCTTGATAGAGTATTATATAACTACCGAAGAATATGAAAAGTGCGAAGAGCTATTAAGAATGAAGGAAATAAATAAACTTATTTTTTAATTAAAAGTGAAACTGACTAGACCCTAATTCTCTAATTATTGTAATTTCTTTTATATCTCTATTGCGCTTGTATTGCTCTAGGCTTTTATCTATATCTTCAGTTCGCAGGGTAACCGACTCTTTTTTACCGTCTCTCAAAACATAAAAAATAAAATAATTTTTTATCTTATCCATATTACAATCATTAGAAAAAGTGTGTTAACCTAGCAACTTGTCCTGTTTTCTTTTCGTGAACAAACCCCTCACAAGCTAGTGGAGCTCCAGTAAATCCTTTTCTGTAATGCCAGCTATCTGCTGAGGAGGGAGATCTCATATACTCTACAGTTACCCCTATAAAGTCTTTTCCGTCTCTCCATTTGTGTTTTATCTTGTGATGTAAATGATGTAAATACCAGTATCTATGGGTAGTTTTAGACCAGAGTAAAGGATTCTCTTGTGCCATCAACAAGGGTAAATTATCCATCTTAGCACCATCTCCATGCTCTATGCCAAGTAGATTGGTTCCGTACTTATAATACTTTCTGTGTGCTACGCTAATATCAAATGTAATATCTTGAGCTTTTCTAAACCAACTCTGCAATGTGTGAGCTAGATGAAATCCGCTTTGGTAATCATGATTACTCATACTGTGAACAATATCAACAGGAGCTATTTTTCTCAATATCTCTACACATTTGACATAAAGCATTAATGCAACTTCATAATGCTCCCACCACTTTCCATCTGTATCTTGATAAGTTCCCTTAGTAGTGGTAGAGTAAACGTTGTCTATATGTAATATATCATTACCAATACAAAACAAAACACGATCTATATCAAAACCTTTAGATTTAGCAATAAGCCCTGTAACCCCCTCTAAAACTCGTTTAACAGCTATGTCGCAGTTATATGCTTGTTTTGTTTCTATTTCGGCTGCGTATTTGCCTATATGAATATCGGCAGGATTTATAACCAATAAATGAGTTCCTTTCTTTCTTTTAATTATCTCGTAGTCTGGAGAATATGTTGCTATAAATTCATTTACCTTTCCAAATAATTGATCTTCATCTAAGTTTAAATTTTCTTTAGTTACAATAGAAAACCTGTAGTCTCCGCTACCGCTCTGCCAGTGTTTTACACTAACAATATCGTTTTTATCAATACCCCTTTCTTCCAGATGTATGTCTAAAGCTGTATTGTCGTTAATGTTATCAAGGTTGTTGGCTCGTTTCTGAAGTATAACGTCTACTTCTTCTTTAGAGAGTCGTAAGCGTTTGCCGTAATCTTCGCCTTCTTTTTTTATTTTAGACTTCATCAGTAAGGGATTGTATTAGTTCTGCTAAAATTTTAATTAAATTTTGAGCTTTTTTCTTAACTTCCTCATGATCTCTCTCCATCAACTCTTCATAAATATCATCACCAAAGTCATGGATACTATTAGACACATAATTTATATGACTTATAGCATTAACATCTTCTTTAGCTATTCTGGACATTTATAATTTTTACTTTAGCTGAATTACTGCTAAAGATAATAGAATATTTGATTTACGCAACTTATTGACCTTTTTTCTTATTAACACCAGGGACTTAACATCTATTCTTTTAAACCTATCTTCACAAATTTCCATCCTAGCCCATTTTTCTCATACCAGTTACATGATTTTTCTTCCCATATCTCTGCAAAGCGGATCAATTGTTCTTCGGTGTACTCTTGTTTCCCTCCTGGATCGAAGACTGAGTCCCATTCATTTATCTCATTAGAGTGTAAAAACTCTTTTGCTGTTTTCATATGATTCATTATTTTAAATTTTATTTTTGTAGTTTTATTTTCAGCACCTCGTTTTCTGCTTGTAGAAACCGAACAGTAATTTTCATTTCGGCTAACTCTGTTTTTAACTCAGTCATTAAATCCTGCGAATCATCTTTGTATTTTTCTAGCTTATCTACTCTAGATTTTAAATCATCTCTATAAATAGTGTGCTCTGACTTTTCGTCTTTCTCTTTTTCTCTTTTGTTTCTTATTAAAAATTCATAGAATTTCCAACCTCCTGCACCAAATACTACTGAAATTGTAGTGATAAGTATCGTTGTTAAATTGTCGCTCATTGTAGGGATTTATGTAATTGTTCATTTTTTAATTTAAAGTAAATCCACAGCCACATAGAAAAATACCAAGCAGTTATTAATAATGCTCTAAAATCTTTCGCTAATTGAAAATCGTCTTGTACTACTATATCCACTACATACCTGACTGTTGAAAACAAATATAGTATTAAATAGCAACCAATAAATCTTGTTAGCCATTTTAAATTATTTAAAGAAATAACTATAAGCGAACTGAATATAAAATAAACAAAATACAACCAGTATGTGTTAGGCTGTCCTAATTCAAGCCAATAAGAATAGGTAGTCCATAACACCTGATTGTTTAAACAGTCGCTTATACACCACCAAAATAGCAATGTTTGATAATCAAAATAAATCAGTATATTCTTTATGTTTTTGAAATACGATTTAAATCTGTTCATTTGGCTTTGATTTTATATATAAATTTAAATTCATGAGATCTAAATATTCATCTATTGAGATTTCTTTTATATCTGTAAACCTCATATATTCAGATTGTGTTTTTACCACCTCAACAGCAAAAGTTATAGGTTCGTCTGCGTACATAATTAACCCTCCTAATATGTGAGATACCAAATCATTACTTTCTACATGTATTTTATTTTTTTCAATAAATCGAGCAATCTTTAAACTCACAGGAAGATCAAAATCCTGTAAGGCATCAATAAAAACATCATCTACATCATAATTCTTAACCTCTATATATCTCTGTCTTACACCCATGGTCTCTTAATTGTTTTAGTCTAAATTCTTGGAGTCTTGATACTTTACCCTTACTTGTTTTACATTCTGAAAACAAAACATCACAATCAGGTGGTATTGCAAGAAGATCAGGTATACCATTCTTATTAGTTTTAATAAGTTTTATAACAAAATAACCTTCGTTTTCTAACTCTTTTATTCTTTTGGTTTGTATCCTTTGCTCCGTCATATTGCAAAGCTAATAAATTCTTTCTGTATTTTTTTATCTTTATAATTAATTTAAAGTTAATAAATCTTTTTTAAAATGACTAAGAGTGTAGTCTTTTTTTCTCACCACAGCTTTATATATTTTTCTTTCAATACCTTCGTCTGAAAAAACCCAGTATATTTTATTAAACTTTCTTTTTTGAGTTGTCATTCTGTCGCGTGACTGCCAGTAAGATGTGGCCGAAAAGTCTATATTATAATATACTAAACATTCTGCATTTTTTAAACTTATCCCTTCTCTTCCGCTTACAATTTGCAAGGCGATACATTTGTCTGTAGTATCAAATTCCTCCAGAGTCGTGGTAATCTTATCTTTATAAACATCCTTGAGGGCTTGAAGTTCTTGTACAAATTTATAAAATATAGCTATCTTCCTGTTTTTAAATTTATCTAATATAAAAAAAGCTTTAGTGTGATCTACCACCATAGAATTACCACTTTCAAACTTAATAGTTCCTGAACTAAGCTGATGTATTTTAGTCATAAGCTTTACTGCTGTATCAGCAAGTATTACTTCTTTATTTCCTTCAATAACTAAATATTTTTTTAACCTTTTTATTAAAATTAAGGTTTTAGGATCAAGAGGGATAGTAAGAATTTCTTCATCTATAATTGATTCAAAGCCAGCTAACTTTTGTGTATAAGAAATAAGAAATGGTTTCATATGGTGTAAGATAAGTTCAGATCCTAATGAGTAATCATTTATTACCATTCCTCCCAACTTCTTTTGCTTTACATTAACATACCTCTTACTAAATGAATAAAAGTTTTTATGAACAACAAAAGGATTTTTTTTAATTCCGTAAACCTGATGATACATTTGACTGTAAGATTCGGGAGTGGGAGTTCCTGATAATAATATCGTGTAGGGTTTTGATTTTAAAATAATTTCCTTTACCAACTTAGCTCTATTGCTGGGTTTAGGAAACGCTCCCATACAATGAGCTTCATCGCACACTACTCCATCCCACCCCTTAACAGGTACTTTATGTAAAGATTCGTAGTTAGTGATCATGATGTTATAAATACACCCTGAATTATCATAATCATGTTCTATACTTGATATGGCCTTCTTTTTGGTAATGAATAAAACTTTTTTTCTGTTGGGATCTTCTCTAAGTTTTTTCCATAACTCCGTAAACATCCTTAAAGATGTTATGGTTTTCCCTGTTCTCACCTCCATAGCTAAATATAAAAATTTAAAAGGAACAAGAATATTAATTCCTTTTTTTATTATCTCTTCCTGGTATGGTCTTAGGGTTAACATTAAAATTTTATCTCACCTGTATACTCTTTAGAGTGTATATTTACAAACTTAATCCATTTACCTATTCCATCCCTACCCTCTTCAGGAGCAGTGTTGTATTGGTAAATAGCATAAGATGTTAACCATTTATAAAATCGAATTCTACTTATAGACATTTTACCTTTTGGCCCTCTGTCGGGATTTTCTTCAATAAAATCCATGTATAAATCATTCTTATATAGTTTTTCATTATACCTAAGTTTGTGATATAAGGCGTCAGATCCAACCAATCCACACCATTCAATAAAGTCATGACCACTTTTTGCAGAAAGTTTTCTAATTCTAAGATTTACAAATTCACTTTTAAGAAGCCCAAACTCTAGATACATTTGTAAATTTTTAATCATATAATTATCAAACTGACACCACTCTTCATCATTCCATTCTCCAAACATTAGTCTTCCAAACTCCACTAGTGGAGTAAAATCTTTAGTGTAGTATTGTGATAATTCTACCTCCCACTTTCTTCTTTCGAAACTTGTACCCTCTCCACTAATAGCATAATTAGTAGTTATAGCTATTTTAGGAGACTTACTAAAAGGTATTTTTATAGCATCTTTATTCTTTTTTTCTAAAGTAAGTCCTTCGGTAATTACGCTAAATAGTCTCTCAAAATCAAAATATTTTTTTACATCATCAAAACATAAAACTTGAGTGTCTGCACTTACTGTTTGATATGCAAAAGATCTTTCAAAATTAAAAGATTTCCCATCTATAAAAACTAATTTTTTCATATGACTTAAAGCGTTCATAAAAAGCCCTTTACCTGTTCCTCCTTCGGGATTATCAGTAATAACCTCATCGTTTAATATTACCGCAGGGCAATAAGCTAAATTTTTCCATCCATGCAACATGTATCCAATTGTTGTTTCCATAGATTTAATTCTCGATTGATCTGCTCCGCATATATTAGATATAAATACCTTGTAATCACACACTGCAACATCACATATAGTAAATTCTCTATCTATAACATGATCCTTCCATACATAACCTCCTAAGTCAATATAATCTATGGTTTCTATTTTATTATAGGTAATTTGAATTGCACAATTTTTATAATATAAATAAGAACTTTTTGTTGTGTCTTCAATAAAATAAACGTTTATAGAAGAGAGTAGAGTAAGAAACTCTTCTCTAAAATATCTTGTTTTTTCTGCAAAATAATTGTAAATAGAAAAATCATCTATTTCTAAAAGATAGTTAAGTACAAAATCTTTTATCTCCTTTTCAGAGGTATGATCAATCAAATTATTTGTAACTTTTACAAAGACATAATTTTTACTTCCTTCAGGATTAAATTTATAAAATCCATTATCCTCTAAAAAATTTTTAAAAAGTATATGTATTATTTTTATCATTCCCTTTTCGTTCTTGCTCCAGAATATACTACCAGCATCCTCTTTTTCTAATTTATTTATGACATTATCAACTACACCGACCTCAATTTTGTCGTCTACTAATTGAGATCGGATTTCTTTTTTTGTTACTCCGCTTCTTAACTTGTGCTTTATAATATTTATTTTCTCCTCATCTTCATAAACTTTAGTTCCAAAATTTTGTCTTTGAGAATAAGCAGAGTTAATAGTTTTCTTTACCTCAGATGGAGGAAAGTCTTTAGAGGAAAATTGACTCATTACATATTCTGCAAGATTTTGATTTATACCAAAATCATTAAAGGCAGCCGCCAATACATACACATTATTATTTCTCTCCCCTTTAACTAATCCATATTTATTTTCCCACCACTTGATCAAAATCTCTACTATTTTATTTTCATCTGTAACAGGAATAGTAGCTACTCCTTGATTTTTTATTACCTCATTATATTGTTGTTCTATTAACTTGTCCCATATGCTTGAATTAGGATTGGTAAAAATTAATGGATCATAAGATTCGTAACAAACACGCGAAATGTTTTTTGATGTAACATCAAAGTATTTGGAATTAAAATGTTTTTTTAAGGAAAAAAAATAATTTTTATGATTGTTTTCCTTTGGAGGTATTTTAACCAACGCTTTTAATCCTTGACCACTTGGACTAATAAAAACTGAGAATATATGTTTGTCTTTAGATAATGTTTCCTTTTCTTGTAATAACTTTTTTTTACTTTCATATCCATCAAAATCCAAACATATTAAGCCTGAGTGCTTATTTAAAGAATTGTCATTTCTTTTTGTAAATTGTCCACTAAAACATATTGCGGGTAATAATTGCTTTATTACATTTCTTTTGGACTTGTCTGACTCTTGTCTTATACGTTTTACTAAATCTTTTGATGCTCCTTCTTGTATCCTTTTCAACACTACTTCGACTTCTCTATAGAAGGGTTGGGAGGTATTTTTAATGTCTTTGAAGATAGTTATTTCCATTTGTGTTGAGTTTATGTTAAGTTTATGTTAGTTTATGTTGAGTTTATGTTGAGTTTATGTTAAGTTTATTTTGGACATCTCTCTAATTATCAATTAGTTATATGTTTTTCTTTGTTTTTGTGTTGAAAATTAGTTAATAAAATATAAATAAAAAAATATTATAAGAGGTAAGTTTTTATAAAATGTATAAAAGTTAAACGAAAGTCAACACAAGCGAAAAAAAAAGGAGGCGCTAACCCCCTTTATTTAATACCGAAAGATACTTTAAAAAGGAAGGTCTTTCCCTTCTTTGGGCTCCTCTTTTTTGGGTTCAGGTTTCCAGGTATCTATTGCTACATAATGGGTTTTACCATATTGATCTGCTTCTCTTTTTTTCTGAACTATTAGTTTAATATACTTTTTACCACTATACTCGAACATGTGTTCTTGAGGTAAATCAGTTAAACAAAGAGAACAAGCAACTTGATCTCCATCGAATTTAGATATTCCAGATCCTACATAAATTTTTTTTATTTCTTCACTCATATTATTTAATTTTAATTTTTTGTTCCAAATGATTAATTGTTATAGTAATAAGATCACTCTTATCACTCTTACTGCTTACGAACATTGGAACTTTTATCCACATAACAGTATTTATAGCTGTTCTTCTAGAGAACAAACTCCATAGTTTTTTAAAGAACTTCATGATGTATATATTGGTTAATATCTTGTGTTGGGTTTTTAGTAAAAAAAGTATTATACACATTAACTGCATCCTCTACCTTCTGCTCTCCTCTTATTAAAAACTCTTTACTTGGTTTAAAAACACCTAATTGTAATGTGTTCTTGTCAACAACAAAAAACTCTAAAGGTTTTCCAAATAATTCTTGATAGATAAACGCCTGACTATCATAATTATATTTACGCGCTGAATATTTAAAATCTGAAATTGAACTTGAGGTTTTAATATCAATTAGTTTCTCTTTACATACTATATCGGCTTTACCTTTAAATTTCACATCCATAATAGTTTTAATCATAGGGGTTTCGTAGGTATTATCTAACCTACTAATATGGGAGCTCATTTCTTTATTATTAATTACAGTTTCAATCATTCTTTCTAAATTTTCTTTTTCCTTTTGTAGTAACATCATCTTTCCGTTGTTTTCCAAAAGCAATTCTTTATATGCTTTAGAGTTTCGGCTAGTCATGTCCACCACTTTATAAGTGTTTAGCTTGTGAGGTTCTAACAAGGCAGTATGAAAGTATCTGCCCTCTAACATGGCTTTGGTTTGTTCTTTAGGTTTTCTAAATGACTTGGGATCGTTTAATAAAGAATAAAGATCAGAATTAGACAACCATCCTTGCCCAAACTCTCCGTAATAATACTCATCCCCTTTTAGTTTTTCGATAATCTCGTTATGTTCTATTAAATTTTTCATTCTACATGCTTTGAAAGTTCTTTTTTAGCAATAGCATTAACAATATAATGTTTTTCTATATCCTTAATAAGAAGATTTAATGACTTTGATGGATTGTCTTTTATGTGTTTAATTGCATTGTCAAATTCTCTTGTTCCTTTTTTTAACTTATGAGTTACAACCTTACCTGTTTGGGTATTAGTTATTTTTATTTTTTCTAATCCAAGTTCATCATCTAATCTTTCAAAAGGAGTTTTTTTAGGAGATGTAGTGTATTCTTTTGCATCAGTATCTGCATCAGAAATTATACCCAACATAGATGATAATGCATATCTTCTAAAATAAGTTATACCTGCTCCTGCTGATTGAAACTTATTCATACCTTTCATATCGCAGTCAGGTATTGTACAAGAGGATACAATATTTTCTCCTGATGGGTGATGAAAGAGAATTGTCGTAAGTCCGAGATAATTTCCCTCTCCATCAACGCACTGGGTAAATCCAAGATTATGTTTTTTTAATATAGGATTAATTTGCGTTATGATATGCTCAAGCTTAATATACTTGTATCCATAACCATCAGTTCCTTTTAATAGAACTGGTACTTCTTGCTGAAAGTCAGCAAGGGCTTTGTAAATGTTTTTGCTTTCCATTTTATTTAATTTAATTTAATTCAGTTAAGTTTTGTTTGTTACTAGCATATTTGACTAGCAAATTATCTCTGCGTGTTTTTAAGTTTTGTATATGCTTATCATTTTTACGAGTATTCATTTCTATTTTCATCCTATTCTCAATTAAATTTAGTTTATAAATACAATTATTTATAGACACATAGACCTTACCTTTTCTCCACCCATTCTCTAAAAAAAATTCATACTCTTCGTTTTCAATTTCTTTATAATAATGCCCTCCTTTAGAACAATTCAAAATCTCCGTCTTACTTTCAAAGGATTGAATCTTTACACCCCCTCCTATTACGCTTAAACCATAGGGGAGAAAAGTAACTAAAGAGGATGTGTCTTTTTTAGCTTGTTCTAAGATTTGGAGTAAAGTAAATCTCATTTAGAACTCTTGATTTATCTTTTTAATCATGTCAAAGTAATCCTTATCATCATCTATTAACGCTTTAGCTTGTTTGTATCCATGAACAATAGTAGAATGAGCAACTTTACACCCATTTTCCTCCATAAATTTTTGAACATACGATACTCTGATTGGTCGTTCTAAACATAAATAAAACAAAAGTTGTCTGGCATCTACCAGATCTCTTCTTCTGCTTTTATCAAACATCTGATCTAAAGTCAGATGAAATTGCTCTGCTATCGCATGTGCGTACTTGTCAAATATTTCTTTTTTCATTGTTTTATTTTATTTAATTTTTCTAATCTCTCTATTTCAAATTTAAGATGGTTGATTGATTTTTGCAAACACTCTATTGGAGACTGGTGTTTCTCAGAACTCCTTAGACAATAAGTCACAACATTTCCAATGTTCCAAGTGCAATTAAAATCTTCTACAACATACCTTGCTTGATAGTAACCCTCTCTGTATGTGTCTCCTACATAGTAATTAGGGACTTCAATAGTGTAAGATGGAACGTATAATTTAGGATCTTTACTCATTTTAATATTTTTTTAATTTATATTTACTCATATCATTTTTAAATGTTCTAGTGTATTTCCTATTATATTTTCTTTCTTTTTCTATCATATAAGCCACTAAAGGAGTTGTCTTTTCTTCTTTACCACTATATTTAAAGTATGAATTAAAATTTATCAAATTTCTCGCAAGAGAAGATTTTACCTCATTTTGATCACGAATTTCTTGAAGAAAATACTCGGAAAGATTCATTTAATTTAATTTAATTATTTTAAAAAAAAGGGAGCAACCAAAACATTTAAAATTAAGGACATTCTTATATATCCATGAAATTAGTTGGTTAAAATTAACCGATATACTCCCTTTATTTTTACACAAACACAATAACTTTTGTAAAAATAATGTATTACTTGCGTAAAAACAAGTTGTTTTTATTGTTATTTTTAATTTCTTTTAACACTTTCAAACTTAATTGTTGCAACCTTCTTATATACCTATAATTAGGATGATCTTTAAGTTTTTCTTTTAGAATTAACTCTTCTAATTCATTCATTTGTTTTAATTTCAGCTAACAATTCAGTTGGTGTTCCATCAAATAAGATATGATTATTGATATTGTTTTTTACTTTAATTTTTAAACTCTTGTCTTTTAGGTACACAAAATAAGTAAACTCCTCCCAACAGTCTTTTGTGTTTGGTGGGTAAATATATATATTTCCACAACCATCCTTAAAGTGTGCTATTAATTGAGCAGTTAGGCATCCCATTCCATTAGCTATGTTATTGGTATCGCTAGAGTATCCATTAACAATCTGAATTTCTTTTAAAAATTCTGCTAGTTCCTTTCCATGCCCAGACAAATACCCATCATACTGTCTATACATTGTTGTTAAGGTGTCTTTATTTTCAAGTATATGCGTTAAACTTCTTGTTCCCATTGTTTTATTTGATTTAAGTTATAATTTAATTAATTTTATTAGTAAATTAGTATAAGTAGTGTTGTCTCCCCATATTTTACTATTTGATTTATAGCTACCTAATATTTTATTTAATAGCTTTTGTTCTGTTATGGTAAGTGTTTTTTTATTTTTCATATCTATTTAATTATCATTAGTTGTGCATATTTTGTTTAAAAATAAACAAAACTTTCTAATAAAACTAAATATTTCCTAAAACTTTACCAATTAACAATAGTAGCATTATTAATAACAATGCGAGAAAACTAAAAAAGGTAATTTTAGCAGTATCTTCATATTTACTCATAATCCTAATTTTTTATCTTCAGCATCTGCTTCTGCTCTTTCATCAAGTCTCCATTGTCTGTATTCATGATCTTCTACAATGTCGCACCAGTCTCCACAAGCAATACAAACTATTCCTATGATGTATACGGTATTAGATTTTCTACCGTTTTCTCCATACACCTCGTTTTCAGTTTCCTCCCAGTCTTGTCCACAACATCTGCTAACCATTTCTACACTCATAGTTTATGATTAAATTGAATGTAACACTCACTAGCAACATCTAGCCCTTGTTCAGCTTTTTCCTTTTTGAGTTTTGTTATCATTTTGTCGCATTGCATTGCGTAATTTATGTCGTTATTTTTTAATGCTTGTTTTAAACATTCTCTCCAGTATTTTAAATCTTTTTTATCCATTTTATTTAATTTTTATTAAAAATTAGTGTGCTATTTCTCGGACAATTCCATGAGCATAGTTTTTTTATACTTGTCGCACTAATTTATAGTTATTTATTTTTAAAGGTTTCTATATGAATATTAGTTAATGTGTAGCTACTCATATCTTCCTCTTCTTCTCCATCTGCAATTCTATCTTCGTTTAATCTTTTTAAGTATTTTTTTGGATCGTTAGTGCAAATATCATGAAATACTTCTCCTACACTATCGTGATAAGTCATTAATGTAAATGGTTTGTTATAATCAGACTGAATCTTCTTTAATTTACTTTCTAACTCCTCAATATAATCCATAAACGTTCTTACATAATACTTTTTATCAGTTGTTAATTCTTCAAGTATTCCACTATTAAAGTAGTTAAATCCATCATCTACTCTACTGATCATACTTTTGTATTTGCTTTTGTATTTTCTCTTATCCATTTTATTTAGTTTTAGGTGTTTTAGGGTAATATTAGTGT
>TARA_R110000787_G_scaffold210882_6_pt1 | contig 17325 bp, 21 predicted proteins | sample TARA_R110000787 | Tara Oceans TARA_R110000787 (sample SAMEA4397920) | marine metagenome | biome: Polar Biome; feature: [DCM] deep chlorophyll maximum layer (ENVO:01000326); material: water (ENVO:00002006), including particulate matter (ENVO:01000060) such as... | depth 35 m
TCTCCTCGTGTGTTTACCAAAGCTCCCCCGCTATTTCCAGGGTTTACAGCCGCATCAGTTTGAATAAAAGAATCTACGATATTCCCATTTCCTTTTAAATCTCTTCCTTTAGCACTTACAATACCTGCGGTTACTGTAGAAGTTAAGTTATACGGATTTCCAACTGCCAACACCCATTCTCCAATTTTTACATTATCTGAATTTGAAAATGGTATATATGGTAATAACTCATCAACCTCAATTTTTAATAAGGCGATATCATTTTTTGCATCAGTTCCTATTAATACTGCTTTGTATTTTTTCCTATTATTTAATGTGATTTCTAAATCGGTTGCTCCATCAATTACATGATTGTTAGTCACTATATATCCATCTGAGGAAATAATAACGCCACTTCCTGTTCCAACTTGTTGATATTTTCTTGGACCATTAAATAAATCTGAGATAGAATTAATTCCAGATTTGACAGCTGTATTCTTAACATGAACAACTGAATGAATTGTTTTTTCAGCAGCATCTGTAAAATCTGTAGGTGCATAAGTCGCTAAATTTGATTCAAATTCTGTGGCTTTAAAATTTGTTTGAAAGGTCTGTAAAGGTTGACTATTATTACTCTCAATAATTACTGGTTCTTCTAAAAAAACTTTATACCCTCCCAAGGTTATAATACCTCCTAAAATGGCAATACTTAAAAAACTAAAAAACTTTTTCATTCTTACTAAATTTAGATTCCTATCAAAAATAACAATTTAAACCATTGAATCAGTAGACTTAACACTTGTTAACGCATTTTAACCATGCTTTAACAATCTAAATATGACCTGCTTTTTTGTATCTTTGAAGCTTATGATTATGACCTTTTATAAATATCAAGGAACTGGAAATGATTTTGTTATTTTAGATAACAGAAATCAACATTTCCCTAAAGACAATAATCCATTAATTGCTTCTTTGTGTGATCGTCATTTTGGAATTGGAGCAGATGGATTAATTCTTTTAGAGAATGATTCAACTTCAGATTTTAAGATGGTCTATTATAATGCTGATGGTAATGAAAGTACCATGTGTGGAAATGGCGGAAGATGCATTGTTGCTTTTGCAAAAAAGCTACACCTCTTTGAAAAAACGACTATTTTTTTAGCGATTGATGGAATTCATCACGCAGAAATAGAGAATAGTATTGTTTCTCTTCAAATGATTGATGTTGATGAGGTAAAAGTTTCTGGAAATTCAATTTTTGCAGATACTGGTTCTCCACATCATATTGAAATAGTTGAGCATATAGAAAAATATCCTGTAGTTGAAAAAGGCAGAAAGATTAGAAATGAAATATACGGAAAAGAAGGCAGTAATGTTAATTTTATTGAACAAGTAGACCATCAAACATTCAAAATTAGAACATATGAGCGTGGTGTTGAAGATGAAACCTTAGCTTGCGGAACAGGAGTTACAGCTGCTGCAATTGCGATGCATGCCACAAAAAAAACCTCTAGCACTACTATTAAACTTTCAGTGGTCGGAGGAAATTTAGAAGTTAGTTTTGATGAAAACAATGGAGTCTATTCTAATGTTATTTTATCTGGACCAGCAGAATTTGTTTTTAAAGGAACTATCAATATCTAATCATGTATTTACAAGGAAAAAAGATACAATTACGAGCTTTAGAACCTGAAGATTTAGAGTTTCTATTTACAACAGAAAACGACACTGCTTTTTGGGAAGTAAGTCATACTCAAACGCCTTTTTCTAAATTTATTTTAAAACAATATTTAGAGAATTCTCATGTAGATATTTATGAAGCAAAACAACTTAGATTAATTATTGAAGACACTAAAAATAAGATTCCCATTGGTATAATTGATGTATTTGATTTCAATCCACAACATAAAAGAGCTGGCATTGGTGTTCTGATTAATCATCAGTATCAAAATTCAGGATTTGCCTCTGAAGCCTTGTCATTATTAATACCCTATTGTTTCAAAATATTAAATCTACATCAACTATATGCAAATATCACTCCAGATAACGAGAAAAGTATTGCATTATTCACTGGTCATGGTTTTGAAAAAACCGGCGAGAAAAAAGATTGGATTTTAGTAGATGAAAACTTTAAAAACGAACTCACATTCCAATTAATCCATGAATAAAAAAATTGTACTTATTATAATTACTGTTTTACTTGTTGTAGGTGGAATTATAGGCTTTAACTATTATCAAAACATTTTTGGAGAAATCGTTGAAAAAAATGGTGAGATTTATATTGGCTCAAATGATAACATAGATGAAGTGAAAAAAGAATTGATTGAATTTATTGGAGATGAAAATGATTTTAATTGGTTGGCTGAGAAAAAGAAATATACAAATCCAAAAGCAGGGAAATATGTTCTAACAAAAGGAATGTCAATAAATGACGTGATTAATCTTTTAAGAAGCGGTAATCAAACTCCCGTGAAAATTTCTTTCAACAATCAAGATACTTTAGAAAAATTTTCTGGAAGAATTGCAGAACAAATTGAAGCAGATTCTACAGACATCTTAAAAGTATTTAACGACACTGCCTTTCTTGAAAGAAACAAGCTAAACAAAACTTCTGCTTTAGGAATACTAATTCCAAATACCTATGAATTTTATTGGAATACGTCTGCAGAACAATTTAGAGCTCGAATGCTAAAGGAGTATCATCGATTTTGGAATAAAGATCGATTAGCAAAAGCAGCAAAACTAAAAATGTCACCAGATGAAGTAATCATACTTGCATCAATCGTACAAAAAGAAACTGCAAAAACTATTGAAAGACCTGTTGTTGCTGGCTTATATCTTAATCGAATTAAAAAAGGAATTCCTTTACAGGCAGATCCAACGATCATTTATATCTTAAAAGAAAAGAATGGTCAGGATTTTATAGTTAAAAGAGTGTTGTATAAAGATTTAAAAATTAAATCACCTTATAACACCTATATAAATAGAGGCTTGCCACCTAGTTTAATTGCCATGCCAGATATTTCATCTATAGATGCCGTTTTAAATTACAAGAAACATAGCTATATATATATGTGTGCAAATATTGACAAAATTGGGTTTCACGAATTTGCAAGTACGCTCAAACAACACAATAGAAATGCAACTAAATATCAACGTTGGCTTAATAAACAAGGAATACACAGATAATGAAAAGAACTCTTTTCTTATTGATATTTCTACTTTGCTCGACTCTTTATAGTCAAAAAAAATCATCTTTTTGGACAAAATCTGATACCCTCAACAAGCCAAGAAGAAATGCCATTGTTCTCACCGAAAGTATTTTAGGAGGCGCAAGTTTACTTGCTCTAAGTCAACTATGGTATGCAGACTATCCTCGATCTGGTTTTCATTTGAAAAATGATAATGATCAATGGAAACAACTAGATAAAATGGGACATATTATGACTTCCTATTACCTTGGGAAAGTTGGCATGGACTTGTTAGATTGGTCTGGTGTTAGCAGACGAGATCAAATTATATACGGTGCAACGGCAGGTTTTTCTTACTTAACGGCTATAGAAGTTTTAGATGGTTTTTCTGATGAATGGGGCTTTTCTTTAGGAGATATAGCTGCAAATGCGGCAGGAACTGGAATCCTTATTGGACAAGAATTATTGTGGCAAGAACAGCGAATTACTTTAAAATACTCATTTCATCAAACAGAGTATGCTAGAATAAGACCAGAAACTCTCGGTGAAAACTTTCTTGAACAATCTATCAAAGATTATAACGGACAAACCTATTGGCTTTCTGCTAATATTTGGTCATTTGCAAAAGAAAGTAATTTCCCTAAATGGTTAAATATTGCGTTCGGTTACGGAGCTGAAGGAATGTTGTATGGTGAGAATTTACCAACGAATGAATTCACTCAAAATCCATATCGACAGTTTTATTTGAGCTTCGATATCGATTTAGTAAAAATAAAGACAAAGTCAAAATTCTTGAAATCTGTCTTTTCTGTTATCAATTTTATAAAGATTCCTGCTCCAACCTTAGAATTTCGCAGTAAAGGTGGCGTAAAATTCCATTATTTGTATTTCTAACAATATTTAAACTAACTGACTATCAGTTAATTATAATTATAGTTGTACCTTTGCGCTCGCAAAACAGAAAAATCTAAGTTATTAGAAAATTTTTATTTTTATTCGTATTATTTCAAGGCCTAAACAACATAGTTGTGCGTCCAGAAACTCTTAAAGAAAAAGTTCCTCCAGTGAGTGTAACTTCCTATTCAAAATCCTCTTATAATATTCCATATTTACAAAAAAACTTTGTTGGATTTAAAGAAGCACTTGCTTTTAAAGAGTCTCAAGGAAAATATAGCGTTGTAAATACCTTAGGATATTTAGGAAAATATCAGTTTGGAGCTACTACTCTAGAAAGATTTAAAATTTATAATACTGACTATTTTTTACAAAATCCAAAATTACAGGAACAAGTTTTTAGAGCTTATTGTAAAGTAAATAAATGGATTCTTAGAAAAGATATTAAAAGAAGTGTTGGTAAAACTATAAATGGTGTAAAAATTACAGAATCAGGCATTTTGGCAGCAGCACATTTAAGTGGTGCTGGTAATGTGAAGAAATACTTGAGAAGTAACGGAAATCATAATCTTTCTGACGCATATGGATCGTCAATAAAATCTTATATGAAACAGTTTGCTGGTTTTGATGTCTCCATCATTATTGGAGATAGAAAAGCGTCTGTTTAATTACTTCTGAATAATAAAAATAGCAGGTCTTTTATGTAAATCTGGAGATTGATTTTTCCAATCTGCGACTGAATACGTTTTTATATATTCATCTGGCAAAGTGATATCTACTGCGATGCACAATAATGTTCCAGGAGTTAAGCTAGATTTTAAATCTGTAAACATTTTCTCATTTCTATACGGAGTTTCTATAAAAATTTGAGATTGATTTTTTTCTTTAGATAACTTTTCTAATTCTTTAATCGCTTTTTTTCTTTCTGAATTGTCGATAGGTAAATAGCCATTAAAAGCAAAGTTCTGACCATTCATTCCAGATGCCATTAAAGCCATTAATATAGATGATGGTCCAACCATTGGCACAACTCTAATTCCCTTTTCGTGTGCTAATTTCACAATAGTTGCTCCAGGATCTGCAACTGCTGGCACGCCTGCTTCAGATAATAATCCAACAGAAATTCCTTGTTCACACGCATCTAAAAAAGTACGTGTTTCTAATTCTTCTGCATACTTATCTAACTTCATAATAGTTAATGAAGGTTGAGATTTTTTTGGATTGATTTTTTTTATAAATTTTCTAGCAGATTTTTCGTTTTCTACGATATAATGATCTATCGATTCTACGATTTTCTTTACAGAATATGGCATCACCTCTAATGGTTCATTGTCACCTAAAGTAGTTGGAATTAAATATAGTTTTCCTTTCATTTTATATTCTTTTTGCAATGTTATCACAAGCTTCATTCAACATTTGATAGACATTCTCAAATCCATCGTCTCCTCCATAATATGGATCTGGCACACTTAAATTTTGTTGCGGAGTGATTTCATTTAAAATCATCTTCACTTTTTTGGCTTCAATTTTATTCTTTGCTAAAGAAAGTATATTTTGATAATTATGCTCGTCCATTGCATAAATGATATCAAACTTAGCAAAATCTTTTTCAGTGAACTTACGAGCTCTTTGGTTTATTAAATCTATACCGTATTTTTTAGCAACATCAATAGATCTGTGGTCTGGCAATTTACCTATATGATATGCTGCTGTTCCTGCGGAATCAACAAAAACGTGTTCTTTATCAACTTTTGATTGCATAATGCCTTCTGCCAAAGGAGAACGACAAATATTCCCTAGGCAAACCATCAATATTTTTTTCATGTGATGAAATTAAGAGATGTATAACAAGTTCGTTATACTTAACACCTCTGCGATGTTTTAGAATGTCAACTTCTTTGTTAAGTCTTCTACGTATTTTCTAAATTGCTTATCTGTTTCAGTCAGGTTATCAACTGTTTTACAAGCATGTAAAACGGTTGCGTGATCTCTCTGTCCAATTTGAGCACCAATACTTGCTAATGATGTTTTTGTCATTCTTTTTGCAAAGAACATCGCTAACTGTCTAGCTTGTACAATATGTCTTTTTCTAGTTTTAGATTGTAGTGTAACTACATCCATATCAAAATACTTAGAAACTACTTTTTGAATGTAATCTATAGAAACTTCTTTCTTCGTGTTCTTAACAAATTTGTCTACAATTTGTTTTGCTAGTTCTAAAGAAAATTCTCTTCTATTAAAAGATGATTGAGCAATCATAGAGATAATGACACCTTCTAATTCTCTTACATTAGATTTAATGTTTTTTGCAATGTATTCTACAATTTCTTCCGCCATTTCAACTCCATCTCTATACAATTTGTTTTGAAGGATAGAAATTCTAGTTTCATAGTCTGGTAATTGTAATTCTGCAGATAATCCCCATTTAAATCTAGAAAGCAAACGTTGTTCAATGTCTTGCATATCTACCGGAGCTTTATCTGAAGTTAAAATAACTTGTTTTCCGTTTTGATGTAAATGATTGAATATATGAAAGAATACATCTTGTGTACCTGTTTTACCAGACAAGAATTGCACATCGTCAATTAGTAAAACATCTACCATTTGATAGAAATGAATAAAATCATTTCTGGTATTTGATTTTACAGAATCGATAAATTGTTGTGTAAACTTTTCTGAAGAAATATATAATACAGTTTTATCTGGATATTTATCTTTAATATCAACACCTATAGCATGCGCTAAATGTGTTTTTCCTAAACCTACTCCACCATAAATTAATAATGGATTAAAAGAAGTCCCACCCGGTTTATTAGCAACTGCCATACCTGCAGAACGAGCTAATCTATTTGAATCTCCTTCTACAAAGTTTTCAAAGTTGTAGTTAGGGTTTAGTTGAGATTCAATTTTTACTTTCTGTAATCCTGGAATTACAAAAGGATTTCTTAATTCTCTTTTACTTACCTCTACTGGGACTGAAACTTTTTGTGGTTTTAATGGATCTCTATTAGAACTTGGAATTTTAACAATTTGAGGACGATTACTGCTATATGTATTTTCCATACGCACATCGTAAATTAATTTAGCATCTTTTCCTAATTCTCTAACTAAGGCTACCCTTAATAATTTGATATAGTGCTCTTCTAGCCATTCGTAAAAAAATTTACTTGGAACTTGAATTGTAAGAGCCTCTCCAGATAATTTAACTGGCTTGATAGGTTCAAACCAAGTTTTATAAGCTTGTGGCTTAATATTATCCTTAATGAAAGATAGGCATTCATCCCAAACCGAAACAGCAGTTTTAGTCATAAACTAGTGTAGAGAATTAATTGTTTTATTGTTATTTTTTCTTAGGGGGTTTCTTCTTTATCAAAAGCTTTACAAATGTGTGAATAAAATTCAGTATAAAAAAATCAATTTGCTATTGATTATTAACTTTTTTTTACGTAGAATGAAAATTCTAATTTATATAAAAAATTGAAAAAATTCTCTACTAGTATTCGAGTTCGCTATGGCGAAACAGATCAAATGGGTGTTGTTTATCATGGTAACTACGCTACGTTTTTTGAAGTAGCCAGAACAGAATGGCTTAGAAATCTAGGGGTTACCTACAAATACATGGAGAATAGCGGCATAATGCTACCTGTTATTTCTTTGTCTTTTAATTTTATTAAATCTGCTAAATATGATGATGTGCTAACAATTTTTGTTTTTTTAAAAAAAGAGCCATTAGTCAGAATAGAGTTTGATTATGAGATTGTTAACCAAAATAACGAAAAGATATCAACAGGTAATTCAGTATTGGCATTTATAAATATGAAAACAAACAGACCTACAAAATGTCCTAATTATATTTTAGAAAAGCTAAATTTCTAAAAGTTGTATTTTTAATTTGTAGACGGCTTCAAAAATTTGAAAGATCTTATCGGCTTCAGATTTTCTGACAGAAATAATAATTTCACAGTCGATTTCTAATTTTTGACTGTGAAGAGTAATAGAATTTTCTTTGATAATTTTCATCACCTTACTCATTAACTCGTATTCAAAATTAAGTTGATATATAACATCCATTGTTTTTTGAACAACTACCGAAGCTTCAATTGCTAATTTAGCGGAAGACCTATACGCATTAATTAATCCACCTACTCCCAGTTTTGTTCCACCAAAATAGCGAACTGACACAAGTAGTACATTTGTCAATTCAAATGATTGAATTTGCCCATATATTGGCATTCCTGCAGAGTTACTTGGTTCTCCGTCATCATTTGCTCGATATCGAATCGTTTCGGTTCCAAGTTGCCAAGCATAACAGAAATGACGTGCAGAATGATGTTTCTTCTTTAAGAGCTCTAACGAAGCTTTGATATCTTCTTCAGACTTTACAGGAAAAGCATAGCCGTAAAACTTACTGTTTCGATCTTTAAACAGTGTTTCTTCAGAAGGTTTTTCTATGGTTTTATAAATATCATCCATTTGTAGACATGACCATCAATATACTAACAATTGCAATTCCAATTCCAATCCAATTCTTAGCAATCAATTTTTCTTTAAAAATGAGCAATCCTAAAAAAGTTGATAAAATAACAACTCCTACATTATTTAATGTAAAAGCTGTAGAACTTTCCATTCCCTCTGTACTAAGAGCTTTCAATAAATAAACGATGGAAAAATAATTTGGAACCCCTAATAAAATTCCACCTAAAATATTTTTAAATTTAAATATAAACTTTCCTTTTGCTTTTTGAATTCCTAAAGTAATGATTCCGAGAACAAAAGCACAGGCAAAAATAGTTGCCGAAAACAATGGCACTCCACCTTCTTGAACAGAGGTAGTTTCTATATATTTTAAGCCAGTATCTATTGCCCCAGAACCAAAGAATAATAATACAGGAAGCAATAAGCTAATACGCTTTTGATTTGTTTCTTTTTTTTCTTTAACAGATGTTAAGTAGACAGCGATTAATGCCAATAAAATTCCAATAACTTTAATATAACCTAGACTTTCATTATAGTACAAGACTCCAAAGACAATAGCAATGACCACTGACATTTTACTGGCAACAGAAGCAACGGATAGTCCGTTTTTTTGAGAAGTTAAGGCCATCACATTGAAAACAACAATAAATAAAACTCCCAATAAAAAAGCACCTAAAAACCAAGGCTGACTGGGGATTTCTTGAACAGAAACTGAAATATCTGATACACTAAACCCTAATATTGCAGCAACAAAATAGTTGTAAACTATTGCTTGTAGTGTATTAATTTTTAAAACATCAAAGAGCTTAAAAATGACAAATAGAAAACTTGAAATACAAATACTGATAAATAAATAAATCATGAATTGAACTCTTTTCTAGCGAGTAAATCTACGACATCTTCGGAAGTCGGATTAATATTCCAAACTTTAATTCCAAGTTTGTCAGCCGTTCTTGTATTCTCTTCTGTATCGTCTATAAAAAAAGTTTCTTTAGCAATTAAATTATTTTCCTTTAATACAAACTCATAGATATTTGCATTTGGTTTTCTTAAATTCATTTCATGAGATAGATAAAACTGCTCAAAGCAATTTTTAAATTCAGCAAACAACTCATGTCCCCAATTTTCTTGAACCCAAGAAATATGAAGATCATTTGTATTGCTCAATAAGAAGATTCTATATTTTTTTGATTCAGCTAGTGATTTCAAAAAATCAAGTCGATGTTTAGGAAAATCTTTGAGAATTGAATTCCAAGCGTTTATAAAATCAATATCAGAAACAGTTGGAAACATCGAGGTAAATTCATCTATAAACTCTTGATTTGTTAAATTTCCCATTTCATATTTTTGGGCAACTTCCATCATTTCAAAAGAAACCTCATCAACTCCCAATTTAAATAATTCACTTATGGTGGCTTCTTTATCTAAATTGATAAACACATCACCAAAATCAAAAACAATATTTTTAATCATTTCTATACGTTTTTAAAATATCTCCTTTTATATTTTCTTCTTTATTATGAATAGAATCAAGTTTAGGAGCTTTTACTCCTTCATTAAAATTCGCTTCGCTTTTAAAGACTCTTGCTTCATCCCATAAATTTTCATCAATAAACGTTTGCAGAGTTGTTGCCCCTCCTTCAATAATTACAGATTGAATTTTATGAGTAAAGAGCAGTTCACAAATTTGAAAAGCAATTGGTTTAGAAAAGTCAATTTTCTCAAAAACAATATTTCCATTAACAAACGTTTCACGTTCATTCATAAAAATTGTCTTCACAGACTGATCATATGTTTTTAAATTCTTTGGGATTTTTAATTCTCTATCAATTACAATTCTAACAGGGCTTTCTCCTTTCCAATGACGAACATCTAAAGCTGGATTATCATCTAAAACAGTTTTTGTCCCTACTAAAATCGCATGCTCTTCACTTCGCCATTTATGAACTATTTGCCTAGAAACTTCATTGGTAATCCAAACCGGAGCTTGTTTTTCTCTGACTTTCGGAGCAATAAATCCATCATAAGTTTCTGCCCATTTTAAAATAATGAACGGACGCTTCTTATTATGAAATGTAAAAAATCGCCTGTGATGTTCTTTACATTCATTTTCTAAGATTCCAACGACAACTTCACAATCGGCATTTTGCAATCGCTCAATTCCCTTTCCAGAAACTAAATTGTTTGAATCTACACAACCAATCACTACTTTTTTAATGCCACTTTTAATAATTAAATCAGAACAGGGTGGTGTTTTTCCAAAATGAGAACACGGCTCTAAAGTCACGTAGATCGTCGCTTTTTTTAAAAGAGTTGCATCTTCAACCGAATTAATAGCATTCACTTCAGCGTGATTTCCTCCATATGGGCTTGTAAACCCTTCTCCAATAATTTCATCATCAAAAACTAAAACGGCTCCAACAGAAGGATTTGGACGTGTTGTTCCAATTCCTAATTTGGCAATTTCAAGACATCTTTTTATGTAGTGTTCGTGGTTCAAAAATAAGTAACTTTGTAAGGCAAAAATACAGGATTAAATGTCAAATTCAGATTATATCATTAGAGAAATAGAAACTCGAGATAATGTACAAATGAAAAGCATTGTACAGCGTGTTATTTTAGAAATGGGTGCTCCAAAAATCGGTACAGCATATGAAGACAAAGCTTTAGAGGATCTATATGCTGTCTATCAAAAAGACAAGGCTATTTATTTTGTTGTTGAACATAATAACATCGTATTAGGAGGAGGAGGAATTGCACAATTAGATAATTTTGAAGGAGGTACTTGTGAATTGCAAAAAATGTACTTTTTACCCGAAGTAAGAGGAAAAGGTATCGGAGCAGAAATGATAGAAAAATGCATGGAAAAAGCGAAAGAATTTGGTTTTGATCAATGTTATTTAGAAACGCTTCCCTACATGACAGCTGCTCAAAAATTATACAAAAAGAACGGTTTTACCGAAATTGATGCCGCAATGGGTAATACAAGTCATTATTCTTGTGACGTGTGGATGATTCGTAAATTATGACGTTAAAACAATATAAAGGCCATTTTAATGAAACTCTCAATGAGATCTATCCTCAAACAGAAATTGATTCTTTTTTCTTTTTATTGATAGAAGAATATCTCGACTTCCAAAGAATTGACAGTGTTTTAAAATCAAGTTTTGAGATTCCAGAAGAGAAACTCTTGTTGTTAGAATCTGCTTCAAAAAAATTACTAAAAGAAGAGCCTCTACAATACATTATAGGAAAAACAGAGTTTTATGGACTCCCTTTTCTTGTGAACGAAAACGTATTGATTCCTAGACCAGAAACTGAAGAATTAGTAGCGTGGATTCTTTCTGAGACAAAAGAGAAAAGAGAAAAAAGAAAAAATGTTACATTTTCAATTTTAGATATCGGAACCGGAAGTGGTTGTATTCCTATTTCATTAAAAAAAGAAGTATCAGAAGCAATAATATCTGCAATTGATGTTTCAAAAGAAGCACTAAATACTGCTGAAAAAAATGCAATACTGAATGAAGTTGACGTTATATTTATCCAACAAGATATTTTAAATACACTTGAATTACATCAACAGTTTGATATCATTGTTTCTAACCCGCCTTATGTAAGAGAATTAGAGAAAGAAGAAATCAATAATAATGTTTTAGAAAACGAACCACATTTAGCCTTGTTTGTAGACGATAATAACCCACTAGTTTTTTATGATAAAATTGCAGACTTAGCTAAAAAGCATCTGAATAAAAACGGCTTGTTGTTTTTTGAAATCAATCAGTATTTAGGAAAAGAAACAGTTGAATTATTATATTCAAAAGGATTTAAAAATATTGAACTCAAAAAAGATTTATTTGGAAATGATCGGATGGTTTTAGCACATAACTAATTTTATATTAAATTTAGTCACTTAAACAATCAAATCATGAGAATTTTTTTTAGCTCCTTACTCCTATTTATAACCCTTTCTATCAACGCTCAAACAAAAGGCTATTCTGAAAAAGTACAATCTATTGACGTTACTATTAAAACTTTATACGCTGTTATTTCTGGAGAAAAAGGTGAAGCTCGTGACTGGGAATTGTTCCAGTATTTATTTCACAAAGATGCAAAGTTAATTCCTTCAGGAAATAATAGACAAGGAGTTAACGGAGCTCGTTTTATGACAACTGAAGAGTATATAGCTACGTCTGGTAAATGGTTGCTTGATAATGGTTTTTTCGAAAAGGAGATTGGAAGAACAACCAATCAATTTGGAAACATTGCTCATGTTTTTTCTACATACGAAAGTTTCCGATCTGCAAAAGACAGCAAACCTTTTATGAGAGGGATAAATAGCATTCAATTATTTCACGACGGAACTCGTTGGTGGATTCTAAATGTATTTTGGCAAGGCGAAACTCCAGAACAACCAATTCCTGAAAAATATATAGATTAACTCTTTAGTACCTAAGCTTATTAATCTTCATTAGTTTATGTAAATTTGCACTATGGTACAAGAGATTCAACTTAGAACAAATCTTATTGAAGAAAAAAAAGAAGGTGTTTTACTTCATAAAGCTGCTCGTAAATTGGGTATTGACGCTAGCAAAATTAGCGGAGTCAAAGTGCTTAGAAAGTCTATTGATGCTCGTAAAAAAGAAACCTTTTTCAATTACAAAGTAGCCGTTTACATCAATGAAAGTGTGCCAGAAAAATCAGACTACACGTTTAAATATAAAGATGTTTCTAATGCAAAAGAAATCCATATTATAGGGTTTGGTCCAGCTGGAATGTATGCTGCTTTGCGATGTATTGAGTTAGGTTTTAAACCCATTGTTTTAGAACGCGGGAAAAATGTTCAAGAACGGAGACGTGACATAAAAGCCATCAATCAAGACCATATTGTTAATGAAGATTCTAATTACTGTTTTGGTGAAGGTGGAGCCGGAACCTATTCTGACGGAAAACTCTACACCAGAAGTTTAAAACGAGGTGATGTAAGACGTATTTTTGAAAATCTAGTTTTTCATGGAGCGACTGAACAAATTTTAATTGATGCACATCCACATATTGGAACCAATAAATTGCCTAAAATCATTCAAAATATTCGTGAGAATATCTTAAAATTTGGTGGAGAAATTCATTTCAATACTCGAGTTACTGATTTTGTGATTAAAAACAACAAACTACAAGCTATTCAATTGCAAGATGGAAATGAAATGACCGTCAATTCTGTCATTTTAGCAACCGGCCATTCTGCTAGGGATATCTATGAATTATTGCACAAAAAAAATATCGCTTTACAAGCAAAATCTTTTGCGATGGGAGTTCGAGTAGAACATCCACAAGAGATTATTGATAGCATTCAATATAGTTGTGACGGTAGTCGAGATGAATTGCTACCCGCCGCTGCCTATAGTTTGGTTCAGCAAGTAAATAATAGAGGCGTCTACTCTTTCTGTATGTGCCCTGGTGGTTTTATCGTTCCTGCTGCAACAGCTGAAGGAGAAGTTGTCGTGAATGGAATGTCGCCTTCTCGTCGAAATAATAAATTTGCCAATTCTGGAATTGTCGTTGAAATTAACATTGATAAAGACATTCCTAAATATGATCAATTTGGACCGTTGAAAGGGTTAGAATATCAAAAGAATTTAGAACGTTTAGCGTTCACTTCAGGAGCAAGAAATCAAACTGCTCCGGCACAACGCTTAGTCGATTTTGTTGACGGAAAACTGTCTACAAATTTAAATGAAACCTCGTATCAGCCAGGACTGAACTCTGCTCCAATGCATTCTTTATTACCTAAATTAATTGGCAGTCGTTTGCGTAAAGGTTTTGAAGCTTTTGGAAGAAAAATGCATGGATATTACACCAACGAAGCTAATATAGTAGGTGTAGAATCTAGAACTTCTTCTCCTGTAAATATTCCTAGAAAAGAGAACTTAGAACATCCAGAAATTGAAGGACTATTTCCTTGTGGTGAAGGCGGTGGGTATGCTGGCGGAATTGTTTCTGCCGCTATGGATGGAGAACGTTGCGCAGAGGCCGTAATTAGTTTGATGTAAATTTAGTTTGTTTTTAAATCAAAAAAATGTACGAGAAGATTGATCCTATTATCTATTCTATTTCGCCAGTTTCAATTAAATCAATTGGAAAAATTAAGGATTTAGTGAAATTCATTACTATTAAAAAAGGAGAGTTAATAACAACAGTTGGGCAACATAATAATCTCGAGTATTTTATGATTGAGGGAACTTGTAAAAGTTTTCTCTACACACCAAAAGGAGAAGATGTAACGATTTCATTTTTTATGTCTGGCTCGATAATATCGCCTAATACCACAAGAAATAAAGAAGGGAAGTCGATTATTAATATACGCGCTTTAACAGATGTGGAGTTAGCAACTATTAATGCTGAAGAGTTTGAAAAATTAATGGTTGATGATCTTGATGTCAGGCATTTCGGAAACGAAGTATTAAGGAATGAATTAATGGAAAAGGTCCAAAAGGAAATAGCATTAGCTTCACTTAAAGGTAAGGATAGATTACTGCTACTGAGAGGTAATTTTCCGAATATTGAAAACCTCGTACCACATTCTGACATCGCATCATATTTAGGGATAACTACTATTTCTTTAAGTAGATTAAGAACGCAATCTTAACGCTTATCATTTGTTAATGGAATCGCCACATGAATTGACAACCTTTGTTCTCTAATCAAAATAATTTTATGTCAATTTTAAATTCATTCCTTCTAAAGACTTCCTCAGTAAAGAAAATATGTATCTCATTTGTTGCAAGTCACTTTATCTTACTGCTAATGATGATATATACTTTTCCGGTGATCAATAATCAAATTGGGACTAAAATATTTGACCTCCAGGCTTTTGGGTATTCGGTTTCTGAAGCAAAATCAATAGTGAACAACTTGAATGATCAAACTACCGATCTTTACCTTTTCCCACAACTAACTTTATTAGATCTACTGTACCCATTTCTACTGGCGTTATTCTTAAGTAGTCTATTATTTCGGCTTATTAAAATAACCAGGGCAAAAAGTAAAATCGCATTGATATTCTTGATTATTCCATTTCTGGCGATGATCTTTGATTATTCAGAAAACATATGTATCATTCTAATGATCACAAAATCAATTGAGACTTCTGAAACGATTGTGGTTTTATCAAGTACATTTACTATTATAAAAGGAGTACTAACTTCAGTTTCTTGGATTGCCATTTTTGTATATGGGATCACATGGTTTAGAATGAAAGTTCTGAAAACAAAGAACAAACGAGTTCTAACAAAACCTAAACTGTATTAAAACGCAGTTTAGCTAAACCGCTAGAGAAACTTCTCATAAATCTTCATTTTAGAAACTCCGCTATGGATGGAGGATGTTGCGCCAAAACTGCTAGTGAATTATTATAAATATAATTTTATTCGATTATAAGATTTCATTTAACTTCGCCTTAAATATTTAATCTCAATGAAAATAACAATTGGTCGAATAGATAAAGGAGATTTTCCCGAATTAGAATTATCAGATATTGATATAAAAATTGATTCTGGAGCATACACATCTTCTATTCACTGCGCTAATATTGAGGAGATCACGGTTAACAATATAAAATTCATTAAATTTACACTGTTAGACTCAGAACATCCACTTTATAATAACAAAGTGTTTTCTTCAAAAAACTATACAATTAGGGTTGTAAAAAGTTCCAACGGAGCAACCGAAGAAAGATTTGCCGTTAAAACAGAAATTACTTTATTCAATAAAACATTTGCTATCGATTTAACATTGAGTGAACGAAGCGATATGAAATTTCCTGTTTTAATAGGAAGAAAATTTTTAAATAAACAATTCATTATAGATTCATCAAGAACAAATTTATCTCATAAATTAAAAATAAAACAATAATATGAAGATTGCAATTCTATCAAGAAATCCAAAATTATATTCTACAAATAGACTCGTTGAAGCGGCAGAAAAAAGAGGACATGAAGTAATTGTTGTGGATCACTTAAAATGTAATATTGAGATTGAAAGAAAAGCTCCGAAAATATTTTACAAAGGAGAATATTTGACTGATATTGATGCCATTATTCCTAGAATTGGTGCTTCTGTTACTTTTTATGGGACCGCTGTTATTCGTCAGTTTGAAATGATGAAAGTTTTTACTGCAACTTCTTCTCAGGCTTTAGTTGTATCAAGAGATAAACTAAGTAGCTTACAAGTACTTGCAAGAGCAGGTGTTGGTCTTCCAAAAACAGTTTTCACAAATTACACCAAAGATGTAGAGCATGTTGTTGAATCTGTTGGTGGAGCACCGTTGGTTTTAAAATTATTAGAAGGAACTCAAGGTTTAGGTGTTGTATTAGCAGAAACAAAAAATGCAGCAACTTCAGTTTTAGAAGCATTTAATGGTTTAGGGGCAAGAGTTATTGCTCAAGAGTTTATTAAAGAAGCAGGTGGAGCAGATATTAGAGTTTTTATAGTTGATGGAAAAATAGTTGGCGCAATGAAACGTCAAGGCAAAGAAGGTGAATTTAGATCTAATCTTCATCGAGGTGGAAATGCAACTATTATTCAATTAACAGACGAAGAAGAAAAATCAGCCCTAAAAGCTGCCAAGGCACTAGGCCTTGCTGTTGCGGGTGTTGATATGTTACAATCTTCAAAAGGTCCTTTAGTATTAGAAGTAAACTCTTCACCCGGATTAGAAGGAATAGAGGTAGCGACTAAAAAGGATATTGCTAAAGAAATTATTAGATATTTAGAACTAAATGTCGAGTAA
>TARA_R110000787_G_scaffold15134_9_pt1 | contig 17293 bp, 16 predicted proteins | sample TARA_R110000787 | Tara Oceans TARA_R110000787 (sample SAMEA4397920) | marine metagenome | biome: Polar Biome; feature: [DCM] deep chlorophyll maximum layer (ENVO:01000326); material: water (ENVO:00002006), including particulate matter (ENVO:01000060) such as... | depth 35 m
TATAATTCCGACTCAAATCTCAATGCTTTGTGAAGCGACTAATGCATTAGGATTCGTTTTGGCGGAAGATGTGATTTCACCCATTAACATGCCTCCTTTTAGACAATCGGCTATGGATGGTTATGCACTTAATATTCACGATGATTCCTCCTATAATATTATAGATGAAGTAAAAGCAGGTGATGGTCATCATCCAGTTTTAAAAACGGGTGAAGCAGTTCGTATTTTCACAGGATCTGCTGTTCCAGACACTGCAAATACGGTAATCATGCAGGAAAAAGTAACTGCATATAAAAATGAGTTACAATTAAATAATCCTGCAAAACTTAATGAAAATATTCGTCCTCAAGGAGAACAAATTAAAAAAGGAGAAATCGCTTTAAAAAAAGGAACAAAGTTAACTCCAGCAGCAATAGGTTTTTTACTCACTTTAGGAATCATAGAAGTAACAGTTTATAAAAAACCAAAAATAGGAATCGTAACAACAGGGAATGAGTTAGTTAAAGCTGGACAACCTTTAAGCTACGGAAAGATTTACGAAAGTAATTCTGGGATGTTATATACTGGATTATTAAGTTTAGGATTTACAGACGCTACACTTTATAAAGTTAAGGACGATTATAAAAGTACGGTAGCAACTTTAGATAAAGCAATTTCAGAAAATGATGTGGTGCTTATAACTGGAGGAATTTCTGTTGGAGATTACGATTTTGTAGGGAAAGCATTATTAGAATTAGGAACCGAACAAGTATTTTATAAAGTAAAACAGAAACCAGGTAAACCTCTTTTCTTCGGAAAAATAAAAAACAAACCGGTTTTTGCACTTCCAGGAAACCCTGCTTCAGCATTAAGCAGTTTTTATGTGTATGTTCATCCATCATTAGAAAGGTTAGCTGGAAACTTAAACTTCTCAATTAATAAAGGAACAGCAATTTTAAGTGATGAATATTTAAAAAAAGGAGATCGGGCTCAATTTTTAAAAGCATATCATAAAAATGGAGAAGTAAGCATTTTAGAAGGACAAAGCTCTGCGATGTTACACACCTTTGCTATCGCAAATGCATTTGTTTACATCCCTTGGGAAGTAAGTCAATATTCAAAAGGAGATTTGGTAACGGTAATCCATTTACCAGTTTAATTATTGATATGAATTATAAAATTAAAAGCAGAATTTGGATTGAAGCTGATGACAATGTGTTGTTAGGAGAAGGTCGCGTTCGTTTATTAAAAGCTATAGACGAAACCGGATCGCTTTCAAAAGCAGCGAAAAGCATGCAAATTTCTTATAAAAAAGCGTGGACGTTAATTGATGCTGTAAATAAATCAAGTAAAAAACCAGTTACCATAACAAGTATTGGCGGAAAAGGCGGCGGCGGCGCAGTATTAACAGAATATGGAAGAAAATTAATTCTAGTTTTTGATGATATTAATAAAAATTGCTGGAGTCATTTAGATACTCAAATAGAAAAAATAAACAACCTTTAAAAGCTCAAATTATTGATTTTAGAAATTGAACATATTTGGATTTTCATGCTCATATTGCCCTTAATATCTTTTTTATATGCTAGTGTAGGGCACGGAGGTGCTAGTGGGTATTTGGCCTTGATGAGTCTATTTTCATTTCCACATTTAATAATGAAACCTACCGCATTATTGCTTAATATTTTTGTGGCAGGAATTGCTTTTTACTATTACTTTAAGGAAGGATATTTTAATAAAAAGTTGTTTTTATATTTTGCTTTAGCCTCCATTCCAATGTCATTTTTGGGAGGAACTTTAGATATCGATGCATCTCTTTATAAAAATATATTAGCGATCCTATTAATCTTTGCGGTTTTAAAAATGCTAAATGTTTTTGGAAAAGAAAGCACAAAAATTAAAGAAATTAAATTTTGGCAAGGAATTATTGTAGGAAGTGCTATTGGTTTCTTTTCTGGACTAATTGGGATTGGTGGAGGAATTATTTTAAGTCCTGTAATTCTATTATTCCATTGGGGAAAAATGAAAGAAGCTGCGGCAGTATCTGCTTTATTTATATGGGTTAATTCGGTTGCTGGTTTGTCAGGGCAAATAAGTAGCGGTGTAAATGTGAGTTCAGAATCTTTTATAATGGTGATTATTGCTTTGATTGGTGGAGTGTTTGGAGCTTATTTTGGAAGTAAAATAGTTAACAATCATACCTTGAGATATGTATTGGCATTTGTTTTAATTATGGCTTCTGTAAAATTGTTTTTCATATAAATGAAAGAAAATAAAAACATAACAGGTATAATTCTCGCAGGAGGAAAAAGCACTCGTATGGGCACTGATAAAGGCTTTGTTTCCTTTAAGAACAAAACATTTATCGAACACATTATAACAGCAATGCAACCCTTGGTGAATGAGATTATAATAATAAGTAACCATAAAAATTATGATCAATTTCAATTAAAAAGATATGATGATTTAATTAAAAACGCTGGACCATTGGCGGGTATTTATACAGGGCTTCACTATTCTAAAACGGAAAATAACTTGATTATAAGTTGTGATGTGCCATTAATTAATACGGAAGTTTTACAAAAATTAATAGCACTAATTAATGATACTTCTGAAATAATTCAATTACAAAGCAATGGTAAGAACATGCCGCTCATCGCTATTTATAAAAAGAAATGTGAAGCTATTTTTTTAAAAGAATTAAAACAAGATCAAAGAAAAGTTCAACAGGCTATTAAAAAATGCAAGGTTCATACAGTACTAATCGATTCAGTTTTAGAAAAACATACCACCAATATTAATACAAAAAAAGATTTAGAATTTTTAGAATAAAAAAATGATACTAACAATAAAATATTTTGGATTACTTACTGAAATAACAGGACGTTCGGAAGAGAGAATTGAATTTTTAGGAAAAAATATTTCAGATTTAAAAGATGTTTTATTTCAGAAATATGAAGCGCTAAAAAATAAAGATTTTCAAATCGCTCAGGATAATGAATTAACAACTAATGAAACAATGGTAACAGCAACAGAAATTGCATTATTACCACCATTTGCAGGAGGTTGAAAAAAAATGACAAGATATAGCAGACATATAATTTTATCAGAAATTGGTCAAGAAGGTCAAGACAGGCTTTCTAATTCCAAAGTTTTAGTAGTTGGCGCTGGTGGATTAGGTTGCCCTGTGCTACAATATTTTGCAGCAGCAGGAATTGGTACCATTGGTGTTATTGATTTTGATACCGTATCAGAATCCAACCTACAAAGGCAAATATTATTTGGAGCTTCTACACTTGGAATTAATAAAGCAATTGCTGCAAAAGCTAGGTTAGAAGATTTAAATAATACCATATTAATAAACGCATATCCAGAAAAGTTAACTCATAAAAATGCGTTAGCAATCTTTCAAGATTATGATATTATTGTGGACGGAACCGATAATTTTTCCACACGATATTTAGTTAATGATACTTCCATTATAACAAATAAACCATTGGTTTACGCGGGTATTTATAAGTTTGAAGGTCAAGTTTCTGTATTTAATTATAAAAATGGGCCGAGTTATCGATGTCTATTTCCAAAACAACCTGAAAAAGATTCCACCCCAAATTGCTCTGAAATTGGTGTTTTAGGAGTGCTACCTGGAATTATTGGAACATTACAAGCCAATGAAGTTATCAAGCTAATTTTAGGAATTGGAGAAGTGCTTTCTGGTAAAGTTCTTTATTATAATTCTTTAAATCATCAAATCAATTTCATTAAAGTAAATCGTTCTGAAAAAGAGATTCAAAAAGTAATGGACACAAAAACGTTTTTTGAAACACTAGATGAAGTATCTATCTGTGAAATGCCAATTCAAGTTATTTCAATTCAAGATGCAATTAATAAAAAGAATGTCCAGTGGATTGATGTTCGTGATCAAAATATAAATCCTGAAATTAAACATTCAGAAGTTCTTCAAATTCCTTTAAAAAATTTAGAACAAAATTTAAACAAAATAGATGTAAGTAAGGAACAAGTAATTTTTTGTCAAGTAGGAATTAAAAGCAAAAAAGCAGCTTCCATATTACAAAATCATCAAATTCATACAAGTTTCAGTCTAAAAAATGGAGCTTTTGAAGTATTGGAATATTTTAATAACAAAAATTATGACAGATAAAAAACCAAAAAATGTATTTAAAAAAGGTGCTATATCAACAGGTTTTATAGCAAATTCTATCGCCAAACATCAAGTAAAAACTGGTATTGGTGCCCACAACATTTTTTTAGGTCAGGTAAGAGCAGACGAAATTAATAATAAAGTAGTTGCTGCAATTGAATATACTGCGCACGAAGAAATGGCAAACTTGAAATTTCATGAAATAAGAGAAGCAGCCTTTTCAAAATTCGACTTAAGCTGTATGCATATTTATCATAGTTTAGGAAAGGTAAATGCTGGTGAAATTTGTTTGTTTGTTTTTGTATCGTCAAAAAGACGTAAAGAAGTATTTCCAGCAATAGAATTTATAGTTGAAGAAATTAAAGCAAAAGTTCCTGTTTTTGGTAAAGAAATCTTTGAAGACGAAACCCATCAATGGAAGGTAAACAATTAAACAAATAAACGATTTTTCAACATGGTAGATATCACACATAAAAGCAGCACCTTAAGAATTGCAATAGCACAAGCAATTGTAAAAGTGAGCAAATCCGAAACAATCGAAGCAATAAAAAATGACACAGTTCCTAAGGGAAATGTATTTGCTATGAGTAAAGCAGCTGGATTATTAGGAGTTAAAAAAACTCCTGAATTATTACCCGATTGCCATCCAATGCCTATTGAATTTGCAGGAATTGAATATAAAATTAATGGTTTAGAAATTACCGTTTTATTTACAGTTAAAACCATTTATAAAACTGGTGTAGAAGTAGAAGCAATGCATGGAGCCAGTGTGGTGGCTTTAAACATGTACGACATGTTGAAGCCAATTGATAAAGGAATTGAAATTCATCAAATTAAATTATTAGAAAAAAAAGGAGGTAAATCCGACTTTAAAGATCGTTTTAGAAAAGATTTAAATGCTGCAGTAATTGTTTGTTCCGATACTATTTCAGCGGGACAAAAAGAAGACAAAGCAGGAAAAGCGATTATCAAAAAACTAGAAGAATGTGATGTGTCGATAGCAGAATATGTTGTCATTCCAGATGAAAATAAAGTGATTCAGGAAAAAGCAATTCAGTATCAAAAACAAGATCTTGATTTAATTATCTATACCGGCGGAACAGGACTTTCTAAAAGAGATGTAACTCCGGAGGCATTATTGCCGTTACTAGAACGTAGAATTCCAGGAATTGAAGAAGCGATTCGTACTTATGGTCAGGATCGAACTCCATACTCCATGTTATCTAGAAGTGTTGCAGGAACCATAGGAAACACTTTAGTGATAGCGTTGCCGGGATCTACCAATGGAGCAAAAGAATCAATGGATGCTATTTTCCCAGCAGTATTACATATTTTCAGAATTTTAAAAGGTGCACGACACGATTAATGAAACGAGCATGTTAAAAATTTTTATCCCTAAAGAAATGGTTAATAGCGAACCGCATGTGACCAAATTTTTAAATATTAAAGACACATGAAAAATAACCAAGCCATATTAACCGATCAATTTAAAAGGAAACATACGTATTTACGTATTTCACTTACGGAGCGATGTAATTTAAGATGTACCTATTGTATGCCAGCAGAAGGAGTCCCTCTTTCTCCTAAATCTCATATCATGGATTACGATGAGATTTATGCTATTGCAAAAACATTTGTAGAAAATGGTGTCACAAAAATTAGATTAACAGGTGGCGAACCTCTTATAAGAAAAGACATTCATGTAATTCTTGGCAAGCTAGCTTCGCTTCCAGTTGAACTCGCAATTACCACAAATGGTATCACTTTAGATAGATATATTGATGTATTAAAGGAGAATAATATTAAGAATATAAATGTTAGTTTAGATACCTTATCTGAAAGTAAATTTAAAGAAATTACTCGTCGAAATCAGTTTGAGAAAGTATATAACAATATCCTATTACTTATTGAAAACGGATTTAAGGTAAAGATAAATGCCGTTTTAATTAAAGGATTTAATGATGATGAGATTATAGATTTTATCAATTTAACTAAAGAGTTGCCTATTTCATTTAGGTTTATTGAGTTTATGCCTTTTGATGGTAATAAATGGGATTTAAAAAAGATGGTTTCGTATGCTGAAGTGTTAGAACGAGTTAATAATCATTTTCCTATTGAAAATGTAGAACGAATTCAAGATGCCGAAAATGACACTTCCAAAAACTATAGAATAAAAGGTTATAAAGGGAGTTTTGCTGTCATTAGTTCGGTGACCAATCCTTTTTGTGACTCTTGTAATCGATTGCGATTAACGGCAGATGGAAAACTGAAAAACTGTTTGTTTTCAGCAACAGAATCAGATTTACTAAGTTCTTTTAGGGAAGGTAAATCTATTGAGCCCATTGTTCAAAAAGCAGTACTTGGTAAATTTAAAATTCGGGGTGGAATGGACACGTTGGAAAAACTTCAAGAGCCTGATTTACATTCTAAAAATAGAAGCATGATTACTATTGGAGGTTAATTATCTGAATCCATGGTAAGTTTTTAAGCTATTAAGACCATTTTATCTTTTTATAGAAGTTTAATAAGTACCTTGCGCTCTTATTTAAAACAAAAACTATGAAAAAAGGTCATTCATTTCATATCCCAGTAATGGGAATCGGATTCACTATAGACACCCCATTAAAGGTTGCTCAATACGGAATGGATTCTGTAATTTCTTTAGTAGACGATATTTTACTAGAAAAGTTAAGAAAAATGTATAGCGAAAAGTTTGAGATTCCTTTTAAAGAAATTTCAGATAAAGTAGAAGACTTTAGAGCAAAAAGGATTACTTCTTATCTAAACATGATGAACGATTTATCGGTTCAAAAATTTGAAGAATTAAAAAATGTCTCGGAAGAAAAAAGCAACGAATTAAAAAAATACATTTCTTTATTACCAGATTATTCTGATCTTAAAAAGGAATTCGAAAAACTAACTCAGCATACATTTAATTATTCTGAAATTAAAAGTTGGGCAAAGAAAAACCTAACAATGGGAAGCATTGATGTCAATATCATGACGAAAGTTGATAAGGACAATTATATAAAAGATGAGAAATTACCGGTAGAATATAACGATGCACATGCCGCCTTAAGAGGATTTGCAAATAGTAAATTAAAATCTTCGGTCGTACTTTCTGCGGGTATGAACCCAAGGCTTTACGCATATATGTCTCAGTTTGATGATTTTTTTCCAGACGAAAATGGAACTATCAATAAACGAATAATTCTTAAGGTTAGTGATTATAGATCTGCTATGATTCAAGGTAAATTTTTAGCAAAAAAAGGCTTGTGGGTATCTGAATATAGAATTGAATCTGGACTCAATTGTGGAGGACATGCATTTGCTACCGAAGGTTATTTACTGGGTCCTGTTTTAGAAGAATTCAAAGAAAAAAGAACCGAATTAAAAGAATCCATACAAAGTTTATTAATTTCAGTTTTAGAAAGCGAAGGCAGAACAATTCCAAAAAAACCTTTAACTATTGAAGTTACCGCTCAAGGTGGTGTTGGAACTGAAAAAGAACATAACTTTTTATTAGATTATTATAAAGTGGATTCTGTAGGTTGGGGAACTCCTTTCTTGTTGGTTCCTGAAGCAACTACGGTTGATAATAAAACATTACAAAAGTTGGCATCTGCAAAAGAAGAAGATTTATATTTAAGTGATATTTCTCCATTGGGAGTTCCATTTAATAACCTTCGAGGAAATACTAAAGATTTAGAAAAGGAAACAAAAATTAATTCTGGAAGACCAGGAAGTGTTTGCCCTAAGAGATTTGTAGCATTGAATAAAGAATTTAAAGAAAAAGGAATTTGTACCGCTTCTAGAGAATATCAAAGAAATAAAATTAAAGAATTAAAAGAGCAAGATTTGTCACCTTCAGCATATAGTTTTCAATTAAATAAAGTTACCGAAAAAACTTGCACCTGCGTTGGTTTAGGCACCTCTGCATTATTGGCTTATGGTTTAGATACAAAAGTAGAAGGCACTGGAGTTTCTATTTGTCCGGGGCCTAATATGGCTTATTATTCTAAAGAAATGAGTTTAAAAGAAATAACACATCATATTTATGGAAAAGAAAATGTTATTTCAAGAACCGATCGACCTAATATGTTTATTAAAGAATTAAATATTTATATAGATTATTTAAAAAATAAATTGGAAGAAACTAAAGGTGTTTTAGATAGAAAACAGACTAAGTACTTTTCAAACTTTTTAGCTAATTTAACCGAAGGTATCTCCTATTATTTCAACATATTTGAAACGATTAATGATGCATCTTCTAATTATTTAGAGGAATTAAATAACAGCAAAAATAGATTAAACATTATACGTTTAGAGATTCAAAATTGTATCAATAATTAATCATTTATTAAAAGACTATTTTATCTTTTAATATTATATTATGTTGTATTTTTGTATTATAATTAATCACTATTTACAATGAGCAAAAAAACACCTTATTATCATGAAGTTGGTAAAGAAGTTGAAGTATTTGAACAATCTTATAAAAACAAACTTCCATTTTTATTAAAAGGTCCAACTGGAACCGGAAAATCTCGTTTTATAGAATATATGGCCAACAAGTTAGATACAAATCTTCTAACTATTGCCTGCCATGAAGAAACTTCTTCTACAGATCTTATAGGTAGATATATTATTAAAGGTGCACAAACCGTTTGGCTTGATGGACCACTTACCAAAGCGGTTAAAGAAGGCGCAATTATTTATTTAGATGAAATAGCCGAAGCAAGACCCGATGTAATTGTTGCCATACATTCACTTACCGATCATCGTAGAGAATTGTATATCGATAAGCTGGGTGAAAACATAAAAGCCCACGAAAATTTTATGTTGGTGGCTTCTTTTAATCCTGGTTATCAAAGAGGTTTTAAAGAATTAAAACCATCTACCCGACAACGATTTGTTGCGATGGCATTTGATTATCCTACTGAAAAAATTGAAATTGATATTTTAATTAATGAAACCGAAATTGATGCTAGTATTGCTAAAAAGCTAGTCAATATTGGTGGGAAAATTAGAAATTTAACCGAATTAGGTTTAACCGAAACAGTCTCCACACGGTTATTAGTAGATGCCGCAAAATTGATACATTCTGGATTGCCAAAACGACTTGCAGTTCACGTTGCGGTTGTCGAACCTTTAACCGATGATATTGAAGTAACAAATGCTCTTAAAGATTTATGTGATTTAATGATATAGTTGTCATTCAGACCGGAGCAAGCGAAGTGAAGAATCTCTTTATATCAAAATTTCTAGTCACTCCTAAATTCGTTCAGTCTTAGTGATAAAAATGACTTAATACCAAAAACAATGTTCGAATTTGAACCAGATGAATATTTATTTACCAAGTTCGCTTTCTTTTTTAAAAAGCGTAAAAAGAAAAGAGAAGCCCAGTTACAACACGCTGTAAATTTAAGTGAAATAAAACCTCGTTTAACCATTTTTGCGCGTGCGATAACTGGACAAACTATCGAAATATATGAAGCGGAACGAGAAGGAGGATATCGGAACAATAACTTTTTTTTACCTTCAAAATTTTCAGAATTTAAAACCGTAAACGAAAATATCTCCTTCTATTTATTCCGAATTTTATATTTGTCCATTCAAAATAATTTAGATCTTAACTGGATGGGGGAAGAAGAGCATGAGTTAATCGCATCTCAAGAACAATCTAAAAAACATTCACATAACGTATTGAAAGAATTGTTTCTTCAATTCCCAATAACTGAAAAATATTATCAAAATTTTTTAGATTTTTATACCCAACAAACAAAAAAAGGGAAAGAGGTAGACACTTCATTTATTTATGGAAAATGGATGCGTAATAGTCTTGAGGAGGATTCAGATAAACAACTAAATAACTTTAGCGACAAGGTTAAAAAAGCCCAAGAAGAGCAACCAAAAACCATATTAAAATCTAAAGCGGTAGAAGAAATCATATCTGTACAAGTAGATCAAAAACAAGTAGAAGATATGGTTTTACAGCATCAGTTCGAAAAAGTGGAAACCGCCGAGGAATTTGGAGGTAATTTTAGAGATATGGATGGTGATGACGATTTAGACGACCATGAAAATGCGCTAGAAGATTTAAATATGAAATATACCGTTCGTGTGGACGATACTGCACATTCTGTGTATCAAGCAGATTTTGTGGAAAACACAACTGTTGCCGAAAGTGAAGAGAAAATTACTGCTGATTACTTTATTGAATATGACGAATGGGATTATACCAAAAGAAAATACAAAGAAAATTTTTGTAAAGTCTATCCAAAATCAATATTAAAAAACAATGTAGATTATTATAATAAAACCCTTCGGGAAAATGCTTCTACCCTAATGGGGCTTCGGAAAATGCTTACGAGCGTTAATAATAAATATCAGCAACAACGCAGACAAACCCAAGGGGAAGAATTTGATTTAGATGCCTTAACAGATTTATATATCGATGTACATTCTGGGCATACTCCTTCAGAAAATATTTACTTATCCAAACGTAAAAAAGAAAAAGACCTTTCCATTTTAATGTTACTTGATGTTAGCTTATCAAGTGATGGTTATGCTGCTGGAAATAAAGTGATCGATGTCGAAAAACAAGTATCTATTTTATTTGGAGAGATTTTAAACGAATTCAATGTGGATTTTTCTATCGATAGTTTTTACTCTAAAACTAGAAATTATTCAACCTATCAAACATTAAAAGATTTTGATGAGGATTGGGATAAAGCAAAACACAAAATAGGAGCTGTTCAACCAGAAGGATATACTCGAATTGGTGCAGCACTTCGACATTCTGGAGCTATGCTAGACAAACGTGATACTAAAAACAAATGGGTAATTCTTATTTCAGACGGAAAACCAAACGATTATGATCGGTATGAAGGCAAACACGGTGTCAACGATGTAAAACAAGCTTTAAGAGAATTAAACGAACGTAATATAAACTCTTATGCTTTGGCAATTGAAGCCCAAGCTAAATATTATTTACCTCAGATGTTTGGTCAAAATCACTATCAAATTTTAACCACTCCCGTAGAATTGTTAGAATCGCTTGTAAAACTGTACGAGAAAATAAAGCATCAGTCATGAAAATGTTTTACTTCTTATTTATCAGTTTAACATTTTTGTCTTGTCAAAATAAGGATGAAAATTATACCGTAGTTATAGTAGAAAATGGAACCGTAAATTCTGAATTTCTTCAGAGTATTAACCCTCCTGAAAAAGCATTATTAAGCTGGTATTTATTTGCTAATGGAAATGAATGTGATGGGAAATCTACTAAAATTAAATGTAAATTATTAAAGGAATTAAATGTGGAAGACGAATGTAATTCTGATCATTTAAACAATTTACTACAGTGGTTTTCTAATGATATGCTTGCCAAATATAAATTAAAAAGTTGTCCAAATATTAAAGTAGATTCTCACATTCAAAATAAGTTTGTATCTATAAGTTTAGAAAGGAAAGGTGATATCCTTTCTATTAATTATCATATTATGGGCTTAAATACCGTTGGAGAAAAATCTTGGAATATGAATAAAACGGATTCCTATCTTATAAAAAACAACACATTTAAAAAAGTAAAGACTAATGAACAATGAAGTAGTTGATCATAAAGATTTTTTTTATCCTCCAGGTGGGATTCTTATTTGGATCATCATTTTTTTGGAATTATTTACCTTTGGTATTGCATTGATTGCACTGGTCTTTTACTCAAAAGAAGATCCTGTTTTATTTCATGAGTCTAGGTTACAATTGAATGTAACTTTAGGAACCATCAACACTGTTTTTTTACTAACCAGTGGTTTTTTTATGGTGAATACCGTTCATGAATTAAAGCAAAATCAAAAATTAAAAGCTCAAAAGTATTTATTGGTTACGATGCTTTTTGGGGTTCTTTTTTTAATCTTAAAATCAGTTGAATACAACGCTAAGTTAGATGCTGGATTAACAATGGGATCGAATACTTTTTTTACATTTTATTGGATGTTAACGTTGTTTCATGTGATTCATGTGATTGTTGGTTTGGTGATTTTGATTTCGGTTTACGTTGGAATTAAAAAAGAAAATAGCACCACTAAAATGGAAGATGTGGAAGCCAGCGCTGCCTTTTGGCATATGTGCGATTTAATTTGGTTGTTGCTGTTTCCTGTAATTTATTTAATCTTTTAATTATGACTAAACAAAACATAAGAACTTGGTTGTTATTATTGACACTAACTGTTATAGCAGGTTTGGTTTCAAGTACTAACATTGCTTATGCAATTCCACTTATTTTAGTATTGGCTGTATTAAAATTTATGGGTGTCGCTTTCAGTTTTATGGAAATGAAAAAAGCAAACCTATTTTGGAAAGTATTAATTGTAAGTTTCTTAGTTGTTTTTTGTGGAATAATACTTATTGCAATTTAATGTTCAATTCTAATTCGAACATCCACTGCCTTGATTTTTTTTTCAGTTCCAATTAAAGGGTTCATATCTAGCTCAATTATTTCTGGAGCAACTTCAACCAAAGCAGAAACTCGCTGAATGATGTCTGCAAATATTTCAATATTAACTCCTTTTTTTCCTCTTGCCCCTTGTAATAATTGATAACCTCTTAACGAAGCAATCATTCTTTTAATTTCAACTTTAGACAAAGGACTTAAACCAGCCGAAATATCCTTTAATATTTCAACAAAAACCCCTCCCAATCCACATACGATGGTATGGTTAAATTTATTTTCTTTATTAACGCCAATAAACAATTCTATCCCAGGAATCATAGGCTGAGCAAGAACTCCCCTAGCGTGTTCAATTTTCATTAATTTATCGAAAGCCTTTCCTGCTTTTTTCAACGTTGTTATATTTAATATAACCCCTTTTACATCCGATTTATGTAAAGGACCAATCACTTTCATTACTAAAGGAAAATTCTTTTTTTCAAATTTTGACAGTAACCTTTCCTTATCACTTTCAAAAACCTCTTTTACTCTTGGTATACCTACAGCATCTAATATTTTAGCAGTATTTCTAGGTCCTAGGTATCCATTTTCAACAGTTTCTATAATCTCTCTAATCGCTTTTTTAGCTATTTCTGGCAATTGAATATTTTCAGCAATAGGTTTAGGAGTTTTAAATACCTGTGGCAATGCTTTACCTAAAACTACTTCATCTGGAAAATTGATATTCCCTTTATCTAGAAAAGTTTCTATTTCTTTACGAGCATTAACTACCGAAGGAAGTACCGGAAAAATAGGTTTCTTACAAACATCTAATTTTACACTAAGTACATTATAAACATTTTCAACATCAAACAATCCGGGGCTTCCAAAAACCACTATCATTCCGTCGATAAAATCAAATTTATGCTCACAATAATCGATGATTATTCCTAATTGTTCTGCTGTTCCTGTTGCAAGAAAATCTATTGGATTGTTTACAGAGGAGCCTGGATGTAAAAATGAAAGTAACTTTTTAGCATCTGGGCCTTCTATGGAAGGAATTTCCATTCCGCCTTTTGAAAGCTCATCGGCAAGCATCACAGCAGATCCTCCAGCGTGAGTAATAATAGCAATCTTTTTTCCTTTTAACTCTTTATAATTGAATATAGACGCCACACTTAAAAGCTCTTCCCTACTGCTACAATAAACAATTCCCGCTTTTTTAAATAAGGCTCTCACCGTAACATCAGACGATGCAATAGCTCCCGTATGTGAAGTTGCTGCTCTACTTCCAGCTGAAGTACTTCCAGCTTTAATAGCCGCAATTTTTGCTCCTTTATTAATTAATGATGCCGCATGTTTTAATAATTTTTTCGGATCTGAAATCGTTTCAATATATAAAAGTTTGATGGGTGGATCTACTTGATGTTGATAATTCAAATCCATATACTCCAAAACATCTTCTACGCTAGTTTGAGCTCCATTTCCAATAGAATAAACATTTGCAAATTTTACTCCTAAGGGCATTCCTGCTTCCAAAATAAATACGGCGGTAGCACCAGAACCTGATATTAAATCACATCCTTCTGGAATATATTTTGGGATAGGACTTGTAAAAACACCTTTGTAATTTTCATTAATAACACCAATACAATTAGGGCCAATTAAGCATCCATTAACACTATTTACAACCTCTACAATTTGTTTTTCAATTGCTTTCCCTTGTTCGCCAGCTTCGGCAAATCCTGCAGATATAATTATAAATGCTTTGGTATTTTTTTGTTTGGTTAATATGGTTATAGTTTCTAAACAAAACCTGGCAGGAATTGCAAGAATTGCCATATCTGTTTCAGGAATATCGTTTACTGAAGTATAACTAGTTAACCCTTGAACTTTAGTTTCTTTAGGGTTTACAACATTTAAAATTCCTTTAAACCCACCATTAATAAGGTTGTTTACTATTTTGCCACCTGGTTTTTTAGTGTCGTTTGATCCCCCAATGATGACAATACTTTTTGGGTCGATCAATTGTTTGTTCAACATAAGGCAATGGTTTCAATTATTTATCCTCTAGTGCATTAAAATCTTTTAGAGAAAGTACCCTGCCTGAAAGTTTAATTTCTTCAGTGAATTGAGCTATTGTTTTGTCTCTAAAATCGTTGAGAAGTTTTCCTTTAAAAGGAGCTACAATAAAATGAACAGGACACGGGTTTTTATCACTACACGAAGACAAACCTAAAAAACAAGTTTCAAATTTATCTAAACCATCAATACATTTTACAATGTCCCAAAGTGAATTTTTCGAATCTTTTTTAGTTAAATAAAAACCTCCGTTGGGTCCTTTTATAGAAGATATTAAATTACTTTTTGCAAGTTGTTGCAATAATTTAGCTAAAAAAGGTTGTGGCGTTTCTAATTCTTCAGAAACTTTTTTAACACCAATTCTTGTTTTTTCATTTGAATGAATTGACAAATATAGTACTGACCTTATAGCGTATTGACAAGCGTTTGATAACATGATGTTTTTTCCTTTTTAGGTATCCAAAGATACAAAAAAGAGAGGGCTTTGTCTTCTATATTAAAATCTTTAATATATGTGATATTTATATTGTAAATTTTTCTTTATAAATTCATTTCTTCCATAATAAAATATAGAATGATTTAGTATTATTTATCTTAAATTTGAAGTATAAATATTTATTATCATGAAAAAATCCATTAGCATTATATTACTTTTATTTGTAACTATTTTAAGCGCACAGGAGGTAAAACATTTAAACCTTGAAGATGCCGTTTTAGGATATTATAAAGGACTATATCCTGAGCAAAAATCTTTGCAATGGATGGATGGAACCGATGATTTTGTGGTTTCTGAAAATAATTCGGTTTTGGTAAATTACAATCTTGAAAAACGTCCCGCTATTTTCACATTAGAAGACCTACAAAGTGCTTTTCCAGATTTAAAAAGAATGCCTAATTCGTTTTTAAAAATTACTTCAGAAGAGGTCTTTTTTAATCATAACAATGCCATCGTTCAATACAATTATAGTAACAAAAAGGTTTTAGGTGATATTAAATATCCTTCAGCAGCTCAAAACAATGAATTCAACACTTCAGCAAATGCAATAGCCTATACTATTGAGAATAATTTATATGTGGCAACAGCAAGTAATTCAAAGATTGCTGTAACTACTTCCGAAGATAAAAACATTGTTTCCGGTCAAGCAATAGCACGTTCCGAAATGGGAATTACCAAAGGTACTTTTTGGAGTCCAAATGGTAATTTTTTAGCGTTCTACCAAAAAGATGAGAGTAACGTGACGGATTATCCTTTAGTAGATGTTACAACAACTCCTGCCACCTTAAATAATATAAAATACCCAATGAATGGAATGGGGTCTGAAATTGCAAAAGCAGGTATTTTCTCTATGAAAACTCAAAGCGTTATTTATTTAGATATAGATACTTCAGATGAGCATTATCTTACCAACCTTTCTTGGTCTCCAGATGAAAAATATGTCTTTTTAGCAGAAGTAAACAGAGATCAAAATCATATGTGGTTTACGATGTATAATGCTACTTCAGGAAAGAAAATAAAAACGCTTTTTGAAGAAAAAAATGACAAATGGGTAGAGCCAGAACATACTGCAGTTTTCTTACCAAATAGTAATTCAGAATTTTTATGGCTAAGTGAACGTGATGGTTTTATGAATTTGTATAGATATGATATAAATGGTTCAGATGGAAGTCAGCTTACTCACTTTAGTTGGGTAATTAAAGAAATTCTTGGCTTTGATACTAATGGAAAAAATGTAATTGTTTCTGGTACTGGAACAGATGGAAGAGAAACTAAAGCTTATAAAATAAATGTAAAAAACGGAAAGATTACCATTTTAACGGAAGAAGCAGGAAGTCATTCGGTACAAATAAGTGCTAACGGAAAATATATAATAGATAGTTATTCTAGTATGGATATCCCTAGAGTTGTTAAAAGAAAATCGCTTAAAAACGGAAAGGAAGTAACTATTTATACTTCTAAAAATCCAATTGAAGGTTACCAATTAGGTACTACAGAATTTGTGACTTTAAAATCTAAAGACGGCAGTGATTTATTCGGACGTATTTTAAAACCTGTAAACTTTGATGAGACTAAAAAATATCCTGTTTTAGTTTATGTTTATGGAGGTCCACATGCGCAAATGGTGACGAACTCATGGTTAGGAGGTTCTAATCTTTGGATGCAATGGATGGCTGCAGAGCAAGATTATATCGTTTTTACCGTAGACAATCGTGGTTCTTCAAATAGAGGATTTGCATTCGAAAGTGTGATACACAGGCAAGCTGGTGAAGCTGAAATGGAAGATCAACTACGAGGTGTTGATTATTTAAAATCCTTACCGTATGTAGACGGAAATAGATTATCTGTTTTCGGTTGGAGTTATGGTGGATTTATGACAAATTCATTGATGTTACGACATCCTGGCGTTTTTACAACTGCTGTTGCAGGTGGTCCGGTTACCGATTGGAAATACTATGAAATCATGTACGGAGAACGTTATATGGATCGCTGGCAAGATAATGAGGAAGGGTTCGAAAAAGCTAAAATTCATAACTATGTAAAAAACCTTGATGGTAAACTATTAGAAATTATTGGTAGTGTAGATCCTGTTGTGGTACCTCAACACACGATGACTTTACTTCAAGAATTTGTGAAAAATAAA
>TARA_R110000787_G_scaffold23091_2_pt1 | contig 17289 bp, 22 predicted proteins | sample TARA_R110000787 | Tara Oceans TARA_R110000787 (sample SAMEA4397920) | marine metagenome | biome: Polar Biome; feature: [DCM] deep chlorophyll maximum layer (ENVO:01000326); material: water (ENVO:00002006), including particulate matter (ENVO:01000060) such as... | depth 35 m
GTTATGAGAACATTAAAAAATTTATCAATCAATTTAAAACATTACAGACCATTTTACTATTTTAATTCTGAGTCTAGATTAAATATTCTTAATAAGGATACTATGATTAAGATTAACGGAATTACTCATTATAAATTCAAATAATTATGAATGACTTATATAGACTTAAAAATGAATTTCCCTGGATTACTAGGAAGATTTTTAAAGAATTTATTGATACCCATTATACTGATTTTCTACTAGAAGGTGAATTAGATATGACTATTGAATTTCCAGAATGGTATGATATGAATTTTGGAAGATTTGAAACTATACGGTAAATAAGTTGGAGCTTACTTTAAAAGTTCGTATATTAAGGTATATTAATTAAAACAATAAAGGTTATGAATGTAAAGAAATTAAATGAGTATTTTGAGAGTGAGTTTAAAATGTTGGATAGATCAATTGTTGCTACTCCTCCAACTAGAGAGAGTTTGGAAAGCTTCTGTAAAGCTAGTGGAACTGAAGGATGGTTCCTTCCGATGCAATTTGCGATGAATTTTGGCTATAAAATGGCTTTAGAGAATGTTAAAGATGAAGTTACTAACTTAACTAAAGACCTGTAATATGATAGATGTATATGAAAATGATGACTACCCTTCAAGTGCAGGAAGTCATAAGGTTGGAGAATTGAATGGTATAAATTATAATCAATTAGTTGAAATAATGCGAGCTCCTCCTACTATTACTAATCCTTCAGGAGATGGTAAAGTTCAAGTTACATGGATATTAGAATTTGGTATGGATGATCCTGAGGTATTTACTATATACGATTGGAAAACTTTTAGTGAATATGAAACTAAAAATACTTTAACTAAATGGAGTATTGGTGGGACTAATTCTGGAAGGGTTGAAGAAATGGAGTCTTATATATATAAAAAGTTAAGTGAGATAGATTATGTCTTTTAGTTTGAATTCTGAAGAATAGTTCGTATATTAATAGTAAATAAAAATAAAGGTTATGAAAAGATTAGATCCCCCTATTGATGAAGATAAGTATAAGAAATTAGATTTGACTGGAATGAGTGAGTATGATAGAAATAAAAGATCTAATAACCCTACTCATTTTACGATGATACTTGAAAATAATGGTTTTGATAAAGTTACCTACTATAAAGAAAATCTATTGGAAAAAGTTGCTAGAAAGGTAGAAAGTTCGTATATTAAGGTATAATTAAAAAACAATAAAGGTTATGAAAAAAACAAAAGAGATTAAAGCTATTGAGCTTAAGATTAAAGTTCAAGATAAGCTAATTAAGGAAGGTTACGTTAGTAGAGATGAGATTCATAAGAATAGAGATCAATCTCAGAAGGATCAATTGATGGAGTATTTTGGAGAGGTATTAACTGAATCTGGAGATGAAATGAATGTATCTAGAGATAGAGTTGAGTTTAGGAGAATAGATCCTACTAGTACTTCTAAATGGAAGAAAGAAATATTGACTTTATATTTTAAATCTAAAGATTGGAGATCTTCAGAAATTAATCAGATCGATACTTCATTTTATTCTACTTCAGATAATAGTTTATTTGAATTGCAGAGAATGTTACTAATAGGAAAAGTGGGAGAAATTCTTATAGATCATAGTGATGATATAATTGCAGGTCATAATAAAATCACTTCTGATTATGCAGGTACTTTGAGAAAGGCTGAAATGGCTGTTCAAGAGTTGGAATTGGTGTTAAGAGCTTTCGGGAAAGAGATTGAAGATATTGAGAATAAAGTAATTCAGGATAAAATTGATACCGGTTGTGTAGAGTTTAAAATGAGAGATGATAATCCTAGAACTTTACCTAATCTAGATATAAGATGGGATTGGGATTTAAATAATATTCAGAAGATAGAGATCCTTAGTAAAACTGCTTCTGGCTTATCTGCTAATATTAAAGTTAAGAGATGCTTTAAACAGTATGATTATGATAATGAAGATGAAGGAGTTACTAAATTAATATACCAAGAAGATACATTTGATAAAGTTAGAATGAGTAAGATCAATCATATGATCAGTTGGAATAAAGAAATTATTGTTTAATTATTTATTGTTTTTAATTAGAGTGAGGGGGTTAACCGCCCCCAAACTTGTTTAAAAGACTTACTTAATTAGTTGGAGCCTATTGATATATTTCGTATATTAAGGTATATTAATTAATAAAGCAATAAAGGTTATGACAAAAACAGAATTAAAAAAACAGGAGTTAAAGAAAGTATTATCTTATGTAGAAAGTACTTTTGATTTAAATGATTTAGAAAGAGATTATCAGTACTTTACTTTTAGTACTGCCTTTAAAGGATCTCAATTATCAGGTCAGATTGATACTAGAGGGTTTGATGTATGTATTGAACAGAATATGAAGTTAGCTGGTAACGGATGGTCTAACGATGAGAGAACTACTGCTGCTCATGCTGCTCAATTGGAAGAGAGAATGAATGAAATGATTGGGACTTTTATAGGGTCCTAGTTGTTTCTTACCATTATAGTTCGTATCTTAAGGTATATTAATAATTAAACAATAAAGGTTATGACAAAGCAAGATTTTTTAAACGGTGAATCATTTTATCTTAAAGGTGATTACAGCAAGACTACTACTTACAAGATTTGCCATAAGGGTAGCTCATTAGAAAGAGAATACAGAATGACTAAAGATCTATCTAATGTATTACTATCAGATCATATATTCAATATAGAGAAGATAGGTACTAAGAAGGTTCATCTATATACTTTCCTATTAGGAAGAAAGATAAAAGATAGTATAAGGTATGATGATATGTTAAACGTAATTGACTTACATCCATCTATAACATAGAGTATAGAATCAAATTACATATTAAGAAACGGATCCGGCCTAGTGCTGGATTCCTTTTGTAACATAGCCGGCAAGATTAAGTCAAGGTGATGGCATAGTGCTATAACAGTGACGGTATTGTTCCCTACGGTGTCGTGAGAGCAGCAGTGAGAGCCATACTAGGTTGCATAAAGCTTATAACTTTTCGATGTATAGTGGTATATATGTATATATTACTTACTTCTTATTAAAGAGTCCACCATATATAAAGGGTACACTAATGAAAATTACTACCAACCAATGTGATAGGTTAGCTTTCTCAGGAGTTGCTATCATAACTACCCCTACATAAAATTGTAAAACTACTAACATTAGGTATATAATACCTTTTACTTCTTTACTCATAATATAACCGTTTTTGTATTATACTTTAATATATGAACTTTTTGGCAATAAAGCAAGAGATCTTAAGAAAAAAAATTAGCTAGTTTTTCTCTATATAGGGGTTTTTATTAGTATGTCAAAGACCTTATAATATGTACTAGTGCCTATAGTAATAAGGCTATATATGGACGTACTTATCGTACTGGTAGTTTTACGGTGCTTACTCTATATTAATATACGAACTATTTATAGATAAACAAGCCTATAGTGCATAAATTAGATCCACATACATTATTCTCTATCTTTGAGCAAGGAGATGAACAGGTATATAAAGAGAACCATGTAGAGAACCTACTTGATAACCCTTATGTACTCATAGGAATGGTAGTGACAGGTATAGATAACTTCTACTTAATAGACCAGATGTATACCAATAAGCATCCAGAAGACTATGCAAGAGTGAGAGATACGGTAAAGCACAAGTACTTTGTTAAACTTTACAGGTATTTAGAGAGAGTAACACCAGTAGAGCTTGATGTAGTATATAGAGTAGGTACGGATTTTGAATTAGATAAATCTTTAGATCTTCTTAATGACCTCTTATTTTACTTTGAATCCATAGAAGAATATGAGAGATGCGGTAGAATAAAGACTTTTACCGACCTTTTAATGGAAAGAAAGTTGGAAACCCTACTATAAATTCGTATATTTAATTATAAAACGGTTATATATTATTATTATGTTGAATTTCTTTATCTCTTATTTCGGAATTGGATTACTATTATCACTAGGAACGAACCTTTCTCTATGGGCTTTTCATAAGCCAACACTTTCTATTGCGGAATCTTTAGCTACTATAGTTCTTTGGCCTTCTGTCATAGCAAGCTTTCTTAATAGTTACTATGGATATGAAGATAACGAAGATTAATCAAAGTCTAACATACTTACTCAGTACCCTCACAATATACACATTATCTGATAAGGCCGTAGGAGTACCAGTATAAGAGCATATAGATAATACTACTCTAGATAGACACTCTTCTTCGTATGGCATACTTTACTCAAGCGTCTCTACTCAATACAATATAAGAGTCTAATGAATATAATGGGAAGATAATGACAGAAGGGAAGAACCGAAGGGTCTACAACGCGGTGCGTCTTCGCGCGTTTGCGCGGCGGGCTGCGCTCTTTATAAAACCCACTCGCCTGCCAAAGAAAACAGCGATAAAAGTTGGTAACTACCGTATATTTTCTTATATTATATATATAAATAAAAAGGTTATGAATTATAAAAAATTATTAGTACTATTACTTACATGGACAATAGTATCATGTACGAAAGAAAATGTTAAACCTCCGTTATGCCCTGATGGTAATTGTGATGGGAGTGTATTTGCTCCATATCCTAAAGATTCTAACGGGTACTACCATGTTGATTTAGACTTTAGTAGTGAATACCTACCTAGGTTTGATATTTTTATAGAAGCAGATGATGTAGATCCGTTCTACTTCTATAACGATATGGGAGTTGTTCAAGCAGCTTTTGAATCTCAGTCTTTTTGGACGTTAGAGAATGGAGTTGAAGTTAATATTGTGCAGGAAACTACTATATATTTAAATAATTCTCCTCAGAATACAGAATATACACCATCATCTAGCGGTAGAAAGTGGGCAAAACGAATAGTAGGTCCTATTCCTCCAGAATTTATAGGGGATACATTAGTTATTAGAGCAGAAATATATTGGGATGGAGGTTCAAAAGTAAATTCTCAACTGTTTGTAGAAAAGTTTATTATAGAATAGTTGCTTTTCCGAATTTTTTTTATTACCTTAAAGGTATTATTAAAGTAATTAAAAAGATTAAAATATTAAAGTAATTAAAAATATTAAATTATTATATTAAAAAATAAATTATTATGAGATATAAAGAGAATATTATTAAAAAGATTATACGTATAGAATCATCCTTATCTAAGCTTAATTATTCTATAGGAACTAATGATAGAGAAGTTTCTTATAAACATTTAGATAGTCTTAAAGAGAATATAAGCGATATACTAACACTCCTTAACAGGGAAGAACAAGATTAAATTATGTTAACAGCAGAGCAAATACAGAAGAATTGGGATAAGCATTTAAAGATAATCAACCACTATATTACCGGTGAGCGAAAAGATAAGATTCTTTCTATGTTAGATAGTTTATCCGACACTTATATAATGGCTCCTGCTAGCGGTAAAGCTTGGTTTCACAATGCTTTTGCCGGAGGGTATGTAGATCACGTTAATAGGGTTGTTCAATACTCTCTAAAACAACATAATCTCTATAAAGAAATGGGCGGTACTACCGATTATACAGAAGAACAGCTAGTTTTCTCTGCTCTTTTTCATGATTTAGGAAAATTAGGAGATGGAGTTAGTCCAAATTACTTACCTCAAACCGATAAATGGAGACAAGATAAGCTATCTGAGAAGTATAAGAACAATCCTGATATAGATTTTATGTTAATTCAAGATAGATCTCTGTATTTACTTCAGAAATTTGGTATTCAATGTGATCAACAAGAATTTATCGCCATCAGAATTCACGATGGTGTGTTTGATAAAGCAAACGAAGCTTACTTTTTTAGTCATCAAGAGAGTTCTAGGCAGAAAACAAATATGGTTTCAGTCCTACATACAGGAGATTTCTTAGCTTCTAAAGTAGAATATGATTTATGGAAGAAAAACGGCGGTAATACTACCCCAAAAACTCAGAAAACACATTCTTCAACAGGAAAGAAGGTAAATTCCTCAGAAGGTCTAACTAATATGTTAAAAAACTTATAATATGAATATTCAACCAACTAATTTATTTATTGTAATTGGATTACTAGCTGTTGTAATTGTAGTTTTTTCAATAGCAATAAAGAATTTACTAGTAAAAGTAGAGAGGTATGAAGATGTTACCGTGGATCAAACAAAATATCTTCAATCAATATCAGATTTAATTAAAGATTCACAAAAGCACTTACAAAGTCTAGACCAAAAAGGGGTCTTTCAGTCGGATGATGAAGTCGGTTATTTTTTTGAACAAATGAAACTAGTACAAAAAGAGCTAGACCGATACATGCTCCCAGAAAATTATGGCAAGAAAGAAAAGTAAAGCTAATTACTTTACATCAGAGACAGAAGAATTTATTGTAAGGTACAACCTATCAGAAGATACCGAATATAGGGCTAGAATATTTACAGAGAATATATACATTCCCTTTTACAAGCTAGCAGAGAATATTATTCATACTTTTAAATTTTACTATACCGATGTAGAGCGTATAGAAGACTTAAAACACGAAGTAGTATCAATGCTATTAGAGGAGAAGATAATGAAATTCGATGCTACAAATGGAGCAAAAGCATATTCATACTTCGGAACTATAGTTAAAAGGTGGTTAATAAACTATAATAATAAGAACTATAAGAAGCTTAAACAGATTGGATCCTTTGATGATATGGAAGAATCCTTTGAAGGTAGCTTAAATATTAAACTCCCAGGCGGAATAACACTAAGTCAGTTCTTAGATATGTGGGTTGAAAGGACCTATGACCAATTAGATGACTTATTTTCTAAGGATAGTGAAAAAAGAATAGCAGATGCAGTCTTAACTATATTTAAAACAAGGTATGATTTAGATATATTTAAGAAAAAAGCTTTATATATTTACATTAGAGAAATGACAGATTGTGAAACTCCTCACTTAACTAAAGTAATATCTATACTTAAAGATGATTTCTACGAAATATACCATAGATATCATGAAAAAGGTAAAATTATAATAAAAGAACTATAATCTATTTATTATAAAAAAAGATATGGACTCAGATAAAGAAATTTTTAAGGGTAAGAAGTTATCTGATCTCTTTGGAGAAATCTACGATAATTCAAAAGAGACTAAATCACAAGTGAAAGGATTGATTGGAGAGCTGAAACCTCTTATAGAGAATATAGGAGATGCTACTTTACTGGTACCAATGATTAAAGAGTATATGGAGATTGGTGTTAAAAACGATGAACACTTAATAAAACTGGCAACAGTTATACAGAGAATGGAAGCTATTACAGCTAAAGGCGGAGATGGAGATATGTTTGACTTCTCAGACCTTCAAGATTTATTAGAAGAACAGGAAGAAGTTAAACAGGAAGTAGAAAATACCGCATCAGGTAGTATTGAAGAATAACATATATGGGCTTTAAACTTTCTTCTAGAAATATAGTAACAGACTCTAGCGCACTCTCTTCCAATGGATCAGGTACTACATCGGTATATGGAAGAGTTGTTGATATTATTTTGGATGAATCTCACCCACAGTATAGTTACAAAGGAGGATCTATAGCACTTAATGGGGTCTTTTATAAGCCAATTAATTCTAATGCAAGTGAGAAAGTCCCCTCAGCACTACCATTCGCTTTCCAAGGTGGAGTACATTTTAAAACTGTACCATTAGTAGGAGAGGTAGTTAAAATAGAGAGTTTACCTACTCCATCGGATAGAGACTTTACCGGCAAAACAAGGTCTACATATACAGCAATATTAAACATATTTAACAGCACTAATAGTAACTGTTATCCCGATACGGTAAATAATATTGGTATAGACATTACCCAGGGAGGTAAATTTAAAGAACTTGGAGATATAAACCCAATAGCTTCTAGCCCAGGAGATGTAGAGATAAACGGTAGACAAGGGCAGTCTATAAGATTTACAGGAGGTAAATCACCATCTAATCCCTGGATAGCATCAGATAATGTAGGCTTACCGCTAACTTTAATAAGTAACGGACAAAAAGAAACTGACAACGGATTTGTAAGTATCGGAGAAGATGTTAATGAAGACGCCTCTTCTATTGTATTAGCTTCTAACCACTTAATTCCGTTAACACAAGCTAGTACAAAAAGATTAGCTTGGGATGAAGAACCTACTTTAGCTAAAGAGTTTAAAGGTAATCAAATTATTATCAATGGCGGAAGACTTTATTTTAATGCCAAAGAACATGATATACAGTTATCTAGTATAAAATCTATTGGATTAAATACACAAGGAACTATAAACTTAGATTCAACTAGTTATATGTGCTTTGATGGACCTCAAATATACTTAGGAGAAAAAGCAAGGACAGCTAGCAATCAAAGAAAAGAACCAGTAATGTTAGGTAATCAAGTAGAGGGTTTCTTGTTGAATGTACTTAATCTACTAGAAGGAATGGCTGATGATATGGCAAGAGCAAGAACTGTAAAAAACCACCCCATACCTAGTTTAAATAAAAGAGGAGTACAGGCTAAACCAGTTATACAAAGCCTAAAAAGGTTGATCAATCCTAACGGTCCTTCAACTTTGAAATCTAAAAAAGTATTTACTGAATAATGGCTTTAAGATCTCAAATATCAGCTATAATAGCAAACCAATTAGGTAATATACAAGGACAGTTAGAATCTAGAATTCAAGAAGAGGTAGTTCGAATACTAAGTAAATTTGCAGGCGAATGTCCAACTGAAAAAGAATTAACTGATATTATAAAAGTTAGAAATAATTTAATTAAAGCTATCAACTCCTTTCAGAAAATTACTAAAAAATTTAGTTCTATTCCTAAAAAGCTAAAAGGGCCAGTGTCATTGGCTAAACAGATTATAAAGCTACTGAAGAAAAATCCCATACCTGTAGCAATAGGAATTAAACCAGCTAAAGATTTTGGAGGATTAATATCTGCTAAAAAAGCAGGTTACTTAACAAGCCAAGCAAATAGACTAGTAAAAACAATACTATTATTAGATGACCTTGAAGATGATTTAGCAGCTTGTAACAACCTTTTACAGGGCATACAGCCAAGTATAAATAACGTCAAAGAGCTTCTATCATCAGTAGATAAAAGTATCCAAGCTTGTGCAGAGGAAATAAAAGATGCTTCTAAGTTAAAACAGCTCTTAGCATCTACACAACCAGCAGAAAGTGAATCAGCACCAGGAGGAAGCGAAGGTAATAGTACTTACAGATCTCCATCAGGAGCTACTTATGTACTTCAGGTAGTAGAAGATAAATCAATAGACGCCCCAGCTTTAAGGAGACAAGCAGTTGCAATAGATACAAGAGGAATAGTAGTACTAAGAGGAGAGCCTTCATTTAGTTCCGATACAAATATACTACTAGAAGAAATAAAATTTAGAATAGATAACCAACTTCCATAACACAACTATTTATAATTATGAAACTAAATCAATTACGCACTGTAATAAGAGAAGAAGTTCGAGCAGCAGTTAAGGAGGAGTTGCAAGATATGCTTAATGAAGCAGTCAGAGTAGCAAGCATTCCCCAAACTGAAGGTAAACAAGTGTATAAGCCAATTGCAAAAGAAAGCATTTATGCTCCAAGTAAGCCGATTCATGTAGAGAAACAAAGACCTTCTCATAATAACCCAGTAATGGAGATGCTAGAACAAACTAAAGCATCAATGGCTGCCGGGGATTACCAGGATGTATTTAATGGTACAACCGATATGGTATCAAAACCTAATTTTGCTTCGTCGATGGCCAATCAGATGGGTATGACACAAGGCAGAGGAGCACACCCGGGATTAGATATATCACAATTCGACTTTGTAAAAAAAGCAGGAGCAGTATATAAAGCATCAGTAGAAATAGATAAAAAGAAAAATAGCTTTGCATAATGGCATATAATAGTAGAAGAATAAACCCACTAGATTTACAACCAAGAAAAGCAGTAGGCGTAGCTTTACCGTTTTCTGGTGCTGCTGTTTTTAATTCTACTTACCAAACTAAAGATGCTATAAAGACTAATATAATTAACTACTTCTTAACTGGCCAGAAAGAACGGTACCTTAATCCAACTTTTGGAACACAAATAAGAAGCTTGTTATTTGAGAATATAAATGATGAAATGATATCTAACCTAAAAGCTACTGTGAGAGAGGGGTTATCGATATACTTTCCTTCAATACAGACAACAGAATTAAGAATAGGATCTACCCCAGATACTAACACAGTTACATTATCACTAAAGTATGCTATCAAAGACACTAATATACAAGACGAGGTAGTAATAAATTTTGAACAATAATGAGCGAAATAAGAGATATAAAATACGTAGCTAGAGAATTCTCAGACTATAGACAGGAATTAGTAGAATTTTCTAAAAATTACTTTCCAGATAGCTATAACGACTTCTCACCTACATCCCCCGGAATGATGTTTATAGAAATGGCAGCTTATGTAGGAGATGTATTGTCATTCTACCAAGACACACAACTGCAAGAGACATTCTTACAGTATGCTAAAAACCCAGCTAACTTATATAGCATGGCGTATATGATGGGATATACTCCAAAATCAACAACAGCAGCTGAAGTAACTCTGGAGATAAGCCAAAAAGTAAGTGCTATCTCATCTACTAACGCTCCTAACTGGAACGACGCACTAGTGGTAGATGAAAATGCTATAGTAAATTCAACTTCTTTTGGTAATTCAAAGTTTTTTGTACAGGATAAGGTAGATTTTTCATACTCTAGCTCACTAGACCCCACCGATGTAGTAATTAGTCAAATATCTAACGGCATTCCAAGTGAATTTCTATTAACTAAAAAAGTTAAAGCATTTTCAGGAACAGTCAAAACACTAACTCAAACCTATACTACAGCAGAAAAGTTTTCAACTATCACCATTGAAGATAGTAATATTATTGGAGTTCTAGATGTTACAGACAATACAGCAACTCCTACAAATATTTGGTATGAAGTACCTTTCTTGGGTCAAGATAGTGTTTTTGTAGCACAAGCTAATGTAGGTGTTGATAAAGATAAAGCACCAAATACTATTCAACTTCAAGCAGCTCCTAAGAGGTTCGTTACTAGGTTAACATCACAAGGTTTTCTGCAAGTACAGTTTGGAGCTGGTACTGTTGGAGGAAGCGATACAGTATTTACTCCTAACCCTGATAATGTAGGTATGGGGACTAGTCAAGGTATTAACACGTTAGATAAGGCATATGATCCTTCAAACTTTACATACACTCAGACTTACGGACTAGCGCCATCAAATACTACAGTAACTATTAGGTACTTAGTTGGAGGAGGAGTTGCAGCTAATGTTCCCGCTAATACGCTCTCATCATTCACAGCAACTGCTACCTCGGTAGACGGCCTGGATACGTACGTAAACTCTCTAGCGTTTAACAACCCACAACCTGCAGCCGGCGGTAAAGACGGTGACTCAGTTGAGGAGATAAGGCAAAATGCATTAAGATCTTTTGCAGAACAAAAAAGAACAATAACACTTCAAGATTACACAGTTAGAGCTCTTTCATTAGATTCAAAGTTTGGAACTGTAGCAAAAGTCTTTGTAACACAAGATGAGCTATCTAGTACTAAATCTTCAACAGACTCCATAGTGGATAGTAATCCATTAGCTTTATCTTTATACGTACTCGCATACGATAATAATACTAAACTCATAACAGCAACAGAAACTCTTAAGCAGAATTTAAAAACGTACATGTCATATTACATGCCTATAACAGATGCATTGAATATAAAAGACGCTTTTGTAGTTAATATTGGAGTAAATTTTGATATTCTAGTTAGACCTAATTTTAATAGTAGAGATGTACTCTTAGCATGTAATAATACTTTACAAGATTATTTTGATATTAAAAAGTGGAATATTAATCAACCGATTAATATATCTAATATATTTAGTACCTTAGATAAAGTAGTAGGAGTCCAAACAGTAAGTAAGGTAGAAATAATAAATAAGACAGGAACTCAATACTCTCAATACGGATATGATATTAAAGGAGCTACTAAGAACAACATTGTATACCCATCATATGATACAATGGCATTTGAAATAAAATTTCCGGATAGAGATATTAAAGGAAGAACAACAACATTATAATATGTCAATATACAGAATATTTCCCGACAAAGATTCAATAATCTACTCAGAACAAAATACCAGTAACGCTGGATTAGATGAAATAGTAGAGGTAGCAGGGTACACCGGTGTTAACGATGGAACCGGCGAAGCATCACGTACTATCTTAAAATTTAGAGATAGTGATATAGATACTGTGATTAACAGTAAAATAGGAGCAAACGCTATAAATTCAATGAGCGCTAGTATAAAAATGTATCTTGCTGAAGCAGGTGAAGTTCCTGTTGACTATACGTTATATGCATATCCGGTATACATAGCGGGATCTGGAGATTGGGATAACGGTAACGGTAAGCAAGGTGATACCCCTGTAAATACAACAGGAGTAAGTTGGTTGTATAAAAACGCAGGTCAATTAAACGCATGGTCTACTTCTGGATTTACCCAATATACTACCGGTTCTTTTATAGCAGGTAAAGGAGGAGGAGGAAACTGGTATACAGCCTCTAATGGAGAGGATATGGAATTTGCCCAAACACATTCTATATCATCAACACATGATTTAGATATTAACGTAACCCCTGCAATTAAGCAGATATACCAAAACACTCTACCAAATAAAGGCTTTATAGTTAAGTTAGAAAACCAGTTTGAGTTTTACACAACAGCTTCAATACGGATAAAGTACTTTAGTAGAGATACAAATACAATTTACCCTCCATTTCTAGAATTCGCATGGGACGATAGAACATACAATCACGGGAGCTTACCTGTACTTGCAACAGATATTGCAACTATAGATGTAAAAAACAATAAAGGGAGATACCCTGATGTAGGTAAACAGAGATTTAGACTAACAGCTAAACCTACATACCCAGCTAGAGCCTTCACTACTTCCTCTGTATATCTTACAAATTACGCACTACCATCAGCATCCTATTGGGGTTTGAGAGATGAAAACACAGAAGAAATGGTAGTCCCATTTTCAACAGACTTTACTAAAATAAGTTGTGACCCAACAGGTCCTTTTTTTGATGTCTATATGGATGGTTTACAACCTGAAAGGTATTATAGAATTCTAGTTAAGACAGAACTGGATAGTAGCACAGTTGTAATTAATAATGATAATGTATTTAAAATAGTAAGAAATGGCTAGAGAAAGGATATCCATACAAAAAACTTCTTACAACTCAAATCAATATAATAACTTAATTGAAAAAGAGTTTAATACCTTTGTTGAACCAGAACAAGTGGTAGATAAAGATACACCAGAAGAACTATTTAGACTTTACGATAAACTCTACTTTAGTATTCCAGCAGAAGGGGAGAACGATTCACACCAATACCTAATAGAGAGAAGCTCAGAGTTAATACAACTGGAAAGTAAATCAGAAGATATACAGCCTTTATTAGATGAAATCGGTCAATTAAGACAGCAGCTATTAGATGCGAACCAACAAATATTTGAATTAGAACTAAATGACGAAAGTTAATTATAAAATACAATCTATAAATCCAACTGATTTAAGTGGATTTAGGGAACTGCCGAACGAAGACTTAATCTTAGTAACTTCTGCCGATATTGTGAGTAGTTTTATTCCCAATCAAAACGCAGTAGAAGTTTCCTACTACACGTTAGACGATGTTAGGTTATCAACTGTAGAGAACTACACTAGGTATTCTATCCTTTCTGGAGACAGAAATAACAACCAACCTGGTAATTCTGAGATTAGTATAGATGTTCTTGAAGACTACAAAGCATATGGTTTTGAAGGTGAGGAAATAAAGGTAGTTTATAACTTCTTAGATTTCTTATATACAAACACCCTATCTAAGCAACTCTTCTACATTGACACCATCTCTTCTGATAGAACAGAGGTAAGATTGGTATCTCTTAATTTAACGCCTGATGAGGTGTTAGAGACGACCAATGAACTTCAAGAAAGGATTAATAATGATACCTACAAATCTGATTTTAATATATCTTTTGGAAATAATTTATTTTATTCTATAGTTAATATAAAGTCACAGGAATATAAAGAAACCAACGCTGTAATCATTAAACTACTTCAGCCACTTCCTATACAAGTAAGTAATAAATCAACACTGAGCCTGGTAGAAAAAGTAGCCAATTCGGTAGCATACGAGGTAAATTTTACAGTAGAAGAAGAGAAAATAAGTGGACCTGTACTAAGAGGTGCTAATTTTACAGTAGAAATAGAAGAGCAGTCAACAGAACCTTCAAGTTACTACGATTATAATGAGTTATTTAGTTTCCCTGTTAATAACAGTAATAGACAACTTAATAGCCTCTTTAACGAAAAAGGAGCAGAATTAGGAATAGATTACACAAAGTACTCTAACTTTATTAACTTTTCATCAATAGAAGAGAGATTACGTAACTTTAAATATAAGTTAGATCTCTTAGAAGTACATCAAAATAACCTAGACCAGGTTGGAAGTAATTCAGCCCTAGCTGTTAATTACTCCGGTACAGGAGTTTCTGGAAGTGTGGAGTACTACACAAGTTTGGTGACCGGTATAGTAAATAATTTTGACCACTATGAAAGACATTTATTCTATAATAGCGGTTCTTCTTCTTGGCCGAAAGTAGGAAATAGTAAGCCCTACATAAACAAAACATCTACAACCGTAGAGGCAACCTCCTGGTATAGCGCAGAAACAACTAAAGCAATAGACTACGATGCTCAGAATCCAGATATTCTAATAAACACAATAGCATCGTACTTAAAAGAGGATACTACAAATGATCCTTATTTAATGTTTGTTCATATGATTGGACAACATTTTGATAATCTCTGGACTTATACTGATGCTGTGTCTAAAAAATACGATACAGATAATAGACTTAATGTAGGAGTTTCCAAAGATTTAGTAGAGCAATTACTCAAAAACTTTGGAGTCAAATTATATACAAGTAATAAATCAGTAGAAGATCTATTTAGGTACTTTACTGTAAATTCTTACGAACCTGGAGAAGAAAAACTAGATTTAAATAATCCTATCCAATCAGGTAAAGACCCCCTATCTCAAAACGATTACCAAAAAGAAATATATAAAAGAATATACCACAACCTTCCATTGCTTATGAAAAGTAAAGGTACAGAAAGAGGTTTACGAGCATTAATAAATTGCTTTGGTATTCCATCTGATGTATTAAAACTAAAGATATTTGGAGGACAGTCAGCTCAAAATACTCCTTTCTACGGAGGAGAACAAGCCTGGACCGGTTCATTAGATAAGGTGAGGGTAGATAATACAGGAAGTATTGTTGCAGGAGATACGTTATCCTTCTATACTCCTATAACTAGATTAGACGATAAATATACTCAAGATTTACATAGAATAGAGATTGGATTCTCTCCGTCAGATAATGTAAATGCCTACATAGTATCCCAATCAGCTTACCTTTTTCCTAATGAAAATTTTAATATAGATCAGTATATAGGAGACCCTAGAGGATATGAAACTAATAAGTACCTAGATTTATATAACTATGCTAAGTTAGTCTTTAATAATGTCTCAGCTTACAACGTTAAGGACTTCGTAAGATTAATAAAGTTTTTTGACAACGTTTTATTTAGAATGGTTAAAGATTTTACACCAGCTAGATCAGTAACTGATTCAGGGATAATTATTAAACCACACCTTTTAGAGAGGTACAAGGCTGAAGCACCGGTAATGACATGGACACAGCCCATCTTTTCCGGCTCAATATCAACAGCATTTATTTCAGGTTCAGACGGCGGTATATATAAGTCTAACGCTATAGGAAGTTACAGCACACCAGACGACCCAAACAATGCATTCAACAGAGAAGCTTCTACAGCGTACAATTTACGAAAAGCAAATCCTTTTACGGGTAGTTTAGGAGTGGCAGATTCTCAAAATTCAACGGTTTTATACAGGCCGTATGTATATTTAAATGAGTTTCATAAACTTAACCCAAATATACCTCCTCAAATCAGGAAATCGTTTAATGAAGCAAAATTTGATGGAGAGCTTGCTAACAGCTTCTTTAGTATAACAAATGGAGAACTAAATCAAGATAATCCTTTTAAAAATATAGATTACCCTACTATAAAATACGATACTCAATTTTGGACTAATATTCCCGATAGTGTATGTATTCTTAACTCCCCACCAGACTCATTTTTTGTTACCGGTTCTGGAATCTCTATTTATATACCATCTTCTGATATTTTTCAAGGAGACACACCCTACTACATTTATACTGGACCTGACGGAGGAGAACTCCCTAACGATACATTAGTAATACCTTCAACCGCCGATCAATACGAAGAATTCGAAGTTGTAGCAACACATCCAGATAACCCAATTCCTAACTCTATAACAGGTGAAGATACATGTGAAAGAAGTAGAACAGTAAAAGTTGTAAACTGTGAACTTGTTAGTCCACAAGGAAATTCCCCTGGCCTAATACAAAACAATCAGCCCTACAACCTTTTGAGCTGGTTCTTTGACCCACAGAATATTGATGAAGTTATAAATACTAATTTAACATTTTTTGTCAATGAAATTAATATTGGAGAGGTTAATGTTAATACTGTATCTTATAATGGAATCACGACAAATTTCTCTACGCCATATGGAGAACTAGGAACTCCAACTAATTACATATTTGAAAATATAGATGACCTTAGTAACCTAACAGTAACAGCAGCAGATGAATTTGATAATAACTGTAATTCATATATAACTCTTCCAGTTGATACCTGCCCTCTTAGAGATACTTTTGAATCTAATTCTGGAGCTGTACTCCCTGACAGAGCACTTATTCTTCCTACAATCGGTAACTTGTTCTACGCTTATCCATTTGGATTCGCATATGCCAACTCGACAACATTGTTCCAATTTAGAGTTCAAGTAATACTACACAAACAACTCGGTGTTGCACAAGAAGATCGAGAAGGACCATGGGGATTTACGGCGTGGTTTGATATTGAATTTGATGCTACTCCAGACAGTCCAGCCTGGTCTTTGGGAACTGCATCGGTAGTTCCGAATGCATGGACGGCCAATGTTGGCACGCCAAGTATCACTGGTGATCTTTATGGAGATGGAGCTTCTTTTCCTCAAGTATTACAGGATCCTAAATTCCAAAATACAAACACGACTCCA
>TARA_R110000787_G_scaffold20580_11_pt1 | contig 17281 bp, 15 predicted proteins | sample TARA_R110000787 | Tara Oceans TARA_R110000787 (sample SAMEA4397920) | marine metagenome | biome: Polar Biome; feature: [DCM] deep chlorophyll maximum layer (ENVO:01000326); material: water (ENVO:00002006), including particulate matter (ENVO:01000060) such as... | depth 35 m
TAGCGGCGGCGCAGCAGGGCGCGCTGGTCGCGGTCGAGCGTTTCGACATGGTGCCCCTTGAACAGGAAGGTGCCCGCCGACGGTACGTCGAGGCAGCCCAGGATGTTCATCGTCGTCGATTTGCCGGAGCCGGACGGCCCCATCACCGCGACGAAATCCCCCTGTTCGATGTCGAGGTCGATGCCCTTCAAGGCCTGAAATGCGGTCGGGCCTTCGCCATAGACTTTGGTGACCCCGCGCAGCGAGATGATCGGTGCGATCGCCATGCGCCTTACGTCCCGCTCGGCCGGCCAGTGCCGCGCGTGTCAGTGGGGGCGACCGGGGCGGTTTCGGGAGCCTTGTCGGCCGAATTGCCGAGCGAGCCGACGCTGGCGGGCTTGCCGTCCGTTGCCGGATTGCGTTGGCGATCGGGGGCCTTGGCGTCGGTCGCGGCGGGGCGCTGGTCTTCGGCCGGGGCTTCCTGGCCCGCAGCCAATTGCCCGGTGATGACGCGCATCCCCTCCTTGATCTCGCCGCCGGTGATGGCCGTGCGCGATCCGTCGCTGGCGCCGATGGTGACTTGCACCGCCTTGGGATTGCCGTCTTCGCCCAGCACATAGACCGTCTGGCTGCTGCCTGCGCCGAAATTGACCTGACGCGCATTGCCGCCGCGCCGCATCCGGCCCGGGCCGGGCAGGACGCTGGTGATGCCGCCGCCCTTTGCGCCTGCGCTGGGCTTGAAGCGCAGGGCGCTGTTGGGGATGAGCAGCACGTCGCGCAATTCCTGCGTCACGATATCGGCCGTGGCGGTCATGCCGGGGCGCAGCGTTTCATCTTCATTATTAACGGTCAGCACGGCGGTATAGGCGACAACCGTGCCGGTGGTACTGGTCGTGGTGGTGGATGACGAGGTGCTGCTGGCGTTCGAGCCGACATTCACGCGGGACACGGTCGCGGGGAATGTGCGGCCGGGGAAAGCATCGACCGCGAAGGTCGCGCTCTGGCCATCCTTGACCTGGCCGACATCGGCTTCATCGACCGACACCTCGACCTCCATTTGGGTCAGGTCTTCGGCGATGGTGAACAGCACCGGCGCATTGAACGAGGCCGCGACGGTCTGGCCCGGTTCGATATCGCGTGAAAGGACCACGCCGGTTACCGGCGAGACGATCTGCGCGATCGACAGATTGGTCTGGGCAGAGGAAAGCTGGGCACGGGACACATCGACCTGCGCCTGCGCCGATCGCAGGCTGGCGACCGCGCCCTGATAATTGGCGCGGGCTGTGTCGATCTCGGTCTTGGCCGGCACCTTGCCGCCCGACAATTGATAGACGTTGAGCTGGCGGTCGAGGGTCGCCTTGGCAAGCGCGACCTGGGCCTGGGCCTGCGCGACGCTGGCCTGGGACGCGGAGACCTGCGAGCGGTTCTGGTTCACGGAATCGACCAGGCGGCGGGTGTCGAGTTCGGCTAGCCGCTGGCCGCGCGTGACGCGGTCATTGACGTCGACATAGACGGCGGTGATCTTGCCCGATTGTTCGGAGCCCACATCGACCTGATTGACGGGCTTGAGGTTGCCGGTCGCGGAGACCGCCACGGTTAGGTCGCCCTTGCGCACTTCGCGGGTCGCGTAATTGGGTTTGTCGTCGCCGGAAAAACATTGCGTCACCAGCAATATTGCGATGAGCAGCGCGACGCCGATGCCGCCCCGGATCGCCCATTTGCGCCACGGCTTGGCGGGCTTGGCGCCCAGAAATTCGTCGAGGGCCGGATCGGTGGTCACGTCATTGCTCATGATTTTTGCTCATCGATGGGGCTGTCCATGCTCTGCCAACCGCCGCCCAGCGCATCATAGAGCCGGGCGATGGCGAGAATTTCGTCCGAACGGGCGGTAGCGAGGCTGTTGCGGGCGTTCAAAAGGGTGGTTTCGGTATTCGACAGAATCTGAAAGTCGATGATGCCGGCCTGATACTGGCTGCGCGCCAGCAGGGCGGCGTTGTTCGACGCATCATAGGCGATGGTGAATTCGGCCTGCCGCGTCCGCGCGCTGGCGAGCGAGGCCATCGCATTCTCGACATCCTCCAGCGCAGTCAGCACGCTCTGCTTGTAGGCGGCGAAAGCGGCGTCGGTCGCGGCCCGTTGCGATCGGACCTGCGAGGCGAGGCGGCCGCCATCGAAGATGACTTGCGACACGTTGGCGAAGACACCGCCGGTGATCAGGCTGAACAGGTCGCTGAACGCGTTGGACGTGGTGCCGAGATTGCCGCTGATCCCAAGCGAGGGATAGAGTTGCGCCTCCGCCACGCCGATCCGCGCGGTCGCGGCGGCCAGCGACCGTTCGGCGCTGCGAATGTCGGGCCGCTGGCGCAGCGTATCGGCCGGGATGCCGATGGCGATCTGCGGTGTGGCGGTGGGGATGGGAGCAGGCGTCTCCAGCGCGCGGGTCGTCTCACCTGACGCTTGTCCCGTCAGCACCGCGATGCGGTTGAGGCTGCCGCGCAGGTTCGCCTCCTGCTGGGGAATGGACGCGCGGGTTTGCGCCAATTGCGCGCGAGCCTGTTGCTCGTCGAGCGAAGAGACAAGGCCCGCCTGCAAGCGCCAGCCCGCTATGTCGAAATTATCCTGCTGCACCTGCTGCGTTTCGCGGGCGATGCGCAATTGTTCCTGCGCGAGCCGCGCCTGGACATAGTTGGTGACGAGCTCGGAAATGATCGTCATCCGCACCGTCGCCAGGTCGTAGCCGGACGCTGACAGTTCCGCCCGCGCGGCCTCGGCCGATCGGGACAGTTCGCCGAACAGGTCGATCTGCCAACTGGCCGATGTGTTGGCGGAATAGCTGCTCGACCAGTTGCTTGCGCCCGTGCTGATCACGTTGCCGCTGTCATCGACGCGGGTGCCGCCTGCCTGGCTGCGGTAATTTTTGCCGCCATTGCCCGAAGCATTGAGCTGCGGCACAAATGCGGCATTGGTTTGCGCCAGGCTCTCGCGCGCTTGGCGCAGCCGGGCTTGTGCCTGGACGATGTCCAGATTGTTGGCGACGGCCGTATCGATCAGCGCCGATAGCGTCGGATCATTGAGGCGGGTCCACCATTGGGCCAGTTCGGAATCGCCGACGGTCGGCGCTACGCCCTGAAGGTCGGCACCCTGATAATAGGTGGCGGGCACCCCCAGCGAGGTGGCTTGCGGTGGCCGATAGTCCGGGCCGACGGCGCATGCCGACAGGCTGAGCGCCGTCCCGCATATCCCTGCAAAGCGATATCGCACCTTTTCCTTGCACTCCGTCATCGTTAAAGGGGCCGCCACGCGCCAGAGCATCTGGCGGGAAAGCGTGCGCGCCCTGACTGCCGCAGGGTCATGTACGTCTCAATGGCATTTATGTCTCAAAGTGTAACGGCATTGAATATCGGCACTTTTTTCGCCGATTGGTAGAGGATGGATGATGCGCGCATTTGTATTTCCGGGTCAGGGCAGCCAGTCGGTCGGCATGGGCAAGGCACTGGCCGACGCCAGTCCGGTCGCGCGCGAACTGTTTCAGGAGGTGGACGACGCGCTGTCCTTCAATCTCTTCCGCCTGATGACGCAGGGGCCGGAGGATCAACTGACCCTGACCGAAAATGCGCAGCCGGCGATCATGGCCAATGCCATCGCGACGCTGCGGGTGATGCAGCGCGAGGGCGGCTTTTCGATCGCGCAGAAGGGCGATTTCGTCGCGGGCCACAGCCTGGGCGAATATAGCGCGCTGTGCGCGGCCGAAGCGCTGGATGCTGGCACAACCGCGCGGCTTTTGCGCTTGCGCGGGCAGGCGATGCAGGCGGCGGTGCCGGTGGGCGAAGGCGCGATGGCCGCTTTGCTGGGTGCCGACATCGAAAAGGCGCAGGCCTTGGCGGATGCGGCAGCGCAGGGCGAGGTCTGCGCCATCGCCAACGACAATGACCCAAGTCAGGTCGTGATTTCAGGCCACAAAGCGGCGATCGACCGCGCCGTGGCGATGGTGAAAGAGCATGGCATCAAGCGCGGTATCTTGCTGCCCGTGTCTGCGCCGTTCCATTGCGAATTGATGCAGCCTGCCGCCGACGCCATGGCGCTGGCCTTGGCCGATGTTGCGCTGGTCGCCCCGCTGCTGCCGGTTTACGCCAATGTGCTGGCCGCGCCGATCGCCGCGCCGGACGAGATCAAATTGCGGCTGGTCGAGCAGGTGACCGGCCGGGTGCGTTGGCGCGAGTCGGTGTCGGCGATGTGGGACGCAGGCGTCACCGAATTCGTGGAAGTCGGCGGCAAGGTGTTGACCCCGATGATCAAGCGTATAGCCCCCGATGCCACGGTGCGCAGCATCGTAACGATGGACGATATCGAGGCGGCTTTGGGGGTCATATAATTGAGCAATGTCATTCACTTGCTGTCGCCTGTTGGAGTGCGAAAAGCTATTCTTTCGGAAATCAAGCCGGTGGCGGTCAATTTCCTGCACACCGGCCGAAATGCGTGGCATTCAACATGGGTGAAGCGTTACGAAAATAACTGCCTTTTTGCCGATAGGCGAGCATTAGACAAAGGTGTCGAACAGCGTTCATCGCAGGGAACAGTATTTTACAATCAAATACTTCCAGCATTTCAGTTAAGGTTTGAAAATAGATTATTTGTAATCGTGAATATCAATAATATTGATCCTTTTATGAATTTTAATAATTCGTTTGGATCTATTCCTTTGGTTGGAAACCTGGATCTAAACAATATGCGCCAGTTTATTGAAGATTCGGGCTTGTCAGTGTTAGGGAACATAGAGGTCCAGGAGGTCTTAATTCCATTTTGCGACATATACTCTTATCAAGCAGCAGTCTCAGTATTTCCAATATTGTCTAATTGGAAACGAGAAATAGATCGCGACGTATCCTATGGTCAGCCACCTGAATGGTATTGGACCCATGCCGAAGGCGAAAGCAAAAATTCGAGAAATGGATGGGTGACAAATAAAGCGAGTGCGCAGAGGTCATTTCGCGTCGCAACTCAGAAAATTATGGGAAATTTGTAATGTTCGATTTGACAGGAATGACCGCGCTGGTGACGGGCGCTTCGGGCGGGATCGGGTCCGAGATTGCCCGGTCGCTGGCCGCGCAGGGCGCGACGCTGGCACTGTCGGGCAGCAATGAAGACAAGCTCAAGGCGTTCGCGGCGGAGCTGGGCGGGGATCATAAGACTTTGGTGTGCAATCTGTCGGACCCGGCTTCGGTCGATGCGCTGGTGCCGCAGGCGGTGGAGGCATTGGGCGGCAAGCTCGACATATTGGTCAACAATGCCGGCGTGACGCGCGACAATCTGATCCTGCGGATGAAGGATGAGGAATGGTCGACCGTGATCTCGGTCAATCTGGAAGCCGCCTTCCGCCTGTGCCGCGCCGTGGCCAAGCCGATGATGAAGGCGCGCTTTGGGCGCATCATTTCGATCACCTCGGTCGTGGGGGTCACCGGTAATCCCGGTCAGTCCAACTATTGCGCGTCGAAGGCCGGGATCATCGGCATGTCCAAGTCGCTGGGCCAGGAATTGGCCAGCCGGGGCATCACCGTCAATTGCGTCGCGCCCGGCTTCATCCGATCGGCGATGACCGATGCGCTGAACGACGCGCAGAAGGGCGCGATCCTGCAGAAGATCCCGGTCGGCGATCTGGGCGATGGCGCGGATATCGGCGCGGCCGTGGTGTATCTCGCCAGCCGCGAGGCGGGCTATGTCAACGGCCAGACGCTGCATGTGAATGGCGGCATGGCGATGATTTGATAGGGAATCTGGGGGCTTGGTCTCAAGTCCCCATATCCTCCAGCGCGGTGAAGCGTTGCGACCAGAGCGCGCCATAGACCGCCATCCATTGCACCACAGGGGCTAAACCCTTGGCGCGGGCGCTGTAGAAGGTTTCGCGGCCCGCCTTGCGCGCCGTCACGAGCTTGGCGCGTTTGAGCTTACCCAGGTGGCGCGATACCATGGGTTGCGAGACGCCCGCGACCGCGGTCAGCGCATGGACGCTCTGTTCGCCTTCGCGGACGAGATATTCCAGCAGCGCGCGGCGGGTGCCGTCCGACAAGGCCTTGAACTGGGCATCGATTGTCGCGCCACGCTGGTCTTCGTGTAATTCAGCTGTCATCGGCCAGCCATAACCATAAGGTTATTAATTGGTCAACCATTCCCGCCGATGGGAGCAGTTGCGGACCGTTAACCAAAAAAACTTTGGGTGGACAAGCGCGTGAGTCTTTTGAGTCACACCGCCCTATCTTGAGTCCCACGCGACTCGCCAGACTCCATATCTTGTGGTTCCCCGCTTCGTTCTCCCCGACATCTGTGGCGTTCGGCACCGGGCAGGCCAAGGTGCCGGGCTTGACGCCGGACTCCCGAGGACTCATCGCTGGCATTCAAGACGAACGGGGGTTTTTACGCATGGGTGTCATGGAGCGGGTCGCACCGGCGCGACGGAAGAAGATGATCGCACCGGTAGAGGTCGCGGCGGCCGAGATCGCGACCGATTGCCTGTTGCGGGGCGATTGCATCGCGCAGATGGCAGCGCTGCCCGACAATTGCATCGACATGATCTTTGCTGATCCGCCCTATAACCTGCAACTGGGTGGCGACCTCTTCCGGCCCGAAGGCGGGCGGGTCGATGCGGTCGATAATGACTGGGACAAGTTTGATACGCTGGGCGCCTATGACCGTTTCACCAAGGCCTGGTTGAAACAGGCCCGCCGCATCCTGAAGCCCAATGGCAGCATCTGGGTGATCGGCAGCTATCACAACATCTTCCGCGTCGGCACCGCGTTACAGGATGAGGGCTTCTGGATCCTCAACGACATCATCTGGCGCAAGGCCAACCCGATGCCCAATTTCAAGGGCACGCGCTTTACCAATGCGCATGAGACGCTCATCTGGGCGAGCCAGGGTGAAGACGCCAAATATACGTTCAACTATAAGGCGATGAAGACGCTCAACGACGAGTTGCAGATGCGGTCCGACTGGGTGCTGCCGATCTGCGGCGGGCAGGAGCGGTTGAAGCGCAACGGGACCAAGGCGCATCCGACGCAAAAGCCGGAGTCTCTACTCTATCGCGTGATGCTGTCCTGCACCAAGCCGGGCGATGTGGTGCTTGATCCCTTCTTCGGGACCGGCACCACTGGGGCGGTGGCCAAGCGACTGGGCCGCAAATGGATCGGCATTGAGCGGGAGGAATCCTATATCGAGGTCGCGCTGGAGCGGATCGAGGCGGCGCTGCCATTGGATGAATCCGCGCTCACCATCATGCAGAGCGCCCGGTCGCAGCCCAAGGTCGCGTTCGGGACGCTGGTCGAAACGGGTTATTTGAAGCCCGGCGTGGTGCTGACTGACGCCAAGCGCCGTTGGCAGGCGGTGGTGCGGGCCGACGGGTCGCTGGCTGTGGGGAGCGACACTGGTTCGATCCACAAGATCGGCGCGACGTTGCAGAATGCGCCGAGCTGCAATGGCTGGACTTTCTGGCATCATGAGGCCGAGGGTGGGTTGAAGCCGATCGATACGTTGCGCCAGACCTATTTGCTGGCGAACGAGCCTTAAGCGTGATCCTTGCAAATCCGTTCGGGCTGAGCGAAGTCGAAGCCCTCCGCTGACCGAAGGGAAGCGGCTTCGCTCCGCTCAGCATAGCCCTTCGACTTCGCTCAGGGCGAACGGGAGAAATGATGACTCTACCCACTATCCCCACCGATGCGCGCTTGTACCTGCGGCCGACATGGTTCGTGCCGTCGCCGATCGGCCTGCCGGACGGGTCGGTGGCGCGGATGGGTAATGGGTTGCTCTGGTTTCAGGGCTATGAACTGAGTGCCTTTGTCGGGCGGGACCGGGTGGCGCGGGTGATGGTGCCGGTGGCTGGCTTTGCCGATATGATCGCCAGCCTGCCCGATAGGCTGGCGGAGCGGGCGCAGAGGTTGGCCGCCAATATCTCCGCGATGCGCGCGCCGCTGATGCTGGGCGAGCGCACCATCCGTTTCGATGCGCCGCAGGTGATGGCGATCCTGAACGTCACGCCCGACAGTTTTTCCGACGGCGGCAAGCATGTCGGCGATCCGCAGGCGGCGGCCGATGCCGGTTTCGCGATGGCGGCGGCGGGCGCGGCCTTGATCGATGTGGGCGGCGAATCCACCCGGCCGCGCGCGGACAAGGTGTGGGAAGGCGATGAGATCGCCCGCATCGCTCCGGTGATCGAGCGGCTGACGGCGGCGGGCGTGCCGGTGTCGGTGGACACGCGCAAGGCGGCGGTGATGGAGGCGGCGTTGGCGGCGGGCGCGAAGATCGTCAATGATGTCAGTGCGCTGGCGCATGATCCGCGCAGTATGGAGGTCGTGGCCGGGGCAGGGTGCCCGGTCATCCTGATGCATGCGCCGTCGGCCGGCGATGATCCCCATGACAATCCTGCGGGCTATGGCGATGTCGTGGCGGATGTGTTCGATCATCTCGAAGGGCGGATTGCGGCCTGCCTTGAGGCTGGCATCGCGCGCGATCGGATCATGGTCGATCCAGGGCTTGGCTTTGGCAAGTCGCTGGCCGACAATCTTGCGCTGGTAAATGGCCTGGCGACGTTTCAGGCGCTGGGCGTTCCGCTGCTGTTTGCGGGCAGTCGCAAAAGGCTGATTGGCGCGCTGTCGAACGAAGCGCCCGCTGCCGATCGACTGGGTGGTTCCATCGCGTTGGCGTTCCGTGCGGCGCAACTTGGCGCGCAAATGGTGCGGGTCCATGACGTGAAGGAAAGCGTGCAGGCCTTGCACCTGTGGCGGGGGTTGGCGGACGCCGGATTGAGCGCGATCTAGCCGTCGAGCTAGGCCGCTTTCGCGTCAGATTTAGACGCAGGTATTATTTTACCCGTCATGAAACCCGCCATATCGCTTGACTTGCGCGACCTGCCCAGTCATTAGCGCCCCACTTCCGGGGGTCGGTAACGGCCTGCGGTTCTTTAATTCATTCTGGAGTATTGGCACCATGAAGGCGCTGATGAAGACGACCAAGTCGGCAAGCCCGGCAACGGTTGATAAGAAGTGGGTCCTGATCGACGCGGAAGGCCTCGTCGTTGGCCGTCTCGCTTCGACCGTGGCAAATATCCTGCGTGGCAAGCACAAGACCAGCTTCACGCCCCATGTCGATTGCGGTGACAATGTCATCATCATCAACGCGGGCAAGGTGAAGTTCACTGGCAAGAAGCTGACCGACAAGATCTATTACAAGCACACCGGCTATGCCGGCGGCATCAAGGAAACCACGCCTGCCAAGATTTTGGAAGGCCGTTTTCCTGAGCGCGTGCTTGAAAAGGCGATCGAGCGCATGATCCCCCGTGGCCCGCTGGGCCGCCAGCAGATGCGCAACCTGCGCGTCTTCGCCGGTGCCGAGCATCCCCATGAAGCCCAGAACCCCGAAGTGCTCGACTTCGCGTCGCGCAACCGCAAGAACAAGGTGGGTGCATAATGTCCGATAACCGCCAGTCCCTGTCCGACCTCGCGCAGATCGCCGCCGAAGCGGCTGCCGTTCCGGCACCTGCGCCCGTCGCTGCCGAAGCGGCCGCTACGCCTGCTGCTCCGGCCGCTGACGTCGAAGCCGAAGCGCCTGCCGCTCCGGTCGAGCCTGCAGCGCCCACCATGCCGCTGCGTGCGCAGGAAATCGACAATCTGGGCCGCGCCTATGCGACCGGTCGTCGTAAGGATGCCGTTGCCCGCGTTTGGGTAAAGCCCGGCACCGGCAAGATCACGGTCAATGGCCGCGACCAGGAAATTTATTTCGCTCGCCCGACCCTGCGTCTTGTCATCAATCAGCCTTTCGGCGTCACCGACCGTAATGGTCAGTATGACGTGATCGCCACCGTCAAGGGCGGCGGTCTGTCCGGCCAGGCCGGTGCAGTCAAGCATGGCATCGCCCAGGCGCTGACCAAGTATGAGCCTGCGCTGCGCAGCGCGGTCAAGGCCGAAGGCTTCCTGACCCGCGACAGCCGCGTCGTCGAGCGTAAGAAGTACGGTAAGGCGAAGGCGCGCAAGAGCTTCCAGTTCTCGAAGCGCTAAGTCGATACCGACTGCAAGTTCAGGAAAGGGGCCGGTTTTCTGGCCCCTTTTTTCGTGCCTGGGCGCCGTCTGGCCGCTTGAGTGCCTCGCTGTGATGCAATAGCCTGCGTTCCGACAGGCTGATGCCGGGGGATGTTCGGGGGGTTATGAGACAGATGATGGGAATGGCGATGCCGATCGCCATGATGGTTGCCGTGCCGGCTCTGGCGGGCGAAACGCCGCTTTATCAGGCGGCACCCTCTTGGGTGGAGAAGGCCAGCGTGCCGCCGCTGTCGAGCTTCGAGGGCGAACCGCCGATGATGCTGCTGTTCGACAGTCAGCAACGTGTCGAGGATGGCCGCCTGTGGAGCTATGCGGACGTCGCGACCCGCGCCGGGTCGGCCGAGGCGCTGGCACAGCTATCCTCGCTCACCCTGCCATGGGCACCCGACAAGGGCGACCTCATCATCCATGAAGTATCGATCCTACGCGGCGATCAGGTGATCGATGCGCTGGCAGGCGACAAGCGCTTTGCCGTGCTGCGGCGGGAAGAAAATCTGGAAGCGCGCCAGATTACCGGCGTCCTTACGGCAACGCTGGCGGTCGAAGGGGTGCAGGTCGGCGATATCGTCCGCCTGCGCTATACGACGTCGATGAAGGATGGCGCGCTTGGGGGGCACGTCCAGGGTGCGATGGCGTTGTTCGCGGCACCGCTGCGGATGGGGCAGGGGCGGCTGCGTGTGCAATGGGATGAACGCAGCGGGGCCAAGTGGAAATTGCTGGCCAAGGATGCAGTGGTCAAGCAGCAGAAGAAGGGCGGGTTCAACGAACTGACCGTCGCCCTGCCGCTGATCAAGCAGCCGGAGATGCCGGAGGATGCGCCGCTGCGCTATCGGCATCCGCCCTTGTTCGAGCTCTCCACCTTCGCCTCCTGGGCGGATGTCTCCAAGACGATGGCACCGCTCTATGCGACCGAAGGGCTGATCGCAGCGGGCAGTCCGCTCGCCGCGGAACTCGACAAGCTCAAGGCCTTGAGCGGGTCGCCGCGTGCGAAGGCGGCTGCTGCGCTGCAACTGGTGCAGGATAGTATCCGCTATCTGGCGATCGGCATGAACGGTGGCAATTATGTGCCGCAGACCCCGGCTCAGACCTGGACGCTGCGCTATGGCGATTGCAAGGCCAAGACGCTGCTACTGCTGGCTTTGCTGCGCGGCATCGGGATAGAGGCGGAGCCTGTGCTGGCCAGTTCCACCATGGGCGATTTCGTGCCGGAACGGTTGCCGAGCGTCGCTGCGTTCGATCATGTGCTGGTGCGCGCGACGATCGATGGCGAGACGCTGTGGATGGACGGCACGGGCAGCGGTGCGCGGATCGATGATCTGAGCGATACGCCGCCTTTCGGCACGGTGCTGCCGGTGCGGACGGCGGGCGCGGATCTGTTGCCGATCCAGACCCACGCCAACGCCCGGCCCATCATCGACATCGCGATCGAGGCTGACGAGAGCGGGAGCATCCGGTTGCCCAGCGTCTTCGATGCGGTAGCGGTGCTGCGCGGTCCGGCGGCGTCGATGATCAATGTCGCCTTGGGGCAACTCGATGCCAAGCAGCGTGCCGATATGGTGCGTGGGTTTTTCGTGCGGCAAATGGGTCAGTCGCAGTTCAGCGATGTCAGCGTGGCGATGGATGCCGCCACGGCGACTACGACGCTGAAGGCGCATGGCGTCACGACGACGCCCTGGCGGCTGGAGGATAATCGCTATCGCCGCGGCATTGGTCGGGGTGTCAACGACATCAACTTCGCGCCCGATCGCGGGCGTCCGGCGTGGATCGATATTCCGGTCGCGACGCCACCGCCGTCCGGGGTGCGCTATCGGCTCACACTGCGCTTGCCCGATGGCGGCAAGGGCTATGTGCTGGAAGGCGACCAGAATGTCAGCCAGTCGATCGCGGGCTTCACGATCAAGCGGAACGTCCAGTTGCGCGACGGGCTGCTCGAACTGGACGAGCGGATGGATTCGACCGGGGTCGAGATTGCGGCGGCGCAGGTGCCCGACGAACGTGATCGGCTTGCCACGGCGCAGGCCTTGGCCCCGCGTTTGATTGCACCCGCCAAGCCGACCTTCCACTGGGACGCGCCTTATGACGTGGTGGCAAAGTGGCCGCAGGTCAAAGCGGGCGAACAGGCGTTCACCAAGGCGATCGCCGACGACCCGGATAAGGCATCGGGCTATAGCGACCGTGCGAGTTTCCGTTGGGGCGTGGGCGATCGAAAGAAGGCACTCGCTGACCTCGACAAGGCGATTTCTATCGAACCGGACGTCAATCGCTATCTCAACCGGGCTGACCGGCGGTTCAAGCTAGGGGACGTGCAGGGCGCGCTGGCAGATGCACGGATGGCGCGGCAACTCGACCCCTCTGCCTTTAGCGCGATCAGCGCTGTTACCACTTATCTTGCCGAAAGTGACAAGCTGGACGAGGCGCTGGTGATGGTGGATCAGCGGATCGCCATTGGGGGCGAAACCCGCGACGCCTATCGCCGCCTTAAGACCAGCCTGTTGGGCACTTATGGCGACGCGGCCAAGGCGGTCGAACTGCTCGACGCGCATATTGCGGAAAAGCCCGGTCTGACGGCACTGCTCAACGAACGCTGCTGGATCAAGGGCACGCGCGACATCATGCTGGATAGCGCGCTCAAGGATTGCACCCGTGCGATCGAACTTAGCACGGTCACCGTGGCCGCGCTGGATAGTCGGGCCATGGTGTGGTTCCGCATGGGGCGCTATCAGGACGCGTTGCAGGATTTGAATGCCGTGATCGATCAAGGGCCGGGGCAGTCGCAGAGCCATTTCATGCGCGGAATCGTTCTGCATCGGCTCGGTCGCGGTGGAGAAGGTGAGTCCGATATTGCCTTAGCGCGCAGGATAGACCCGCGTACCGACGCGGACTATGCACGGTTCGGCATCAAGCCATGATCATCGCAACGGCTTTCCCGATTTCATTACGGGATCGATTTGACGGAAACCTTTATTCTGATGGTTGGTTGAATAGGCAACACCAACCAACAGGAGACTGAACATGGGTGAAGCAACCGACAAGATGAAAGCCGCTGGCAACAAGCTGGCCGGCAACGTCAAGGAAGCCGTTGGCAAGGCGACCGACAATGAGCGTCTGGAGGCCGAGGGCAAAGCCCAGCAGGTCAAGGGCACCGGTCAGGATGTAGCCGGTTCGGTCAAGGGTGCGTTCGGCGACAAGGTCTGACGCCAAGGCTTGCAACGATATAGGAAGCCCCGCCCTTACCCGGCGGGGCTTTCTTTTTGTGCCAGATAGGCTTTGACGTCACGGCGCAGTTCGCCCGCGCACAGATACAGCGCGATGACGTTGGGGATGGCCATCAGAAAGAAGCTGGAATCCACAATGCCTACGACCCGGCCAAGGTCGATCGCGGCGGCAGGTGGCAGGGCGACGACGTAGAGGATTTTATAGGTCCATTGCGCGCGGGGGCCATGGCCGAACAAATAGCCCCAAGCCTGCAATCCATAGAAGCCCCAAGCGACCAGCGTCGAATAAGCGAACAGGAACACCACCACGGCCAGGAGCCAGGGAAACCAGGGCGAAACCTGCGCGAAGGCAGCCGAGGTGATCGCGATCCCCTCCAACCCCGTATTCCACGTGCCGGCCACGACCAGCGCGAGCCCGCCCAATCCGCAAACGATCATCGTGCCGAGCAGCGGTTCCAGCAGCGCGACCAAACCTTCGGATACGGGATGCCGTGCGCGGGCGAGGCTGTGCGCCATCACCGCCGAGCCGACACCCGCCTCGCTGGCGAACACCGCGCGGCGCATGCCCGCGACGAAGGCACCCACCGCGCCGCCGGTCGCCGCATTGCCGGTCCATGCCCCGTCCCAGATCAGCGCCAGCGCACCGGGGATTGCCCCCAGATGCAGCGCCAAGATGGCGAACACCCCGACCAGATAGACCGCGACTTTGAGCGGGGTCAGCCGTTTGGCCACCTCGCCCAGCCAGGCCGCGCCGCCAAGCGTCACCAGCGCCACGGCACAGGCCAGGAAAATGCCATAACCCCATCCGTTGGTCAGGCCTGTGACGACCTTCACCTGCGCGAAACTCTGATTGACCTGCACCATCGGGATCGCCCCGAACAGCGCGAAAAAGGCGTAGGCACCGCCCAGCGCCAGCCCGACCTTGGGCCAACCGCGCGCCGCACCGACCGCTTTGAGGACATACATCGGCCCGCCATGGACATGGCCCTGGGCGTCGAACACGCGATATTTGAGGCCGAGCGTAACCTCCGCCATCTTCACCGTCATCGCGAACCAGCCGATGACGAACATCCACAGGATCGCGCCCGGCCCGCCCATTGTCAGCGCGACGGCGACACCCGCAATATTGCCAAGGCCGATCGTGCCCGACAGCGCGGTGCTGAGCGCTGCCCATTGGCTGACATCGCCTTGCGCTTCGCCCTTGTCAGGCTGGGTGCGCAGGATGCGGATCGCGCGGCCGACCTGGGTGATGTTGGGAAAGCCAAGCCATAGCGTGAAGAACAGCATCGGCAGCGCGAGGTAGAGCACGATCAGTTCGATCTGCGTGCCCAGCATCGGCAGCTTGAAGAACACGGCCGCGGAGATGGCATCGACGATGGCGTTGAAATTTTCCATCCTGCGCCGATGGCGCGCGCCACCGAGAAAGTCGATCAAAGATTGCTCTTTCCCCCTCCGTTCGCCCTGAGTAGGGTCTGAGCGAAGTCGAAGGCCCGTATCGAAGGGTCTCGCGCTGCACATGTCCTTCGATACACCGCTTCGACTTCGCTCAGCGGTTACTCAGGACGAACGGAATTATTGGGGTCATTCCCAAAGCATGAGAGACATATGTGAGCAGGCAATATTTCGGCACCGATGGCATCCGCGGCCGCACCAACCAATGGCCCATGACCCCTGACCTGGCGATGAAGGTCGGCATGGCGGCAGGAACGCATTTTCTGCGCGGCGACCATCGCCATCGCGTCGTGATCGGCAAGGATACGCGGCTGTCGGGCTATATGGTGGAAAATGCGCTGGTGGCGGGTTTTACGGCCGTCGGCATGGACGTGGTGCAGTTCGGGCCGATCCCGACGCCCGCCGTCGCCCTGCTCGCCCATTCGATGCGGGCGGACCTGGGCGTCATGATCTCGGCCAGCCACAACCCCTATTTCGACAATGGCATCAAGCTGTTCGGGCCGGACGGCTATAAATTGTCGGATGAAGATGAACTGAAGATCGAGGCGCTGATCGGGCAGGAGATTCCGCTCGCACCCTCCAAGGATATCGGTCGTGCCCGCCGGGTCGAGGATGCGCGCGGGCGCTACATCCATGCGGTCAAGTCCAGCTTCCCGGCCGATCTGCGGCTCGACGGCCTCAAGATCGTGGTCGATTGCGCCAATGGGGCCGCTTATCAGGTCGCGCCTTCTGCGCTTTGGGAACTCGGCGCGACTGTCGTGGCGGTCGGCGTCAACCCCAACGGCACGAACATCAACGATGGCTGCGGATCGACATCGCCCTTGCTGTGTCAGGAAACGGTCGTCTCGTCGGGTGCGGATATCGGCATTGCGCTGGATGGCGATGCGGACAGGCTGATCGTGGTCGATGAAAAGGGTCAGATCGTCGATGGCGACCAGATCATGGCGCTGATTGCGGCCAATTTCGCGCGCGAAGGCACGTTGCGCGGCGGCGGGCTGGTGGCGACGGTGATGTCGAACCTGGGCCTTGAACGCTTTCTGGCCGGACAGGGCATCGGGCTGGAGCGCACCAAGGTCGGCGACCGTTATGTGCTGGAGCGGATGCGAGAGGGTGGCTTCAACCTGGGCGGAGAACAGTCGGGCCATATGATCCTGTCCGACTATGCCACCACCGGCGACGGCACGGTCGCGGCGTTGCAGGTGCTGGCCGCGCTGGTCCGGTCGGACAGGCCCGCCAGCGAGATGTTGCACCAGTTCGATCCGGTGCCGCAATTGCTCAAAAATGTGCGCTTTGCCGGGGGCAAGCCGCTGGACCATGCGGATGTGCAGCACGTGATCGCGCAGGCGGAGGCGGAGTTGGTCGGTGTGGGCCGCCTCGTCATCCGCCCATCTGGGACCGAGCCGGTCATCCGGGTGATGGCCGAAGGGGACAGCGCGGACCAGGTCAAGGACGTGGTGGAACGCATCTGCGCGGCCGTCGAGAAGGCGGCGGCCTGATCCATGCTGGACATGCACCCCGATTGCGAGCGCTGCGGCGCGGACTTGGCCGCCGATACGCCGGGCGCTTTCATCTGTTCGTTCGAATGCACCTTTTGCGCGACCTGCGCCGAGGCGCTGGACGATCGTTGCCCCAATTGCGGCGGCGAGTTGATGGACCGGCCGACGCGAACGGGCAAGGCGCTGGCCGCCAATCCTGCCGCCACCGTGCGCAGGCATAAGCCATGACGCCGGCGCGCATCCTGATCATTGCCGGGTCCGACAGCGGCGGGGGCGCGGGGATTCAGGCGGACCTCAAGACGGTGACGTTGCTGGGTGGATTTGCCATGACCGCGATCACGGCGATTACGGCGCAGAATACGCTGGGGGTGCAGGGCGTCCACCCGATCCCGACCGACATGGTGCTGGCGCAGATGGAAAGCTGTATCAGCGATATCGGCGTCGATGCGGTCAAGATCGGCATGATCGGCTCGGCGCAGACGGCGCGGGCTATCGCCGACTATCTCGTCCATATAAGCGCGCCCATCGTTCTCGATCCTGTCATGGTCGCCACGAGTGGATCGGTCTTGGCCGACGAAGAGACTATCGCGGCAATGCACGAATTGATGACCTGGGCGTTGGTCACGACGCCCAACCTGCCCGAATTGGCAGCGCTTGGCGGTGAAGCGAAACTGACGGAGCGTGGCGAAACGCTCCTGATAAAGGGTGGCCATGCTGAGGGACCGATCCTGATCGACCGGCTTGTGGACCATCATGGTGAGATTGCGCGCTGGAGCGATGCGCGGATCGATACGCCGCACACCCATGGCACCGGCTGCACCATGGCCAGCGCGATTGCGACCGGGTTGGGGCAGGGGATGGCTTTGCCTGACGCGATCACGCGGGCGCGGGACTATGTGCGGGCGGCGTTGCTGCTGGCACCGGGTTTTGGCGGTGGGCATGGGCCGATGGGGGCACCGTTCACTTTCCATGCCTGATTTTGCGCATGAAAGCCTGCACCATCCGGGTCTGGTCGCCGGGGTGGATGAAGCGGGGCGGGGGCCGTTGGCGGGGCCGG
>TARA_R110000787_G_scaffold7610_2_pt1 | contig 17260 bp, 14 predicted proteins | sample TARA_R110000787 | Tara Oceans TARA_R110000787 (sample SAMEA4397920) | marine metagenome | biome: Polar Biome; feature: [DCM] deep chlorophyll maximum layer (ENVO:01000326); material: water (ENVO:00002006), including particulate matter (ENVO:01000060) such as... | depth 35 m
AAATTCCGTGATCAACACTACAAAACCTAGTAAACCAAATGTTAAAGTGGTTAGAGAGGAACGCAAAATAGAAAATAATAATTAAATGACTTTGTTTAAACACCCTAAAAAACATGCTTGAAGAAAAAATTACAATGTACAAGTCCGTGGTCGACACTACGAAACCTGTGGTGGTTTCTTTGTCAACGGCTCTGGACAGAATCAAAAACGGAAAGAGTGAACCAACTGTTAAAGAGGTTAGAGGGGGACGCAAAAATAGAAAAAAAGAACTTCCCATAGCACTATTTTCAGGTGTATTCAAAGGAAGGAAAGATCAAGACTTAGAGAGTCATAGTGGATTAATTATATTAGACTTCGATCACATTGACGTACAAGAATCAAAGGCATTACTAGGCACTGATGATTATGTACTTGCTTGTTGGGCAAGTCCTTCAGGTGACGGATTAAAGGCGTTGGTCAGGGTTAGCAATCCCGACAAACATAGAGATCACTTTCGTTCTCTACAATCTTATTTTGAATCACAATATGGATTAGAAGTTGACCCATCGGGAGTGAATGAGGCAAGAGCGTGTTATGAAAGTTATGACCCCGAATTGGTCATCAATACTACGGCTCAACCTTTTGGTATGATGCTCTCTGAAAGATCATTGGATCAGTCAGCAGAAATTAAAGTAGGTAATTCTTATACAGATTACGGTAAATTAAATATAGTCTGTGCAATGATTAGAGGTGCTTCAGACGGAGAAAAACACTTGGTTTTATGTAAGGCATCTGTTTTGGCTGGGGGATATATAGCCGCTGGCAGAATAGAGGAAGACGAAGCCGTCAGGGTTATGCGTAGAGAACTCGATAATAAAAATATTGAAGACATTGATCACGCTATCAGGACTATGCTTGATGGTATAGAACAAGGCAAGAGGCAACCTATAAGGGAGACACTACAGGAAGAGGCGGCGGCGGTTCGAGAGATGCAGATAAATAATGGAGATATGTCTTTTATCGCATCGGATAGTGAGGATTATAAATGGATAGAAGGTTACTATCGGGGGGAGATAGAAATGGGATTAACTACAGGATGTCCTCAACTTGATAAGTATTTTGTATTTAAAAAAGAATTTGTTGTTATCGTTGGCCACTCTAACATAGGAAAGACTACGATGGCCATGAGTCTTTTAATGGCTAGTGCCATTCATCATAAGTGGAAATGGATAGTTTATTCTTCTGAAAATAAAACAGGAGCCGTCAAGATGAGATTGATGGAGTTTTGCATGAACAAACCCTTACATACAATGAACGGAGAAGAGAGACTGTTTGCGTTTAATTTTGTAAAAAATCATTTTGTTTTAATAAATAACCACGAGACTTATGGCTATACAGATATGCTGGTGTTCGCAGAAAAGTTAATGAGACAGGATCAATATCAAGGCCTACTCATTGACCCCTACAATAGTTTAAAACTACAAATGGGCAAGAGCGGACTCAATTCACATGAGTATCATTACGAAGCCGCTTCAGAGTTATTAACAATGTCCAACAAGAACGAAATGGCGGTATGGCTTAATACTCACTCAGTTACGTCAGCGCAAAGAGAAAAGGGAGAAGATGGTTTGTCATCGGCCCCATTAGGTTCTCAAAGTGAAGGCGGTTCTAAGTTTAGTAATCGTGCTGACTCCATGCTGGTATGGCATCGAAAAATAAATTCAGACGAAGAAGACATCAGAAGGATAACTGAGTTTCATGTAGTCAAACAAAGAAACAAAGAGACAGGAGGAGAGCCAACACCTAGGAGTTCACCTGTCTTGTTTCAGATCAATAAATCTATGACAGGGTTTCAGACTTGGATCAGTGGTTCAAAACTTTTTGATCCTCTAACACTAGAAGATCGTCAAAAATACTTATTTTAATGGTGTGATTGAAGACTACTATGAAGTTACACTCAACCTTCCGAAACCGCCGAGCCTTAATGCATTTTATGCAGGACGTCATTGGACTGCTAGAACTAGGGCCAAGGAGTCTTACTTTAAAAGCATCGAGGAGGAACTTAAAGAAGTACCTAATTTTACTACAGAAAGATTTTCACTTTCTGTTAGGTATAATTGTAGGTTTGATGTGGATAACAGTATTATTTGTATTAAGTTTCTTGCAGATTATTTACGCAACAATGATTACGTTATTGACGACACGCCGAAATATTTCATGAAACAATCTACGTCCTTTGATCCATCACTAGAGAAGAACCAATTTCTCGCCACAATAAAATGCCATGGATTCCAAAGAACTGAGTAAGCAATACTTTAATTGCACGCACCGAATACATAATGCTGCTACGGCTTTATACGAAGCCTTGCATTCAGAAGATGGAGAACCAAAAAGAAACACAGATGCTCTTCACAATACCATAAGAAAATACAAGCGTGAAACTGACGGAGAGTTTGACCAAATAAGATCACTAATAAATGAGTTCAAAGACAATCATACTGATATTTCTTGATGGCTTAAACGGCATCAACTATCACAGACTTATGACACCGTTTGTTAGGCTCCGATCAAAAGAGGGGGTTAACATACATTTCTTTCAATCCTATAACGAGATAAAAAAGTTTGACCTTACCAAGGTTAAAGCCGTCGTTACCTCTAGGAGGTGTACTGTTACGGATCACAAGGCGTTTAAACAGTTCCTAGTTGACAACGATGTTAAGTTAATACTAGACAATGATGACTATTGGAAGTTGCCTAAGAGTAATGATGCCTATAAGTATTATAGAAAGACAGCGGGCCCAGACATACTTAAATCTATAAAGATCGCTGATGAAATTTGGACACCTTCAGAATACCTGGGGGAAAGAATGAGAAAGATTAATCCTAATGTACCCATCAGGTTAGTTCCTAATACTGTAAACGAAAAGGAGGAGCAATGGCGAGAGTATGAGAAGGATCCTACTGATGTGGTTAGGTTTGGGTATCTAGGAGCCAATGGACATATGGATGACATCAAGTCAATGGGAATAACTTTTGAAGACCATGAACTTTATTGTACTCACCTCGGTGGAAGAGTAGCGAGCGAGGGTCACTATGATGAGTATCTAAAAGCAAAGCATAGGTTAATCCCTAAAGACATACATCAATACGCATCCTTCTATAAAAAGTTTGATGTTTCTCTGGCGCCCCTTTTGGGAGGGGCTTTTAATAAGTCCAAGTCAAACCTTAAAGTAATAGAGGCGGCCTTCACAAGGACGGCTATCATAGCATCCAATGTGACACCGTATCAGGAATGCATAAAGCATAACAAGACTGGAATCCTATGTAACAACGGAGATGATTGGAGAAAAGCCGTCAAAGAAATGACTCTGGAAAGGGCTAGAGAATTGGGGGAGGCCTTATATGAGGACATGAAAGAAAAATACAGCCTAGATAGGATCAATAAAGAAAGACTTAAAGGATTGATCTAATGAACTATCAACCGATACCACCCTATCTAAAAGAGTATGCTAATGCACTTACTCTTCTAAGAGTGGAGATAAATCGGCAGAGATATAAAGGCACACATAAACAAAGAACAGGGAAGAAGAATTCAAAATTATTAGGAGAGGTCGATAGAGAATACTACACTGAGTATTTAGGGATATTAGGTGAACTCCTGGTGCGAAACTATTATGAAACGAATCCCGAATTCTCATCTTATAGAGCATCAACTTTTATCAAGAGGGCAAGAAGTGTTAAAGATGATAGTGACCTTATAGTTATTAAGAATGGGGTAAGTAATAAAATAAGTATTAAAACTTGTGAGTATTCTTTTAAAGCAAACTGTAGAGCAATGGATAAAGAGGAGTCTGACATCGTAGTGTTTCTCTTATTTATATCGCCCGACGAGTATGTGGTTGCTAACTACACTCCTAGTCAAATTAAAAACTGGGAGGTCAGACATGGATACTCACCATACTATGAATTACACCCCAATAAAAAATGATACAGTTTAAACACAAGGAAACTGGAGAAACAATAACTGTTTCCCAAGTAAGAACCTATATCAATAGCGATGGATCTAAAAAAAACGTAGATTTAAATAGCGTATACGATCTTGATGAGTATGAAGAGATAAAAGAAAAGACTGACTACAAATCGATTCACTGCACTCAAGCACCTAACGATAAAAAAAACTGGAGCCTAAGATGATTATTATAGATAATTTTATAAAAGACAAGAACCTTCTGGAGCAGATAGCCCGCGATAATACTTTCTTTAATAACAATGGAAAGTATTTCTGGTATGATGGATGGTGGAATCAAAAGCCAAACACTTTAAAAAAGAAATTGATAGAGCAGATATGGGGAGAGAACTCACCCTATGATAATGTGAACATCGAAGGGTTTGAATATTGGACGGGCCAGTTAGGAGAGGGTCTACCTTACAAGGAGTTGCCAATTCATATAGACAAGGATGAAGACGCCTTCGCTAAAAATCAAAACAAAATAATAGCACCGATTATTGGAACAGTATTTTACCCAGTGCCCATGACAATAGGTGGTGGAGATTTAAAAATATTTCCTGACGGAAAAACCAAGAAGCCAGATGTTGTTCGGGCAAAGTTTAATCGACTTATTATATTCCCTGCGGGGGAACATCATCATCAAGTTACTAGCGTACACAAGGGTGTTAGATCTGCCATAGCAATAAATCTATGGGAGAAAAAACCTAGTGGTAATCTCTTGACTGAGGGCTAGTAAATAAAAGATAATTTTGTATCTTCGATCAGCCCCAGAAATGGGGCTTTTTTAACCTTAAAAACTTTAGAATATGACACCAATTATTTATCGGCCTGAGGACATACCTTGGGGTGAAGTGGGATACGTGACTTACAAACGTACCTATGCCAGACCTACAACAAAAGGACAGACAGAAGAGTGGGAAGACACTGTAAATAGAATAATGCAGGCGGCAAATAAACAATTGGATTGTGGATTTAATGAAGAGGAGATAGAAGAATTCAAAGGATACATGATGACCCTAAAGGGAACAGTGGCAGGAAGATTCTTATGGCAGTTGGGGACTAAGACAGTTGACACGTTAGGTCTACCATCCTTACAGAATTGTGCTTTCACTGTTGTCGATGAGCCTATTAGACCTTTTACTTGGGCATTTGAAATGCTTATGCTAGGCTCTGGTGTCGGGTATAACATTCAAAGAGAGCACGTATATCAATTGCCTAAGGTTAAAAAGAAAGTTAAGGTCACACGATCAGATGTAAACGATGCAGACTTCATTGTACCTGACAGCAGAGAAGGATGGGTAGAGTTACTAAAGCGGACGCTAGAGGCGTCCTTTGTCACAGGAGAATCATTTACTTATGCTACTCATTTAATACGCGCTAAGGGGTCTTTAATCAAAGGATTCGGTGGTGTTGCTTCAGGGGCAGAAGACCTAGCAAAAGGAATGACTTTGATTAATGAAGTCTTGAACACGCGGTCAGGAAAAAGACTACGATCTGTAGATGCATTAGATGTGATGAACATCATAGGTATGGTTGTAGTCTCTGGTAACGTAAGGCGATCCGCTCAGATTGCTATCGGTGATCATGATGACTTGGAATATTTAAGAGCAAAGCGTTGGGATCTTGGAAACATACCTAACTGGAGAGCCATGAGCAATAACTCAGTAGCCTGTGACGATACTGATTCATTACCTGAGGAGTTCTGGGAAGGATACAAAGGAAATGGTGAGCCGTATGGTCTTATCAATCTCGCTACAGCAAGAAAGATGGGAAGGACAGGAGAGTATCAATACCCCGACGCAGATGTGATGGGCTTTAATCCATGCGCTGAACAATCATTGGCCGACAAGGAGACTTGTTGTTTGTCAGAGATTTACCTACCCAACATAGAGAACGAAGAAGAATTAAAAAAGGTTGCTACATACCTATACAGGATCTCAAAGCACAGCCTATCTATTAAGTGCTCATTGAAAGAAACAGAGGCCATCGTACATAAGAACATGAGGATGGGAATTGGAGTGACTGGGTATCTTCAGGCTAGTGACGAACAAAGGTCATGGCTATCTGATACGTATCTATACTTGCGTAAGTATGACCAAGAGTATTCTGATATCAAAGGATGGAATAGATCCATTAAGTTAACGACGGTTAAGCCGTCAGGGACATTGTCTTTGCTTGCGGGAGTTACTCCAGGAGCGCATCCAGGATACAGTACGTTCTTTATACGTCGTATAAGGATGGCTAGTAATTCACCTTTGATTGATGTTGCTCGCGGCAACGGCTTCGATGTAGAGTACGTTCAAAACTTTGACGGAACCGAAGACCACCAGACTATGGTTGTTTCATTTCCTTGCAGGTTCCCGTCAAGAACTATGGTAGCCAGTGACCTCAGCGCTGTTGATCAGTTAGGAGTTATACAGAGACTCCAGAGAGAGTGGAGCGATAACGCTGTGTCTGTAACCATTTACTATAGACTAGAAGAGTTAGACGGTATCAAAGATTGGTTGAGTGTTAATTACATTAACGTGAAGACTGTATCGTTTTTATTACACAACGATCACGGCTTTGCTCAGGCTCCGTTTGAAGAGATAGATGAGGCAACATACCTAGACATGAAGTCGAAGACAACACCTATCGTAAGCATTGGTCAATTGAATATGGAAGATATTGAACTAGCAGATTGTGATACAGGAGCATGTCCAGTAAGGTAGAGTTAGAAGAGATGATCAATAATGATCCTCTGTCTCAGCGAATTGTAGACCTGAAGGTTGGTGACACTTTACCAATTAAAGACCCTAAGGCTATACAGAAAATAAAGGAAGTCAATGAGTCCATACTCATTGGCTACGCCTTAAACGTAGATCAAGAAAAAATGACAATAGAAAAAATTAGACCAACGGCGGCTGAAACTTTATTGAGATTCTATGGACTGGATTGAGGAACTATATTACAAACAGATACTGTTTAAACGACCTCTATCGACTGAGTCTAAAGATTCTTCTAAGACCTTCAGCACCGATGCCAAAGAGCAAGAGGAAGAACGACCACTTATATAATTTGTGGTACCATTTATCTCTCTCGTGGTACACTATCTTTTCGAAAGGAACGCTAACGGTTCTCACTATCGTGTCAGCATCACAACCTCCATCGATTGTAATCGTGTCGTAGTTCCGCATAATCCTTACGCGGAAGTTGTTCTTTACGATCTCTATGGTGTCTACCTTTGAGATGGTGACCGTATCCAATACAGCAGTCGACTTTGTTACAACCGTGTCCATGACAACTACGGTGTCCTGAACTAGTATCGTTGGGTCTTTCTTGATCGCTCTTTGGAGATGCCATTGTGTACTACAGCCTGTTGTTAAACATATCAACACCAAAGTTAAGAAAAGTATTACACTTAGTACAGAACATTTCATTGCCTTCAACGCCTAGAGTTTTCAAAGAGACGAGCCTCCATGCGATTCATTTGCTGTTTGATCTCGGATATATCTTCTTTAGTCTCTATGATTGCGTTATCAATTATCTCGGTCTGCAAGCGAAACTCTTCAGCACTTACTGGTGGTTCGGGTAACTCCTTAGCAATTTCTATGTCTCGCTTTAGCATTCCATAACCAGAAACAGCAACCGCTATAGTCATCCCTACAGCGATAAGAGACTTTATACTAATACCAAGAACTCTATCTTCTCCAAACGTATCTAACATATCTATAGGTGATTTTTTTCTCATTTTTTCTGTGAGAATTTTTCTAATCCAGAGATGCCAAAGCATCCCAATGTAATAAATAGGAAACTGTTATAGATGAACTCATTAACTACTAAGTCCTTCCCACACCATCCTGTTATGATGTCAATCAACATCACCAAAATCATAATGGCAAATGAAATAAATCCGACTACGGACTTTTCATTGATGTCATTATCGTCTTTAAAAATATCTGTGAATCCCATAATACAAAGGTAATACACTAATTATATCAATGCGCTGGTGAGAAATTAATAACTGTCTAGCAACTCTTTAAAAGGATAGTTTCCCTCCTTCGTTTTTTTAATCATACTCTTATTGAATTCGAGTTGCAAACTCGATCTAGCATCATAAAGTTCATTAAGAGTCTCCTCATAATCGTCTAGTCTCTTAGTATTAGAAGTGCCCTCCTGTAATTTTTTAATTTTTTTTATTGTTGCTGTAAAATTATCTGCTTTGTTTGTCAAGATGTCTAATAATTTCTTAGCGGCAACAGCATCAACCATTAACTTATCGTTTCCATCTTCTATACTTTTGATTTTTGTTTTTGCATCCTTGGCGTATCTATCATGTAATGTCTCCACCTTCGTTTCTAATTCCCTAAACTTGGCATAGTCTTCAAATTGATTTCTTGAAGAAACAAATACCCTGACAAAAGGAATCTCCTTGGGGGATAGTCCTGTATTTTCAGCAAAGTTTTCTATATAAGTAAATGGGTCAGCGGCTTCGGTTTCACTTATTGCTTTCACTGTAGATTTTGCTACATTTTCTGTCCGTTGAACAGTCTTACCTAGACCTGCTAAATAATAACCCGCTAAATAGTCAATTGATTCAGGTGGAATATCCAATCGTCCTGGCACATCTTTCTTTCCGAATGTCGCTAGATTTATACCACGAGCGAGCGCTTTACTCATCTCGGTTGTCTTTTTATTATCTGAAGATGATTTAACCTGAGGTACGTCACTAAAAGGGTTCTCCTCAGGGTATATTGCTTGACCATAATAGTCTTCATTTAATTGAAGATTAACAAAAGGCAACAACCCTGTAGGCGCAATAGTCTTTACAATAAAGTTTGCGTTGCTTGCAGAAGTTGGAAAGTTTAAAGGGGAAAAGGCTCCGACTGCCGCTCCCATTAGATTACCTAGTGCTTGACCTGGTTTTTGCACACCTAACGCTGTCTCTGCCGCCGCTACTCCCGCATAGTAAAATGCATTATAACCATATCCTATAGGTGTTTTAAATACCTTATCTCCTGCAACAATAATGGCATTTGTTTTCTTTTCCCAGTCAGGCAATTTCTCATACACGGTACGACCATCTTCTTCCTCATCAGACCATAAGAGTTGATTAAGAACTGTAGTCATAGCGCCAAATAAAGACATGCTATATGCTATCTTTCTAGGAGTATTATATTTAGAACGAGGATCTAAGACCCTAAGAATAGTTGATGAACCTTGAATCGAGGCATTAAAAAATAAATACAGACTATTAAACAAAGAACCATAGGCTCCAGACCTATTAAAGTTTACAGTTAAGTTCTTTGCTAACTCTGCGGCTTTCTCTGCGCTTACGCCGCTTTCTCTAGCAGTAACATAGGCAGATAAACGAATAGCATTTTCAACAGAAGTATTATAGCCACTAATAACTTTTAACATGCCCTGTGCCGCGTCAGCAACCTTCGTTGCTCCAGCCGCTACTTTTGACGGCTTATTGCCATTAGGGACTGCTTTTGCTAAATCTTTCGCTATCTCTTCTGGAGTAGGAGCATAAAACCAGTCCGTCTTTGCTCCAGTCTCTTTAAACTCATCATAGTATTTAGACACTGCTTCTTGACGAGCCGTTGCCTCGGCTCTCTTTTTTCTAGAAAACCCTTTGAAAACATTAAGTACGCCCCTAGAAGTTACCTCTTGAGTTCTTATTGCCCTAAATGCTGGAATTAAGTTTTTCATTACCCTAGCAACTCCTTTATTGATGTCGCCTTTACCCATCTCCATGATTATCTGATTCTCTTCACCTTGAAGATTGGCAAGACCAGTTTGTAAGTCTCTAGTAAAGTTTCGTAAAACAAACTCAGGGTCTAACATTGTTATAGTGCTACTCATAAGCCTATTTAACGCACCTAACCCTTTAGTGTAATTGTGTAAATTTGACATATTAGAGCCGTCGAGAGCAGCCACGACTCTTGGGTCATCAAATTCCATTACTGTCCTTTTGCCCTTAACAAAAAGGGTTATAAGTTCTGGCCTTAGATCAATGTCATCTAAAGATCCAAACTTTTGTTGACTATAACCACCCAAAGACTTTGCATAGCCTTCCATGCTTTTTTTATTATTTGGATCAGTTACTAAATTATAAAGCCTGTTCATTGACCTATTTTTTTGGGCTTTTATTATAACATGAGCGCGATCACTTAGAAGTTGAATCAAAGGATTGTCTGCCTCGCTCAACCTTCCTTTAGCCCTTTTAACCATATTGTCTTTAACCTCTTGACTTTTGGATGAAGATTTCTGTTTATTTCGTGGCCTCCTTGATACATGAACGTACTCCTCAGTGATGTCGGAATCAATTGCCAACTCTGACTCCACAGGAGCAAAGCCTTTAAGGGGAACATAATATTTAAACCCCCTGCTCCAAGCCGTAAGTTTATTCCATTCTAAGTCTCTAGCCTTTAGCGCTTCCTTATTGGTTCTGGCTTTTGTTTCGGTGAACTCTTTTATTATTTTACTCGAATCCGTAGGGTCAACGATTTGATAATACTTCTTGCCGTCTCTAGTTTGAGTTTGTCTCTTGCCTCCCGTTAGCAGTCCGCTGTCAATCATGTCAGTTCTATTGTCTTCTAAAATCTGATATGTTAACTCTAAAACATTCCATACGTCTTTACGACCATTGGCGATTAAAGCCTCTTCAACTCCTCCAGTTTTCTTGAGGTCTTCTAAGGTGAGATCATATTGTGATATAATCTCTAAAGCCCTTTCATTAGATATACCACTAAAGTTTTCTCCCTCAAATTCAGGAGTTTTTCTAGCGTTTCTTTCAGGAACGTGAAGATGCATTAACAGATTCCCCAAGGATTCAGCAGAGAGACCTGCTTTCCTCATTAGTTTACCTAGTTCATCTCTTTGTTTTTTAAATGCCTCTAATGCATTTGCCGAAGCACTGTCGCCCAAGGTTAAAGCATTTATAATATCCTGATCAAGATCAACATATTTTCTGCCTGTTCTTTTTTGAAACTCTTTTTGGAATTTTACAACAGAATAATATTTATCTACAAAGTTGGTTTGAAAGGATTCTAAAAAGTCAGTCAAGAACACTTCCCTGAAATCATTAAATACATTTCTTGCACTAGCCTTTCCCCTTATTGGCCCTTCAACCTCTTCAAATCTTTTTTGTTTTAAAGCCTGCCTAGTTTCTAAAGTTTTCTCTCTCTCTATGTTGTCCTTTAAGGTTTGCGTTTCTTGAGCAGGAAGAGTAGTAACCTCCGATGTTGGAGCATTAGCCATGCCCATGCTTGCAAAGAAATCATTTATATTCTTTCCTTGTTTTACTATATCGTCAAAGTTTACCGTGCCTCCTTCCAGTTCAGTCATGCTTATTGCCTTTGTGAACGGAATAAACTCTACTCCTTTTCCTGAAGCAGTCTTAGCAGTCCATGGATATGATTCGTGAAACTGAAATCCGTCAGCCTTTTCTGATGTTTGATACGGCTCAATTAACTCAGTGATTTTTATAAGCCCTGGAATGTAACCCCTAGGCATGTCAATCAATGCAGGATCTGTAGTTCTTTTAACTAACTCCGCCCCTGTTAGAACTCCCTTGATTTGTACTACTGGATTTTTAGCCTTAGTTTGTGTATCCCCAATCAGTTTACTCATCAATGCTTTTCTCGCTGGGAATGTGGCGTTCCCTACACGAAATACATCTTCTAATTTCTTCAATACTTTGTTTATGTCTTTCTCTGCTAAAGCAGAAGACAAGTCGTTTAAGAATACATCCTTTCCAACTTCAAGAATATTTCCTTTGCCATCTTTTACATCTTTTTCTTTTCCAATTCTCATGCCGCTAATCTGCTCCAATTTCGCTCTGACGTCTGCCTCTGTTGCCGAACCAGTCTTTATAGCAGACCTTATCTCACCGAGACCCGTAAGTAAGAACTGAAAATTAGAAGCGTGAGAAGCGTCACTCATCGCAACAGGCGCTAAGTAGGCATATCCTTTTTCTTTGATCTGTTTATTTACAGGGATTGCAAATTTATTTATACCTGCTTCTTTCGCTGAAGCCCAAGGCAACCCTACCTCTTGAGCATAACCAAACCCACCCTTGAGGTCTATAGATGTTCCATCTTTAAAATTATATCTAGCAACTGCCATTCTATCTGAAGGAGTAGTAATAATAGTTTCCCCTGCAAAGTCACTTGGGTCTCTTTGAATAAGATCCATCCAGCCCTTGCTTCGCTTAACAAACTCAGTCTCTGCTTTTATTTTTATTGTTTTGCGAGGCTCTGCACTCTTTTGTGCTTGACGAGTTTCAAGAGTCGCTGTTGCTCCGTTTATCTCGTCCAGTAAACTTTCTTCTGCCTCAATAACATTTTCGATTTTCCCTGATCGAATATCGTCTTCTCTTTGAAGACGTTTCGCATCATTGATATCTTCTTGTTTTTGAATCTCGTCTTCAGCCTTTTCCCTCTGCTGAGTCTCTTTGAGTTTTCTTTTCTTTTCAGCCGCTTCTTTTTTAGCCCTTGCTTTTCGTGCAGGAGTGTCTTTTTCAAAATTAGCCAAGTCATCAGGAGTTGCGTCAGGACGTAGTGTTTCTTTTTGACGAGTCTCAACAGGTGCTTGTTCAGTTTGAGTTTCTGTAATTCCAAATTCAATACCTTGGTTAAATGCTCTATTGAATTTATTTAAAAAGTCTATAACTTCTTTCTCTGAGTTTAAGTTCTGTCTAAAATTAGATAGCCCTGTAATACCCAGACTCTTCAATACATCATCAATAAAAGAAACAAGAGCATTAGTGAATTTAGTTTTTCCAGTTCTACTAAGTTGAGTATAAGTAGAAGTTAACTCACCACTTATTGTGGCGAGGAATTCTTCAGGTTTTACGCTTTCATCGTAAGCGGCAATCAGATCCTCTACATTCTTAACTAATGCTATATCATTAGAAGAAGAATTATTCATGGATTTCTTTAAGGCCGCCGCCATTCTATCGGCAATCTCTTTATCTTGGGCAAACTGCTCATAAAAAACTCCATGGAATGTTTCATGGGCTATGTCTGCACGAGTTGCATTTTCGGCGTTAATATGAATTTCTGCTTTACCAGTGTTAGGATTCTTTATTAATCTTCCCCCTTCTGTTTTTCCAACTGGAGTGTTTGGATCTAAATTACTAATAGTCCTAGCATAACTATCAGTGTATTCATTATGTAAAATCATTTTTATCCTACCTCCAAATACGGCTTCTGCCGCTTTAGCGGCTTCGCCTAACTCACGAGCATCCTCTCCTGTGTCAAAATCTTCATATGTATTGGAATCCTCTATAAACTCATCAGGAGTCAATCCTTCCATCTCTACGTTAATAGGTGAGCCATCAGCAGCATTGTACTTTTGTCTTTCCTTGGCCTCTATCGCGGCTCCTGTCTCTTGTAAAACGTATGGTGCTGTAAGGTCAATGTACTGTGCATCTAACCTAGTTAGTTCATTACCATACTTCTCGTGTAGTTTCTTATCGATAGGCTTGCCGTCCTTCATATTGTTGGCGGCCTTAATCATAACGCTTTGTTGACGCTGATCTAGTTCTGCAACTTTATTTAATGTTTCAGGATTGTCCATCCCAATTCGTTCAAGCAATTGCTGGCTCTCTACAGAGAGTTTTGTTCTTCTTTCAATTGCTTCTCTAAGTTCAGCGGTGTATATTATTTTTTGATTACTTGTTAAAGTAGGATCTTCTAACCTCCTGTGCAGTCTTTCTATATCTTTTTTAGCCCTGTAATTACTAAAGTTTCTACCCATCCCATTTTTAATGGCATTGATATCTGCTACTGAACCTGGAAGTCCATACACAAAACCAGCAGGACCTCCAAGTAGCACACCATTTCCCATCTCTCTTAGAGCCGCCTTAACATCTGTAGGTTCTCCTCTAGCGTATTGATTAAGTAACTCTTGACCAAAACCAGTTACACCCTCAGTGCCTGCGTTTGTACCCATGTCTATTCCAATTCCCTTTGCGGCACCTATAGCGTAATCCCTTGTTAACTTCTTAAACACCTGTTCAGACATTTTACCAGCAGCATACTTCTTAACTGCACGAGAAAGTATTCTACCGCCAGCCCATTCTGGAATCGCTTCCAATGCCCCAAACGCTGAAGTGTAACCTAACTTACCAATAGGAGTAAGGTCTTCATACCAACCTTGTCCAATGCTTTCGTCTTGAGCCATGCTAGTTCCGTAAGCAAAAAGCAGAGGAATTGATGCCATTCTATTATAAGCAGAAGCAACAATCAAGGGGAAAGTTTCAAAGATGGCTTCACCTACATATACAGCGGATCCTTGTCCGTCAAAGTCGTTGTCCTTTCCAAATCCAAATGTAGCAAGAGGATCTTTGCCTTTATGATCATATCCATAAAGTTCTGTAATCTTATCCCTTCGTGCTTTTGTTTCTCTAGAGATCCTTTCTATCTCTTCCGTGGGAAACTGATCGCCATCAGCGATGGCTTCTAGTAATTTTAGAGATTTAAGCCCCATGCCTAGCATAGTCGCTCCACCCCTAGCGCTTGGAGCAAATATACCTTCTTTTAGAGCCGTCGTGACGCCCCCAAAGGATTCTGAGAGTCTTTCGTTTAGAATTGATTGTTGGGCTTCAGGGTTAGAAATAGCGTATTGATCTACTTCTGTTAAATCTTCAGGACGAGATTCAGTAAGAGCAAATAAACTTCTAGAAAAAAGAGAACGATCCTCATCTTCTTCTTCTTCGTTCTCTAGTGAGCCTAATATTTTACTTCTTAGATCTTGAGGTACTGAATTTATATTTTTAAATATTTGAGCGTCTCTGGCGCCCTGATCCATTTGTAGTTTATTATCTAAACCCTGTTGCTTAACATCAAAAAAGTCTGGACTTAAAGAAGGCCTGGCAACGTTTAAACTGTCTGACGGTTCAGGCTCAGGATCAATTATACTCTCAGTTTCTACTTCAACTTCTTCTGTCTGGGGTGACGTAGCCGAAGACAAAGGAGTATCCTCTAACTTTAAATTTGATGCCCCAGAACTTTGGGGCGAGTCTTTTTTTTTTTTAGTCTCTTCGTATTCTTCTACAATAAGATCTAGTTCCGCTTCAGTGGTGCCTCTTTCTACGGCCTCATCGAGTTGCGCTTGAAGTACATCATCTATTTCCATATCTTATTGAGTTTTCTTTTTATTACTAAGCCACGACTTATACATCTCAGGAGTCATTATTTTATCATACCCCTTAATAAATTCACGCATGAATTCTTTATATTGACCCTCTGTTCCAGACTGAAGAGCAATAATATCTCTTCTTGTTGTTGGTGAAAATTGAAGTTTGTAACCTTTGGCGTCCATCGCATCTACAAGTTGCGCGACATTTTTATCTCCAGGTTGACCGACAATGTCTACTATTTCTTCTAAAGATAATTTTTTTGACTCTGTTTTGTAACTGATAGGCTTCCCGTCTTGAGTTGAACCAAAACCAAAAATATATGTACCATCTCCAACTCTTATAGGCTTAGTAGTTGCTAATGATACTTCAGTACCAGTTCTGCTAAAATCTCCTTCTTCAACAAGTGGCTTATCAGGAAGAGGAAAGTCCTCTTCAGTCAGAGTAAGCGTTTCCGTTGTTAGAACTTTAGGAGTTCCACCTCCGCTACCCTGTGGAAGTCTTTTCTTTCTAGAAAGATTTCCAAGTATCTCGTCTTTTACTCTTTCTTTATAGGTGTTAACGTATTCCTGTTTCTTTTCAGGATCTAGATTTTGTACAAAAACATAATCATCAGGCCCAGCATTTCCGTTTGTTCCTCTAACTCCATCTGCAAGTAAAACTGATAAAGCAATATCGTCTGCTTGACCAGGCTCTATATTACTCTCTAGCCACTGATCAACCCATTTAGTTGCTGCTGGAACGTCTAGTTTCCCCGTTGACAAAAATTCATTATTAAATTTATTACTACCAAGACTGGTAATAAACTTTGCCTGCTCTGGAACATTTTTTATTTCCGTTTTATATCCCCTTGGAAGCATACCGTTGTTCGTCCAATCCTCTGCTAGAATAGTCATCTGCATTTCGTCAATTGGGTTGTTCGCTATGCCTTGTAATCTAGCGCTTGCGTCTGAAACAGGTATAGGTAATTTGTTTGCATTTTTAGAAAGATAGTCTTGCTCTTTTATCCATTCTCCCGCTATAAATTGTGCATCTCCAGCAACATTACTATAGTTTTTATACGCGTCCATTAATTTTCTTCTATTCTTTGGAGAATCATTTAACGCCGTTACATCCCACATTTCCTCTACGCCTTTATACGCCTCTTGAACTAGAGGCTTATGAGCAGGAAGATATTTACCCTGTTGTTTTTGAAACTTATTTAAAAAACCTAAAGTCCTAAACTGATCTTGTTTGTTTTGCCTCTGCTGTTGATTGGCGGCACCGACTAGATTAGGCAGTTGAAATACATTTGGTTCTACACCTGGATCTGCCATTACTTAAACTGGGATTTAGAAAGCATTTGTCTTACAAATTTATGAAGAGGGGATGAGCCACTTTTAGAATGTTTCCTTAATGACGATGCTTGAGTTGGGTTAAATATATATTCTCCTCCTGTCATCTCTCCAACTTTGTCTCCGCTCTTAGCAACAATGTGTAGAGGGTTACTCTTATGAGAGAACTTACCAGGAGTTTTCTTTGCTTTGTACTTCTTACCTCCCTTTTTAAAAGTCTCTTCCTCAAATTGATCTTCAAACTCAATAACCTCTAATGGTCTTCCATATTTGTCTAACCCTTTAAGTCCAAGATTTTGCATGTATCGTGCGTTACCTATAGACTTACTACGATCTGAAGCAGATTCTGGAGTCCTTGATATTCTCTTTCCAGTTGGAACCTCTTTCATTTTCTCACCGTACCCTTGGTCTGATAATTTTGTTTCATCAAAATCATATCCACCGTCAGGATTTAAAACAATAGTGTTAGATCTAGAGGTGTTTTTTGGTAAATCCCTTATGCCTGTATACTCAGGAAAGTTTTCTTTACCTAAACTTATATTTTCTTTTACATCTAGTGCTCTGGGTAAATTATTTTCTTCAGGAATATTTACATCTAAAAGTTCATCTAGACCTGATTTATCAAACTTTCCAGTTACATCAGGTGTACTAATCTGAGGATCCATATTTAATCCTAAACCTGGGCCAAAACCTCCTCTGTCGGCTCCTGCGTTAAGTCCTTTGTTAAGAAGTGACTTATCTGCTTTCAATTGATCGCTTAACATACGAGCATCTCTAGCAGTTTTTTTATCAGCACGAGAAATAGCAGCA
>TARA_R110000787_G_scaffold124505_1_pt1 | contig 17130 bp, 14 predicted proteins | sample TARA_R110000787 | Tara Oceans TARA_R110000787 (sample SAMEA4397920) | marine metagenome | biome: Polar Biome; feature: [DCM] deep chlorophyll maximum layer (ENVO:01000326); material: water (ENVO:00002006), including particulate matter (ENVO:01000060) such as... | depth 35 m
GAATTCTTCCGCCAGGGCCGGGTAAGAGGCGCGCAATTCCTTTGCTACGCGCACGATGCACTGGTCCAGCGATTGACCGGCTTCGACGCAGACCAGCATCATGTCCAGGGCATCAGGAAAACCACGGGTAATCTGTTCCTTTCGCGCCTCGATACGTTTTGTGATCCAGTAGCGTGGTAAATAATAGCCGATGCCGCCGGGCCCAACGGTATAAAGCATCATCTTGTTGGTGCTCAGACCTTCACCGCCCCCTAGAAAGTTCACGTAGACGACGCCGATAACCAGCCCCGCAATCCCAAGGGCCATCTGGGCAAAGTGAAAAAACCGAACGGCATCACGCGACCGATAACCTGCCTGTCGCAACATCAACGCCTTGGCACTCAGCTCCTCTACGTTTTCAGGCTCGAGAAATTTGGCAAACTTTTGCAGTTGTTCGTTCCGGTCAGACTGCCGGAGGCGTTGTTGATTTGCGCCGGCGTTTGCGTTGGTCTGATTACGTTTGAGTTTGGCCAGCGGATCCTCGGGTTGGCGAAGCATCATGATAACGGTTGTGGCCACCATCATCACCCCAAGGACACCTAACACCGCTATCAAGCCGATAGGTCCAAGCATTTCGTTAACAGTCGTGATTATCTGCATGTCGGAACCCCTTAAACCTTGATGTCTGTAAGCTTGCGCATGACCAGCAAATTCGCACCCAGAAACAATCCCACGGCGATGCAGCCAGGCACGAACAAGCGATGGGTCATTACCTCGTCGTAATAATTCGGGTCGCCCAAGTTGATTAGGATCAAGGCACCGATTGGAAACGCCGACAGGAATTTTCCTGACCACTTTGCCTCGGCGGTGATGGCACTGACCCGGCGGAATAGACGGAACCGGGCGCGAATAACCTTGGCCAGCCCTGCGAGGATTTCCGCAAGGTTCCCACCCGACTGCTGCTGAATCGTGACAGCAACCGCCAGAAACCGCAAATCCTGCATGTCCAACCGTTCGGCCATGTCTTTCAAGGCTTCACCGATATCGCGGCCATAGGCGGCTTCATCCGCGATGACCCCGAACTCCGACGCCAAGGGGTCCTGTATTTCCTTTGAAACGATGGAAATCGCGTTGGTGAACGGATGACCCACACGCAGCGAACGGACCATCAGTTCAACCGCGTCGGGCAGTTGCTCTTCGATCATGCTCATCCGCTTTTTAGCTTTTGCAGCGATCCAGAAATAGACGGCACCGATCCCGATACCGGCAGATATCAAAACCCTGATCAGGAATTCGGTGGTCGTTCCGATTGTCAGGCCAAAGAACGCCACGACAGACAACCCACCCATGATCATGATCAACTGTTTGGGTGAAAAAGCGATGGCGGCTTTTTGTGCTTTTTCAGCCAGTATTGAATAGATAGGAATGGATTTGTTGTTCATATGCTGCTGCATTTCCTTGCGCAGCTTGTCCAGAACCTCGGCGCGGGGGCCGCCCTTTTCCAGCATTTCCAGCCTGCGGTTCACCCTGCTGTTCAGGCTGATGGATTTGCCAAAGGCGACCAGGTACAGACCTTCGACCAAGACAAGAACCCCAATGAAGATCAGGCCATAGATAATTGGTTCAGCGCTCATGATACGGGTTCCTTATTTCGCCACGACGGGTTCATAGATCGACGCAGGCAAATCATAGCCCCACATCCTGAATCTCTCTGAGTAATGGCTACGCACTCCGGTGGCGGTATAATGCCCGATGATCTTGTTTTCGGGGGTCAGGCCGACGCGTTGAAAGCGAAAAATCTCCTGCATGGAGATAACGTCACCCTCCATCCCGGTGATCTCGGTTATCGAGGTCATGCGGCGCGACCCATCCTGAAGCCGCGACGCTTGAACGATCAGGTTTACCGCCGACGAAATTTGCGACCGCACGGCCTTGAGCGGCATCTCTATCCCCGCCATCGCGATCATGTTTTCCAGTCGGCTGACGCCATCGCGCGCCGAGTTGGCGTGGATCGTTGTCATTGAACCGTCGTGGCCGGTGTTCATTGCCTGAAGCATGTCGATAACTTCTTCGCCACGGGTTTCCCCGACGATGATGCGGTCTGGGCGCATACGCAGCGCGTTCTTCAGACAGTCGCGTGGCGATACTTCACCTTTGCCTTCGACATTCGGCGGACGGCTTTCCATCCGGCCGACATGGGTCTGTTGCAACTGAAGTTCGGCGGTATCCTCGATCGTCAAAATGCGTTCATCATTGTCGATGAATGACGAAAGCGCATTCAGCGTGGTGGTTTTTCCTGAACCCGTACCACCGGATACGATTACATTCAGGCGCGTGGCCACCGCAGCTTGTAGGTAGGCGGCCATCTCTTCGGAAAATGCCCCGAAAGCAACCAGATCATCTATCCCCAGTTTGTCCTTCTTGAACTTGCGGATAGACACAAGACTGCCGTCCACCGCGATGGGGGAAACCATGGCGTTAAAGCGCGAACCGTCCTTGAGGCGCGCATCGACATAAGGGTTGCTTTCATCGACACGCCGGCCCACCGCCGACACGATCTTGTCGATGATCCGAAGCAAGTGCTTCTCATCCTTGAACGTGACGTCTGTAAGTTGCAGCTTGCCGTCGCGTTCAACGAAAATTTGCTGCGGGCCGTTAACCAGAATGTCGTTGACACTGTCGTCTTTCAGCAAGGTCTCAAGCGGGCCTAGACCGGTCACTTCATCATAAAGCTCGGAATTCAACTGGTTGCGATCTTCACGGTTGAGGACGATGGACTTTTCCGAGAGTATTTCGGCCGATATCTCGTTGATTTCGGTACGCAGGTCCTGTTCGCTCGCATGTTCCAACGCTGCGAGGTTGAGATTATCCAGAAGCGCGCGGTGCAGCTCGAGCTTGATGTCGCCCATCCGCTGTTTTCGTTTCAGATCTCTGTCCAGGGGGGCGACATTTGCAGGAAGCGAAGCACGGCGTATTGAAACGGGTTTGGGTGAAACCGGCTCGGTTGATAGTTCTGGGGCAGTTTTTACTGCAGCGATCTGTCCGACCGACGGAGCGTCACCTTGCTTTTTGTACTTTGAAAACATCTGTTCACTCTTTCTGGAGCAACTTTGCCCGAAACGTCGTTACGCTGCTTTGGCCTCGTCGGCCGTCAAATCTAGAATGGACGCGGCGAGTTTAGAGATTTCGCGACGCAAGGGGTTTTTGCCTGCCGATGCCGAAAGCGGCATGCCGTGGTCATTGGCCTGGGTAATTTGCTTGCCGCCATCTGGGAGCTGCACGTCAATAGAGATACCGAGACTTTCAGCCATACGTTTGACCCGGCTTTTGGCGTTCAGATCAGTGAACTTGGGCGCGCGGTTCATGACATACCGTAGCTTTTCGACAGGCAGGTCTTCTGATTGCAGAGCGCGCTTGAAGCGCAGGGCATTCTGGGCACAGCGCATATCAAGTTCGAGCATGGCGAAATAGATATGTGCACTGTTCAGCACGGCTTCCGACCACTGCACCAGCGTTGATGGCATATCCACGATCACATAATCGAACTGCCTGCGGGCAATCTCCAACACCCGGTTCACGTCTTCTGACGTGATCAGGTCCAGCGGCAATATCTCGACCGGGGCGGTTAGCACCTGCAACGTGTTTTCATAAGTCTGCAACGCTTGGCCGAAGCTCTCGTCGTCCATCGATTCGGTGTCGCTGAGCATTTCATAGACAACTTCGCGACGCGGCAGATCCAAAAAGGTGGCTACAGTCCCGAATTGCAGGTCGAGGTCCAGAAGGCAGACCTTTGGCGAAGCTTTCTTGTTTGATGTCGCCAGTTCCCACGCCAGGTTGACCGCCAAGGTGGTCGCGCCCGTGCCGCCCGCCAGACCGTGCACGACAATCAAGGCCCCGTCCTTATCGGTACCGGCCTTGAGCTTGGGGGCATTGGTTGCAGGTTCCGGGCCTTGCTGCGGATCAGCACGAAGCCGTTCTATTGCTGCGGACAGCTCTCCTTCGGGAAGCGGGTAGGGGATGAACTCGTCTGCACCCTGTCTCAATAATGAATGCAGCGCTGCCGGGCTCATGTCTTCGGCGATGAGGATCACCTTGATCTTACGCGATTTGGCTTGGGTAATGATCTCGCCCATCATCACCAGGTTTTCTTCATCTTCCGCATCCAGAGCCAGGGCAATAAGCTCCAGCGATCGGGCTTCGGGCTGCCCGAAAAACGCCAGGCTTTCCGCAAAACCAAGATCGCCCCAGCTTTCACCAAGTGCGCCCTCCATATCTTCGATAAGAAGATCGAAATTCTGGACATCCCGGCTGACGGTACAGGCGACAATCGGAGATGCGTCAACCTGTGGTGCACTGTTACTCATAGCTCAACCTTTCTTTACTATTCGGACTTAGCAAAGATCAGCGGCGATTATCGCTCACTGGTCATTCTCTGCGGTCCAGGCTTCCAGCCGTTTTGGCCGAACGCAATTGTCCTATTGCAGTGAATATCCCAGCTAACTTGGGCAAGATTGGGGCTAAAAAGTTTCTATTGTTTGGTTTTTTGAAACGATCAAAGCGTCTGAGGTTGATTGAAAACCAAAAAATCAGGACGCTTTTTATGCGCCCTGATCCCGGTTTTTGTATCTTTAAAATTATTCCGAAGTGGTCGGAGTGCCCGTAGCACCGCTGGTCAGTTGGGTGGGTGGCACCGCGCTGGCCACGTAATCACGATATATGATTTGCGCATATTTGCCGTCCAAGACAGTGGGGTGCCGCCCGACAAACCCGCTTACTTCGGTAACCGTGCGCCGGTTGGCGCGCTCGCGACCCTGCGTCACGATAAGAGGCTGGGTTTCCCCAAAGGATACGACAGCCTCAAGTCGGCTGCGGCTGATCCCCTGGGTAGACAGGAAGGCAACCACCGCATAGGCGCGGCGCAGGCCCAGTTCCTTGTTGTACTGGTTTGATCCGACCGCGTCGGTGTGCCCGTAGACGCGAAACCGAACCTCGGGGAATTGCCTGATCCACCCGGCCTGATGCCGCAGAACTGCCTGGGCGGTGCTGTCTAGCTGTGCAGAATTAAAGGCAAAAGTCACGGTTGACTGGACTTCACCCGCAAAGCGGTTTGCCAAGTCAAAAGTATATTGGCGTTCACCCGTCATTACCAAGCGGTTGTTCAAGGTCGCATCGCCAAAGGTGCCCAGATCTGTAAGCGAACCTGCTTCGCGGTAAAACTGCGTGTAAACCGGATCGGAGCTAGTGCCGCACGCGGCGACCATGGCCAGCGCTGTGAAGCCGTTTATCAAACCGATTTTTGAAATGATCCTTTTCGTCATCGATCAATCCAATACATAGCCATATGAGCCGCTGAAATCTTGCTTGGCTACTTCTCCGGCAGCACCCCGGGTCGGGGTTTTGCCCCCACTGGCGGTTTGACCTGACAAGAACAGCTGTTTTTCGGTAGGGGGGCGGATGCGATCGGTCGGCAGTGCCAAGGCTTCGCCCCGGGTAGGGCTGACCAGATGCGCCGTGATGATAATGACCAGTTCCGTTTGACTGCGCTGGTAATTTGCACTGCGGAACAACGCACCCAAAACCGGCACGTCGCCGATCCAAGGCAACTGCTTGGAGCTATCGGTGAAGTCGTCGGTCAACAGACCCGCGATCGCAAAGCTTTCTCCGTCCCGCATTTCAACGGTTGTAGACGTCTCGCGGCGCGTAAACGCCGAGATGTCAAAACCATTGCCAAGCGATACGCTATTGGTGGGGTCAATCGCTGAGACCGCCGCTTTGAGTTCGAGGTTGATAAGGTCCTTATCCACAACACGGGGGATAAAGCTCATCTCGACGCCGAACGGTTTATATTCGACCGAAATCCTGTCGCCCAACTGCGAGACAGGAACCGGGTATTCGCCGCCTGCAAGAAATTTGGCCTCTTGCCCCGACAGCGCGACAAGGTTTGGTTCTGCCAAAAACCTCACGGCCCCTTTTTGCTCAAGTGCTTCAAGCAGAAGCCCCACCTGGGTGGACCCGGCGTTGAAGCCAAACAGAATTGCGCCTGCATTGGAGTTGGCGGAAGGGGTCGAGCCTGACAACGAATTGGTAATTGCGCCGGCGGTGTTCGTGCTATTGGTCCCACCGTTCAAGGCGACGTCGCTTCCCAAAAGACCGTTCAACGCCAAAGATGCGCTGAGCGACTTGGAAACCGATCTCTTCATTTCGGCAAACCGGACTTTCAACATCACCTGTTGAATGCCACCCACGCTCATCAAATTGGAAACCCGTTCGGGGGCGTAACGTTCGGCCAGGTCCAAAGCGCGCTGTAATCTTTGCGTGGAGGATACGATGCCGGACAGGACGATACCGTCATTGGCTGTGCGGACTTCGATTCGTTCGCCTGGTAATATCTGTCTTAACCGTTCCTTGAATTCGGAAATGTCGGCAGCGACGCGTACATCGACGTTTGTTATCAACTGTCCCGCAGCATCCAAAAGCGTCAACGTCGTAAGGCCGGGTGATTTGCCCAATACATAGATCGTGCGATCCGAAAGTGACGAGATGTCTGCGATACCGGGGTTTGCAATGCTCAACTCTGCGAAGGGGATGTCGCTTTCAACGACTACCGCGCGATTCATCGGCACGTCCAGGGAGCGGCTGGTACCACGTTTGACCACGCGCAGCGTTTCGGCCGCAACCGCGATCGGTGCCGCCATGGCTAACGGCATCGCACATATCGTCAGCCCGAAAAGAGCTGCCTTGATGAGATCGTCAATTTTCATGTGACCTGCCTTTGTGATCACGCCTCTGGATTGGGTCTTTGCGCCCGTCATTTGGTACACTGTGCTTTGATTTTGTTTTTTTTGCAAGAATCAATGACATGTGCCGCGACGGGTATGTGGACTATCAGCAACATAGGTCGTAAAATATGATACACCGCGCAGTCGAAGCACGGTGTATCCAAATCATCCTGAGCGCGACATTAATTGGTGCAGGGGATCGGAATTGCGACGACTTCGGCACCCCGACGTGTGCGGATCGTGCACACCTTTTCCTCGGCGACTTCCACCTTGACGGTCTCGTTCGAGATACCCAACAAAGAACGTTGGTCGACTTCGATGCCAGATGCTATCGTGTCATCTTCGGCACCGACCAATGAAAGCGCCAGCTTGCCAGTGGATTGAGCTTGAGCGAGGGCGGCAACCTGATTGGGTTTTACCGCGACCGTTACAGTCTGGGCGATAGCTGCCTCACTGCGTTCGCCACCTGCGCTTTGGTCAATCGCAATCAGCTTGATGCCTGCTTCGATCAGCTTGGTCACATCGCCAGAACCACGTTGAATGCCGTCACCCAAGTCGACGCGCCCTGTCCAATAAATGTCCACACGGTCTCCGGGGCGCAAAAAGCCCGAAACGCCGCTGGATACGTCAACTTTGATTGTAAACGCACGGGTTCCGCGCTCCAGCCGCGATGTGAGGCCGGTGTCTTCACCAGGCTCAGTCACCTTGACGAGCATGATAGCTTCGTCTTTTTCGATCGCACGCAGAACCACGCGCAGTTGATCGTTATTTTCAGGGAATAGTTCAGCCTCGTCGGTAAAGGAACCTTCGGGGATGGCGTTTTCGGGCCAAGCTACCTGGCGAACATCCTCGCGGCGCAGTTGTTGGCCATATTTCAATGGTTCAACCGCAACGAATACATCTACCGTCGGGACAATCTGCGCAAGTGCGGCCTGCGCCCGGGCGTTGGCCATCTGATATTCACCGATACGATCTTTTGCCAGATAGACAGCACCGCCCGCCAGGGCGATACCTGCCAACAGGACCAGTCCAAATACCATCCGCATGTTACTTACCTCTTTTGATATGATGCCGGGCCACTTCCGACTAAATTCTTAACCTTGGTTTAGACGATGATTGTGTTCAGACTAAGGAGCGTTCCGGGCTATAAAATGCAGTGGAGCTTTGTCAGGCTGCAAAGACGGGAAGCGTTGTGTGGCATAATGTAGTTACGCGATGCGGTCGGTCGCCAAGCCGCTGCAAACTTTCGTAACGCGATTATCAATAGGTGCCGGGGTTTTTCTTCATCAGGCTGTCAGCTAGATCAACCGTACCTGTCGTCATGCTTGAGGCGATCAATGCAGCCAATAGAACGATAGCCGCCGAAAGAACAACCCAGTCAACGGTCACGGCACCTTCTTCTCGACGCCATAGTTTTTTCAAATGTAAAAACATATAAACTGACCTTGGTGTTGCTCGGATGAATTAAATTTGGCCGCACCCTGTCGTGCAGAATGCGGCCAATAATTTTCAGATGAATAGCCGAAAGCTATTATGTAGGCTTTTTGCCTGTCATGTAGGTCGCCGTGTCGCTTGTCAGGCTTTTTGCGCCAGTTTCGATCGAGCTGTATGCAGCAACGGCCAGGCCAACTACGGCGGCAGTCAAAACAACCCAGTCAACTGTCACAGCACCGGATTCATCTTTGCTGAAGTTTTTGATAAAGTTAATCATGGTATGTCCCTCCAAGGATCATGAAGTGTTTCTGGTCAACCGGGTCTTACGTCTGACGCTGTACTCTCACTAAACGCCTGTTCGACTTGGTATGGCGCTATATAGCCTGTGGATTGGGGCATGATTTTGGCAGGAAGCTGGACATTTTACATTTTGCTAATTTTCTTTGCTCAGTCACAGGTATGGTGCTGTTAAATATGAGGTAATTTCTGCTTTCTGCGCGGACTTTTTACATATTTCACCGCGAAAGCGTGGCAAATAAGGCAAAATCGCCATGATCGGACTGAGGATTCGCTAGGCGACTACGCTGAATCATGTGATATTCCCGATCAAGAGCAGTAAAAAAACACTGAAAAGCAGGCAGCGATGTTTCGATTAATCACCGTTTCTCTGGTAGCGGGGGCGTTGGCAGGGTCCGTGCTTTGGGCTGAAGCGCCCAAACCCTTTCCAACGTTCGAGGCGAAACGTGTGAAACCGCCACAGCCCGGCAGCACCAACCGAATCAATGTATTCATCGAACCGAAGGTCATGGCCGTGCCAGATGTGGTAGCCACCGCATCCGGTGCCATCGTGCCTCTGGCTCCGGGCCAATACGATTGGTTTTGGGAAAGGGTATCCCCCGCCGTCGACAAATCCGGACCAGGAAGGCTTGAAGTCGCTATGACGACTTTGGCAACCGCCAACACCAAGGTACCCGCGCCGCGAATGCAGCAGATGCAAGAGATCGCCAGGGCCAACGGCATTGATATCTTGCGGTCAACCATCGGCACACAAGTGTCTCCTGCGTTGGTACTGGCGGTGATCAGCGTTGAATCAGCCGGGCGCGCCGATGCGGTCAGCGGTGCCGGTGCCCAAGGGTTGATGCAATTGATGCCGGACACGGCGGCGCGATTTGGGGTCAAGGACAGCTTTGCCGCGCAACAGAACATTGCCGGAGGCGTGAAATATCTTGATTGGTTGATGGGCGAGTTCGACCGGGACCCCATACTGGTGCTGGCGGGGTATAATGCCGGCGAGGGAACAGTCCGCAAACACGCCGGTGTGCCGCCTTTTGCGGAAACCCGCGATTATGTACCCAAGGTATTGGCGGCGTTCCAAGTTGCCAAAGGGCTTTGTCAGACGCCACCGGAACTTATATCAGACGGCTGCGTCTTCGTCGCGATGAACTAAGCGCGCCGTCCGGATCAGGCACGGTAGTTGGTACAAGGCCCGCACCTTGAACGCAAACGGCGCGGCCCATCGAGGCCGCGCCGCTATGATCCGGCTTTGCAGCATCAGATCAGATAAGAGTCGCCTCCGTCGCGGCACGAAGCTCTTCCTCGGTGACGCCCTCGGCGCATTCGACGATTTTAAGCCCGCCTTCGACCACGTCCATCACGCCCAGATTGGTGATGATCCGGTCAACCACGGCCTTGCCGGTCAGCGGTAACGTACATTCCTTCAGAACCTTGCTGTCACCATGTTTGCTGGTGTGATCCATCACGACCACGACGCGGCCCACACCCGCCACCAGATCCATGGCACCGCCCATGCCTTTGACAAGCTTTCCCGGAATCATCCAGTTGGCCAGATCGCCGTTTTCCGCGACCTCCATTGCGCCAAGTATCGCCATGGCGATTTTGCCGCCCCGGATCATGCCAAACGACATTGCGCTATCAAAGTATGAAGTACGCTCAAGTTCGGTGATGGTTTGCTTGCCGGCGTTGATCAGGTCGGCGTCTTCTTCCCCGTCAATTGGGAATGCACCCATGCCCAGCATGCCGTTCTCAGATTGCAGCGTCACGTCCATCCCGTCGGGGATGTAGTTCGATACCAGCGTGGGAATGCCGATGCCCAGGTTAACATACCAACCATCTTGCAGCTCTTGCGCTGCGCGTGCGGCCATTTGATTGCGATCCCAAGCCATTATGCAGTCCTCACTGTACGCTGTTCGATGCGTTTTTCATGCTCACCTTGGATAATACGGTGCACATATATGCCGGGCAGGTGGATAGCGTCGCCACCCAACGAGCCGCGTGGCACGATTTCTTCGACCTCGGCGATACATATTTTGCCACACATCGCCGCGGGAGGGTTGAAGTTGCGTGCCGTTTTACGGAACACGAGGTTGCCGGTGTCGTCAGCTTTCCACGCTTTGACAATCGCAAGATCCGCGACGATACCGCGTTCCAGAATATAGGTCTCGCCGTCGAAATCCTTGTGCTCTTTACCCTCGGCAATGACAGTACCGACGCCGGTCTTCGTGTAAAATCCCGGTATGCCCGCCCCACCGGCGCGCATACGCTCGGCCAGGGTGCCCTGAGGGTTGAACTCAAGCTCAAGCTCGCCGCCAAGATATTGGCGCATGAATTCTTTATTCTCACCAACATACGAGCTGATCATCTTTTTGACCTGCTTGGTTTGCAACAAGATGCCGATGCCGAAATCATCTACGCCAGCATTGTTCGACGCAAAGGTCAGATCTTTGGTGCCTGCATCACGAATGGCGCTCAGTAGCAATTCCGGGATGCCGCACAGGCCAAAGCCCCCCGCGGCGATCAGCATGCCGTCCTTTAGCACACCGTCCAATGCCTCGGCGGCACTTCCATAGATTTTCTTCATTCCGGCTCCTTTCGAAAGAGGCCTCGCGCCCCATCATACCTTATGCATACGACTTCTATGACGCCACGTTACTCGGGTGTCAAATATGGTTGCAAAAGCAAAGCACCGGCAATGGATTCTCTCGACCCCTGCAACGCAAAACGGTGACCGTTTTGCACCTGGGGGCGGCATGTCGGCGCGGAATTATAGCGCTGCAGCGCTATAATTCGGGGGGATACCACCAGTGTACGGCGGTTACATGAAATGCGCTGATATGTCCGCAATCGCCACGTTACCGCCTCAGTCCGCCGATTTTGCGGTCGCCTTTTTGGTTGTCGCATTTTTTGCGGGCGCTTTTTTCGCCGCCGGTTTCTTGGCCGCGGTCTGTTTCGGCGCAGCGGCCTTTGTCGTGGACTTTTTGGCCGTAGCTTTCTTGGCAGCGGGCTTTTTTGTGGCCGCCTTGCGTTTGGCCGGAGATTTCGCCAACTTTTCCTCGATCAGCTCGACCGCTTGCTCCATCGACAGATCTGCCGGCTCGATCTCTTTTGGTATGGTGGCGTTGACCTTTTCCCACTTCACGTAGGGGCCGTATTTACCTTCCATGATGTTTACAGCCCCGCCCTGATCAGGGTGTTCGCCCATCTCGCGAATTGGCTTGGCGGCTTTGCCACGGCCACCCCGGCTGGCGACCTTTTCGGCAAGCAGTTGGACGGCTCGATTCATGCCGACGGTAAACACTTCGTCAAGACTCTCGAGGTTGGCATTGGTACCACCCCGATCCGACGTGCTATCGGCGTGTTTGATATAGGGGCCATAGCGACCAATATTAGCCCAGACCATGACCCCGTCTTCGGGATGCGGGCCAATCTCGCGGGGCAGGGACAATAGCAACAGCGCCCGTTCCAGCTCCAATTCTTCTGCAGGCCAGTCCTTGGGTACCGACTGCCGCGGCGGTTTCTTGTTGTCTTCGGTGACGGGGCCGCGCTGCACGTATGGACCGAAGCGCCCTTTGAATACGCGAATTTCATCGCCCTGATCCTCGCCCAACAGCTTGCCATCAGGGGGAATCGCCGACGCCTCCGCTTCGGGATCGGGCGGGCCAAACGGTCGCGTATAGCGACATTCCGGATAGTTCGAGCACCCTATGAACGCCCCGCCGGACCGTGCCGTGCGCATCGACAGACGCCCGATTTCGCAGTTTGGGCACAGACGCGGGTCGCTGCCGTCTTCATTCGGCGGGAACAGATGCGGTTCCAACACCTCGTTGATCTTTTCCAGCACCTCGGTGATGCGCAGATCGGCTGTTTCCGCGATCGCAGCCGAGAAATCCTGCCAGAACCGGCCAAGCACATCCTTATAATCGGCATCCGCCGCGCTCACCTTATCAAGCTGGTTTTCCAGATCGGCGGTGAAATCATAGCCCACATATTTGCGGAAGTAGTTCTCGAGGAACGCCGTCACCAAACGGCCCTTATCCTCGGGGAACAGACGGTTGCCTTCCTTGCGCACATATTCACGATCCTGAATCGTGGTAACGACACTGGCATACGTAGAGGGACGGCCGATGCCCAACTCTTCCATCCGCTTGACCAGGGTCGCTTCTGTATAGCGTGGCGGCGGCTGGGTGAAATGCTGCTCTGGGGTAACAGAACGCTTGTCCATCTTGTCACCTTCATGGATCTGCGGCAGGCGTTTGTCGTCTTCATCCACCACATCGTCACGGCCTTCTTCATAGACGCGCAGAAACCCGTCGAACTGCACGACCTGACCTGTGGCGCGCAGCCCGACCTGTTCATCCTTGCTGCCAATCTCTACGGTGGTGCGTTCCAGCCGCGCGCTCTCCATCTGGCACGCCAGCGTCCGTTTCCAGATCAGATCATACAACTTGCGTTGATCCGCTTCCCCTAGCTTAAGCGCATCTGCATCCTTTGCCATGTCTGTCGGCCGGATACATTCATGCGCCTCTTGCGCGTTTTTCGCCTTGTTCTTATAGATACGCGGTGCCGAAGGAACGTATTCCGCTCCAAATCTGTCCTTGATCGCGTCCCGAGCCATCGTCATCGCCTCGGGTGCCATATCAATGCCATCGGTTCGCATGTATGTAATGTGTCCGGCCTCATAAAGCCGCTGAGCGGTGCTCATTGTTTGCCGAGCCCCCATTCCCAGTTTGCGGCTGGCTTCCTGCTGCAGGGTCGACGTCATGAAGGGGGCGGACGGGTTGCGGCTGGCGGGTTTCGCTTCGACGCCTGTCACGGTCAAGTCACGGCTGGTGATCGCCTGCACAGCCATCTCGGCCTGCGTTTCGTTCGCCAAATCAAACCGGTCCAGCTTCTTGCCGGCCAGCGTCACCAACCGGGCTTCGAATTCCTGCCCGCGCGGCGTGGCGACCAGTGCCTTGACGCTCCAGTATTCGCGGTTGCGAAAGGCCTCGATCTCCATCTCGCGCTCGACGATCAACCGCAGTGTCACGGATTGAACCCGGCCCGCCGACTTTGCCCCGGGCAGTTTGCGCCACAAAACCGGTGAAAGATTAAAGCCCACCAGATAGTCGAGCGCGCGCCGCGCCAGATAAGCCTCGACCAACGGCATGTCTACCTGCCGCGGGTTTTTCATCGCCTCGGTAACGGCGGTCTTGGTAATCGCATTGAATACCACACGGCTGACCGGCGTATCTTTTTTGATCGACTTTCGCTTGGTAAGCGCCTCCTGCAAATGCCAGCTTATGGCTTCACCTTCGCGGTCAGGGTCCGTCGCGAGTATCAGCGCATTGTCGTCCTTGAGAGCGTCAGCGATGGCTTTGACATGCTTCTTGCTGGCAGCAGCAATCTCCCACGTCATGTCGAACCCGTTGTCCGGGTCCACGGATCCGTCCTTGGGGGGGAGATCGCGCACGTGCCCATAAGACGCCAGAACGGTGTAGTCACTACCTAGGTACGAGTTGATCGTTTTGGCCTTAGCGGGCGATTCGACAACAACAACTGGCATAAATTTCCGCACCCTGGATCAACTGAAATTGCGTGGCTTGTGCTGTGACATGTGGCGATCAGTGTGTTTTGTCAATGCCGCAGCGCCGGATCATCCCGCAATAAACCCGGACCCGGCACGGCAATTTCTCGAACCCGCCCATGTCCCCACGTCGTCAACCCAACCCAGAACACCACTTCCAAATGGCTGAAAATCCCGGGGGAGACCCGGATAAAATCCGGGGCGGGGGCTGGCCCCCGGCAACACGGCTGAAGACCCGATCCCGATCAGTTGACCCGCGATATCAGCCCGCCCGATTGCCTGAGCACATGGCCGTTCAGCTCAAGCTCCACAAGCACGGCAGTCACCGATGCAGGTGCCAGCTCTAGGTCACGGATAAGCTGGTCTTCCGCAACCGGACTGGGACCCAGCCGCGACAGGATGCGGCTGTGAAGCGCGTCGGTCTCGCGCAAGTCGGGCTCGGGCCGCGGTGGGCTTTCCGACCGTCTTTGCCGGGCGTCGTGGCCTCGCTCCGGATGGAGAGGTTCTAAAACCTCGATCACATCTGCGACATGACGCACCAACGTCGCGCCGTCGCGGATCAACATGTTGCATCCGACGGCACGCGCATCAAACGGATGCCCCGGTACGGCCAACACCTCGCGCCCTTGATCCAGGGCATCGCGTGCAGTAATAAGGCTGCCGGACCTCGCGGCGGCCTCGACGATGACCGTGGCCTGGCCGAGACCGGCAATGATCCGGTTGCGGCCGGGGAAATGCCGCGCCATCGGTTGCAGGCCAACGGGCTGTTCGGAAATACGTAGACCCTGTTTTGCTATGTCCTCCGCTAGCCGGGTATTTTCGACAGGGTACATTATGTCAACGCCACCTGCTTGAACGGCAATGGTGCCGGTGGGCAGGGCGGCAAGGTGCGCGGCGGCATCAACTCCCCGCGCGAGCCCCGAGACAACGATATATCCCGCCTCGCCAAGCCCGCGCGCCAAGGCTTTGGCCATGCGAGTCCCCAGCGACGACGCATTTCGCGCCCCCACCAGAGACACTGTCGGCCGGTTCAGCAGTGTTGCATCACCAATGATCCAGAGCATCGGAGGCGCATCGCTAAGATCGTTCAGAGTCTGCGGATAATCCGACGAACCCTGCATGACCAGACGCGCGCCCACTGACTTTGCCGCGCGCATCTCGGCATAGACCACGGCCTCGGGGCAGGCCTCGTAATTCAAGACACCTGCCGCACGTGCGATCGAGGGAAGCTCGGCAAGCGCACGCCGCGCCGATCCATGTTCGGCCAGCAAGCGGTTATAGGTCGCGATGCCGACGCGCCGCGAACGCAACAGACGGAGGCGGGCAAAACTTTCATCTTCCGAGGTGGGTGGGATTGGGGGGGTACAGGAAGAAGGATTGTAATCCTTGTCAGTCATTCCCCGGGTCTCCATCCGTTGCAGATTCAGATATAGATCGACCTGGTTAACAACGCATGAATGGTATGCAGCCTATTTGCCTCAAATAGCCGGCCTTCCGCAGACCGCCCTCAGTTGATCGCCGCATATAACCCGGACCCGTGGCTTGGGTTGTATCGCAAGACGGCCAGATGCGGAAAGTTAAGCCGCAGCCCCGCCAACGGTCAATCCACCGATCATCAATGTGGGTTGGCCGACGCCGACTGGCACCCATTGCCCGGCCTTGCCGCAATTGCCCATTCCCGGGTCCAATGCGGGATCGTTTCCGATGGCGCGTATCTGCTTGAGCGCGGTCGCACCGTCACCGATCAGTGTCGCACCCTTTACCGGTTCCCCGACCACCCCATTCCGGACGCGATACGCTTCGGTACACGAGAATACGAATTTTCCGTTGGTAATGTCGACCTGACCTCCACCGAACCCCACGGCATAAATGCCGTCCTTCAGGTCAGCCACGATGTCGCCGGGGGTGATCTGGCCACCCAACATATAAGTATTGGTCATCCGCGGCATCGGAATATGAGCATACGATTCCCGACGACCGTTACCGGTGGGTTTAACCCCCATCAGCCGTGCATTCTGTCTATCCTGCATATAGCCGACCAGCACGCCGTCTTCGATAAGCACGTTTTGGGCGGAAGGGGTGCCTTCGTCATCCACGGTGATTGATCCCCGCCGGTCGGGAATCGTGCCATCATCCAGAACGGTTACCCCTTTTGCGGCGATTTGCTGCCCCATCAGGCCAGCGAATGCGCTTGATCCCTTGCGGTTAAAATCTCCCTCAAGCCCGTGACCGATAGCTTCATGCAACAGGATGCCCGGCCAGCCAGGGCCAAGCACAACATCCATCGCGCCCGCCGGGGCCGGAACAGCCTCCAGGTTCACGCAGGCGATGCGCAATGCTTCGCGTGTCTTGGCCTGCCAGTCGGCGCTTTCCAGCAGACCGTTCAAGCCGACCCTGCCGCCGCCTCCGGCCGAACCGCTTTCGCGACGCCCGTTCTGTTCGACAATGACCGATACATTGACCCGGGTCATCGGACGTATGTCGGTGACGGAAATGCCCTCGGGGCGCAAGATTTCGACCTCCTGTATCGACGCAGAGATCGAAGCGGAAACTTGTACGACCCGACTGTCCAGGCTGCGGGCGAACGCGTCGATGTCGCGCAAGGTTTCGATCTTGACAGGAAAGGCCGCCCCGGCGATCGGGTCCTCATCGGTATAAAGCCGCTGATTGGTCGCGGCGGGTGCATCCGCCCAGGTGCCGCCCCCGTCCCCCACCGCCAGTCGCGCGGTTTCACTGGCGCGGCGCAAGGCGGCTTCGGTGATCTCGGATGAATGCGCGTAACCGGCGACTTCGCCACGGACTGCCCGCAGGCCGAAACCTTGGGACGCGTCGTAACTGGCGGTCTTGAGCCTTCCGTCATCAAACATCAGCCCTTCAGAGCGCCGCCGCTCGAAAAACAGCTCTCCGTCATCGGCACCCGCGACTGCGCCGCGTAGAATTTTGAGAGCGGTGTCGCGATCAAGACTCGCCTCAAAAGGGTTGAAGGGCGGCTGGCTCATCAAAATGTTCCTCGAAACGTGTCATAAAAAGCGCTTCGCGTCCGTTTGACGCAAGCAGAAGTCTTTATCTTGAAGT
>TARA_R110000787_G_scaffold9028_24_pt1 | contig 17099 bp, 14 predicted proteins | sample TARA_R110000787 | Tara Oceans TARA_R110000787 (sample SAMEA4397920) | marine metagenome | biome: Polar Biome; feature: [DCM] deep chlorophyll maximum layer (ENVO:01000326); material: water (ENVO:00002006), including particulate matter (ENVO:01000060) such as... | depth 35 m
GCGATAGAGGTCCATGGCCGGGTCCGGGTGCATGCCGTGGGTTTCGCCCTCTTCAAACAACAGTGAATCGACCATGCTCTGGCGAGCGAGGCTGTAGCGTTGCTCGACCCGCCCGGTGAAGCGGAAGCCGATCTTGCGCAGCACATTGCCTGAGGCCGGATTATCGAGGAAATGCGCGGCACGAATGCCCTGCACGCCATGGGCGCGGGCCATGCTGAGGACGGCACGTCCGGCTTCCGTGGCAAAGCCGAGGCCCCAATAGGGCCTGGCGATCCAATAGCCCAGTTCGGCTATGCCATCATCGTCCAGATGGACGCCGCAACCCCCGACCAGGCGCGGTGCGCCGCGCGTGCGGGTGAAGGCGAGCAGGCGCGGCAGGCGCGAATCGTGGGGCAGCGACAGAAAAGCCTGCGCATCATCCAGGGCATAGGGGGCAGGCGCATGGGTCAGGTTGCGCAGGATGGCGGGGTCGCCGATCGCCTGGGCCAGCGCGGGCGCGTCTTCCATCCAGCCTGGACGCAACAGCAGGCGGGGGGTGCGGGCGAACATTCTAGTCTCTCCTCTTGCGCGTGCCCCTAGCCGCCAATCATGACGGCTTGACGACGCTTTTTATCCGGCTGTTCCTCCGCCTGCATGACGCGTGAGAAGGCGTGGAGTTCCAGTGGGTTGAGGGAATTTGAGAGGATGTTTCGCCCAACGGAAAAAGGGCGCCCCTCTGATGGAAGGAGCGCCCTTTAATCCCTCGAACATCGTCACTTGAACCTAAAGGTTCGCGTAACGAAAGGATCGCCCCTTGAAAGGACGACCCGTCATTCGTCGTCCGTTATTCGGCCGCTTCGGCCATTGCGTCGACCGACACATATTTGCGGCCAAGCTTGCCAGCGTGGAATACCACGCGGCCTTCGCCCAGCGCAAACAGCGTGTGATCCTTACCCATGCCGACATTGCGGCCGGGATAAACGCGGGTGCCGCGCTGACGGATAATGATGTTGCCGCCGATCACTTCCTGACCGCCGAACTTCTTGACGCCAAGGCGCTTCGATTCCGAATCACGACCGTTGCGCGACGAACCGCCAGCTTTCTTATGTGCCATTGTCTAAACTCCTAGAATATCAGGCGCGAAGCGATCAGGCTTCGGCAGCAGCCGGGGCTGCGTCTTGGGTCTTGGCCTCGGCCTTGGCGGCCTTCTTGTCCTCGGCACCGATTGCGACGATGCGCAGGATCGTGTGGCGCTGACGATGGCCGTTCTTGCGGCGATAATTGTGGCGGCGACGCTTCTTGAAGACGATGACCTTCTCGCCCTTCGCCTGCGCGATGATCTCGGCCGCGACGGTCAGGCCGCTCACGTCCTGAAGATCGCCGCCTTCACCGGCCAGCAGGACGTCGTCCAGCGTGATCTTGTCACCGGCTTCACCGGCCATCTTTTCGACGACGATCTTGTCTCCGGCGGCGACGCGATACTGCTTGCCGCCTGTGCGCACGATAGCGAACATGGCTTGTCTCTTCTCGTTCAAATCTGCTTTACGCAAATCACCAAAGACATGACGCCTTGCCGACCCGCGCGGGAATGTGGCCCGTTAGTGGAATGACTCGCGGGTGTCAACCGATCGGCACCGTTGCAGGCCGTTTTCGGCAAGGATTTATCGCAAGTCGGCGAGAAAACGTGCCGCCTGTTCGCGGATGGCGGTGCGATCTTCTTCGGGCATCTTGTCCCAGTTGCGATAGGGCAGAGCCATGCGCGGGTTGGGCGCCAGTTTGCGCTGGTTGCGGGCCAGGAAGTCCCAATAGAGCGCGTTGAAGGGGCAGGCATCCTTGCCGACGCGCTGCTTCACATCATAGCGGCATGACCGGCAATAGTTGGACATGCGGTTGATATAGGCGCCGCTCGACGCATAGGGTTTGGAACCGAGCAGGCCGCCATCGGCAAACTGGCTCATGCCGAGCGTATTGGGCAGCTCGACCCATTCATAAGCGTCGGCATAGACTTCCAGATACCAGATATGCACCTGATGCGGGTCGACGCCAGCGAGCAGGGCGAAATTGCCGGTGATCATCAGTCGCTGGATATGATGGGCATAGGCATGGTCGATCGTCTGGCCGATCGCCTGGGACAGGCAATGCATGTCCGTGTCCCCGGTCCAGTAGAAACCAGGCAGGGCGCGGGTGGCCCCCAGCGCGTTGCGCTGCGCATAGTCCGGCCCTTCATGCCAATAGATGCCGCGCACATATTCGCGCCAGCCGATGATCTGGCGGATGAAGCCTTCAGCGGCGTTGAGCGGCACCTTGCCCGCCCGATAGCGTTCCTCGACCGCGCGGCACAGCGCCAGCGGGTCGAGCAGCCCGGCGTTGATATAGGGCGATAGGATTGAATGCCACAGGAAGGGTTCGCCGGTCAGCATCGCGTCCTGATAGTCGCCGAAGCGCGGCAGGGCTTCATCGAGGAAATGGCGCTGTTGGCGCAGGGCATCGTCATGCGTCACCGCGAACTGGAAATGGTCGAGGCGGCCGATATGGTCGGCAAAGCGCGTGGCGACCATGGCCAATACATCCTGCGTGATCGCATCGGGCTGGAAGCGGATGGGGCGGGGCATCAGCAGGTCGCGCGCGGGTGGCGGTTTGCGATTGTCCGCGTCGTAATTCCACTGGTCGCCCTCCGGCTGACCGTCCTCGGTCATCAGCAGGCCGGTCTTGCGCCGCATGTCGCGGTAGAAAAACTCCATCCGCAACTGCTTGCGCGCGGCGGCCCAGCTATCGAATTCCGCATGGGTACAGAGGAAACGATCATCCTCATGGATGGTGACGGGTAGCCCGAATCGCAATTCCCAGCTGTCGAGCATCGCCCGGACCCGCCATTCCCCGGCCTCGGTCACATGGATGGCGGCGGGCTTGTGCCGGTCGATGGCGCGCGCGACTTCGCCGGTGAAGCTGCCGCTATTGGCCGGGTCATCCAGCGCCACATAATCGACCGTCCAGCCCAGCGCCCGCAGCCGGTCGGCATGATGGCGCATGGCGGACAGGATGAAGGCGATCTTTGCCTTGTGATGGCGGACATAGGTGGTTTCGTCGGCCACCTCCATCATCAGTACGACGCTGCGCGCTTTATCAACGTGGCGCAGCGCGGCGATGGCGGGGTCGAGCTGGTCGCCCAGCACAGGAATAAGGAAAGGGCCGTCGGTCATGCGTGCTGCAATGACCGACGGCCCCGATAGCTCCCACCTGTCTTAAAGGGCGTCAGCCCCGGCTGCGCGGCGGCCCCTTGCGCGGGCCACCGGCGCCTGCGCCCTTGAAGGGGCGTGGGCTGTGCGGCGACGCGCCGCCACGCGACCCGGCACCGGGACCGCCACGGGGCGGGCCGCTGCGGTTGGGACGATCGCCATTGGCGGGGCGCAATTGCTTGCGGTTGCCACGGGCTTCCTCACGCGGTGCGCCATCGACAGGGTCGAACATCACATCCGCGCCCTCGTCACCCGCTTCGCCCGTGCGCCGGACGGCGGCGAGGAATTTGGCCGAGATCGCCTTGGGGATTTCGAACATCGTGTCGTTGGCGGTGATGCGGATCGCGCCGATGTCGCCGCGCGACACATGGCCACGACGGCAGATCAGCGGCAATATCCAGCGCGGATCGGCATTTTGCGTGCGGCCGATATTCATGCGGAACCACTGGGTATCCTCGAAACCGGGACGTGGCCCTTCGCGGCGGGCCGGGGCGTCGCTGCCGTCGAGCAGTTCTTCAGGCGCAGGCAGGGCAGCGCGGGCGGAGCGCACCAGCATTGCTGCGATTTCCTTGGCGCTCTTGGCTTCGAGCAGTTCGCCGCCCAGCGCCCAATCGGACTCTTCCAGTTCCATGGGTTCGAGCAGGCGGGTGCGCAGCCGTTCGGCATCCTGCGCGGCAATGGCTTCCTTGCTGGGCGCGGACGTCCATTCGACCGGGATCTTGGCGCCCTTCAGCATCCCTTCCACCCGGCGACGGCGCGGATAGGGGACGATCAGGACGGCGGTGCCCTTCTTGCCGGCGCGACCGGTGCGGCCCGAGCGATGCTGCATGGTTTCGGCGTCGCGGGGGATTTCGACATGGACGACGAGCGTCAGCGTGGGCAGATCGATGCCGCGCGCGGCGACGTCGGTCGCGACGCAGACGCGGGCGCGGCGATCACGCAGGGCCTGCAACGCATGGTTGCGTTCATTCTGGCTATGCTCGCCCGACAGCGCGACGGCGGCAAAGCCCCGCTCGGTCAGGCTGGCGTGCAGATGGCGGACATTGTCGCGGGTGGCGCAGAACAGCATCGCCGTTTCCGCCTCATGGAAGCGTAGCAGGTTGACCACGGCATTTTCGATGTCCGACGGGGCGACGGTCATCGCCTGATAGCTGATGTCGCCATGGCCACGCTCGGTCGAGGTCGTCGCGATCTGGAGCGCGTCCTTCTGATAGCGACGGGCCAGCGCCACGATGGGCTTGGGCATCGTCGCCGAAAACAGCAAGGTGCGGCGGCCATCGGGGGTGGCGTCGAGGATGCCTTCCAGATCTTCGCGGAAGCCCATGTCGAGCATTTCGTCGGCTTCATCCAGCACGGCGGTCTTGAGAGCCGAGAGGTCGAGCGCGCCGCGTTCGAGATGGTCGCGCAGACGGCCGGGCGTGCCAACGACGATATGTGCGCCCTGGGCCAGCGCCTTGCGCTCGCGCGCCGCGTCCATGCCACCGACGCAGGTGGCGATGCGCGCGCGGGCACCGGCATAGAGCCATTCCAGTTCGCGGCTGACCTGCAGGGCCAGTTCGCGGGTCGGCGCGATCACCAGCGCCAGCGGCCAGGCCGGTGGGGGCAGGCGGCCTTCTTCGTTCAGCAGTTCGCCCGCCATGGCGAGGCCGAAGGCGACGGTCTTGCCCGATCCGGTCTTGGCCGACACGATCATGTCGCGGCCAACCGCTTCGGGTTCGATCACGGACGCCTGCACTTCGGTCAGCGTCTCATAGCCCTTGGTCGTAAGGGCTTGGGCGAGGATGGGGGGGAGGGTATCAAATGCCATGTCTAGTTTTTCTCGTCGGTTAAGCGACCCGCCTGTTCCGACGGATACAAAAAGACCTGTGCCTTACGCCCGCCAAAGCAGACGTTCAGGGTGATAGGCCACACACCCTGATTTTCACATTCCCACCCGGCAAGGGCAGGAGCCGCCAGCATGGCTGGTGGCGAAGGGGTTTGCCCCTTTCGTTCGCGTTGCATCTCTCCGTCTGGCTTTCCGCCAGCCGCCTCCCGGTCAGGGGAGGATCAATTGAAAACAGGAAAGCCTCCTTCCCCATTTCGAGGAAAGAGGCTTGTCCTTAGTCTATAGCATGAAAATCAGACGGCGGCGACTTCTGCCACGTCGACCTTCACGCCCGGACCCATCGAAGACGATAGGGCGATCTTGCGGACATATTTGCCCTTAGACCCGGTCGGCTTGGCCTTGACGATCGCATCGACGAAGGCGTCGAAGTTGCGACGCAGGTCTTCGGCGGTGAAGCTCGACTTGCCGAGGCCCGCGTGGATGATGCCGGCCTTTTCGACGCGGAATTCGATCTGGCCACCCTTGGCGGCCTTCACGGCTTCTGCGACGTTCGGGGTCACGGTGCCAAGCTTGGGGTTCGGCATCAGGCCCTTGGGGCCCAGGATCTTACCCAGGCGACCGACCAGGCCCATCATGTCCGGCGTCGCGATGACGCGCTGGAAATCGATGTTGCCAGCCTGGATCGATTCCAGCAGGTCTTCGGCACCCACGATGTCGGCACCGGCGTCGAGCGCGGCCTGTGCCTTTTCGTTGCGGGCGAACACGGCGACGCGAACGTCCTTGCCGGTGCCTGCGGGCAGGGTGACGACGCCACGGACCATCTGGTCCGCATGACGGGGGTCAACGCCCAGGTTGATCGCGATTTCGACGCTTTCGTCGAACTTGGCGGTCGCATGGGTCTTGATCAGGCCCAGTGCCTCGTCAACGCCGTGCAGCTTTTCGCGGTCAACCGCGGTGGCCAGGGCCTTCGCCTTCTTGGTCAGCTTTGCCATGATAATCAGCCCTCCACCACGTCGAGGCCCATCGCGCGAGCGGAGCCTTCGATGATCTTCGTTGCAGCGTCGATGTCGTTCGCGTTCAGGTCAACCATCTTGGCCTGGGCGATTTCCGCCAGCTGCGCACGGGTGATCTTGCCAGCGACGATCTTGCCCGGTTCCTTCGAACCCGACTTGAGGTTCATCGCCTTCTTGATGAGGAAGGTGGCAGGCGGCTGCTTCATCGTGAAGGTGAAGCTGCGATCCGCATAGACGGTGATGATCGTCGGCAGGGGCGTACCCTTGTCAACGTTCGCGGTCTGGGCGTTGAACGCCTTGCAGAATTCCATGATGTTCACGCCGCGCTGACCCAGGGCTGGGCCGATCGGCGGTGCAGGTTTGGCGTCTCCAGCGGGCACCTGGAGCTTGATGTAGCCCGTAATCTTCTTGGCCATTGTCACTCACTCTGTTGCTGGGCGTGCCCAAAGGCGCGCCCGGTTCAAGTTTAGCGGTTCAAACGAAGGCCAGGCCTTCTCCCGCATATATTCCCGGTTGCCCGGAAATCTCTTTGATCGTCACCGCAGCGAAGGCTGGCGAGACGAGAAACCTTGTTCTTCGTCATCCTGACGAAAGTCAGGATCCATTTGCTCTACGCTGGCTTGTTCCTGCCGCGCTGAGGCGCATGGACCCCGGATCAAGTCCGGGACGACGGAAACATCCTTACTTCGACAGTTCGACCTGTTCGAAATCCAGTTCCACGGGCGTTGCGCGACCGAAGATCGACACCGACACCTTGACCCGGTTCTTTTCGAAATCCAGTTCCTCGACCACGCCGTTGAAGCTGGCGAAGGGACCGTCGAGCACCTTGACGCTGTCGCCGATTTCGTAATCGACGCTGACCTTGTGCTTGGGTGCGGCTTCGGCTTCCTTGCGGGCGCCGAAATAGCGCGCAGCCTCGGTCTCGCTGATTGCCTGGGGCTTACCCATCGATCCCAGGAAACCGGTGACCTTGGGCGTGTTCTTGACCAGGTGATAAATATCGTCGTTCATCGCCAGCTTGGCGAGGACATAGCCCGGCATGAACTTGCGTTCGACCTGGACCTTCTTGCCGCGCTTGACTTCGGTGACGGTTTCAACGGGCACTTCGACCTGTTCGACCAATTGGGTGAGGCCCATGCGCTCGGCTTCGGACAGGATCGATTCCTTGACCTTGTTCTCGAAGCCCGAATAGGCGTGGATGATGTACCAGCGCGCCATGTTACCGTGTCAAACTCCCAAAAACCAAGGCTGTCATGCTCAAGCCTGACCCGCCGCAAGGCCCAGCAGCCACTGGACGATCGCGCCGAAGAAGGTGTCGATGCCAAAGAAGAACAGGCCGAGCAGCGTCGTCATGATGACGACCATTACGCCGGTCATCATCGTTTCGCGGCCGGTGGGCCACACGATCTTCGACGCTTCGGTCTTCACCTGATTGACGAATTCGCCGGGGGATACCTTCGCCATCGCCTGCCTCTATCTTCAAAACCAACGCCAATTCGCGAAGCAACAGTCCGCCCTCCCGACCCCGTCCCATGGGACGTCCGGGGGATGCGGCCGCATGCTTCGCGACACATGTTCGCCAGCGCACCTAGTCGCGAAACCCTGATACTACAAGGTTTAGCGGACTTGGCGCTTGGCAGGAGTGGAGGGACTCGAACCCACGGCATTCGGTTTTGGAGACCGACGCTCTACCAACTGAGCTACACTCCTGTGCCGGCGAAGGAGGGCGCTTTAGCGTGGCATGGGTGGTAGGGCAAGCGTGATTATGCAGCGTCCGTTACGGGGGCGGCAACGCTGGTGTCCACACTGGTCTGCCGCTCCGCTTCCGCATTGATCTGCGCACCGAGCAGGACGACATAGGCGGAAACGAACAGCCATAGCTGCAGCACGACGACCGCGCCCAACGATCCATAGGTCTCATTATAATTGCCGAAGGTCGAGACGTAGAAGGACACGCCAAGCGTCACGATCAGCCAGAAGAGCGTCGCCGTGACCGACCCAACGGTCAGCCATTGCCATTGCGCCTGCTGCCGATTAGGGCCGAAGCGGTAGATGAGGCCGAAGATGACGCTGGCGAGCAACCCCGCGCAAATCCAGGTCGCGGCCTTGATCGCGAACAGCACGCCCGGCCCCCAGTCGGTCAGGAATTTCTGGATAAGGCCGATCACCGTTGCGGTAAACACCCCCGCTACGACCACCAGCACGGCGGAACAGGTGATGCCGAGTGACACGCGGTAGAAGGCAAAGATATTGCGCCGTTCGAGCTGGCCATAGACGATGTTGAGCGATTGCATCACCGCCGACGCCGCGCGCGTCGCGCCATAGACGGCGATGGCGAGGGCGGTCAGCAGGCCAAAGCCGATCGCGGGCTTGGCGGTGCTGACGACCCCCAGAAGCTGGTCATTGATCAGCTGGGCCGCGTCGGTGGGCACGACGGCGATGATCGCCTGCATATGCCGTCCGACCATCGCCGGATCGCCGAACAGGCCATAGGTCAGCACGACGGCGGCGAACATCGGCGCGATCGAAAGAAAGGCATAATAGGCAACGCCGGCGGCCAGCAGCCCGACATTATTGGATCCGAGCGACGCATAGACGCGCTTCAATATCTCCCACCAGGCCCGTGGCGGAATTTTCCACGGCGCATCGACATGCACCTGCTGCGCGATCTTCTCGGTCATGGACGTCCCCTACTGCTCCAAAAGGGCAAGCGCATGAAGGGGGAGGGGGTTCCGCCGCAGCTTGGGTCGTTTCGAGCGAAGCTGGGAAATGGGGTGTCACTTGACGGCCTGCTTACTCCTCTCCCTTGAGGGAGAGGGCTGCGAAGACTTGGCAGCTTGCTGCCTAGTCGGAGCTGGGTGAGGGTGTTGAGGCATCAAGGGATCGCACGACATCAGCGTTGAGCCCCCTCATCCAACTTAGCCTAGGTGCCTTTGGCACCAAGGCTGCGTATCCTTCTCCCCGTCGGGGAGAAGGGCCGTCTTTCTGGCCCGAAACTGCCACCCTTCAATCCCATCCCTACAGAAACACGCCGCCCTTCATGATCCGGCGCGCGCGGCCCTGTACCGGCATGCGGTCGAACGGGGTGTTGCCCGCCGCCGCCGCCATCCTGGCCGAATCCACGATCCACGGCGCATCGGGATCGATGAAGATCAGGTCGGCGGCGCTGCCCGGCGCGAAATGGCCGGCATCGACGCCCAATATCCGCGCGGGATTGGCGCATAGCAGCGTCATCAGCCGGTTGATGCTGACATGCCCGTCCCGCACCAGATTGAGTGAAAGCGCCAGCAGCGTCTCGGCCCCGGCCATGCCGGGCGAAGCGTCGGCGAAGGGCAGGCGCTTGTCCTCCGCCCCGCGCGGATCGTGGCTGGAGGTGATGACGTCCACCGTGCCATCGGCCACCGCGGCGATCGACGCCTTGCGGTCATCCTCCGAACGAAGCGGGGGGGAGAGGCGGGCAAAGGTGCGGAAATCGGTGACGGCATTGTCGGCAAGAAACATATAGGCGGGGCTGATGCCGCAAGTGACGCGCAATCCTTCCGCCTTGGCCGCGCGGATCAGGTCGAAGCCCGCCTTGGTCGTCACCAGCCGGAAATGGATCGCCGCGCCCGTGTGGCGCGCGAGCAGCACGTCCCGCGCGATCGCCATTGCTTCGGCGCAGGCGGGGGCGTGGGGGAGGCCGAGGCGGGTGGCGGTTTCGCCGCTGGTCGCGACCGCGCGCGCGGTAAGCCCGCTATCTTCCGCATGGGAGATGACGGTAAGGCCGAGGCCCGACGCATAGGACAGGACGCGCAGCATCACGCCCGAATCGGCGATCCATTGGCGGCCGGTGCCGACTGCCTTGGCACCCGCCGCCTGCATCATGCCGATTTCAGCCAGTTCGGTGCCTTTGAGGCCGCGCGTGGCCGCGGCGATGGGGTGGACCCAGAAATCGGGCTTGCCCGCGCGCGTCGCCTGCCGGATCAGCGCGGCATCATCAAGCAGCGAGGATTGGTCGGGCATCAGCGCCGCGCGGGTGATGCCGCCAAAGTGAAAGGCAGGCTTGTCGGTGGCAAAGACGCCCAGATCGACGAGGCCCGGCGCGACGACCAGCCCCGCGGCGTCGATCCGTTGCGCGTCGTCGGGCAGGGGGACGTTACCGGACGCGACGATGCGGTCGCCCTCGATCAGAATCGTGCCGGGGGTCAGCGCGTCGCCCGCCGGATCGGCCAGGCGGCCGTTGATGATAGCGATCTTGGTCATGCGCGGCGCATCCAACATAAAAGTTCGTCATTCCCGCGCAGGCGGGAATCCATCTCCGACGCGTTCCCCTGGTGCAAGGCCGGGAGATGGGTCCCCGCCTTCGCGGGGATGACAGACAGAAAAAGGCTAACCATCATGCCCATCCCTCCACGCCGCGCGTGCGTCGCGTCAGGATATCGAGGCAGGCCATGCGGATGGCGACGCCCATTTCCACCTGCTCGGTGATGGCGGACCGGTCGGGATCGTCGGCAACGCTACTGGTAATTTCCACGCCCCGGTTCATCGGCCCCGGATGCATCACCAGCGCATCGGGCTTGGCGATCGCCAGCCGTTCGGGCGTGAGCCCATAGAGCATATGATATTCGCGCGCGGACGGAATGAACGCGCCGTCCATCCGCTCATTCTGAAGCCGCAGCATCATCACCACGTCCGCGCCCTCCAGCCCTTCGTCGAGCCGGGTGAAGGGTGTTGCACCCAGCATTTCGACTTCAGGCGGCATCAGCGTGGGCGGCGCGACCGCGCGCACCTGCGCGCCGAGTGCTGCCAGACAGAGCATGTTCGATCGCGCGACGCGGCTGTGCAGCACGTCGCCGCAGATGGCGACGATCAGCCCCTCGAACCCGCCCTTGCGCCGCCGGATGGTGAGCGCATCGAGCAGTGCTTGTGTGGGATGCTGGTGCCAGCCATCGCCAGCATTCAGCACGGCGCAGTCGACCTTGTCCGCGATCAACGCGACCGCGCCCGAACTGGCGTGGCGGATGACCAGCACATCGGCGGCCATCGCGTTGAGCGTCATCGCCGTGTCGATCAGCGTTTCGCCCTTCTTCACGCTCGATTGGCCCGCATGCATGTTGACGACGTCCGCCCCTAGTCGCTTGCCCGCAATTTCGAACGACAACAGGGTGCGCGTGCTGTTTTCGAAGAAGGCGTTGATCTGGGTCATGCCCGCCAGCCGATCATCATGCTTGCGCGCTTTGCCGCGATTGGCCGTGGCCCATTGCTCGGCCTCGTCCAGCAGGAAGCGGATTTCCCAGGGCTTGAGGTCTGCGATCGACAGCAAATGCCGATGCGGAAACAGCGCCCGACCCGTGAGGTCGGACGAAAGCGGCGCGGCGGTCATGTCGGGCATGGCCGGGCTTTAGGACAGCGCGAGGCGAAGGGCAAGCCAGCCCGGCAGGATGCGGCTGGAGTCCGGGGGAGGTGTGTCGAACGGACAATGTGCATGGATCAGCCCAAGCCGATTGCTGGCTTCAAGGGTTGCGGCGGACCATCATATCCGCAACCGCTTCCATACGCCGCTAATATGCCTTTTTGTGAACGATGACCCCAAGGGTCCGAAGCAGGATCATCAGATCCCGCAGCAGAGACCAGTCCGCGACATATTCCAGATCGGCCTGTAGTCGGTGCATCAAATCGTCTCTATGGTCGGTGGCGCCGCGAAAGCCCCGCACCTGGGCCAAGCCTGTGATACCCGGTTTGATCGCATGTCGAAGCCAGTAGCGCCGATCAATATGATAAAATAGTTCGTCCCCAGCCAGCGAGCCAAGCGCATGCGGGCGCGGACCCACCAAACTCATGTCTCCATTCAGCACATTGAACAGCTGCGGTAGCTCATCCAGACTCGTGCGCCTGATCACCCGGCCGACGCGCGTGATGCGGTCATCGTCGCGCGTTGCCGACCGGGCACCGCTATGATCACTGGTTTCGACCCTCATGCTGCGAAATTTATAGACATGGAACAGCCGGTTGCTGCGTCCCATGCGGCGTTGGCGGAACAATATGGGGCCGGGGCTCGAAAATTTCACGGCAAGGGCGATAAGCACGAGCAGTGGCGACAACAGGAGGATGGCGGGAACCGTCAGCGACAGATCGAAGGTGCGTTTAAGCACACGGCTGCGAATATCGAGCGGCCCCGTTGATACGGGGATGCCGATCAGCTTGCTTCCATCGGCTGGGGTAAGCTGGCCTATGGCATGGAGTTCAGGCACCAGCAGTTCGCCGTTGCACCCCATCCCCTTAAGGCAGAGCGACCAGTTTTCGCGCCTCTCCGGCGTGGCCGACACCACAACGCGATCGGCTCCAAAGAGCAGGCTGGAAATCTCGTGCAGCGCATGCGGGTCGTGCGGGTCGGGGGTAACCCCATGATCGGCCAGGTCTATCACATGAAAGTCGGAAGGGGCCGAGGCATGAACCCCATCGATCACCAAAAGCCGCCGCATAAACCGCGGACCCAAATAGTCGCGCACCAGCCATGCCGTTGCCAACCGCTCGCCAATCAACAGCAGCGCCGCGAAACCCGTACCCACGAAAAGGAAGGCACGCGAGATATTCTCGCCTTCCTTGGCGGCAAAAGCCACCAGTGAATTGAAGGCCAGCGCGAGTGCAAGCGACGTCAGGACGCGCCTGATGCCCAATCGCGATGTCGCGCCCTCAAAGGAGTAGGCGCCTGCGTAAAAGCTGATGACAAGGAATGTCGGCAGCAGGATAAACAGGGCTGCCGTATCGACGGTGCTACCAAGCCCGCCATGCCGAATGAGGCCGGCAATGCAAAAACCGCAGATGATGACGGCGAGGTCCAGCGCCATGAGCGCAAGGTACACGATTACCCGAACCGACTGGGTCGTTATCGGGCGACCGCGCGACGACACGCCCGACGCCGTTCCAAGACCGAATTCCACTGTCAAACGCCCAATTCCTGACCACCCGAATCCAGCAGAAGCTACTGCTCTGCTACACACAACATCGTGTCATGTACAATTACAAGTGAAAGTGACTAGCAGGACCGTGCCCATCAATAATGATGGGCGAGCAGTATTGACATCAACCCGACCTCGGACCGGCTTAAGCGCTGGTCCTACGCACTATCATCGGAGACAATCAAGGGGCTATAGGATCATCAACGTGCTGATGCCTCCCAATAATCCTACGGCGAGCGCCGCATAACCCAATGTTCTGGATGCCCAGTATGTGACTTCATCACCAAGATGCGGTTCACCGAATGGTTGAAAGTCACCTCCACTCAGTCCATTTCCGCGGCGCGACAACCCGCTCATTTTTTTGTCCTCTCCAGGATATTTATCCCGGGCCTTTTGTAAGCTACCCGGTCCCAGATATTAGCAAGGCGCGTTCCAAAGTGATACATATTTTGTAATTGCCAGACGAAAAAAATCTGGGGTTTGCGCGTTCGGACCGCAAGCCCTGGCTAGCTAAATGCAAGCCACTCAATTGACGTGGTTAATTCCAGAAGTCGTATGTGGCGCCGTAGAGCTGAAGCAAAAGCATGGTGAGGAAAACGGGGGTTTTGCGGCGAGTCGCGGGCCAAGCCGTCTGCAGCCGCTGCCGTTTTTCCACCCCGCGTCTGATTTTTTCAACTGTGATGGCCGACCCTGGCAATCCAGGCGCATGGCAGTCCGAATCAGATTTGGCATCTTGGCCAAGACCGGGCAGCGAACGCTAATGGCGTTTCCACGATCAAGCAGATTGGACTGGTCCGGGGCGCGTCATCGTGCCTTCCGGTGTGCCGCAGGTCCATGATTGCATAGGACCGCCGAGCGCATCGCGCCGGCGGTCCTATGTCACCCCATCAATTACATATAGTCTTGTGTGTGCTGGACGAGTTGCAGCGCGGATTCCAGATGCTGCGGGATGCCCGGGGTTCGCATGGCACCCGTTGCCGTCACTTCGAAATCGGCCGCAGTCAGCGCCGTGCCCGGGTCGAGTTGTGCGAAGCGGATCGCCGCCCCAGCACCGCTGCCGTCCGCATCATAGTAGATCGAGCCGCTCTTCTGATCGTAGATGATACGATCATCAGCGTCATGTGCAGACGTGCCAAGGTGGAACGCGTCTTGCGACATCATGCCTGATTTCAGCCCCGTGAATACGGAATTGTTCAGCATGATGCTATCCGCCGCCGATGAAAAGCCGACGATCCTGTCGACGTCGCCTCTGGTGATGGCGGTGTCGAACACAAAAGTGTCCGCCCCTGCTCCAGCCTTCAACGTGTCGGAGCCAAGGCCGCCACGGAATATGTTCACGCCAGCCGCCGCCGTAATCACGTCAACCGTGTCCGTGCCATCAAACTCTGTCCGCAGCAGTTGCGCCTTGGCATCGCGGACCAGCGTCTTCACCACGCCATCGGCCCCCGTGCGCGACACCTCAGAACCGGTCAGCTTCCAGTCCGCGCCGTAATGATAGGTTGCGGTCGATCCGTCATCGCGGATCATGGTGCTGTCCTGACTGATGAACTTGTGATCGGCACCATAATGCTGGATCGATACCGTGCCGGACGGCTCGATGACCTTCACATCGGACCCAAGGAACGTCCAGCTGTTGCTATAGTGCTGCGTGGTTTCCCGACCGTCCACTCCTACGGAAATGACGTCCGCGCCCAGCAGCTTCCATTGCGCGTCGTAGCGCAGGATTTGCGTATCGCCATTCGCCTTGATCGACAGATTTTCAGCGCCGATCAGTTTCCAGTGCGCATCATAACGCAGCGTATTCACCGACCCGTTGGCCTGAAGATGATCGGATTCCGCGCCTGAGAATACGCCCTTCGTGGTATAATGCTGCGTCGTCACCCCGCCATTCGGTTCGACCAGGATCTTGTCGAACGACAGAAGCGCATTCTTGTCGGAGTAGAATTTCTGCGTGACGACGTCGGCCGTGACGGATGTCACCACTTTGCCAAGATGCAGCCCGTCTGCGCTCGTCACTTCGGCGGTGCCGTCGCTGTAGAGGGACTCCAGCAAGGATACTTCATGCACCGTCTGGCCAGAACCCGTCACGTCCTTGACGATGATGCTGCCATCGTCGCCCATCGACTGTACCTGAAAGTCGAGATTGTTGATGGTGAGCGAACCAACGCCCGACACGACCTCGGCACCCAGTTCGATGGAGGCCAGATATTCGCTGTCCTTGACGATCCCGATCGATTCCAGCTTGTCAAGAATAGCGGTCAGATCGATGTCGCCTTCCGGCACATCGCGATCGGCGACGAGCGCGGTGTAGGTTCCCTTGTGATAGATGGTGTAGGTAACGCCCCCTTGCTCATAGGTGCCAACAACCGGCGCTGCGATTTCGAGATCGCCCTTGTGAACCCACAGCATGATTTCATTGGTGATCGTCGAGCGATCGCCGTTGGGCACGCTGGTGAGCCAGATGTCATAGGCGACGTTGAATCCGGCGACGTTGCCGGAGAAATCGACATCATAGTCCATCGTCAGCGAGACGAGGTCGCCGACCTTCACGGGAAACACTGCGGCCTTGTCGGTCGGGTTGCCTTTATAAGCCCCCATAGGCGGCACGCCGAAGGCGACCTCTGGATAGGCGAGGATCGGCGCGCCCTTTTCCGTGGTGTAGGGCATCGACCAGGTGAAGGTCGTGCCACCCGTCACGTCCGCCTTGCTGAACGTGGCGTCGATGTTGAAGTCGACGCCAGGCTTGAGGGATCCGACATTGTAGCTGTTGTTGATGATGTACCAGCCATTATGATTTTGCGCCCGACCATGACCTTCCATATAGCTTTGGTCAGCGGTCAATTCCGCCTTGTCCATCGCAAAGCCGAAATCATAGCTGCTAAGGTCCGACAGCTTGATGCCGCTCAAGACCAGGCTTTCCTGGTTCGAGAAGGTGAAGACGGTGTCGCTACCGACCTGTGTGCCGCGCGCCATCAGGTCGGAAAAGCTGCTTAGGCCATAGCCATCCAGCTTCACAACGTCCCGGCCCAGGGTGAAGTTGGTCACCGTGTCCGAACCGTTGCCGGCCGCGACCTTGAAAACGTCTGCGCCCTTACCCCCGAACAGGATGTCATTGCCCTGTCCGCCGTCGATTGTTGCACCGACTTCACCGGCCCAGATGAGATTGTCGAGCGCATTGCCAGTGGCCCCCACCATCCCTTTTCCGGCAAGAATCAGGTTTTCAACATTGTCTGCCAAAGTAATCGTACCAGCAAATTGCGCTGTAACGGTGTCAATTCCTTTGCTTGCCAACTCTATTACTTGGGAGCTGGACTGCCATAAAATATAGGAATCATCGCCATCGCCGCCTGCCAATATATCTTCACCTTTGCCGATGACCTTGTCATTCTTGGCTGTGCCCAGGCGATACGTCGTGCTGTCGTTATTTGGAACCGTAAATTGCGTCTTCCCCGAAACATTCAGTTTTTGGCCTGTCGCGTTAATATACACGGTGTTTCCTCCGATTGCCCCATGTCGGGCCGTATCGGTGCCGCACAAATTAAGTGTGGCAGGACGTCGTTAAATACGGATTAGGCAAAGGAATCTGGCCGCACAGTGCTTTTTCACAGAACTTATCCCGGTCGCTGTGACTTTCTTACCGCAGTGCAGCAAAGTGCTGAGCGATGGCTTTCGGTTTTGTGCGCCGACTTGATAAAAGCGCCATGATCGAAGTCGCGCCCTGGATGCTGGGGCTAGGCGGTTCGGTGGTTGGTCAGTCGGGTGTCCCGACCGCCCGTATTTCGCTCACGGTCCAGGCGCGCGCCTCGGTGGTCGAAGCCTCAAAGGTAATATAGCCAAGCTGACCGGTTGGTACGGCAAAGTCGATTATACTGGTGGTCGGCGTTATCGCATTGAACGACCTCGTCTCGACCAGCGCATCTGTGCCTGAACCGTCTGGCCCTATCGCGATTTTCACGCCGCCTGCATTATAGGCGCCAGCGGTGCTGTAATCGACCTCAAGATGATAGGTGCCCGGCGGCAGCGGTTCATCGCGCACGAACCGCTGGATCGTGCTGGCGATCCCGGTCACCGTCCAGGCACCGCCGGACACGATGGAATTGGGGGCGGG
>TARA_R110000787_G_scaffold38692_3_pt1 | contig 17089 bp, 15 predicted proteins | sample TARA_R110000787 | Tara Oceans TARA_R110000787 (sample SAMEA4397920) | marine metagenome | biome: Polar Biome; feature: [DCM] deep chlorophyll maximum layer (ENVO:01000326); material: water (ENVO:00002006), including particulate matter (ENVO:01000060) such as... | depth 35 m
TGTCCGAAACCTTGCTCCGCAGTAATTCGGAAAGTGGCCTTGTCGCCAGCCGCCAAACCCAGGAGCTGATCCTCGAAGCCGGGCAGCAAATTACCGTCGCCGTGGGTAAAGCTGACGGGCGCCGCTGCGAAATTCGAGTCGATGACGGAGCCATCCTCCAACGCCAACGAAAAATGCATGGTTATATGGGAGTGCCGATCAATCAACATTTGTTCACCGTCCAAACCTTGTCGAGCTCAGCTTTGGCTAAATAAGCTTTGTTAAATAAAGTGCAGAGAGGCTGAGGCCAGCTTCATCACACATTAGAATCCCTGGTCAGTATCGACGTTAGCACAAGGATGACGGCGCCCACGGTGATGCCAGCATCGGCCACGTTAAAGGCGGGCCAGTAATAGCCCTGATAGTGGAGCTGAATAAAATCGATGACATAGCCAAGCGTCAAACGGTCGTAAAGGTTACCCAGCGCGCCACCCAGCACCAGGGTCAGCGCCAGGTTTTGCCAGTGCGCAGCAGGCGGTGCCTGATAAAGCCAGTAGATGATGGCCGTGCTAATCAGCACAGCAACCCCACAGAAAAACCCATTTTGCCAACCGCCAGCATCACTCAGAAAGCTGAACGCCGCACCGGTATTATGCAGCATGGTCCAGTTGAAATAAGGGGTAACAAACACCTGCTCACCGTAGCGCAATGCGTCACTGGCCATCGATTTGGTCGCCTGATCAAGCACCAGCAGCACCACAGCAAGCAGCAGCCACAGCAGGGTTTTTATCGCGGCTGATGCCAAGCCCGAATTTTCAGTCAATTGCGCGTGCGTGGTAACTTGTCTCGTCATTACTTCCTTCAACCTGGTCTTCATCGCCCTATCTCGTGGAGCATGAACTATTTGGTCACGACGCTCCCATGGCGTCAATATTGTTCCGCACGACCTCCGTGCAGCAGTCCCCTGCCCTCAGGCAAAGCGACGCATCTCGCCCGCGCCCAGTACATTGTCAATGCAGCGCGCGCACAGCTGCGGGTGCTCTTCATTGACACCAACTTCCGGTCGATGGTGCCAGCACCGGACACACTTATCGTCAGTTGAGAGTTCGATTTCCACCCTCAGCCCACTCATCGTCGTCGCGACACCAGGACATTCACCAGTGTCAGGCGCCAGACTGACGACATGAGCGGCCGAGGTTATAGTGACAAAGCGCAGCTCGTCGCCGACCTTGTCGAGCACCCGGGCCAGGTCAGGCGCGGCATAGAGGGTGATCTCGGTTTCCAGTGCACCTTTCACCAAACCGGCGCGGCGCGCCTCCTCCAAGGCCTTGTTAACCGTCTCCTTGACAGCAAGAATCTGCCGCCACTCGACGCCATCAAGCGTCTGTCCGCTAGTGCTCTGCTGTAGATCGTACCACTCCGCCAGGTGCACAGACTCGCCACGTGACCCCGGAATCAGCTGCCATATTTCTTCAGCTGTAAAACTGAGTATTGGTGCAATCCAGCGTACCAGCGCTTCGACAATATGAAACAGCGCCGTCTGCGCAGAACGTCTCGCCACGCTATCGGCCTGACAGGTGTATTGTCGGTCTTTGATGATGTCCAGATACAAGCCGCCGAGATCGCTGGCGCAGAAGTTATGCAGTTTCTGGTAGATGGCATGGAAATTATAGCTGTCGTATGCCGCAACGATTTCGGTCTGCAGTTGCGCTGTACGAGCCACGATCCAGCCGTCGAGCGAAAGCATATCTTGCCTGGCCACCAGATGCTGGTCAGGCACAAAACCATCGAGGTTGGCCAGTAAAAACCGCACGGTGTTACGTATACGTCGATACGAATCGGCCGTGCGCCGCAGTATTTCGTCAGAAACTGTAATTTCACCACTGAAATCGGTCGATGCTACCCATAGCCGCAACACGTCAGCGCCCAGTTCATTGATCACCTGTTGCGGCGCAACCACATTACCCAGCGACTTCGACATCTTGCGGCCGTCTGCATCCACGGTAAATCCGTGAGTGAGCACCGCCCGGTAAGGCGCGTCTCCGTTCATGGCGATTGCCGCCTTGAGCGAAGACTGAAACCAGCCGCGATGCTGATCCGAACCTTCCAGGTAAAGATCGGCCGGGTAGCTCAGGTCGTGACGCCGACGCAATACCGCTTCATGGCTAACGCCTGAATCAAACCAGACATCCAGGGTATCGGTGACTTTACTGTAGCGCGCAATGTGATCTGCATCTTTGTCTTCTAACAGCTCACCAATATCCAGGTCATACCATGCATCCATGCCCGCCTGCTCGACGCGCTGCGCGACCTTTTCGATCAAACGGTTTGTATCAGGGTGCAAATCACCGGTCTGCTTATCTATCAGGAGTGCGATGGGCACACCCCAGGTACGTTGACGCGACACACACCAGTCGGGGCTGTTATCGAGCATGGCCTCCATCCGCGCCTGACCCCAGCCCGGCACCCAGCTTACTTTTTTGACTGCAGCTCTGGCGGCATCGAGCAGGCCATTAGCCGTCATGCTAATAAACCACTGCGGTGTGGCACGGAAAATCAGCGGTGTTTTGGTACGCCAGCAATGCGGGAAACTGTGTGTGATTTTGCTGGCCGCCAACAAATGACCGGTATCACTCAGCAGCCCGACTATTCGGTCATCCACTTTGTAAACGTGGTCACCGGCAAATATTTCCACGTTATCCCGATACACACCGTGATCATCTATGTAGTTGAGCGTGTCAATGCCATATTTGTTTGAGACCACAAAATCGTCAGCGCCATGGTCTGGTGCCGTGTGCACCGCACCGGTACCGGCATCCGTTGTCACGTGAGTGCCGAGAATTATCGGCACCTGACGAGCATAAAAAGGGTGTTGCAATAACAGGCCTTCCAGTTGCGCGCCTTTACAGCTGCCCACTACCACGAAACTGTCTGCGCCCCATCGCGCCAGGGCGGATTCGCTCAATTCAGCGGCCACCAGCAACCGTCGCAGGCGCCCATTCAGTTGACACTGAACCACCTGGTATTCAAGGTCAGGGTGCAGCGAAACCGCCTGATTGGCTGGCAGCGTCCACGGCGTGGTGGTCCAGATGACCACTGCAATATCACCTTCTCCGCCGAGCTCGCCAACTGCGTTCGTAAACGCGGCCTGGTCAACTATCGAAAAACTCACGTCGATGGAGTAGGAGATTTTGTCCTGATATTCGACTTCAGCCTCAGCCAGTGCAGAGGCGCCCACTACGCTCCAGTAAACCGGCTTGTAGCCTTTTACCAGATGGCCGTTGGCAATGATCTTGCCAAGCGAACGAATAATGTCGGCTTCGTATCGGTAGTCGAGACTCAGATAGGGCTTCTCCCAATCGCCGAACACGCCCAGACGGATAAAATCTTTGCGTTGGCCATCGACCTGGCGCAGGGCGTATTCCCGGCATTTTTGTCGAAAGGCCTTGTGGTCGATTTTCGCACCAGCCTTACCATGTTTTTTTTCAACCTGGTGTTCGATGGGCAAACCGTGACAATCCCAGCCCGGCACATAAGGGGCATCGTAACCATCCAGGGTTCGTGCCTTGACAATAATGTCCTTCAGGATCTTGTTGACAGCGTGGCCGATGTGGATGTCGCCATTGGCGTAGGGAGGGCCATCATGAAGAACAAACTTTTCGCGACCCGCCCGCGCAGTGCGGATAGCCTGATAAAGATTGCTGGCCTGCCATTGCTTGAGGATCGCTGGCTCGCGTTGCGCCAGATTTGCTTTCATAGGAAAAGCGGTGTGCGGCAGGTTGAGAGTGGTTTTATAGTCGTTCATATATGGTTCGTCGAATTATCCTGTCATTCTCACAATGGCTGCTTATGCCGGTAACGAGAAATATTCTCGGGCGGTGGCAATGTCCTGTTGTATATTAGCCGCCAGCTCTTGCAGCGTGGTAAATCGCTGTTCCTCGCGAAGTTTACGTTTAAACTCAACCGCGATGCGGCGACCGTAAATATCACCCTTCCAGTTCAGCAAGTGCACTTCCAGCACCGGTTTAATGAGATCACCGACCGTGGGTCGCACCCCCACATTGGCAACGCCCGGTATACGCTTCCCATCAAGCAGCACCTCAACCGCGAAGACGCCCTGCAAAGGCGCTCTATACCGGTGCAGGTTGACATTGGCGGTCGGCACACCCAATTGCCTACCCAGTTGCTGGCCGTACACCACCCGCCCGGCAATACAAAAAGCCTTGCCGAGCAAGCGTTCCGCTTCCGCGAAATTACCGGCATCCAATTCACCGCGAATACGTGTACTGCTAACCCGCTGCCCACCATGGCTGACTGTGCGCGTATCAACCACCTCGAAGCCGTGCTGCTGCCCCTGCGCCGCCAGCATGGCGAAATCACCCTCTCGATCACAGCCAAAACGGAAGTCGTCTCCGATCACCAGACATTTAATACCGAGCCCATGAACCAGCAGATTGTCTATAAATTGCTGTGCTGACAGCTCGCACAAAGCGCGGTTAAAGCGCACACAGAAAACCCGATCTATACCTGCCTGGCACAGAGCATCGGCTTTTTCGCGCATCCGCATCAGGCGAGCCGGAGCCTGTTCGCCGGAAAAATACTCCCGCGGCTGTGGTTCAAACATCATGACTACCGACGGCATACGATAGTGGGAGGCTCTCTCCTTGACCTGCTCGACAATGGCCCGGTGACCGACATGCAGGCCGTCGAAGGACCCTATTGTGGCAACACTGCCACAATGTTCAGCGCGCAGATTGTGCAACCCACGAATAAAAAACTCTTTGCACAGCTTCACGATAAGCAGCCAGTAATTCCGGCTCGACCTCCGTATATAAAGGCGCAAAATTATAACCCAGCCATGGGGCTTAAAGTAGGTATTTCCGGGCTACAGCTGCTAACTACCCATCGGACTGACGAAAATGAGATATGCGCAGACCGCAGAGCAACAGCGTCAACAGGTAAGCACCCAAACCCATCAAACACAGAAGCCCCGTCGACCATAAACGATCTAAACTACGCAGCGAAATCCAGTCCTCAACATAATCAACACCGATCAGCAGCACTGAGGCCATCACCACATTGGCGAAAACCATCGTGCCCAGCATTTTTCGCCAACCTTCCGCCGGCACGTAGATCGCCTGCCGCCGTAAACCTCTGTACAGCAAACCGGCATTCAGAAAAGCCGACAATGTGGTGGCGAGGGCCAGACCGGCGTGGCCAATAGCCCAATAATGGTGCAGAGGCACCACCAGTGCGACATTCATCACCATGTTGGAAATCATGGCGATAACACCGATGCGCACCGGTGTTCTGATGTCCTGTCTGGCGTAGTAACCAGGCGCCAATACCTTGATCAGCATAAAAGGAATGACGCCTATGGCGTAGGCTTGCAAGCTCCAGACAGACATGGCGATATCACGACGCGTGATAGCCTCGCCGTCGTAAAACAACAGCGTCAAGACCGGTTCCGCAATAATCACCAGCGCCACAGACGCAGGCATCGCGATCAACAAGACGAAGCGCAGCGCCCAATTCAGGGTTGCATTAAACGTCACCGAAGACTGAGCGGCGTGCTGACGAGACAAGCTTGGCAAAATTACCGTGGCCGCGGCGACCGCAAAGACACCCAGCGGCAGTTCGGTCAGCCTGTCTGAATAGTACAGCCACGACACACTGCCAGTCGGCAGGAACGATGCGATCACCGTGTCCAGTAACAGATTGATCTGGCTTACCGACACACCAAACATCGCTGGCCCCATCAATCTGAGGATTTTCCGGACACCACTATGGCGCCAATCCCAAACAGGGCGAGGAAATTGATGAATCGCCGCCAGAAAGGGCAATTGAAAGAGCAGCTGGATAATTCCCGCTGCAAACACACCCCAGGCCAAAGCATAAACCGGCCGGGAGAACCACGGCGCCGCCAGCAATGCGGCACCGATTAAACAGGCGTTCAACCATACCGGCGTAAATGCCGGCACCGCGAACCGATCATAGCTATTCAGGATAGCACCGGCCAGACCGGTCAGCGAGATGAACAGCAGATAGGGAAAAGTAATGCGGATCATATCGGAGGTCGCCTGGAATTTGGCAGGGTCGTTCCAGAATCCAGGCGCGAATACTACCGTCAGCACCGGCGCACCAATCACTGCCAACGCCGTGAGCAGGATCAACACCGAACCCAGGGCCCCGGCGACGCGGTCACTCAGCTCTCTGACCGCTGCATTACCACCCCTTTCTCGATATTCCGCCAACACCGGCACAAAAGCCTGGGAGAAAGCACCCTCCGCAAACAGACGACGCAGAAAGTTGGGAATTTTGAAGGCGACAAAAAACGCATCAGCAAAGCTGTCCGCGCCAATAACGCGGGCTAGCACCACATCGCGCACCAACCCCAACACCCTCGATATCATGGTCATCGATCCAACCACGACACTCGAACGCAACAAACCCCGACGCGGCGGATTGGCGGGCTGCCCAGATTGCTTACGCTCGCTCAACTCTTTGACTCCAGTGATTCCACGCAGGCTTAGGCTCCAATACCGTCGCGCAGTGTAGCGGCGTGCTAGCGTGCCGCCAAGATCATCGCCGCTGATCGTTGAAATTCGTCGTCCTCGCCCCCACCATAGAGCCACTACTTACGCTGGAGAATTCCTTGGAACAATATCGCGGCACCACTATTCTTTCGGTTCGGCGCAACGGCAGAGTCGTGGTTGGCGGGGATGGTCAGGTCAGCATGGGTAATACCATCATGAAAGGCAATGCCCGTAAGGTTCGCCGCCTGCACAACAATAACGTCATCGCTGGCTTTGCCGGCGGCACAGCCGACGCCTTCACCCTTTTTGAACGTTTTGAAGCCAAACTGGAACAGCATCGAGGCAACCTGATACGCGCTGCGGTTGAGCTAGCCAAGGACTGGCGCACCGATCGCATGTTGCGTCGCCTCGAAGCCCTGCTCGCTGTCGCTGACAAAGAGGCATCGCTGATCATCACTGGCAATGGTGATGTCATTGAGCCGGAGAACGATATCATCGCTATTGGGTCTGGTGGCCCTTTCGCGCAATCCGCCGCCAAGGCCCTGCTCGACAACACCGACCTTGATGCCCGTGAAATTGTCGAGAAGGGCCTGCAAATAGCTGGGGATATCTGCGTCTATACGAATCATAACCGCACTATCGAAGAGCTGGACTATCGTTAATACATGACCTCGCTAATACATAGCCCCCGTTAACAAACAATCCCAGAAACGCTATATCGTGATGTGCGTGTAACCTAACCTTGTACTGAGTATGTAACGCTGTACGGAGCATTTAATGTCTAATATGACCCCTCGTGAAATCGTTCATGAGCTTGACCGGCATATCGTCGGACAGGGCAAAGCCAAACGTGCGGTTGCGATTGCCTTGCGCAATCGCTGGCGCAGGATGCAATTACCCGAAGAGCTGCGCAACGAAATCACGCCGAAGAATATCCTCATGATCGGGCCGACCGGCGTCGGTAAAACTGAAATTGCGCGGCGCCTGGCACGGCTAGCCAACGCACCGTTTATTAAGGTGGAGGCCACCAAGTTCACCGAAGTCGGCTACGTCGGTCGCGATGTTGAATCCATTATTCGCGACCTGGTGGAAACGTCAGTGAAACTGCTCCGCGAACAGGAAATGGGCAAGGTTCGCCAACGCGCCGAGGACGCCGCCGAAGAACGTATTCTCGATGCACTGCTACCGCCCGCCAGGGGCGACGATTCAGATAAGGACTCCAGCACACGCCAGCTGTTTCGCAAAAAACTGCGCGAACGCGAGCTCGACGAGAAGGAAATCGAATTACAGGTCAGCGCCACACCAATCGGTGTCGAAATCATGGCGCCCCCCGGGATGGAGGAAATGACCAATCAGTTGCAAAGCATGTTCGCAAACATGGGTGGCAGCGGGCGCACCAAATCTCGCAAGATGACCGTCGCCCAGGCCACGAAGTTACTCATTGACGAAGAAGCCGCCAAGCTGGTCAACGACGACGACATCAAAACACGGGCCGTCACCAGCGCCGAACAAAATGGCATTGTTTTTATTGATGAGATCGACAAGGTAGCCAGGCGCGGCGAAACCTCGGGCGCAGATGTATCGCGCGAAGGTGTGCAACGGGATCTCCTGCCTCTGATCGAAGGCAGCACGGTCTCCACCAAGTACGGCATGATTAAAACTGATCACATCCTGTTTATCGCCTCCGGCGCTTTTCACCTGTCGAAGCCATCCGATCTGATTCCGGAGCTGCAGGGGCGGCTCCCTATCCGGGTGGAGCTGGAGCCGCTTGATGCCGATGATTTCGAGCGGATACTGGTAGAACCAAAAGCATCGTTGACCACGCAATACCGGGAACTGCTCGCCACTGAAGGTCTGCAGATAGAGTTCACCGAAGCGGGTGTGCGGCGTATTGCCGAAATCTCATGGCTCGTCAACGAGCGCACCGAAAACATCGGCGCCCGGCGCCTGCACACTGTTCTAGAGCGTTTACTCGAAGACGCCTCGTTCACCGCTGCTGACCTGGGCGCAAACGGCGGCGTAGTGCTTGTTGACGGCAACTTTGTTGACAAACATCTGGACGAACTTTCCCGAAATGAAGATCTATCACGCTTTATTTTGTAACTCGACTTGTCGTAATTCGGCTTCAGTTTGACTAATTTCTGGTAAACACCAGCGTTAAGCTGCCAGCTATTGCCAAACCTGCTCTATGTGGAAACGCCATGACCCCCGAAAAAATTAAGCTTCACAAGAAGGACGGTAGCCTGGAGTTAGGTTATGCAGACGGCAGCACCGCTATTTTTAGCGCCGAGTTTCTCCGTGTACATTCTCCCAGCGCCGAAGTCAGAGGCCATGGCCCTGGCGAAGAAGTGCTTCAGCACGGCAAGAAAAATGTCAAAATCAAAGGCCTGCAACCAGCGGGGCACTACGCCCTGCTGATTGAGTTCGACGATGGCCACAACACGGGTATATTCAGCTGGCTCTATTTACGGGACTTACACACTAACCGTGAGGATTTGTGGCAACGCTATTTACAGAAACTTAATCAGGCCAGCCTAACCAGAGACCCCGAAGAAAAAGTGTTGAAACTTTTTGATCCGAAAAAGGACTGACCGCCGGCTAGCCGCTTTCGCAAACCGATCACCGACGTGGCGACCCAGGGGGTAACGCCCGGCCTTTATGGGACGCTCCGTAGTACTTCATTGAGGGAGTCGCTGGTTTGCGGGCCAATCAGCACGCTGAACAGCACGCCTGCGCGATCAATGACGAGGGTTTCCGGTAATGCGCCACTGGCCGTAGCGCCAAACATTGCACGAGGGTCAACGAGCAAGGTATCAAATCTGATATCCAGTGACTTTACCTGCTTTGCCAGTCGAGCGCCGTGCACCCCGTCGAAGTTCACCGACAGCACCCTCACCTCATCTTTGTATCGTTCGGCAAACGCGTTTAGCTCTGGAATTTCTACGCGGCAGGGCCGGCACCAATCTGCCCAATAATTGATGAAGACAACTTTACCCAGTAATTGCGAAAACACCACGTCCTCCCCATTCAGCACCGGATACACTGTTTCGGTGGGAACATCGGGTTCGCAACCCGCTGTCAAACTGATGGTTAACGCCAGCATGGCCATTACTGCAAACGACCTCAGGTATTTACTCAGCTGGTGAAGCGCCATATAACTCCTGCAGGGTGATATCAAATAGCGATCGGGCGGTACTGCCAGCTTCACTGGTCAGTTGCGCCAGGCGCTCGTACCAGGGATAACTGGCCAGCAAGTCCTGAGCGTCATAACCGGGGGCGGTAGTGAAATGCGTACCCAGCAGGCCGATAAGATCCCAGACGGTCAACGTCGCCGGATCGCGGGCGAGCACGTAATAATTCTGGCTCGTCGTCACCAGAATATGGTTGTCCAGTAGCAGCGCGCGCAGTTCACGCCACTGCGCTTCATGAAGACCACTCTGGATCATGTCTCGGTCGCTAACAGAAGTGCCGTGATTTTGGCGACGCAGACACTCGCTGCACACTATCAGCACAGCGACCAGATCCGGCAAACGCTGACGCAGAAATGAAGTTTTGAACGTTTCGAGGGCGCGGACCAGCTCAGCACCGCCAAGAACAATCATCCAGCAAAGGTATATCCACAGCAAAAATAGCGGGACTACCGCAAAGGCCCCGTAAACAGTGTGATAACTGGAGTTAACTACGAGCACCCCAAACAGGCGCTTGGCGAGCTCAAAAAATACTGCCGTAACGAGACCGCCAACGACGGCATAACGAACAGTGACGCGACAGTTGGGCATGGCGACGTAGAGCAGGGTAAAGCCCGCCCATGTCATCAACCACGGCAAATACTCCAGCAGCAGAGCGGTAATACCCAGGATGTCCGCTTCGTCGACAATGAGTCGCAGGGACAGCAGATAGGTGTGCATGACCAGACCGGCGCCGACCAGCAGCGGCCCAAAGCTCAACACGCCCCAGTACAACAGAAAGCTGGCCAGTCCACGCCGCCCACCAACCGTCCCCCATATCCGATTAAACGCCTTTTCGATATTGGCCAGCATCAGGTAGGACGTTATCACCAGAATAAAGCCACCCACCGCACTGAGGTTGCGCGCCTGGCCAGAAAAATCTCGCAGGTATTGCTGCACCTCGCGGCCACTTTGCGGCACCATATTTTCAAACAGCAGGCGCTCAACTTCCTCACCGAGCCCCTGAAAAGACGGAATAATTGAAAACATTGCGTAAATCAACGTCATCAACGGCACTACCGCAAACAAACTCATATAGGTCAACGCCGCCGCGTTGTCCTTACAGCCGTCGGTGTTGAAACGATGCACAAGCTGTTTGAGAAACTGCCCCGCTATGGCGCCCCAGGTTTTAACCGTATCAAAAAAAATCAAGGTTCTGGCCCTTGTTTGGTGTTGCCATTACAATGCGTCAACCGATGCCATGACATTGTACAGGATTCCATGATCACCATTTACCACAACCCCCGCTGTTCTAAATCACGGCAGACGCTGCAATTGCTGACAGATCGGGGCATTGAACCGACCATCGTGCTCTATCTCGACACCCCGCCGGATAAAGCAACACTGACCACCCTGCTGCGCAAACTCGGTATTACCGCGCGCCAATTGTTGCGCAAAGGTGAAGATGCATATAAGGCCCATAACCTCAACGACGCCACCCTGAGTGACAAGCAGCTGATAGACTGCATGGTCAAACACCCGAAATTGATTGAGCGACCGATTGTCGTTAATGGTAATAAGGCAGCGCTGGGACGACCGCCAGAAGCAGTTCTGGACATTCTTTAATCGCGTTCCACACGCCCCCCCGCAACAAGCACCAGGAGCCATTTTGGCATTCTCACCGTTTAACGATCTTGAACACGCCTGTCGCATAGCAAAGATCACCACCTGGACATCCTATGTGACGTTGATCGTCAGCCTGTTTCTGGACGGCCTGCTCAGCGGTACAGCGCCCGGCTTGCTGATCGTGATCATAATTCCTCTCCTGATATTTGTGCGGGGTTTGTCTACACCTAACTACCGCAGCCTGGCCATGCTCTGTTTCGTCTCCCTGCTGTATTTCACTGCCATCGTTGCCAATTTATATGAACCAGACCGCTCCCCTTTTGGTATCGTGGCCCTCATCGCCGTGGTTAGTTTGTTCGTCGCAGCGATGATGTATAGCCGTTGGTTGCGGGCGAGCACCGCGACAGTTGCGGAAGGGGCCGATATCCCGGTCGATGAACGGATTGATAGCAGTTCCACAATCGACACCTGAACCGACACCTGAACCAATATTGGAAAAGTGCTGAACAGAGCATGCATGGAAAGGTCATCATGAGCGATAAAAAACCAGGGTTTATCAGACGTTTTTTTGGTTTTCTGGGCAACATTGGGCGCTTTATTCGCAGCGCCTTCAATATTCTTTTTCTCCTGTTTTTCCTGATAATTATCGGCAGTTTATTTGGCGGCAATGTTGCATCACTGCCGGACAGAGCATTCCTGCGTGTCGCACCCTCCGGCGTACTGGTTGAACAGCTGACCTACGCAGATCCGCTCTCGCAACTGATCGAGCGCAGTTCCGCTCATGCCCCTGAAACCCTGGTAGCCGACTTGCTCGAAGCCATCGATGGCGCAACAAATGACCCTCGTATTACCGGGCTGTCGCTCGAACTCGATTTTTTAGTTGGCGGAGGAATAACCAAACTCAATGAGGTAGGCGCCGCGTTATTGCGCTTCAAAACGAGCGGCAAACCCGTTATCGCCACGGGCAGTAATTTCTCACAGGAACAGTATTATCTGGCCAGCTTTGCCGATGAGATCCATCTTAACCCCATGGGCATGGTTCTGCTCACCGGCTACGGCAGTTATCAGCCATATTTAAAGGATGCGTTCGACAAACTAAAACTGAACTTTCATGTCTTCAAGGTCGGTGACTACAAGGATGCCGTGGAACCGTTTATCCGTAATGACATGTCAGAACCCTCCAAACAGCAAACCTCGCTATGGATTAACGAACTGTGGCAGGCATACACCACTCAGGTTGAGACTAACCGAGAACTGGCCCCTGATGCGATAAATCGCTACATCAACCAGATGGATGCCAACCTGATCGAAGCCCGTGGCAACGCCGCCAAACTGGCCCTGGAAAGCAGGCTGATTGATCATGTCAGCACCCGACCGGAAATGCTGCAACGCCTGCAGGGCCTTGCCGGCCGCCAGCCCGATAAAAAGACTGAATATCTCAATATTGATTATCAGGAATACCTGTTTCACCGCCGCCTGCAACTGCAACATAAAGAAAAAACAGGCAAAGTCGGTCTTATCATCGCCAAGGGAACCATCTACGATGGTGAGCAGCCTGAAGGTGACATCGGCAGCGCAACGCTGTCTGAATTGCTGCAAAAAGCGCGCGAAGACGACTCCCTGAAAGCCCTGGTGATCAGGGTAGACAGCCCCGGCGGTAGCGCTTTTGCCTCCGATGTTATTCGCCAGGAAATCGGTCTGACCCGGAAAACGGGTACACCCGTTGTCATATCAATGGGCTCACTTGCTGCATCCGGGGGTTACTGGATCGCGGCTGGCGCGGACCAGGTGTGGGCAGCGCCCACCACCCTGACAGGCTCTATCGGCGTATTTGGCCTCATTCCCACTTTCGAAAAAACGCTGACTTCGCTGGGTATTCACAGCGACGGCGTCGGCACCACATCCCTGGCGGATATCTACCGCCTCGACCGCCCCATGAGTGAACAGGCCGGGCGCATTATCCAGCTCAATGTGGAGCACATATATCAGCAGTTTCTTGAACTCGTTGCGGCGGGGCGCAATATTTCCACAGAACAGGTTCACGAAATCGCCCAGGGGCGCGTGTGGACCGGCAAGCAGGCACAACAACTGGGTTTGGTTGACAAGTTGGGCAACCTCAAAGATGCTGTCGAAGCGGCCGCCGAACTTGCTGGCCTCAGCAGCTACGACGTCAAACCAGTGGAACGTCAATTGAATTTTCAGGAACGCCTGCTCAAGCAACTCGCCCAGAGCTCAGAACAGGTAAAGTTGCAGCTAGGTTATAAGGGTTATGGCAATACTGCGGGCTACAGGGAAGCCGAATGGCACGCCATGGTCACCCAGCACATACGTCTGATCGCTGAAAAAACCGGGCTCCTGAATCTCAGCCACGACCCTGGTGGACTGTATCTCGAATGCCTGGAGTGCAGACAGTTTTAGCAAGGCGACTTTTTAGTAGCCGAGCTTTTGGTAAGAAACGGACTTTTTGGCGACAGCCTGTTATCGCGACCAGCCACCTGGTTAGTGGCAACTTTTGGTAAGTCGGGATTCGCGATTACCAGCCAAACACCTGCTTAATGAAGGGAATACTCAACCGGCGCTGATGGATCAGGCTTTTGCGATCCAGTTCGCCGAGCTTTTCGATCAACACACTGAGTTGTCTCGGCACACGATAGAGCAGATAGGTTGCAGCTTCTTCACTCAACTGCAAGCCCAGACACGTGGCGCGAAATTGCAATATCGCGATTTTTTCGGCATCACCGTAGAGCGGCAATTGAAAAACCGTTGCACTGCTGAGTCTCGAACGCAAATCTGCCAACTGCAAAGGCAGCTGTGCAGGAGGCACGCTGCCAGCGAACAGTAGACACGTGTCGCGGTCTTTGCTGCGGTTATAAAAATGGAATAACGCCTCTTGCCAGTTGGGTCGCTCACCCAGCTGATCGAGGCCGTCAACGCACACCAGATCAATATGTTCCATCCCGTTCATGACCTGCTCCGGCACGAAGCCTTGCAGCTCAGCCAGCGGTAAATACTGCACGCTGCGGCGCTGGATGACCCAATGATGACAGGTTGCCTGTAATAAATGGCTGAGACCCGCGCCCGCTGGACCCCACAGATAGACATGACGTTCCTGATCATTGGCGAAATGATTCTGCAGAAATTCCACCACCTGTGCAGACGGGCTGTGTGGGCGGGTGAAGAAGTTATCAAACCGGCAGTCGTCCCGCAGCGTCACGGCGAGACTCATTTGCTGCGTCACCGTTGGCCGACACTCAACCATTGAAATTGGTACGGTGTTTGCCCCGACACGTCGCTCCCGGCGACATCAACCACACGCGCCATCTGTGGGTTTTTTTCCAGCGCCCGGATCAATATCTCAGGATCGCTTTCGGCAATCACATCGATATAAAGTTGGTCGCCTTCGACGCTGACAATCCGAGTGCTGTCCACCACCTCCAACCCATCAAACAGCGCTGTGACCGCGGTAAAAACCCGGAAACTGTCAACGTTGCCAACCACCAGGTGAATGGCTTCGCCCAGCTGTCCCGCACGATAGGTCAATGGCGCAGCAAACTGATCAACGGCCTGGTCGATGCTGCTATTGACAAGCTCCGGCAAAGACGTCGCGCTCACATTACCAGACAGGCGATCCGCAATGCTTTCACCGCTCAAAATCCAGCTACCTCTGACCTGGCCACCGTCAACCTGGCCTGTACCCATGTCGGCAATCTGCAATACCAGCCATCGCCCGACACCGTAACGCTGGGAGGCCTGGGATAATTGCTCCTCAGCCAGTGCCCAGTCTTGCTGTGGCACCACGGCCATCTGATCCTGCAAGTCGTAGAGCGGTATTTCGAAGGGCAGACCGCGGCGTTTCAAAGCGGCTTCAGTACTGGCCGCCAGCATCATGTTTTCGTTGAGATCAACAAGCTGGAAGCCGTGTGCTGTGCTGGCGACCAGCCAAACCAGTACCGCCGGACGGTCTGCCGGCCAGATGGGCAATCCAAACTGACGTAACAGAGCATCGATGGGTGCTGCCGCAAATCTTATTTCAAGTATGTCGGAGCCCACCGCCGCTGTTGAGTCAGCAGCCACGCCAGCCTGGTCACTGACAGGCGTACCGCCAACATAACCGTATTCCAGCATGTAGTCCTGCGCCCGACTGATGGTATCCCGAAGGGCGGGGTTCGCCAACACGGTTCGCGACCCCGTCAATTTGACCAGGACCTCACTCAAACCCTGTCCTAATGCGCGTTTACGCAAAGCTTCGCTCTGATCTTTAACCGGTATGCTCGCCACATACAGATCGCTAACCGTAGCGGCCACGGCCCGATCGTGCCATCCCACCACCAGAAGCAGCACCACAAACGCTTTGCATAATTTCAAATTGAACTGTGTCATGGGGCGAATTGTATCAGCTGTCTCTCTTGCCACGCACTCAAGATCTGAATTTCCCAGCCCTCCCAACTAAAATCGGGCTAAAATGCTCCTTTTTGCCGGACTCACTAATGACCGACTCCCAACGCCCCTCCATTACTTATAAAGACGCCGGTGTCGACATCGACGCAGGCAACGCTCTGGTGCAACGCATCAAGTACGTAGCGAAACAAACGCGACGCCCGGAGGTCATGGGCGGCCTTGGCGGATTTGGTGCGCTGTGTAAAATTCCGACCGGCTATAAGGAACCCGTACTGGTCTCTGGCACCGATGGCGTTGGCACCAAACTGCGACTTGCCATCGACCTGCAGCGGCATGCCACGGTGGGCATTGACCTCGTCGCCATGTGTGTCAACGACCTGATTGTGTGCGGTGCCGAACCGCTCTTCTTTCTGGATTACTATGCCACTGGCAAACTTGACATCGATGTTGCCGCCAGCGTCGTGGAAGGCATAGGCAAGGGCTGCCAGCTTGCCGGTTGCGCATTGGTTGGGGGCGAGACAGCCGAAATGCCAGGCATGTACGAAAACGCCGATTACGATCTTGCCGGCTTTTGTGTTGGCGTGGCGGAACAGGCGGACCTGATTGACGGCAGTAAGGTCGCCGCTGGCGATACGCTGATTGGACTAGCGTCGAGCGGTCCTCATTCCAACGGGTTTTCGCTGATCCGAAAAATTTTAGCAGTCACGAATACCGACCCTCTCACCACCCTGGTCGGCGGCAAGCCACTCGCAGAAGCACTCATGGAACCGACGCGCATTTATGTGCGGTCGCTGCTTAAACTGGCCCGAAGCGGTCGCATTCACGCCATGGCGCACATCACCGGCGGCGGTCTTCTGGAGAATATTCCACGCGTCCTGCCGACGCACTGTAAAGCAGTGATCGATACCAGTACCTGGCAGATGCCAGCAATATTTGAGTGGTTGCAAAAAGGCGGCAATATCAGCGATCGGGAAATGTACAAAACTTTTAACTGCGGAATCGGCATGGTGATCTGCGTCGCAGCTGTCCAGACCGAGACCATACTGAGCCTCCTGACGGATGCCGGTGAAACCGCTACTGTGATCGGCACTATTGAAAGCACAGACCCAGCCGCAATCAACTGTGATGATCATCCACAAATTGAGTTGCGCGGCTTAGGTGGCTAAGGATGTGGCTTTGAACGTGGCTTTAAACATGGCTAAAAAAACGCTGCATCGCGACTCAGTTGTGTCACGACGCTCCAGCAGTATCACGACAATAAAGCGCTGCATACACCGCGGGTTGATTACAATTGAACAATGCCAACAACCGCGACTCTAACTAGGCGACACGCTAAACAATTACTTAGCAAGGCCCCAAACAACCGACGGCTCGTCAGGGAAA
>TARA_R110000787_G_scaffold6697_9_pt1 | contig 17059 bp, 15 predicted proteins | sample TARA_R110000787 | Tara Oceans TARA_R110000787 (sample SAMEA4397920) | marine metagenome | biome: Polar Biome; feature: [DCM] deep chlorophyll maximum layer (ENVO:01000326); material: water (ENVO:00002006), including particulate matter (ENVO:01000060) such as... | depth 35 m
AAATAATGAAAATGTAAAACTTAACAGTAAATAAGCACTAAAATATGTTGGATGTATTTTAAAGAGATAATTATTTAAAACATACTCTCTAAAAAAAGGAATATTTTCATTACTCACATAAAAGAAATTATTAACTCCATTCTCTATAAAAAATGTAATCACATAAAATAGACATTGGAAAAGAACACTTATTTGAAAAGTAGTAATGGCTATTCTTTTCTCTTTTAAACCAATAAAAATTGGTTTATTAATAAAAATAAAAGGAATAATTAAAAAAGGCAAGTGTTTTAATATTGCTTTAAAGTCAATTTCAGGGGTAAATAATTGATATAAGAAGAACATCCAAAAAAGAAGTGTACTAAATAGGAACTCCTTTCCAAACTTAGGTTTTATCTTATTTTTTAACAAATAAAAAATTACTAGTAGTGTAAAAATAATAATACATAGAGAGTTGAAATTTTCTTTTAACAATGGAATTAAAGAAAGAGAATACAGAGAAACTTTAGTGATTTTTTCTAAACTTTTATTCATTTCCTAGTACCTTTTTGTATGTATTTATCCAATCTTTCATTCTATTGGACCAACTATATTCTTTTGAAATATACTCATATAGCTTCTGTCCATTGGTATTTCTTTCTTCTATAGACCAAGAGGCGACCTTAGACAATGCTGAAACTAACTCTTTTACTTCAGGATTTATTAATATCCCTCCATTATTATTAAACTCGGGATTTATTCCTGTTTGATAGGTTGTAATTACTGGTGTTTTTAAAGAAGCTGCTTCTAAATTAACCATCCCTATTACCTCAGAATGAGAAGGGCTAATTAAAACCCATGCTTTTTTGATTAATTCATTTTTCTTTTCCCCTTTTACCAATCCCTTAAATTCAATTTTCCCTTGTAATCCTAAAGACTTTATTAGCCCTTCTAGTTCCATCTTATAATCGTTGAATGGCCCTGTTATAAATAATTTGAAATCTTCTTTAAAGAGAGAGAAAGCTTTGATTAATATATCAATTCCTTTTTTTTCATCTAATCTTCCTAAATATAAAAGATATTTTTCAGGTTTATGGACCTTTGGTATCATTCCTTCTTCATTAACGTTGATAAGATTCGGGATTTCAACAAATTTTAAATCACCAAACAACTTCTTTAAATTCTCTTTTTCGTTTGAAGTAATACAATGTATCAATGCTGCTTTTTGAAAATATTTTTTGGTAACAAATTTAAAATACATTTTTTTCTTAAATCTCCCCTTTGTCCATAACCAGGGCTCATACATACCGTGCACGCTTAACAGAAATGGAATTTTATTTTTCACACAAAACTTAGCTGCAATATATTGAGGATAAAGCCAAACACCGTGAATATGAACAACATCAAACTGATTTTGATTATATAAATTTTGCATTATTTTTAACCACTCTTTTGAATACAACCAAGAATTGGCTGTATTTATCAAATGTATATGATCCTTAGATTCTTTATTGGAAGATATTATTGAGGACTTATGAGACTCATTAATTAAATTATTATTCAAGTCATTAATCACAGTTCTTAAACCTCCACTACTGATACTAAAATCTTCAACTATATGCAATATCTTCATCAAATTCTTTTAAGAAAATTAATAGGAAAAAATAAAACTCTGGAGGAAAATAATGCCCTTCTCTAATGAGTTTAATGACTAAATAAAAGAACGTTGCTTGAGATGAAATTTTTCCATCAGATCCAAAAATCTTAAGGGTTCTATAAAAGAAATAAGCTAATAATAAAATAGCAAAAATCCCCAAATCAGCTACCATCCTTAAAAATAAAGAGTTTGCATCGGTTCTATTAATTTTTTTTAGTGTAGTTTTTAAGTATTTTGGAGGCTTCATAGTACCATAATACTTATCATATTCATGTCTATAGGATCCAATTCCAGCACCTAATGGATTGTTATAAACAATGTTTCTAGTAATATATGCATTGCTTAAAAAAGCATAAGAACTTAGATTAATATCGTTTTTAAAACTTCCAGTATATACTGATTTCAAAGACTCATTTGTTTGTTTCAACCTTCTTACTAATGCATTACTATTATTTTCGCTAATTGGTTCATTCCAAACAGTACTCAAATAAAAAATACTTCCACCGATTACAACAACAACTACTATAAAATATTTTAAAAAATATTTCGCTTTTAGTAAAGGCATTATTATAACAAGAGCAATTCCTATATAACCTATTGATGATTTTGACAACAAAACTGTTAATAATATAATAAAAAGTTTTAAGTAATTTTTCCTTCTTAAAAAGACATATAAAGAAGGTAACATAATTGCTGCATAGTGAGCTGGCTCTGACATAACGCCATTAAGTCTATGTGCAGAAAATGAATTTATGCTTAAATAAAACATAAATATAGATATAATTGCTATGTAAAAAGAAAAATCTAAATACACTTCAAAGAGTTTTTTTACGCTAAAATATTTTATCAGATTATGGTAATAGATACTACTTATAGAAATACCTAACAACTGAGCTATTAATGATTGTATAGGATTAAGTAACCACAAATAATTTATGACTCCATGAAGAAGAAGAAAACCAAGTATAACAATTAAGTTTTTATGAATTGTTATACTTTTATTCGTAGCTAACAAGAAAAAATTAGTTAATAAAATTACATAATAGAGTTTTACATCTATCACAAAATGGAAAGAAAATGCTTCTGTAAATAGAGCAAAAACACTACTATAAATTATGTATTTATCTAATAATCGCATTTAATATTGTTTTTACCCTATACTTAATCATCCATTTAAAATAATATAGTTTAGATATAATGTAATTTAATTTTCCTGATTCAATTTTTGCTTTTGTTGTTTCTAAATAAACGTTTTTTACTTGGCTATTACTAACACCACCATCTGCCATAATAGCTGTAACGTTATCAAACCAATAAGTTTTTAAATTCTGTTTAGCTCTTAATAGCAGTTCATAATCTCCTGCAATTTTATAACTAGTGTTATAAAGGCCGTATTTTTTAAAATAATTTTTATTATGAAATGCACCAACGTGAGCAATATTCATTCCTTTCCTAAACTGCTTCCATTCCCATTTGTCCTTAATAACTTTTTTTTTATCTACTTTTACGACAGAGTGTATAAAATCTAATTCATTTGATTGTTTCTCTATCTGTTCTGCATAAAGTTCTAGGGCATTTTCTATGTAAAAATCATCAGAACCCAAAAAAGAAATCCAATTTCCTTTGGCTAGTTTTATCCCTTTATTAAAAGCGTCATAAATACCTGTATCTTTTTCTGAAGCCCATGTAAATGCAATATTTTGTTTATCAAATTCTTGTTCGTAAGATTTAATAATCTCCACAGTAGAATCTGACGATTTACCATCTATAATAATGTACTCAAAATTAGATATACTTTGATTTAATAAAGAGTCTATTGTTCTTTTTAGAGTTTCTTCACTATTAAAAGTTACAGTAACAATACTAAATAACATATTTTTAATTTTCTATTTTTTTAATAAACTTAGCAGGATTACCTCCCCAAATCTCATTATCTGGTATATTTTTAGAAACAATACTTCCTGCAGCAATAACGCAGTTCTTCCCTAATACTACTCCTTTTAAAATTACGGAACCAGCTCCTATGAAAGCACCATATTTTATTAAAACTGGAGCACAATTAACTCCAATTTCTGGTTTGATTTTTCTGTTTTCTATATAAATAGAATGAAAATCTGTGTCATAAATTCTACAATCTCCACCGATAAAAACAAAATCATTAATTGTGACATTCTGGCTACAATATATAGCACAATTAGATAAGCCAACATTATTCCCTATGTGAAGTTTTGCTTTGTTCTCGACAACAAGACTTGTAAAAGTCTGACCTCCGATTGGATTATGTATATAACTAGAATTAATTATTACATTATCCCCAACGACTATACTCCCTTTACCTTTTAAAAATAAAGAGCCATTTACTTTAAAATTCTTACCAAATTTTATGTCGAAAATTTTAAACTTTATATAATTAAATAGTTTAGACTTCATAAAATAAAAAAACAAGAAAAACTCATACATAGAACTTTGTGTTTACTTTAATACATTATTATAAATTGCATAAACTTTTTTATTATTGGTAATGTGGCAAAAATTATTTACTGCAAATCTTCTCGCATTTTTTTTCATTGAAATAAGTAATTCTTGATTCGTCTTAAGTGTTATAATTCTATTTACGGCATCATTAACTTCTCCTAAAGTATATATATATCCTGTATTATTATTCTCTAATAACGTATTTTGAGATTTAACATCTGAAACTAAAACGGGAATAGACATCGATTGAGCCTCAATAACAGATCTAGAAAAATGAGGTGTTTTAAAAGGGCTAATTAACAAATCTATCATTTGCATTTTACGTTGAACATCAGTAACCATTCCTTTTATAATTACGTTGTCAGGCATTTGTATTGCAATATTTTTTACTTCTTCACTAACAATTTCTGGTTCAAAACCATAAATTAATATTTTAATATTAGTATCTATTATTTTTAATTTTAGAGAAATTGCTAATAAATCTTCTATTCCATTTTCAAAATTAAACCGTGCAAAAAAACCAACAACAAAATCATTGTTATCTATCTCTATCTCTTTTCTTTCTTCTTCTCTTATTTTATTGTCAAATGTATATATGCTAGTGTCTATAGAGTTTTTTATTACTTCTAATTTATCATCTTCAAAGGGCTCAGACTCATAATCATTAATTGGTATAAAAAAATCTACATACTTACTATTAAAATAGCTTAAAATTTTTCCGAAAAAATTATTTAACAATGGCTCCCTAACATGAGATATTACCTTAATATTATTAAAAAAAAGCTTTGCTACCATAGCATAAACAAATAAACAACTAGTGTTTAAATGTACAATACTAGGTTTAACCTTTTTTATTACTTTATAAGCCGCAAAGACATTGGGCAAAAGATATAAAACATTCTTAACAAATAATCTAAAATTCATTCCTGAAACAGTGGTACCATGAAAAGCAAAAAGTCTGCTTTTACTAACAATAACTTCCGCATCTACTTTTGTAAATAAATCTTTTGCAGGACCATCAATAAGCATAAATACATAAGGTTTATTTTTTTCTTTATCTAAACCACTGAGTAAAATTGACAAACTTTTAGGCGCACCGCCTAATTCACCTGCATGATGTATGTATAAAATTTTATTTACCATCTATTTCTAATAACGATCTATTTAATGTTAAAACAGTCTCCTCTTGATCATTTAAAAGACTAAGCTTATGTTTTATTTTAGTTTTCATCAATTTATATAAAATATCGATTTTATCTTTAATTTAAAGTTAACTCTTAGTTTTTTGAAAAACAGATCATAGAATAATCCAACAAAACTATATGAGATTAATGTAGCGATTGCTGCCCCTTGAAGTCCGTATTTGTATAACAAAAAATAATTCAAAACTATATTTAATAAAGCCCCTAAGGCATTTCTATAAAGTGAATGAAGATAGAACCCTTCAGCAACTAACCATTTTGAGCTTACAGCATTCAAAAAAAAGAATATATTTGACCATATATAAATTATTAATACAGATGATGACTCATCATAATCAATACCGTAAAGATAATTAACAATTATATCACTAAGAAATGTTGTCAAAATAGCAATCAAAACAGCAATCCAAAACAAAATAGAATATAGGTTTTTAATTCTTTTTAAATACACCTCTAATGATTGTTTTTTTGATATGAGAATTGCTGGAAAAAGTGAGGCTGCAATAATATTAGGTATAAAGTACCAAGCTTCACTTAGGTTTATTGAAGCAGCATATAAACCTGCAGACTTTGCCCCTAAAATTTCTTTCACCATTACTTGATCAATACGGATATAAATAACAAACATAAGTCCACTTAAAAATAACGGCCAACTTCTATTAATAAAGTCTTTGGCTATATTCATATCTAATTTCCACTTGAATAAATTTTTATTCTTTGAAAAAAAATATACTACTGTAAATAAGTGTGTCAACAATAACTCAAGAACAATTGAAATTGCAAAATAAATAGAACTTGCTTCATAAATTATTAATAAAATTTTAATAATACTTGTCAGAATCAGAGAAAATATTCTTGAATAAACAACAAACCGAGATTTAATATTACTTTGAAAAAAGTAATCAAAAACTTCAAAACTCTGTATCAGTAAGTAGGAAGAAAACACTAACAACAACAACTTTGTATACATGCTATCCTCAGTTAATAAAAGGAAAAATAAAAGGAAAATAAAAGCTATACTTCCAAAGATAAGTTTTAAAAAAAAAGAAGTAGCTAAAATTAATTGATGCTTCTGGGTGTCGGTTTCTTCTACCAATGCTTTTATAGTAATATCGGTCAAACCAATTAGTGCTATAGGCATAAAAAGCATGATAATGCTATTACTATACATCAAAACTCCATACTCCTCTGGGCCTAAGTAGCTAGCAATCCAAGCTCCTATGTAAATCGTTGAAAAAAAACTTAATCCTTTACTAAAGAAAAGCCATGAAGTATTTTTAAAATATTTTAAAAACGCTTTATTATTTTTTAGTTTATTAAGCTTTTGTTTTATTAATTCAAATACCATTCAAAACCTCTTAACTAACTATTAATGTAACCTTGTAATTATAACTCAACTTTCTGATATTTTTATATATCTATTAAATTTTTCATTATTCCTTCTCAATTATGCTTTTTTTTTAAAACTCTATCCACAAAATTCTTTTTATCAAGAGCAATTTATTACTCTTTATTCATGTTTTTTACTTTAGATAAAGCAGAAGCTATTACTTGATGCATATCATAGTATTTATATTCTGCCAATCTTCCTCCAAATATTATATTTTTAGAATTTTCTGCTAATTTTTTATATTTTAAATAAGTCGCAGAATTTTTATCGTCGTTAACAGGATAGTATGGCTCATTGCCTTCTTTCCATTCTTTCGGATATTCTTTTGTAATAATTGTTTTTGGTTGTTTACCAAACTCAAAATGTTTGTGTTCTAATATTCTAGTGTATGGTACTTCTGCCTCTGTATAATTAACGACTGCATTTCCTTGATAATTTGGAATGTCTAATGTCTGATGCTCAAACTCTAAACTTCTGTATTCTAGCTTTCCAAATTGATAGTTGAAATATTCATCTATTTTTCCAGTGAAAACAATGGTATCTGCCAAACTTTCATAATGGTCTTTTTCTTTAAAGAAATCGATACCTGTTTTTGTTTCAATTCCATCCAGTAATCCATCAATAAGTTTGTTATAGCCACCTATTGGAATTCCTTGATAAGTATCATTAAAATAGTTATTATCAAAGGTAAAACGTACAGGAAGCCTTTTAATTATAAAGGCAGGTAAATCTGTTGCCTTTCTCCCCCATTGTTTCTCTGTATATCCTTTAATCAGCTTTTCGTAGATATCTCTTCCTACTAATGAAATTGCTTGCTCTTCTAGGTTTTTTGGATTTTTAATTCCAGAGGCCTCAACTTGTTGCTGAATTTTTGCTTTTGCTTCTTCTGGTGTTTTTACTTTCCATAATTGATAAAAAGTATTCATGTTGAATGGCAAGTTGTACAATTCGTCTTTGTAATTTGCTAAAGGAGAATTGGTATATCGATTGAACTCTACAAAAGAGTTTACATAATCCCAAATTCGTTTATCATTCGTATGAAAAATATGGGCTCCGTATTTATGTACATTAATTCCTTCTAGATGTTCACAATAAACATTTCCTCCGAGGTGATTTCTTTTATCAATGACCAAACATTTTTTACCAATTTTTGTCATTTCGTGAGCAAAAACAGATCCGTATAAGCCAGATCCAACAATTACAAAATCATATTTTTTCATACTTAAAATATAGTTATAAATCCAGCTCCTCCTGTAACTAAAAAAACGCTCATTAATTATTTTTTATAACTATTCAGATATTTATTTAGCTCTAAAAGAAGAATGAAAAATATTAAAAGAAGTACAGCAGCAGCTGACAATAAAAAAATATAATTTCTACTGATTCTATTAATTTGATATCCAACTATTTGAAAACCTGAAACGATATTGATTACTTCAGATTGTTGAGCAATATCTTGAGAAGTTCTTTTTAATTCGCTAATAATTTTTCTATCAGTATCAAATAACTCTATTTCTTTTGTCGTGTTTTTTTTTCCTCCTAAATCAATACTAGTTCCTAAAGATTCTTTTTTCGCCTCTTCAAGCATTACTTTCATATATACTTGACGTAAAGAATCAACTTGGACTAAATTCTTTTTCAATAAAGAATCTGTTCTAAAAAGGTTTTCATTGTTTAATTTTTGTAATCGTTTGAAATAATCATTCTTTACTACTGAAGCAATAATTACCTCACCTAGACCATTAAAAATACTGTTATCTATAGCTTCTACTTTAATTTCATGAACCTTATAATCATTGTCTGCAAAACTTCTTTTAAATTGATCAAACGTATAACTCTTGACTGTTAATGTATCTACAGATAAAATGAAATCATTATATGAATTAATGACATCACTATTTTTAATAACAGGGTTTATCTCAAAACTTCTTAATTTGAGTGCTTTAGTTGTATCTATATTAAATGTAGATGCTAATAATTTAATTTTTTTTTGCTTTACTAGATCGTTATAATAGTTCACATTTTTGTATAACTGTCTTGTACTATTAAAGTTTGGCTGTACTAATAAGTTTGACCCAAATTTATCTTCTTTAGTGTTTTCTAAAAAGACACCTACAACTCCTCCAATAACAGCGGCTATTATAAGTTTCAATAAATGTGATTTAAAAAACAGTAGAATTAAAATAAAGAAGTGAAAGATTCCTTTAAAAATACTTCCAATGAAATTGAAAAAGTTTTTAAAACCATTTCCAATAATGATAAACAAAGAGCCTAAATCTACCTCTTCTTCGTTGTTTTGTTTTGTTGACATCGTTTTTATAGTTAGTTTTTTAAAAAATTTGCTCTAATATTTTTTGAGTAATTGCGTATGTAGGCACAACACCTGTCATTCCCAAACCACCTGAGGCTAATGTTGCTCCAGTTTCTAATGGATTATCAGATGCGTAATACGCATATCTTACTTTTACATTTTCTGAAATATTCCCTCTAATTTTTGAGGCAGCTTGTATTGCTTTTTGATAATGGGCTCCTTCCATTTCTAATCCTATAACATTCCAAGTAGAATCATGGAAAAACTTTAAAAGATCTCTATTTTGTAATGATGTTCCTAAAACTGTTACCATAGTTCCATCAAAAGATTCTACACCAAAACCTTCTAAATCTTCTTTTGTCAATTCATTTGTAAATGGGTAATTGTCCGCAGTTCCTTCAAAAATATGTGATGAAGGAATCATAATATCTCCTTTCCCTCCTTCTAAAATCCCAGCTTTTCCCATAATAGAGATAGACTCCACATTTAGGTGAGTAGAATTCCCATGTTCTTTATACGGTTTTAAAAGCTCATCCATGGTTTCATACGCTTGTTCTCCAAAAGCATAATCCATCACAATAATCACTGGATCTTTCCCTAGTGAATTTACTTTGCTGAATTGTGTTTTACTTATATCTATCTTTTTGGTATCAATAATCTGAACATTAATATTTGTACCTGAGGTATCTTTTATATAAATCAATCCATTTTTGGAAGCATACTCTTTCGTCTTTTTCTGTAAAGGTTTACTATTTTCATTACTCAATAATTGATATAATTCAAATTGTTTTGTGCTTTTCGCTTCATTAGGTAAAGCATTTGGCGCGTATAATGTATTTAAAACACTGTGCATATTGGCACTAATAATATGAATAGGCCTGTCTAAAAGTTTATTCGCTTTTAATTCTTTCTTGATATTATCTGACCAAATCTCTCCATAAATATGGTGACCAATACTATCGCCTAATACAGAGCTGAAGTTAACTGTTCTCTTATTTTGATGACAACTTTCATTAATTGCTAGTTTCCCAAGCCAATAAATGATTTGAAAAAATCGGTCTGGGTTTTCTGTTGAAGAAAATGCATTATAAGCAGCAACAACTTCATCATAAGTCCTTCCTAAAACATTTGCTAAATGAACTTTGGTAATTTCTCTTTCTTCATCAGAAAGTGTCTTATTCATAAGAACTACTTCTTCTAAATTCTTCCACTCTCTCGTTACATTTTCTTCTAAATTTAGTAAGACGCGTTCTTTTATTTTATGAGATTCTATGAATAAAAAAGTAAGATGCGTTAAAATATCATAGATTTCAGATCTTCCTCTAGTGATCTCAATATTCATTTGATCTCTATCTATTCGATAGCAGTTTCTTCTTCTTTTAGGCGGAATAATTACTTTAAAATGAGATTTCCCATATCCTTCATCTGCCGTTAAATTAATAAACTGACATTCTTCAATTCCTTCAGGCAAACGCTCAATTACATATACTAGCCCATTTAACTCTACTCGCTCTTCAGCAATAGAGCCATAAATTTCTGGTCTTAAAAGCAATAATGATTTACGTAAAGTTTCACCAGAAATCCCCATTGGTTTATAAAAACCTCTACTAAACAAATGACGCATAGAGATATATAACCTTTCTATGGCATTCGTAGATTCTTGTGCTCTCGTTCTTTCTTGATGTTTGGTTTGTAGCATAATTTTTAAGGTGCAAAGATAAGAAATTAGCCTAAAATCAGGCTCCTTTTAAGATTTTAGTGTATTGGCTTTTATTTTTTAGAACTTTCACGGCTTCTAATACAACTTTGTCTTTTTTCAATTTGTTTTGATAAGAACCCTCTTTATAATAATATCTAATTAAAATTTGATCTTTAATCATCTCCGAGACATCGTCTTTATTTTTAGAAATTTCTGAAACTTTTTCTTGAGCTAATTTCTTTTGTATTTGTTGATATTCTTTAGTGATAGCATTCCTGTTTTCTAATGATTTATACGCTTCTAAAAACAAATTCTCTTGGGTTGTTTTAAAACTAGTATCTGAATTTAAAACATAGTTTTGAAAACTTTTAAAATCTGATGATGAAAAAGTAAAATCTATCGCTGGTTTTATTGCAGCGTTTTTATAAAAATAATCTGTAGTGAAATTGAAGATTGCTCTAGATTGCAATAATTCTTTTGTTGTTTCATTCCTTTTAGAATATCCAATAATGATGTCAGGGAGTATACCTCCTCCGTCATAAACGGTTCTCCCATTTTTTGTTTGAAAAGAAGTAACTGTTCCGTCTGAAAACTTTGGAACTACGCCGTTTTTATCTCTATTAGCATAATCTAATTCTTGAATACATCTTCCACTTGGACTATAATATTTAGCAGTAGTAACTTTCAATTGTGTTCCGTAAGTTAATTGTCTGTATCTCTGAACCAATCCTTTTCCAAAAGAACGTTCTCCTAAAACCACTGCTCTATCAAAATCTTGTAATGCGCCAGTTACAACTTCAGATGCTGAAGCAGATCTTCCGTTAACTAAAATCGTTATAGGCATTTCTAAATCTAAGGGGTTATTTGACGCTCTATAGGTATTACTCCACTTTTTAACCTTTGCTTTTGTTGATACAATAGTACTCCCTTGAGGTAAGAAAAAATTTGAAATATTAATAGCTTCTCCTAAAGAACCTCCTGGATTACTTCTTAAATCGAAAACGAGATTTTTCATTCCTCTTTTCTTCAAATCTTTGAATGCTTTTTTAACTTCGGAAGAGGCTTTTTCGTTAAATCTAGTTAACACTATATACCCAGTTTCTTCATCAATTAAATCATAAAAAGGAACAGGATTCACAACAACTTTCTCTGTAACGACGGTGATTTTTTTAATTTCACCTTGACGTAAAACCTCAAGACTGATTGCTGTATTAGGAGCGCTTTTTAACATCTCAGATAATTGATCTCTCTCCATGTTTTCTAAAGATTGATTTCCTACTTTAGTAATAACATCTCCAGCTTTTAATCCTTTTTTATCAGCTTCATAGCCTTTATAAATCTCTATTAATGTAATCCCTTTATCTCCGTAATAAACAGAAACACCAATACCAGCATATTCTCCTTCTCTTCTAATTTTGGCTTCTTCTACTTGTTGCTCGTCGTAATAATTGGTATACGGATCTAGGTTTTCTAAAGTGTTTTTAATGGCGTTACTTGTAAATTCAGCAGGATTAATTTCATGTACATAATATAAATTCAACTCTTTAAAGAGAGTTGTGTAAATTTCTATCTGCTTAGCAACTTCAAAAAAGTTTGATTTAAATGAAAAAGTAAGGAAAATAGTTACAGCTACCAGGATAGCTAGGGAATATTTCTTTGTTTTATAACTGACCATCTTCTTTTAGGGTTTGTTTCTCAATAAATAACGTTAAAAGTTCTCGAATCTTTTCTTGAACGTCAGAAAATATTGGCTCTTTCTTACCAATAAAGGTAATCATAAAAATATAAGGTAAACTTGTACTCTCATTAAGAATAGCTTTCTCTAAACGATAGGCTTCCCGTAGCAATCTTTTAATTCGATTTCGATCAACTGCTTTTTTAAAATTTCTTTTTGGAACTGAAAAGGAGGCCTGAACAGGAGATTTCGAGGTATGCTCTGTTTTGAGGTAGACCAAACGAAAAGGAAATTTTTTGATAGACTCTCCTTCTTCAAAAAGTCTTCCAATGAGTTTTCTGCTTTTTAATCTTTCTTGTTTTCCTAAGGTATTTTTCATCACTTACAAACTTACAGAAAAGAGTTTTGCAAAAGAAAAATCAATCAGTTTTTTATTAAAAAAAGCAATTTAAATTTCTTTAAAATGTTCTTAATAATGGACGAGTTAAACAGGTTGGGCCTCCACCGCCTTTTACACTAATTTCACCCCCCTTGTAAGCACTAACTTCACATCCTGCTGCTTCCAATAATTGTTTCGTTTTAGGATTTCTATTAACCATTATGCATTTCCGTGGTGCGATGGCTAATACATTACAACCCATAGACTCAAACTCTTCTTCTGGAACCTCTATTAACTTAAACCCTCTATTTAATAACTCATTTCTAAACTTAATCGGCATCAATGGCGAGTAAACTACAGCTAAATCTTTATCAACTGGACTTAAAATTGACATTAAATGAAATACATCTTCTTTACCTTTGTAATGTGGTAATTCTACAATGATTACTTCTATTCCATTTGGCTCGAGACACTGTTTTAATTGTTTTATTCCTTCTTCATTGGTTCTGTAGGTATGGCCTACAGCTAACGTTTTTTCATCTAACCAGGCAACATCGCCTCCCTCCAGAGTTCCTGGAGCAGTTATTTCACAAAGAATTGAAATGTTATTTTTAAGATATTCAAGTTTCTGAGATTGTGGTTCATTAACGCGACCGCCTTTTCCCATATTACAAATAATCATTCCAAAGTCTGTTGCAATGGAAGCATCTCTGCAATACACCGAATCAATTTTCACTGCAGCATCTTGAGGGAAATATTTCAATTCAATTTTTGAAGCTTTAAACAATTCTTCAAAAGCTTTATATTCTTTCATTGACTCATCAAAATCTGGTCGAGATAAATAATTAAGTTCCTGCCATTGGGTTGTAAGTTCAGCATCAGAAACAAAAGCATCTTTTGCTAATTTGATGTATACTGACGCTAATTTTAAATATTCTGAATGGTACGTTGTTTTACTCATCTAATTTTTTGATTTATTCCATTTCATTAACAAATAAAATGGAACTCCTAACAATAATAAAATCAATCCGTAGAAAACCACTTCAGATCCTGATCCAAAAATAGCCCAAAGTGAATAGGTAAAACCTAAGCTTCCTAAAATAAATGTTTTTAGGAAACTATTTGGATGTGATTTCTTTTCAATTAAAGTTATGATATAGGATGCAGAAACAAAAAGATACGGAATAAGGCATGCTAAAACTGTTAGATTAACCACAAACTCAAATTGATCTACCAAGCCATCACTCATGCCTATAATTAGTACAATAGAAGTTAAAATACTTCCAATTATTATCCCTAAAACGGGCACTCCTTTTTTGTTCTCTTTTTTAAATATGCGAGGAAACATCGTATCTTTGGCGGCAGACATAGGTAGTTGCCCAGAAAGCATAACCCAACCGTTTAAACATCCAACAGCAGAAACAACCGCGCCTGCAGCAACAAAATATCCTGTATATTTACCTCCTATAATTTCTCCTGCATCTGCAAATGGAGTGTTAGAGGTTTTAAGTTCCTCAACAGGAATTAAGCCAAATAAGACTACAGTTCCTAAAATATAAACCAAAGTGACTATCACTGTTCCTAACATGGTTGCTCTAGGAACTGTTTTTTCAGGATTCTCAACATTTTCGGCAGGAACTGTTGCTGACTCTATCCCTAAAAAAGCATATAATGTTAAAGCTGCAACAACAGGAAAGGTTGCGAAATCACTTTCTTCAGTTAAATTAAAAGCTGGAAAATTATCCAAACTAAACATAAAAGCACCTACTATTATTATAAAAACTAAAGGCAACAATTTTAAAACGGTAGTGACTACTTGTACTCTTCCTGATTCTTTTACTCCTCTTGAGTTGATCCAAGTAAAGAACCAAATAAAAGACAATCCTACAATTACAGATATTAGAGGATTGGAATTTAATGAAGGAAAGAATACACTCAGTCCTGCAATAATAGCAATTGCCAAACCAGCATTACTAACCCAAATAGAAATCCAATACCCCCAAGCAACTAAAAACCCAATGAAATCTCCAAAACCTTCTTTAGAGTAAGTATATGGTCCGCCACTTTTGTTGACAATTATTTTACTAAAATTACTAAATATTTTTGCTAAAATTAAAGCGCCAATTGCTGTAAAAATCCACCCCAACAAACTAATACTTCCGTATTGTGCAATTGTTGCCGGTAACAAAAAAATTCCAGCGCCAATCATATTTCCTACAACTAATGAGGTTGTTGTTATTAAACCTATTTTTTTCTGATTAGAACTCATAATTATTGTGTATTTTAGAAGCAATTCTCGAATATACAACTAATTAATATGAAGTTTAATGTCCATTCAGATATCAAGAAAGCTGAGACTTTACCAGCTACTTTTTATAAAGAAAAAGCTATTTTTGAAGCTACAAAAGAAAAAGTTTTTTTACATTCTTGGCAATGGATAGGTGATGAGAATTTAGTCTCCCATACTGAGTCTGTTTATCCTTTTGTGTTGTTAGATGGTTTTTTAACAGAGCCATTAGTCTTAACAAAAAACAAAAATGATGAAATCAATTGTTTAACAAATGTATGCACACATAGAGGTAATTTAGTTGCCTTAAATTCAGGGAAATCAAAAAAATTAACTTGTTTTTACCACGGAAGACGGTTTAACCTCAAAGGCGAATTTGAACACATGCCAGAATTTGAACAAGCAGAAGGTTTTCCAAGACCTTGTGATAACTTACATAAGTTTCCCTTAAAAAAATGGGGCCCTTTTTTGTTTGCAGGTTTAAATCCAACTTTTGATTTTCAGCAAGTCATTGACAAAATGGATGAACGAATCGGTTTTTTACCTTTTGATGATTTTAAATTTAACGCTTCCATGTCACAGGATTATTTAGTGAACGCCAATTGGGCACTTTACTGCGATAATTATCTGGAAGGGTTTCATGTACCTTTTGTGCATCCCGAGTTAAATACCGTATTGGATTATGGTAGCTACAAAACAGAAGTTTATGACTATTGCAATTTACAAATTGGCTATACAGAAGATGAGGCCACTGAGGTTTTTGATTTACCAGAAAACCATATAGATTACGGTAAAAATGTTGGCGCTTATTATTACTGGGTGTTCCCTAATATGATGTTTAATTTCTACCCATGGGGATTGTCTGTTAACATTATAAAGCCTTTGGATATGACTAGCACAAAAGTGTCATTTTTATCCTATGTTTTAGACCCTACTAAATTAAATAAAGGCGCTAGTCAAGATTTAGACAAAGTACAGCGAGAAGATGAATTTGTTGTTGAAAATGTTCAAAAAGGTGTAAAATCCTCTTTTTATAAGGCAGGTCGATTTTCACCGACAAGAGAGCAAGGTGTTCATCATTTCCATCGTTTATTAGCTACATTTTTAAATTCTTAAATCACTTTCTTTTTTATTATTAATTAGCTAAAATCTCATCTATAAAATTGCCAACTGAAAACGTTTTCGTTACTTTTGTATTTCAAACAAATGAAACAACAGAATGAAGCCAGATTTATTTGAAGCGCCAGATTATTATAACCTTGATGAGTTACTTACCGAAGAACACAAATTAGTCCGTGATGCAGCAAGAGATTGGGTAAAACGTGATGTTTCACCAATTATAGAAGAGTATGCTCAAAAAGCAGAATTTCCTAAGCAAATCGTGAAGGGTTTAGCAGAAATTGGTGCTTTTGGACCTTATATTCCAGAAGAATATGGAGGTGCTGGATTAGATCAAATTTCTTATGGATTAATCATGCAAGAAATTGAGCGTGGTGATTCTGGAGTTAGAAGTACAGCTTCTGTGCAATCGTCTCTAGTGATGTATCCTATTTGGAAATATGGGAACGAAGAACAGCGTCAAAAATATTTACCAAAATTAGCTTCTGGTGAATGGATCGGTTCTTTTGGACTAACAGAACCTGATCATGGATCAAATCCGTCTGGAATGACCACCAATTTTAAAGACATGGGTGATCATTATCTTTTAAATGGTGCTAAAATGTGGATTTCAAATTCACCATTTTGTAATGTGGCTGTTGTTTGGGCAAAAGATGAAACCGGACGTATACACGGACTTATTGTTGAGCGTGGTATGGAAGGATTTTCAACACCTGAGACTCACAATAAATGGTCATTAAGAGCTTCTTCAACAGGAGAACTTATTTTTGATAACGTTAAAGTCCCTAAAGAAAATTTATTGCCAAATAAATCTGGATTAGGAGCACCTTTAGGCTGTTTAGATTCAGCTCGTTTTGGAATTGCTTGGGGGGCAATTGGTGCGGCTATG
>TARA_R110000787_G_scaffold143488_3_pt1 | contig 17053 bp, 17 predicted proteins | sample TARA_R110000787 | Tara Oceans TARA_R110000787 (sample SAMEA4397920) | marine metagenome | biome: Polar Biome; feature: [DCM] deep chlorophyll maximum layer (ENVO:01000326); material: water (ENVO:00002006), including particulate matter (ENVO:01000060) such as... | depth 35 m
ATCAGAAACGGAAGACCGATCAGGGGATCCAGGAAAAACGATATCGGCAGCAGAACCGCCATCGCCATAACCGTGGTGAAACCGGGCAGAGAACCCACGAAAATGCCAAGCACAAGCCCGACACATGTCATCGCAATGGTGTCCAGCCGGAACACCATCATCAGACCTTCATAGAGATCAGCCAGCATCACACGCCCCCCACCAGCCAGGAGGGGAACGGCGGCAGCGACACATGCAGCAGGCGCGTGAAGACATAAAACACGACACCCGGCACCCCGAGCGCGCAGATCAGAATCGGCATCCAGTCCCGCGCACCGAAGAACAGGGCCAGCCCGGCAACGACCAGCGCACTGGAGGACACGAAACCAAGCGGCTCCAGCAGCAGGGCATATGCAAAGGACACGACAACCGTGATCAGGACACTAACCGTTACCCGGCTTTGCGCCTCCCCCTGCTCCTTCGACCGCACAGCTTCGACAACATTCCAGAGGCTGACCAGGAACCAGGCTGCCGTTACCAGATACGGGAAAGCTTTCGGATCCAGTCCCTGAGAACCAAATCCAAACATCGCGACCGGCTTGTCCACCTGATAGGGCACCAGAGCCCACATACCCGCTGCGAGAACGGCGCTGGCTATTGAGACAAACAGATAAGAATTATTAGATTGCCGGCCACCGGTCATGGCCGTCTATCCTGCGATGCCCTACGCAAACAGAGAAAGGCTGCCCGGAGGCATAGAATGTCGATCATTGAAATCCTGCGGTTCCCATCATCACTCCCTGCATGCCGGAGACTCAGACATGCTGTAACTCTCAAGGTTACTTGCAGATTATGAAATCATTGATTATCGATAATCGCAAATCGTTTATCCTGAGGACGACCATCTGTTATGTTGATGGCCATTTTTCGAATTTCCCGCTTTCTGGCCGAAAGCGTCGAGACTAACTATAAGTCGCTGACCTCTGAATACCCCCAAGGAACCTGACGATGCAGACTGCCCCCGTTCTTACCCGCACCTCGCTGCCGGAACAGATCAAAGATCATCTGCTGGCAAAAATCATGAGCGGCGTGCTCAAGCCCGGTGATCGTCTGGTCGAGATGAAGATCGCCGCTGAAATGGAAACCAGTCAGGCCCCTGTCCGGGAAGCCATCAGGGAACTGGAAGCTATCGGCGTCGTCGAATCACTCCGCAACAAAGGCTCGCGGGTGCGCATCATCAGTGATGATGAACTGAAAGACATGTACGATGTCCGGGCCCAGCTGGAGGGTTATGCCACGGAATTGGTCGCCCGGAACAAGGCGCCGGTCAGCAACGACTTGAAGGCCCTGATAAAATCCATGAAAACAGCGGCAAAATCGGAAAACTCAGCAGATTTTGCCACGCATAACTCTGCTTTTCACCGCATCATCATGCAAGCTGCCGACAACATCATCCTGTTTGAAATCTGGTCAGCCCTGAATGTGAAGTCCCGCACCCTGATCAACGTCTCACGCCATAAAAGCGACCTCAACGAGATTGCCGCGTCGCATGAAAGCATCGTCGACGCGATTGAGGCAGGGAACCCGTCAAAAGCCAGAAAAGCCGCTGCCATGCATGTGCTGGAGAACAAGCCCCTCTGACATGAGCCTGCGGCTCAGCCTCTTACAGACCACCGATAATCAGGCCATATCAATGACAAGCCCAAACGAGACCATCCGACGCTATTCCGGCGCTGAACTTGCTGATTTCATTCAACGGGTGCTCGTGGCCTCCGGATTCAGCAGCGACAATGCCCGGACCATCGCTGACCTTATGGCCGAAGCCGACGTGAACGGCTCTGACGGGCACGGCATCTTCCGGCTTCCGGCTTATGTAAAGCGTATCCGGGCCGGCGGTTTGAATGTTGATCCGCATATCCGGGTCGAAACTGAAAAGGATGCCATGGCACTGGTGGACGGTGACAACACCCAGGGGCATCTGGTGATGAAGTTCTGCACTGAACTGGCCATCGCCAAGGCGCGGAAAAGCGGTGTGGCCTGGGTTGGCTGCCATCACAGCAATCATGCAGGTCCGGCTTCGCTCTATGCCCGGATGCCGCTTGCCCACAACATGATCGGGCTATATGTCGCCGTTGGAAATGCCAATCATCTGCCGCCCTGGGGCGGGACTGATATGCTTCTCAGCACAAATCCTATAGCCATTGCTGTTCCGGCACTTGAGGAGAACCCGATCATTCTGGACATGGCGACGACAGTTGCCGCCTACGGGAAGGTAAAGACAGCAGCCCAGCGTGGCGAGACCATGCCCGAGGGCTGGATGGTTGACCGCAATGGCGATCCGCTGACTGATCCGAACAAGGCCGAAGATGGATTTCTGCTGCCGATCGGCGGGCCAAAGGGCTACGGGCTGGCCCTGATGTTCGGCCTGCTGGCCGGAACCCTGAACGGTGCTGCTTTCGGCAAGAATGTGGTGGATTTCAACAAGGACTTCAAAACCACGACCAACACCGGTCAGTTCATTGTCGCCATCGACATTGCTGCTTTTGCTGACGTCGAGACATTCAAACATAACGTCGACAACGTCATCCGTACCATGAAGGCCTCACCCACAATGCCTGGCGTCACCGACATTCTGCTGCCCGGTGAACGCAGCCACGGCATAAGGGAAGATCGTCAGAAAAATGGTGTTCCGATGCCTGACGGGTTGTTCAGGTCACTTGAAGAGCTTGCCAGGGAAACTGGCGTGGCCGGTTTGGGGAAGTGACGGCCGACGATCACCGTTAAGCGCCGATTTCCCGCGGGGCCGCGCCGACACTCATCAGCATTTGCTCCACGGCTTCACCCGGCTGTGCGCCAACCAGACCGCGCCCGCCGGCCACGAATGTCGGCACACCGGTGACGCCATACTGATGTGATTTCTGCCAGTCCGCATCAACCGCATCCTTGAACAGGCGCTCGTTCAGAACACGGGTCGCCATATCAACATCCAGACCACAGTCAGCAACGATTTTCAGAATGACATCCTGATCGCCGATATTCAGCCGGTCGACGAAATAGGCATGGAAGAAGGCATCGTGAATGCCGTGTTCTGTACCCAGACTATCTGCCCAGGCCCCGATTTCCTGTGCCAGGCGGCTGTTATAGGTATGAGAGCGATCTTCATAGGGTAATCCATCCGCCTCCATCAGCCCCCGCATACGGGTATTCTTTGCGGCTATTTCCTCCGCCGGCACCCCGAACATATCCTGAAGTTTCCGCCCTTCTGCCGGTGTTTCCGGATGCAGCGGAAAATGGACGCGTTTAACCGTAATGTTTAGGCGTTCCGGCAGATTGCGGATCCGGTTCTCTCCCAGATAACACCACGGGCAGACATAGTCGGAGAAGACTTCGAGGACGATGGGGTCGGATGCAGTCATTTCTACGAGCCTTTGTCTGTCAAATTACGTTCAGCCGGGGGAGACGATCATACACAAATATGCACAATCAACATCCCCGGCTGAAAATGATGGTTATCCCGGCACGTCAGCCAGCGGAGAGCTTGCGTTTCGCCGCTTTGCGGGAGCGGCTCATCATCACCCCGAACACGACCACGGCTACCGTGAACAGCATGATTGTCAGCGACATCCCACGTTCGATAAAGATCATCGGTGATCCGCGGGAGATAATCAGGGTCTGACGCAGGGTCTCCTCGGCCAGCGGCCCGAGCACCAGCGCCAGAACCGTCGCTGCCGGAGAGAAGCCGTACAGCTTCATGTAGAACCCGACGATACCCGCTGCAAACATCAGCCAGACCTCGACGATACTGCCATGAACGCTGAATGTCCCCATCGTGCAGACCAGAATGACAGCAGGTGCCAGGATCCGGTATGGCAGTTTCAGCATCAGCACGAAGACCGGGATCGCAAAGATATTGATGGCCAGAAGAGCCATATTCCCGAGATACATGCTGGCGACGAGGCCCCAGGCAAAGTCCGGATTTTCCTGCATCAGCAGCGGCCCGGGCTTGAGGCCCCACAGGACAAGCGCCGCCAGCAGAACAGCCGTCGAGGCAGAGCCGGGAATTCCGAGGGTCAGCAACGGCACCATCGCACCGGCAGAAGCCGCATTGTTGGCGGCTTCCGGTGCGACCAGCCCGGGCATCGCGCCCTTGCCGAACTTCTCCGGTGTCTTCGAAGATGACTTTTCAATCGAATAGGACATCAGGGACGCAACGGTGGCCCCTGCTCCCGGAACAACACCAATGCAGAAGCCCATGATCGAGCCACGAACAAAGGCCATGCGCGATTCAATCCAGTCCTTCGCACTCGGCCAGAACTCGTTCTCTTTCTGATACTGGATAATGCCGCCGGTCCCGGCACGGTGCAGCCCCTGATAGAACGCATAATAAAGCTCACCCAGACCAAACAGGCCGATGGCAATCGGGATGAACTCGATCCCGCCGATCAGCTCTGCCGACCCAAAGGTAAATCGCTGCAGGCCGGTTTCCAGATCGACGCCCACAGTTCCAAGCGCAAATCCGACAAGCGCAGAAATCGCCCCGTAACGCCATTGTTCACCAATCAGGACAACAAGAGTCACCATGCCCATCATGACCAGCATGAAGAATTCCGGCGGACCGAAGCTTCGGGTGACATTCGCAAAAACAGCGGCCAGCACCGTAATCAGAATAACGCCGACCGTACCACCGACAAAGGAAGCTGCCGCCTGCATGACGAGAGCCGGCCCGGCACGCCCCTGCTGGGCCAGCGGATAGCCGTCAAAGGTTGAGGCAACGACCGCTGATTCACCCGGTGTATTGAGCAGGATCGACGTAATCGTACCGCCATACATCGCACCGTAATAAATGGCCGCCAGCATCATGATCGCGCCGATCGGGTCCATCCCGAAGGTCAGCGGCAGCAGGATCGACAGACCCGCTGCCGGACCGAGACCCGGGATAATCCCGACGATCATGCCAATCATGGAACCCGAAAGAAGATAAACGATATTCATCGGCGTGATCGCGACAGAAAAGCCGAGGATTAAGTTGTCAAAGAGTTCCATTTGGGGCCGCCTGAAAAGATGTGGATATCAGCAGGGCTGAAGAATGCATGTGATCTGGTGAGTGCTAGTACGGAAGGCCGAGCATACCCGGCGGCATGGCCGCATTGAGCGAATAGCGAAACAGCACGAACATGCCGACCGGCAAAAGAACGCCCACCAGAACATTCGTCAGATGGCCACCCCGGTTCAGCACCGACAAAGTAACCAGCATGAACAGGATCATACCCGGCAGCGCGCCCAGCCAGTGGCTCGCCATGATGAAGCCGGCCAGCATGACAATCACCCCGATGGTCACCGGGAAATCAGCTGAAACCACGTCATCAGAGCGGCGGTTACGAAACTCGACAATCGTATTGTACAGGGTGAAGGCAACCAGCAGGCCGCCAATGATCTGCGGAAAGAAGCCGGGGCCGATACGGCCTCGCGCGCTCAGGAAATTCAGCTCGGAAAACGCAAATGCTGCATAACCGACGGACAGCAGCAGCAGGGTAACTGTAAAAACGATTCTCATGGATCAGGCCATTCGGGCGATTTGGATCTGATTGCAGGGCCACCGGGGATGGCTGTGCTGCTAATCCTGTGGAAATTTGGAGCAGACAGTACTCGGGAAAGACCAATGGCCCGCCGACAATATGCCGACGGGCCATCTGTCATCTCAGCATCTTACTTGATGATGCCTTTGGCTTTCAGAATACGACCGAACTGGTCCTGGGCATTGCTCAGGAAGCTGGTGAACTCGTCGCCCCAGAGAACAGTCGGGGTGAGGTCATGCTTCTTGACGTATTCAGCCCATTCCGGGGTATCAACAACCTTCTTCATGGTTGCAATCCACCAATCCTGAACTTCCTTGGAGACGTCCGGCGCAAGCACCACACCGCGCGGTGCGGAGATGCCGACATCAAAGCCCTTCTCGGCCAGCGTCGGAATGCCCTTCAGTGATTCCGGGATGTTTGCACCCGTGAATGCCAGCGCCCGCATGTCACCAGATGCCAGCAGACCCGCGACTTCACCGGGATTGACCAGCATTGCGTCGAGAGCACCCGAAAGCAGTGCCGTCGTCAGTTCGCCCTGCTTGTTGAACGAGACATATTCATACTCGTACCCGGCTTTCTCAGCCAGAAGCTCGGCAACGATGAAGTCAACATTGACCGCACCGATACCGCCAACTGCGGGCGCCTTGGTTTTTGCTTCGCTAACGAACTGGTCGAACGACTTGGTCGGCGAGTCACCATTGACAACGATCAGCAGATCATCAGCTGCAAGCAGTGCAACAGGCGTAAACTTTGTCGGCCCCCAGGGCGTATCAGCTTTCAGCGGCGTGGTGATGAAGCTGCCGGACGTGGTCGAGATGTTGTAGGGATTGCCTTTCTGATTGAACAGATAGCCCCAGCCAACTGCGCCACTGCCGCCGGAACGGTTCTGGGCCACGATATCGCTCGGATAAAGCTTATACTTTTCCAGGATCGAGATGATGGTACGGGCCATGATGTCGTTGCCGCCACCCGGACCAAACGCAATCGTCCAGTCGAGACGCTCGCTGGGATAATCCGCAGCATTTGCCGCACCGGGCATAGCTGCTGCGGTCATTGTAACTGCACAACCAAGAGCCAGCGCCCTCAGTTTCATTCCAATTGAATTCTGTAGACTCATTGAATGTTCCTCCGTTGAACGTTTCTTCACTTTGCACTGCGGCCCGCATCATCACTGACGACAGGCTTCACAATTCTCGGGGGCGGGCCTTATGGCCTTCTTCTTGTTAGTCGTCAGTTACCGGCAGGCCAGACTGGCAACCGGTACCGTTTGTAAAATTCTGTTCGTGATTACAGGTCAGCCGGAAAGGGATGCCTGCCATCTGCGTCGCCCTGCAAGGGCATGGTCTTCACCAAGTCTGCGCGCCAGTTCAGCCTTCCCGGCTTTCATGGCTGCAACCAGTTCTTTGTGTTCGTCGTTAGACTCCTGCATCCGCTCTGCTGTTTCGAGTGAACGTTGCCGTGTCAGGTGCGATTCATTGACAAGCGACCGGTATGTCTGCGCCGCACATCCATGACCTGAATAGCTGACGGTCTCGTCATGAAAATGCAGATTGATCCGGTAGTACTCCGCAGAGTTACCAGACGAAATCGCTTCATCCATCTGCTGCACATAGGTTTCAAGATTGCTTATCTCGTCCGCTGTAATCCGGTCTGCCAGACTGCTGCAGACAAACCCGTAGACAACCGCACGAACGTCGTAAATTTCCGAGACTTCTTCTGATGAAATTTCACGCACGAAGAAGCCCTGATTAAGCTTCGTCGTAACCAGATGCGCGCATTCAAGCGCTCTCATCGCCTCCCGGACAGGACCACGGCTGACGCCAAAGCGTTGCGCCAGCGCAAGTTCATTCAGTCGCTCGCCCGAACGCAGTTCACCACTGATGATCATGCGCTCCAGTTCCTTCTGAACAATTGCTGTCAGAGATTCGGCGCGGCGCAGGGCTATGGCTTCCAGGGCAGTATCACTCATGCCCTCAAGTAGCGCCCAGCTCTGGAATTTTGTCAATCGTGTATTGATTATTGTTCTTTGTAAATTGTTGACAGTTTATAGCCAGCGCGGCAGCTTCGCTGAAAATTCGGAGGAGATAAACGCCGTCAACGCCTGCCCGTCGGAAAACACATAGAACAAGAGCCCGATGAAAATCTGCCAGCTGCCAACTGACCGAGTTGAGCAGCGAGGAAGGTTCGTTAAACTTGGCGTCCGGACTGTTGACGGCATAACCATAATGACCAGAATCACTCCCCCTGCTGCGCTGCCGGAACCAGTACCCTGCCTCAGCCGGAAAACAGTAAACTGATCCGCAGTCTGCCAACTTTCATCACAACCACCTGAAAAGGAATTCCCCGCATGAGCACGCCTCAGACCACCGAGATTGATGCCGAACTCGCCAGCAAGGCGGGTGACGACATTCTGTATGAAGTCCGCGATGGAATCGGCTTCCTGACCTTCAATCGCCCGCAATCGCGGAACGCCATGAAGTTCGAGATGTACGAGCGCATGGCACAGATCTGCGCCGACGCCAGTGAAACCCGTGATATCCGCGCCCTGATTCTGACTGGTGCCGGTGACAAGGCTTTCGCGGCCGGAACCGACATGTCCCAGTTCCGCACCTTTGATAAAGATGAAGATGCCATTGCCTATGAAGCACGCATCGACCGGACGCTGGGCGCGCTGGAACGGTGCCGCATCCCGACAATCGCAGCTATCCGCGGCGCCTGTGCCGGTGGCGGCGCCGGTATTGCAGCCTGTTGTGACCTGCGGATCGCCGCACGCAATTCACGCTTCGGCTTTCCCGTTGCCCGTACACTCGGCAACTGCCTTTCCATGACCAACTACGCCCGGCTGGCCGATCTGATCGGCACCGCCCGTGCAAAAGACCTCATTTTCCAGGCCAAGATGATTGAGGCCCCGGCAGCTCTTGAATACGGCTTTATCAGCGAGATGGTCGAAACACCGGAAGAAGTCGCACCGCGCGCCGAGGAAATCGCCCGCAAGATCGCGACCTATGCTCCCCTGACACTGGAAGCGACCAAGGAAGCCCTGTTGCGCCTGCGTCCCCAGCTTCCCGCAGGCGGCGGCCGCGACCTGCTGCTGAAATGCTACATGAGTGAAGATTTCCATGAAGGCATGGATGCGTTCCTCACCAAACGCCCGCCGGTCTTCAAAGGCAAATAAGTCTGTGCAGTACGCACGATCTCACATGCCCTGTTCAGCCACCGTCCCCCCCGGCAAGGCTGACCAGACTGGCATGGAGGTCGTGCGGCAGGCTGATACCATCGGCCAGCGCCGCCCGGCGGCGGGCCAGCATTCTCTCGCCCGGCAGCGTCACCCGTTCGGTTCCGCTGGCGGGCGGCGTCGACATGACAATATTCCGGAACCGTGCCATCGCCTCATCAAAGGTGGCACGCCCGATGAGCCGGTCAGGGTCAATGGCCAGAAAGAAATGGCCGAGATTCGATCGCTGGTCCGGCGATTCTGCGCCCGACGCAACCTCATTCAGAAAACTTCCGCCGGTCAGAACGCCAGACAGAATATCCACCATCAGGGCAAGCCCCGACCCCTTATGCCCGCCGATGGGCAGCAACAGGCCGGCCAGCGCCGCAACCGGGTCCGTTGTCGGCACACCCTCGCTGTCTGCCGCCCAGCCGGACGGAATTGGCGTGCCGGCCTTTGCGGCAGCCCGGATTTTACTCCGCGCCGCTTCGCTCATCGCGATATCCAGAATCACATGCGAGCCATCGCTGACCGGCACGCCGACGGCAATCGGGTTGTTGCCGAGCCTGACTTCCGCACCACCCCAGGGCGCCATCATCGCGGATGCGTTCGAGCCTGCAATCAGCAGATAGCCTTTCTCGCAGGCCTGCAGCGCGTATGGGGCAAGTGCGCCGAGGTGATTGGAATGGCGACAGCCGACATAGGCGATCCCGGTATCTTCAACCATCGACAAAGCAAGTTCGAGCGCCTCTGCGGCAACGGCTGTGCCGAGACCATTACGGCCGTCAACCAGCCCGAGCGAGGCGGCACGGCGCTCCACCGTAATATCAGCAGCGGCATCAATGCTGCCCTCCTGCATCCGGGCACTGTAGCTGACAAGACGGGCTGCGCCATGCGTGCTGATGCCCATCAGTTCAGCATCAACAAGAACACGGGCCGCCGCCGTGGCACGCTTCGGATTCAGGCCTGCATTTTCAAAGGCCTGTCGGGCCAGTCTGTCAAAATCCGCTGCGCTCAGATTCACTTCATCACTCATTTCCGGCCCTCTCAGCTGGTCGCTCTGCCATGTACGATCCGTCAGTTACGATCGCATAACCCGGCGCGGACACTAAGCGGGCCGTGGAGACGAGACAACGGACAAAAACGAAACGCCTGCCCGGAATTCACAGAAAGAGAACAGACATATGCGCATTACTGACATCAGGGAATTCACCCTCCACACGGGTGAGAAACGATCAAATGCGGTGATGGATTTCAGCGATATGACCACCGGTTTCGTTGCTGTCATCACCGATGTCATCCGGGATGGAAAACCTGTTGTCGGCTATGGCTTCAGCGGCTCCGGACGATACAGCCAGAACGCAATCTGCCGTGAACGGCTGATCCCCCGCCTGCTGGCCGCAAAGCCGGAAGATCTGGTCAATGAGGCCGGCGACAATTTTGATCCTTTCCGGGTCTGGGACTGCATGATGCAGAAAGAAAAACCGGGTGGTCATGGCGACCGGGCAATTGCTGTTGCCACCATCGACATGGCGATATGGGACGCCGCTTCGAAGATTGCTGAAGAACCTCTCCACACCTTCCTGTCGAAAAGATACGGGACCGGACAGGTTCCGGATGAGGTTTTTGTTTATGTCGGTGGCGGCTACTACACCGAAGGTAATGGCTATTCTGCACTACAGGATGAAATGCGCCGCTATCTTGATGACGGATTCACCGTGATCAAGATCAAGGGGGCAGGTGCGCCACTTGATGAAGATCTCCGCCGGATCGAAGCCGTTCTAGAAGTCCTTCCCGCTAACCAGCTGGCAATTGATGCCAATGGCAGGTTCCGGCTTGAGGACGCCGTGACCTTCGCCAAAGCCATTCAGCCCTACGGCCTGCGCTGGCTCGAGGAGCCCGGCTATCCGCTCGACTATGATCTGCAGGCAGAGATTGCCCGCATCTATGACGGGCCGCTGGCGACCGGGGAATGCCTGTTGTCCAGCTGGGATGCCATGAATCTGCTGCGCTATGGCGGCCTGCGACAGGGCAGGGATATCCTGCAGTTTGACTGCGCTCTCAGCTACGGCATCTGCGAATATATCCGGACCATCGCCATCATGGAAAAAATGGGCTGGTCACGGGACAGCCTCTATCCCCACGGCGGCCATCTGCTGTCCCTGCATATCACTGCCGGGCTCGGGCTCGGCGGAACCGAAGTCTACCCCTATACCCATCAGCCAATCGGGGGCTTCACCGATGGCCTTCAGATTACCAACGGACGCGTGGCCCTGCCACAGCTTCCCGGACTGGGATTCGAAGGCAAAGCCAACCTGAAGCAGGTGCTGGAAGGCATGGTGTAACACCGGAACTACCGGTATCTGACACTTCCGGGTATCTGTTCACCGGAGCCGGCTCATGGCCGTCGATCAGGTGATCCTCTCACGCATTCCAACCCTGAAACGCGCGTTCTCGTAGGCGCATAATAAAATTGCCGCTCCCCGATAAGGGAGCGGCAATGTTTTATGCGGAAAACTTTCAGATATCTGTCGGCAGTTCCGTAGAAATAACCTTTGTACCAAGCACAGATTCGCACTGCCGGATGACCTCTCTCGTCATCGCCTGTGCTGACCGTGTGAGTTGTCTCGACTTCATGAACGCGAAACCGAGTTCGAGGGGCTTGATATCGTCATTGAGGTCGAGTTCAGCATACTCCTTGTTGTCCTGAGACCGGCGATGTCGCGGGCGGGCATTCAGTATCGCGTAGCCAAGTCCGTTCGCGACCATACTGCGGATCGTTCCCGACGACATGCTGCGATGGGCAATATTCGGCGAAATATCCAGATTATGGAAGATCATCTGGATGTAATCATGGGTGTAAGGCAGATCGAGAATGATAAGAGGTTCACCCTGCAAATCTGCCAGACTGACCCGTTTCGAGCCGACAAGCGGATGCCATTTCGGCACAATCACATAGGGCGGCAAAGCCGTGAACGGATGGAACTCGATATCATCATCCAGATCCAGATTATAGGTGATTGCCACTTCCAGCCTGCCATCACGTAATCCTGCCTGAAGCGCACCGACATCAAGCTCATGGCAACGCACCTTCAGTCCGGGAGTGCTCTCATTCAGGGCGCTGGCCAGGGGCGCCATCAACATCGGGGCAATGGTCAGGATACAGCCCATTTCCAGCTTCCCATATTCGCCACTGGAAATACCGTCGGCAATTTCCTGGAAGGCACTGACATGGGCAAGCAGTCGACGTGCTTCCTCATAAAGCTGTCGTCCTGCCGGAGTCAGGGTCAGACCACGGGCGCTTTTACGAAAGAAAAGCTGCGAATTAAATTCAGCTTCAAGATGGGCCAGCGCAGCCGAAATCGACGGCTGCGAAATATTCAGAATTTCCGCCGCCTTGGTCACCGTGTCGCATCCCGCAACGACAACAAAATAACGCAGTTGCTTCAGCGTGAAATTTGACGCCCCGGGATCAATCTCTGACATCAGTACTTATCTCCCGGTTTTCATTTCCAATGACCGTATTCAGTATAGGAGAAATATCAACTTTTCATCAGTTATATCGAATTTACCGAACAAGATATTCCCCGATACCATATCCGGCTTCATCTGAATTCACCCCGCGAGGTCAAGATGCCAAACATCAATGAGATGCCTGTCCATGAACTGCTGCCACTTCTGCAAGCCCGTCAGCTAACGGCCCGCGATCTCGCAGAAGCCTGCATTGAGCGGATCACCGCCCGGGAAGACAAAGTCGGCGCCTGGGTGCAGTTCTGTCCCGATACTGTTCGCAAGACGGCAGACAAACTTGATTCCGGTCCCGTGCGCGGTCTGCTTCACGGCATACCAGTCGCCGTGAAGGATATCATCGACACCTGTGACTATCCGACAGAACGCGGCAGCCCGATCTATCCGGGACGCCGACCTGAGCGGGATGCAGCATGTGTGGCGGCTGTCCGGCGAATGGGCGCTCTGGTAACGGGCAAGACCGTCACCACTGAATTCGCCTATTTCAAACCCGGCAAAACCGCGAACCCGAAAGCGCTGAACCATACACCCGGAGGATCATCCAGCGGGTCCGCCGCTGCAGTCGCAGACTGTATGGTCCCGATCGGGTTTGGCTCACAAACTGCAGCATCCCTCACCCGCCCGGCAGCCTATTGCGGGATCACCGGCTACAAGGCCAGTTGGGGACAGCATGCGCTGGACGGCATTCAGGGGCTGGCACCAAGTCTGGACTCCCTGGGGATACTGAGCCGGTCAGCTGAAGATGCCGAGATCATGCGCGCCGCTTTGCTTGATGAGCCTTACAGACCACTGGAACCTGAAAATCACCGCCTGAAAATCGGCTATTGCCAGACACCGGACTGGGCCAGCGCCGATGCAACAGTGGCCAGTGCGATGGAGGCAGCCCGATCCTCACTGGAACAGGCGGGAGCTGTTGTCAGCCCATTGATACTGCCGGAAATCTTCACAAACCTGAGTGATCTTCACAAGCTGATCATGGCTTATGAAGCCCGCCGGATGCTGGAACGGGAATATCTCGAAAATCGGAAACTGATGAGCCCGCAGCTCTATGATTTGCTGGACAGTGGCGACCGCATAAGCACATCCGATTATCAACTCGCTGTCGCGACAACTCATAGGGCCAAGACAGAAATAGCCGCCATTCTGAGCGACCTCGATGCCATCATGGCACCCAGCGCCCCCGGTGAAGCACCCGCCGGGCTTGGTGCGACAGGGGATCCGGTTTTCAGCCGCATGTGGACCCTGCTACAGCTTCCGTCTGTCGCCTTGCCCGTGATGAACGGGCCGAATGGACTACCCCTGGGGATTCAGTTCATCGGAAAGCTTGGTCAGGACCGGAATCTGCTGGAGACAGCACGGTTCTTTGAGCGTCAGACTCAAGCCTAAGTTTATGAAAAAACTTATCTATAGATAAAATATCATCAATTTAAATAAATTTAATATTATTTATTGAATTGAGTCTGTGCAAACTGGTCATGCCAATTCAAGGAGGAACGGCATGGCTACGAGAAAACAATTCCTGACTGAACCCTATGGCGGCTACCATGCCGAACCAACACCACCGGAAACGGCTGATCTCACACATGTAGAGAAGGGTTCACGTGCAGGGGAATTGTTGCGCCGTTACTGGCAGCCGGTCTGCCTGTCCGAGGAAGTCGAAAAACTGCCGAAACGGGAACGGATTTTTGGTGAAGATATTGTCGTATTCCGGACCACCGATGACGAAGTCGCCATTCTGGATATTCATTGCCCGCACCGTGGGACATCTCTGGAATTCGGGATGTGCGAGAAAACCGGTCTTCGCTGCTGTTATCACGGCTGGCTGATCGGACCGGACGGCACAATTCTGGAAACACCGGGCGACCCGCCAGGAAGTAAGCTGAAAGACCGGCTGAAACATGCCGCTTACCCGGCGATGGAATACAAAGGTCTGATCTTCGGATATTTCGGCCCTCCGGAAGAGAAGCCGGAGTTCCCAGTCTACGATACCTATGATTATCCCGGCGACAGCCTGCGCCCCTACAGCCTGCATTATCCCTGCAACTGGCTGCAGGTTCACGAGAACGTCATGGATCCGGCGCATGCTGTTTTCCTGCATACACGGATTTCCTATTCCCATTTTGCTGATGCCTGGGGCGAACTTCCGATCATGGATTTCGTCGATACCCCGGCTGGCATGATTTACGTCACGACACGCCGGTGGAATGACAATGTCTGGATCCGGTCGAATGACATCCTGCTGCCAAATCTGGCACAGGTCGGCCATATCTGGGAGGACGGCCAGAAAGAGCTGAAAGAATTTGCCCGCGCTGGCATCACGCGATGGACCTCACCGGTTGATAATCAGAACTGCAAGATCATTGGCTGGCGGCATTTCCATCCTGAGGTCAATCCTCTCGGCATCGGCGACCCCGATATGTGCGGTGTCGAGGCTGTTGATTTTGTTGGTCAGGACGGCAAACGAAGCTACGAAGACCGCCAGAATGTCCCCGGTGACTTTGATGCCCAGGTCTCGCAACGCCCCATCGCCGTGCATGCGCTTGAGCATCTTACCCAGTCCGATAAAGGGGTGGTGATGCTGCGCCGTATGATCGGACGCGAAATAAAGAAGCTGGAATCCGGCGAACCGGTTTTGCGGTTGCCCTTCAGCACCGACCGGCCAATCGACAGCTATTGTCATGATACCGTCCTGCATATTCCGGAAGACCCGACCCGCGACGATGATGAACTGCTGGAACAGCTGGGTAAGGATATTACCCGGATCATCGTCGACACTCAGGCAGAAACGGCAGAAGCGCGCATGGCCACCGTGCGCAGCAAAATCAAAAACTACGTCTCCGAACTGAACAAGTCCGCAGCAGAATAACCAGACGCCCGACCGGATGGCCATCCGGTCACGTCATACAGAAAGGAAGCACTATGTCAGACACGAAATTCAATCCGCGTACCGTTGACTGGACCGGCGAAAACCCCGGCATCTATCTGAAAGAGACAGCCGATGGTCCATGGACGGGGCTGATGACATTTTATCGTGTTTGCTGGTCTCCGTGCGGACCGGGCCATGGAATCATCGTACTGGACGAACCAAACGTCGAGAAGGGCTACCCCGAGGTCAATAATTTCTGCATCGCAGACAATCAGGAACTGGCGAAATATCTGGTTGATCACTTCTTCAGCAACTTCAATTCCTTTAAGGTCTCGCCGGGACTCAAGGCCATGACCATGCTGCCTATGACCGATGTACGACGTGAAGGAGACACGCGCTCGACTTATTCAGAGGTCGTGACCGCGAAAGATCTCGAGGTAAAGGCAACCTGGAAAGGTCTGACCACCCCTTATGCCGTCGACTTCCCGGCAGAGGTTGGCCCAACCAAAGCCCATCAGATGTACAGCTGCTTCATTGACGCCGACGATGCCGAAGTGACGATCAACGGAAAACCGCTTAAAGGAGGCCTGACCATCCGGAATGCAGCAGGCATAGATAAAAGCTCGGCCTTTCTGGCGTTTTCTGAAACCTGGCTGAAGGTGTAAGGCAAACACGGTTCGTTATCTGGCCCCAGCAACCCCCAGCATCAAGGATCTTCATCTTGGACGCTTTTCTGCAATTTCTCATCGCCGGTCTGATGATTGGCAGCCTTTACGGGCTGGTCGGCATCGGCTTTACCGCCGTTTACAACGCAACCGGCGTCGTGAATTTTGCGCAGGGCGACTTTGCTATGCTGGGGGCCATGATTGCGATTGCCGCCTATGAGATGGGGCTGCCGCTGATGTTGGCCGTCATCGTTTCTGTGCTGTTGCTGGGCATTATCGGCGCAGTTATCGAACGCACCACAATCAGGCCGGTTCGCGGACATGTCATACGTGGCATCATCGTGACGATCGGTCTCAGCGTCACGCTTCAGGGGGCGGCTATCATCGCCTGGGGAACCGATGCGCAGCCGATGCCGTCTTTCTCCGGCGACACTCCCCTGCATATTGGCGGTGCCACCATCCTTCCCCAGACATTCTGGGTCATCGGAACCGCCGTGGTACTGATGGCTGTGCTGTACGCTTTTCTGCAATACACTCTGCTGGGCAAGGCCTTCCGTGCCTGTGCGGTCAATGGCTTCGCGGCCCGGCTGGTCGGCATTCGTATTGAGAACATGCGGATTGCCAGTTTCATGATCAGCGGCATGTTCGGTGCCGTTGCCGGCATCATCATCGCCCCGATCGCCCTCACCCAGTATGATTCCGGCCTGTCCCTTGGCATCAAGGGGTTTGTTGCCTGCATCATCGGCGGTTTTGGCAATCCCATCGGAGCTGCTGTCGGAGGACTGTTGCTGGGGCTGCTGGAGGCCTTTGCCAGCGGCTATATCAGTTCCGGCATGAAGAGCGCGATCGCCTTTCTGCTGCTGCTGGTCTTCCTGCTGGTCCGACCGGGCGGCCTTCTCGGCGAACTCGAGAAAGCGGGGCGTCACTGATATGTACCGTTATGTAGCCCTGATTGCCCTGCTGGTTGCATCGCAGCTGGTCGGCAGCAATTACGTCACTAACCTCCTTAACATCATCGGCCTGTTTGCACTGCCTGCCCTCGGTCTGGCCCTGCTGATGGGATATGCCGGGCAAATTTCCCTCGGTCATGCCGGTTTCTACGGCATGGGTGCCTTCGGATCAGCCTTGCTGGCCATGCATACCGGCATTTCCCCCTGGATCACCATTCCGGTTGTTGCCGTGCTTGTCGGCATCTTCGCCTGGGGTATCGGCTGGCTGGTCTTCC
>TARA_R110000787_G_scaffold78716_2_pt1 | contig 17019 bp, 15 predicted proteins | sample TARA_R110000787 | Tara Oceans TARA_R110000787 (sample SAMEA4397920) | marine metagenome | biome: Polar Biome; feature: [DCM] deep chlorophyll maximum layer (ENVO:01000326); material: water (ENVO:00002006), including particulate matter (ENVO:01000060) such as... | depth 35 m
CGTAAACAGGGGAACCACCATGACTTCAGCAGACCTACCACAGCGCACGCGGGTTTATCAGAACCATCATCTCGACAGCACCCGCTGGGATAATTTTAAAGTGCGCGATGACGACATTCTGGTATGCACCTCAATGAAGAGCGGCACCACCTGGATGCAGCGCATCGTCGCCCTGCTAATTTTTCAGGAACAACAGCCCGCGCAGTCCTTCCACGATATTTCGGTGTGGCTGGATATGCGTGTCGCGCCCCTGGACCAGACGATGACAGCGATCGAGGCGCAGACTCACCGGCGTTTCCTGAAAACGCATTCGGCTCTGGATGGCCTGCCGTATTTTCCGCAGATGAAATATATTGTCATCGGCCGCGATGTGCGCGATGTGTTTATGTCGCTGTGGAATCACGCGTCCAATTACACCGACCAATTCATTGAGGTCCTCAACAACACGCCCGGTCGGGTCGGCGAGCCGTTTCCACCACTCTATGAAGACATTCACGAGCTCTGGCACGTGTGGATCAACCAGGGCAATTTCCCCTGGGAAACCGACGGCTACCCGTTCTGGTCCCACCTGCATTTTGTACAATCCTGGTGGCAGTACCGCCATCTTCCCAATATTTATCTAGTCCATTTCAATGACCTGTTAAATGACCTGGAAGGCGAGATGCGCAAAGTGGCTAAATTCCTCGACATCGACGTGGCGGAATCCCTGTGGCCCAGTCTGGTAGAGCAGGCAACGTTTGAAAACATGAAAACCAATGCCGAAACTCTACTGCCGATGATCAATGGTATTTTCGCCGGCGGCGCCAAATCGTTTATTAATAAAGGCACCAACGGCCGCTGGCGCGACGTGTTAACAGCGGACGAACTCAAGGAATGTGATGCCGCCGTCGCCCGCGCACTGACACCGGATTGCGCCAGATGGCTGGCAGCGGGTGGTGCCGATAAACTGTAGCGCTGGTCTGTCTGGATACACCTTGCGCCACGACATCCACGACTTTAAAAAGTATCACATAACACTGAGACGAGGGACAGACCATGGCCTCACCACTGGAAATTAACCTGATACGGCGCATCGCCATGGGTGATACCCTGCGCCGCCGTGCCGCCGACTGCCCCAGTAATGAGGCGGTCGTCGAGTTTGTCGAGGGCGAACGCATTGCCCTGTCCTACCGGGCGCTCAACAGTCGCGTCAATCAGCTCACTCACGGCTTGCGTGCCAGAGGCATTCAGCAGGGCGACCGGGTGGCCATCCTCGGCGCCAATACCAGTCAATTTCTCACCTGTCTGATGGCCTGCTTCAAAGGCGGCTTTGTCGCTGTGCCGGTCAATTTTGTGCAAAACCCGACAGATGTGGCATACAACATTGAACACTCTGGTGCCACGGCGGTGTTTGTCGACGCAACGCTGCACCCCCTGGTTACGCAGGTCACCGGCAATATCGACCGCGATTTCGTGCTGGTGACACTGGCCGGCCCTGCCAGCGGCAACTTTGCTGCATTTGCGGACCTGCTTACCGGGCAGCCAGCAACAGAAATCGAAGATATTATTATCGAGGACGATGATCTGGCTCAGATTATGTACACCAGCGGCACCACCGCACGGCCCAAGGGCGTGATGCTGTCCCACAAAAATTTATATATCGCTACGCTGAATACGGTCATCAGTATTGGCATCAGCAAGGATCGTATTGATAACGCGGCGGTCCTGCCTATCTTTCACATTACTGCCGAATTGTTTGCCCTGGTGTCCCTGCATTTTGGCGCCAGGGTTATTCTGCAAAACGGCTTTAACCCCGCGACGATGCTGGGCCTTATCGAGGCCGAGCAGATTCAGTTTGCCATTCTGCTGCCGCTGATGTGGAAGGCGATGCTCGCGCACCCGGAGCTCGGCAATCATGACTACACCTCCATGCACCTGGGCATGTACGGCATGGCACCGATGGATGCGCCGACGCTGGCGCGTCTAAAAGAAGTGTTCGGCTGCCCGTTTATCACCGGCTCGGGACAAACGGAAATCAACGGCGTGGCGACCATCATGGATGCCGAGTGGGCAATGCTCAAGGCAGGCAATGTCTGGGGTGATGGCTCCATGGCCAGTGATCAGGCGGTGATGGATGACCAGGGCAATCTCCTCCCGCCGGGTAAAGTCGGCGAAGTCGTATGGCGCAGCCCGCAAACCATGCTCGGCTATTACCGCAATGAAGAGGCGACCAGCGAAGCTCAGGCCCATGGCTGGCACCACTCCGGGGATATTGGTTATCTGGATGACGACAACCAGTTCTGGTTTGTCGACCGCAAAAAAGACATGGTTAAGTCCGGGGGCGAAAATGTGTCTTCGGTGAAAGTCGAACGCACCGTACTCGCTTTTCCGGGCGTGGCCAATGTCGGCGTTATTGGTCTGCCTCATGAACACTGGGGCGAGGCTGTGACCGCCGTGGTGGCGCATCAGCCCGGCGTGCAACTGGACGAGCAGGCGATTATCGAACACTGCAAAAAAGAACTCGGTGGATTTGAAACACCGAAAAAGGTAATTATCCTTGACGCGCTGCCAATGACCGCGACAGGCAAGGTAAAAAAACACCTGTTACGCAAAGAGTACGCCAATCTATTTCAGTAGCACTCGACGTTAACCAGGTTACCCGCAACGTGTCACGTTTCAACCCTATACGGGAGCGACCACCTGCATTAGATAATGCGCGCTTGCCGACGACCCGCACACGGACAGCGCATGGTGAGAGGAGAGCGGGACACCAGAGTCACCTGTTCAGCGACGCCAGAACATCGGCGTGAACAGCACCAACAGGGTAAAAATTTCCAGACGGCCCAATAGCATGCCCGCGCACAGAACCCACTTTGCAAAGCTGTTGATGTCGCCGTAGTTGGCGGCAACGTCACCCAGACCCGGCCCCAAATTATTAAGGGCGGCCGCAGTTGCAGACCAGGCCGTGACGTAGTCCAGCCCCGAAGCCAGCAATAGCAATACAATGCCGTAAAACACAGCGAGATAAACGCCGAAAAACGCCCACACCGCATCGGCAACGCGATCCTGAACAACACGCTTGCCCACCTTGATCGGGATAACAGCGCTGGGATGAATCAGTTTCTTGATTTCCCGAATGGCCTGCTTGCCCAGAATCATCATACGACCGACTTTGATACCACCGCCGGTGGAACCGGCACACGCGCCGAAAAACGACAGGAAAATCAGCATGAACGGTACAAAGCTTGGCCAACCACTATAGTCAGTGGTGGCGAAACCAGTGGTTGTCATGATCGATACCAGCTGAAAAGTGCCATGGTAGACACTGCCAGTAATGTCATACACACCTGCCACATAAAGGTACAAACAGACCACCAGAATGCCTCCGGCCAACATGGCCAGGTACAAGCCTGTTTCCGGATCAGTGAGATAGGCCCTCAGACTTTTACGATTCCAGGCCAGAAAATGCAGACCAAAGTTCATCCCGGCTACGACCATAAAAAAAACGCACACGGCGGCTATCAGGGGGCTATCAAAATAGCCCATGCTGGCATCATGGGTAGAAAATCCACCTATAGCGACGGTCGAGAAACTGTGGCCAATGGCGTCAAACACTGTCATCCCGGCTAGCCAGTAGCTCACCGCGCAGCCCAGCGTCAGCACCAGGTAGATCGAAAAGAGCGCTTTTGCAGTTTCAGTGATTCGAGGGGTTAATTTGCTGTCCTTAACATGTCCCGGTGTCTCGGTCCGATAGAGCTGCATGCCGCCAACACCCAACATGGGCATCACCGCCACAGCAATGACCACGATACCAATACCACCCAGCCATTGCAGTTGCTGGCGATAATAAAGAATCGATTTGGGCAGCTCATCGAGCCCAGTAATGACAGTCGCTCCGGTCGTTGTCAGACCGCTGATTGATTCAAATACGGCGTCGGTTAGCGACAGGCTCGGCTCTACTAGAGCCAGCGGCAGGGCGCCGCTAAGACCCAGAATCAACCAGAACAGCACTGTCACCAGAAAGCCATCCCGGGTGCGCAATTCACCCTGACTGCGACTGTTAGGCAACCAGACCAGCATGCCAACGGAAAAAGTGATGGCCAGGGCCAGAAAAAATGCCTGACGCGTCGGCTCTTCATAAATAATGGCAACGATGATCGGCGGCAACATGCTGGCGCTGAACAACATCAATAGCAGACCGAGAATGCGAGCGATTATCGAAAAATGCATTAGAAAAAGGTAAACCCTACCTGAAACAGCTTTTCAATCTCGCGCGTATGCCGTTTATCTATCATAAACACAATGGCGTGGTCGTCCTGTTCGATGACTGTATCGTGGTGGGTGATTATCACTTCCCCGTTGCGCACCAGCGCCGCGATGGTGGTTCCCTCCGGCAACTTGATCCGCTGAATGGCCCGGCCCACGACTTTCGAATTCTTGGCGTCGCCATGAGCAACTATTTCCAGCGCTTCCGCCGCGCCGCGCCGCAGTGAATGCACATTGAGCGTGTCGCCGCGACGCACATGAGACAGCAATGAACTGGTGGTGGCCTGCTGTGGCGATATCGCTATGTCGATTTCGCTGCCCTGCATCAGGTCCGCGTAAACCGGGTTGCTAATCAAGGTCATTACCTTTCTGGCACCGAGCCGCTTGGCCAGCAGCGATGCCATAATATTGACCTCATCGTCGTTCGTGACCGCCAGGAAAACATCGGTTTTGTCGATATTTTCTTCCAGGAGCAACTCCCTGTTAGCCGCCTGCCCATGCAAAATCACCGTTTTATTCAACCGCTCAGCCAGGTACTCACTTCTTTCAAGCGAATACTCAATGACCTTGACGTTGTATTTATGTTCGAGCGCCTTCGCCAGGCGATAGCCGATATTACCGCCCCCGGCAATAATGATGCGGTGGTAAGGTTTTTCGGTGCGCCTTAGCTCCATCATCACTTTGCGTATGTCAGCTTTGGCGGCAATAAAAAAGACCTCATCACCTTCCTGGATAACCGTATCACCATCCGGCACGATCGGCCTGTCCTGGCGGAAAATCGCCGCCGCCCGCGCGTCCACGCCCGGCATTTGTTCACGAATATCTGACAACTGATGGCCAACCATGGGGCCGCCTTTAATCGCTCTTAATGCCACCAGCTGAACTGCGCCATCGGCAAAATCGAGTACCTGTAGCGTACCAGGGTGTTCAATCAGTTTGGTTATGTAATCAGTGACGACCTGTTCGGGCGTAATGAGCACATCGATGGGGATACTTTTTTCGTTGAACAACTTTTGACTGTGATCGCTGTGTGAGTAACTACCGGAACGAACGCGCGCGATTTTGGTCGGGGTGCGAAACAGCGAGTGACAGACCTGGCAAGCCGCCATATTGACCTCATCACTGTTGGTCACAGCCACCAGCATATCAGCATCTTCGATACCTGCCGCCACCAGCACATCGGGATGGGAACCGAAACCATGAACAGTGCGAATGTCCAGGCGATCCTGAAGCTCACGCAATCGCGCCGCATCGGGATCGATGACGGTTATATCATTGGCCTCACTGGCCAGATTTTCCGCCAGCGTACCGCCCACCTGCCCTGCGCCCACAATAACTATCTTCATATATCGGCATAGCCTGGTTCGGTGATATCAGCGCTCACCGTTCTGTGTTTTATCCAGCAGCGCGTGTGTTTTCGGTAGCACGTATTTTTTCCAGTAACGCGTAGTAAAACCCGTCGTGCCCATCCACCACTGGAAACAATTGGCGACCGAACACTGTCTTACTACCGGCTTCAGTGGCGACGGGACACACCTCTGCATCGTCGACGCTGTCCATAAAGCGCTCTACCACTGCATCGTTTTCCGCCGGTAACACCGAGCACGTTGCATACAGCAACTTGCCGCCAACATTTAGCAGGGGCCAAAGCCTGGTCAGCATTGCCAGCTGCAGCTCGGCCAGCTTATCAATATCTTCCGGCTTACGCAGTAATTTGATGTCTGGATGGCGACGAATCACACCGCTCGCGGAGCAGGGCGCATCTAGCAACACGCGATCAAAAAGAGCGCCATCCCACCAGCTATCTGTATCGATGACGTCCGCGGCGACCAGCGAGGCCTTTAGCTTGAGGCGATGCAGGTTTTCCCTGACTTTTTCCAGTCGCTGCGGGTCGATATCAATAGCCACTAGCTCAGTCAATGTCGGTGTAGCCTCCAGAATATGGCAGGTCTTGCCCCCCGGTGCACAGCACGCATCAAGCACTCGGTGACCGGCCTTTACTTCAAGTAGAACCGCTGCCAGCTGGGCGGCTTCATCCTGAACACTAACCAGACCATCGCTAAAACCCGCCACCTCGGTCACCGGTGCCGGCTGGCGCAACTGCACACCCGCATCGCTATAACCGGTGGCACGAGCAGTGTCTTGACTAAAATTGGCTGACAGATAGGCGCCGCGCGTTGTGCGTAGCGCATTGACACGCAGGGTCATGGGTGCGCGCTGATTATTTGCTGTTAAGATTTCCCGTGCCTGCATCGGCCAGGCCCGTTCAACAGCCTCAATCAGCCAGTTCGGGTGAGCAAATACGTATTCGGGATCATCCGCCAAAACGGTTTCGATCGCGTGGCGTTCACGAATGAAACGACGCAGCGCGGCGTTGGTTAGCCCTTTTGCCCAGGGCCGTTTCAATTTAACGCAAGCCGCAACGGATTCATTGACCACTGCATGATCAGGAATACGGGTGTCGGTTAGCTGGTAAAGCGCACAGGCCACCAGCGCCAGAATCTCGCTGTCTTTTTCTTTGAGCGGCTTATCAAGCAGCCGGGCGACTATCCTGAGAATAGCGGGATACTGTCGCAATGTGCCGTAGCACAGTTCGCTCAACAGCGACTGCTCTTTTTCGGGCACTTTCTGCGCAAACTCAGCCAGACATACATTTAACGAGAGGCCATCCCGAATCACCCGGGCAAGCGCCCTGGCAGCAGCAACCCTCACCAACATAGCTAATCAGCTACCGAAACGGATGCCGGGCGAAGCCCAGTCCGGGTGCCCCTTCAGCACATCGCCGACCGCCATGCGCCGCTTACCCGGTAACTGAATTTCGATCAGCAACAGTGCGTCGTTGCCGCAGGCAACCAGAATACCGGCCTCATTACAGGACAGTATCTCCCCGGGCGCAGCCTGGTGCTGACGACTTACCGGGGCCGCCTGCCAGATACGCACGCGCTCCCCTGCCGATCCACCCAGTGTCGCAAAAGCAACTGGCTGTGGATTAAAAGCACGAATTTTACGCGCGAGATTGACCGCAGGCTGACTCCAGTCGAGCAGCGCCTCGTCCTTGGTAATCTTGTGCGCGTAGGTCGCCAGCGAATTGTCCTGCTGCTGGGCCACAAGGGTCTCATTGGCCGCATCAGCGAGCGTCGCCAATAAAATATCGGTGCCTAACCGAGCAAGGTTGTCCTGCACCGTACCAGCGCTGTCGGTGGCGCCAATATCGCAGGCCACACGGGCCAGTATTGCTCCCGTGTCCAAACCCTCGTCCATTTGCATGATGGTAATACCGGTCTGCGTATCTCCCGCTTCGATAGCCCTCTGAATCGGTGCAGCACCGCGCCAGCGCGGCAACAAGGAAGCGTGTACGTTGATGCAACCCAGACGAGGGATGCTCAGGACAGTTTTGGGCAACAGCAATCCATACGCGACAACCACCATAAGATCTGCCCCGTACTCAGCTAACTGTTGTTGGGTGGTATCGCTTTTAAGCGAGACGGGTTGATGCAGCGGAAGATGACGTTCTACGGCCAGCGCCTTAACAGGACTGGCTGTCAGTTTCTTGCCTCGCCCAGACGGCCGGTCTGGCTGCGTATAAACCGCGACCACCTCGTGCTGGGGCAGACTCAGAAGCGCCTGCAAATGACGGGCGGCAAAGTCAGGGGTACCAGCAAAGATCAATTTTAACCCTTGCATGATGGGAGAGTTTCCTCGAGGTTTATCGCGATATGCGTAGCTGCTCAGGCAGGTTCTTTGTGCAGCTTTTCAAGTTTTTTACGAATGCGCTGTCTTTTCAGGGCAGAGAGGTAATCGACAAACAACTTGCCGTCGAGGTGATCGAGCTCATGTTGGACACACACCGCGAGCAGTCCTTCCGGTTCAAACTGGAACGGTTTCCCGCAACGATCGAGGGCTGTCACTCTGATCACATCCGGTCGCGACACAGTTTCATAAAATCCCGGCACCGAGAGACAACCTTCATCGTACTCCGTACGACTATCAGCCAGAACCTCCACCTCCGGATTGATAAAGATTCGAGGTTCATCCCGTGCCTCCGACAAATCCATCACCACGACGCGCTCATGCACATCGACCTGTGTCGCCGCCAGACCGATGCCATTGGCCAGATACATCGTTTCCAGCATATCGTCGACAAGCTGCCGTATACGCTCATTAACATCGACCACCGGACGCGCTTTAACACGCAACCGCGGATCCGGAAACTCAAGAATTGTCAAAGCTGTCATGTTGTTTGTGACGGATTTCTAGCAAAAGTGTATAAACCACTGTTAACATTAGAGGTTGGACGAATGTAATGACCGACAAAACCTCAATAAGCGCCATTATACACTATTGAGTTTCAGCACATAGGATGGACGAGATGAAGAAAGTATTGCTGGGTTTGCTGGGAATCTGGGCGTTAGTTGCGGTCACGCTGGCGGCCGAAGCACCTTTCAATGAAGGTATTCCTGATAAATATACTGTCAAAAAGGGTGACACCCTTTGGGATATATCTGACCACTTCCTGAGCCAGCCCTGGCTGTGGCCCGAAATCTGGCAGGTCAATCCGCAAATCCCCAACCCCCATCTTATTTACCCCGGCGATGTTATCAGTCTGATCTACATAGATGGCAAACCGCGACTCATGTTGAATCGCGGGCGTGATATCAAACTCAGCCCTCAGATCAGGGAGTCTGCTAACAGAGATCCGATTCCAGCTCTGCCCCTTGACGTGATCAACAGCTTTCTCTCGCGCAACAGGGTAGTCGATGCCGGCGTGTTGGAGGCCGCTCCCTACGTGATAGCGGGACAGGAGAAGCACCTGCTATCCGCTGTTGGTAGCGATTTCTACGCGCGCGGGAACTTTGCCGACGAAGTAGGGTTTTTCGGGCTGTACCGCAACGGGGGTCAGTACGTCGATCCCGTAACGAAAGAACTGCTCGGTATCCGAGCGCAAGATATTGGATCCGCCAAACTCAAGGTTATCAATGGGGACATAGCCACGCTGGGAGCCACGCGAAGCCTGGAAGAAATCCGCATCAATGACCGCTTGTTGCCCGAAGAAGAGCGAAAAATTGATACCACTTTTCACCCTGGCGCCCCACCGGAAGGAACGAGCGGCCTTATTATCGCGATTGAGGGTGGCGTCAATAATGCGGGCTTTCTCGATGTAGTCGCCATCAACCTGGGCAACAGGGACAGCCTGGAGACAGGTGATTTACTGGCTATTTACAAGACCGGCGAAGTGGTCAAGGATCGTGTTGCCGGCGGCCTTGTAACGTTGCCACCGGAACGAGCCGGGCTGTTAATGATTTTCCGCACGTTTGAGAAAATGAGCTTTGGCCTGCTGCTGAATGCGAACCGCCCCGTCGCCGTCAGGGACATGGTTAAGCATCCGTGACAGAGCGGCTGCTTGCCAGCACCCACATAGACGGGCGCGCGGAGTGCGGGCGGGCATACAAAGCATTAGCGACTACACTAATAACACGTCGCTAACCATCCAAAACTCACCCCAGGGAAGGGGTTATGCACACAGAAACTCTATCCGCAGTCATTCTCCAGTTGCTCCCAGGTATCGGCAATGCGGGCCTGATAAAACTGCTCGAGCGCTTTGGTGCCTTTGGCAGCGTACTGCAGGCCAACCCGGCTGAGCTGCCCACCAAATACCGCGCAGGTATCGCACAGTATCAAGCCAGACGGACCCAGTATCAAAACAGTGCGGCTCATGTCATTGACGCCTGTGAAAACATCGGCGTCAGCGTCACGGCTTTTAACACCGCCCATTACCCGGCGCTGCTGAAAGAGATACCCAGCCCACCGCCAGTCCTTTATATCAGAGGCGATCTCAACGCTTTCGCCCTGCCTCAAATTGCCATTGTTGGCAGCCGCCAGCACAGCGTATCAGGTGAAAAAACCGCGGCAGCTTTTGCGCGCACATTGAGTGCTAGCGGTTTTGCCATCACCAGCGGTCTGGCCCTGGGTATCGATGCCGCGGCTCATCGCGGAGCCATGCAACAGGGCGTTACCATCGCGGTACTCGGCACCGGCATTGACGTCGTTTATCCCCGTCGTCACAGTGACCTTTATCACGCCATCGTTGCCAGTGGCGGGGCTGTCGTATCCGAGTTTCTGCCCGGAACACCACCACGAGCGGCAAACTTTCCTCAGCGCAACCGCATAATCAGCGGATTAAGCCTGGGCGTGCTGGTCATCGAGGCAGCCCTGAAAAGCGGTTCACTGATCACTGCCCGCCACGCCCTGAATCAAGGCCGGGAAGTGTTTGCGGTGCCCGGCTCCATCCATAGCCCCATGGCAAAAGGTTGCCACCAACTGATCAGGGAAGGCGCAACGCTGGTAGAAAAGGCGGAGGATATCGTTGTCCAGCTTGGCGGCATGCTGTCATTTATCGCAGACTCGGCAAACACACCACGACAGCATCCGGACCTCGATCGTGACGAAGCCAGCGTACTTGCAGGACTCGGTTTCGACCCCGTCGATCTCGACACGTTAGTCTCGCGGAGCGGTTTATCAGTCGCGGATCTGGTCAGCATACTAACCAGTCTGGAATTAAAAAATATGGTTGAAAACCGCGCTGGTCTCTACGTGCGGGTATGCTGATCGACGCTTGCTGATGTGTAGCGCCTGAGTTAGGCTGCGCCGCTCCGACACCACCAGCTTTGCACTGTTAGTCATCGAAAACTTTCACCATAAAGGGCAGGGCCAATTGTTGCTCGACTATACGCACCACCCCCGAATAAAGCGCGCTGCACAGTTAATGGCCGCAGGTGGCATCGCAGCCTATCCGACCGAATCGGTCTGGGGCCTGGGTTGCGACCCAGACAATGCCGTAGCAACCAGCAGAATCCTGGCCCTTAAAAAGCGCGATATTGGTAAAGGCCTGATTCTCATTGCCGCAAGTGTGGACATGTTCAAACCTTACCTGTCACGGGTGACAACCAGACAGTACCGGACGATGACTGAGGCCTGGCCTGGCCCGGTGACATGGCTGATACCAGATAACGAATTCGCGCCGCGGTGGATAACCGGGGGGCAGCCCACTCTGGCGCTGCGCGTAACCGCTCACCCAATAGCGGCTGCACTTAGCCGGGCGTTCAGAGGCCCGCTGGTATCGACATCGGCCAATCCGCAGGGTTTACCAGAGGCCCGGACATTGACCAAAGTCAAAGTCTATTTCGGCAATAACATTGATGCTTATGTACCCGGAAATGTCGGCAAGGCCAGCAAGCCAAGTGAAATTCGCGAACTTACCTCGGGCGCGATAATTCGTCCTGGCGGATGACGCCAGAAGGCACCAGGAACAGATGGAACGAGAACATGATCGATAAATCAGCCGTGCGGGCATACCTGCTCGATTTGCAACGCAGCATTTCCTCACAACTACAAGCTCTTGAGCCAGATGCGTCTTTTCGGGAAGATAAGTGGGCGCGCCAGGAAGGCGGCGGCGGGCAGTCGCGAGTGATAGAGAACGGCGTCATCTTTGAAAAAGGCGGCGTTAATTTTTCCCACGTGTACGGCGCGCAACTGCCTGCATCTGCCACCGCTGCCCGCCCCGAGCTGGCCGGCCGATCATTCGAAGCGATGGGCGTGTCGCTGGTCATACATCCCCGCAACCCCTATGTGCCAACTTCCCATGCCAACGTGCGTATGTTTATTGCCGAGCAGGATGGCCAGCCTCCGGTCTGGTGGTTCGGGGGCGGCTATGACCTGACACCCTACTACGGCAATCTGGACGACTGTCAGCACTGGCACCGTACCGCCAGGGACGCCTGCGCCCCCTTTGGCGACGACATCTACCCACGCTTCAAGCAATGGTGCGACGAATACTTCTTTTTGCGCCACCGCGATGAAGCCAGGGGTATCGGCGGATTGTTTTTCGATGACTATAACGAACTTGATTTCAACCACAGCTTTGCTCTGATGCGGGCCATCGGCGACAGCTATACAAAAGCGTATTTGCCTATCGTGGAGCGGCGCCAGCATACGCCCTATGGCGAGAGACAACGCCAGTTTCAACTCTATCGTCGCGGCCGCTATGTAGAGTTCAACCTGGTCCAGGATAGAGGCACAATCTTTGGCTTGCAGACCGGGGGCCGGACAGAATCGATCCTGATGTCACTGCCACCCCTGGTACGCTGGCAATACGACTGGCAACCAGAGCCGGACAGCGAAGAAGCCGAGCTGTACAATGTTTTTCTGCCACCCCGAGCCTGGGCGGCAGATTAATTAATTATCAGATACGGCCCGCATGACCTATATCCCCGATAAATATGCCGTTCTGGGCAACCCGGTTGCTCACAGCCGCTCGCCACAGATTCACCGCGCCTTCGCCGCACAAACCGGTGCAGACATTCACTATGACCGCATCCTCGTGCCCGTCAATCGCTTTGTTGAAACCGCGAAGCAGTTTATCGCTGCCGGCGGCAGGGGCTTCAACGTTACAGTGCCCTGCAAGGAAGACGCTTACCGGTTTGCGGGCCGACTGACGCCTCGCGCATTACGAGCAAAAGCAGTCAACACGGTGGTAGTCAACGACAACGGCCCGACGCTCGGCGACAACACCGACGGCGCCGGGTTAGTGAAAGACCTAGTCGACAATCTTGGCTGGCCGCTTACAGGCAAACGAGTATTAATCCTCGGTGCCGGCGGCGCGGTGCGAGGCGTGCTGGAGCCTGTACTAAACGTACAGCCAGCGGCCGTCGTCCTGGCCAACCGGACAGCCACGAAAGCAAGCATATTAGCGGCGGAATTTGCTGATCTCGGCCCTATTCAGGGCGGCAGCTATGATGAACTGGCTAATGCCACTCCGTTTGACCTGATCATCAACGGCACCAGCGCCAGCCTGGCCGGCGCACTGCCACCCGTCCCCGGCGAACTGGTTAACTCAAACTGTTGCTGCTACGACATGATGTACGGCCCACAACCCACGGTGTTCATGGCCTGGGCGCAAGCAACGGGCGCCGGGCATGTCGCCGACGGCCTCGGCATGCTGGTCGAACAGGCCGCGGAATCGTTTGCGCTGTGGCGCGGCACAAAACCTGACACCCGCCCGGTGATCGCTACTATCAGAACAGAGCTTGGCAGGCGCTGAGGCGCGCAGCGGCATTTCGACTAGGACCCTGGGTTTGTTGGCATTGCGCAGCGCTCCTGACCCGCGACCCAAACCCGGTGAATCAGCCCTCACGGCAGGGCCTTACTGGCGTAGTCGAAATCGGGTCGTTTTAAACATTTGTATGGCCATCGCTACAGCATTAGCATAACCTGCAATTCTCAGATATTTCAGGCCACTGCATGAAGACCCAACAGGTGTTCAGGGCGTATCCTCACAGCATAGCGGAGGTCAATGACGCCATCGCGACACGCTTTTGCGCACGTTGCGGCGCAACCTGCGCACAGGAAGAGATTGAAGGCGGCATCCGCTACAAGTGTAGCGCCTGTAATTTTGTCCACTACAAGAATCCGCAACCTGCGATCGCAGTGTTGATAGAGCAGGACAATCATTTTGTCCTCGGCAGGCGCATCTCCAAAAGCCTGGGCCACGGCCAGTGGTGCCTGCCCTGCGGGTATGTCGAATACCACGAGGATTACCTAAGCGCGGCAGTACGCGAGGTTAAGGAAGAAACGACCCTTGATGTACGCATTAAGGCGATTATTAGCGTAGTCACCAACTACCTGAAACCCAATATCCATTCGTTGGTTACGGTACTCAGCGCCGAACCATTATCTGGCCAGATAAATGCTGGCGATGGCATGGACGAAGTGCGTTGGTTTCCCTATACCGGGCAGTTTCCCGAAATGGCCTTTGAAGCGGACACCCACATTATCAGCCGCTATTTTGAGACCGACCTGATCGGTGCTCCGGTCGATCTTAACTATTCGAAATAATCGTTATTTTTTCCGGGGAGCTCAGTGAGATACAAAGGAAGTTGCCACTGCCAGGCCGTGACTTTTGAAGTTGAAGCCCCTAAAGACATCGAAGCAGATTATTGTAATTGTTCTATTTGCTCAAAGTCTGGTTTCCTCCACTTAATAGTTCCTTTAACTAAATTCAGGCTAGTGAGCGGAAGAGATTCACTATCAACGTACACATTTAATACCGGTGTGGCCAAACATACGTTCTGCAAGATTTGTGGCGTCAAGCCATTTTATGTTCCCCGATCAAATCCAGATGGTATTGACGTTAATGTTCGTTGCCTGGACACAAAGCCTGCTTCGGTAAACATCTCAAAGTTTGACGGACAAAATTGGGAACAACATGCCTATAAAGTGGCGCATAAAAGTAAAACATAAAAAACGGGCATACTGGACTGAAAGGATCCGAAACAAACAAGGGGTTACCCAGGTTAACAAAGATGGTCAATGGAATGGTTAATTCCCCCACCTTAAAAAAAGTATAAAATCGCCTGGTAATACTTAAACACGCTCAACGTAACTGGATTGGAGTGGTATTAAATGGGCTGGCAATTTACCAGGGGGGGATACCCATCCACGCGGATGCGGCGCAATCGTCGCGACGATTTCTCCAGACGTCTGACGCGCGAACACCGGCTGTCCTGTGATGACCTGATCCTGCCGGTGTTTGTATTGGACGGCAAAAACCGACGTGAACCGATTGCCTCCATGCCTGGTGTTGAACGACTCTCTATAGACCTGCTGGTAACACAGGCCCTTGCCTGCGTCGCCCTCGGCATCCCCGCCGTTGCCTTGTTTCCGGTTGTACCTGCGGAACAAAAAAGTCTCGAGGCAGAGCAGGCGTGGAACCCAGATGGGCTGGCGCAGCGCGCAGTCAAAGCGATAAAGGACGCGTGTCCGGACCTCGGCATTATTACCGACGTCGCACTCGACCCCTTTACTACCCACGGCCAGGATGGAATTCTGGGGGGAGCGGGCAGCGATACCGGTTATGTGCTCAACGACATTACCGTTGCCGCACTTGTTCGGCAGGCGATATCACACGCTGAGGCCGGGGCCGACATCGTTGCGCCCTCGGACATGATGGATGGCCGTATCGGCGCGATACGCCAGGCACTTGAAACGTCCGGCCACACCGACACCAGGATCCTCGCCTATTCCGCAAAGTATGCGTCTAGCTACTACGGCCCTTTCCGGGATGCGGTGGGCTCCGCCACCAACCTCAAAGGCGGTGATAAATACAGCTATCAAATGGATCCCGCCAACAGCGATGAAGCGCTGCACGAATGCGCTCTCGACCTGGCCGAAGGCGCGGATATCATCATGGTTAAGCCCGGCATGCCCTATCTCGACATTCTCCGTCGCGTCAAAGACGAGCTGCGAGCCCCGACTTTTGTCTACCAGGTCAGCGGCGAGTACGCCATGCACCGGGCAGCGTTTGACCACGGCTGGCTAAATCGTGATGCAGTCATTGTCGAATCCCTGCTCGCTTTCAAGCGTGCCGGTGCGGACGCCATTCTCACCTATTTTGCCCTCGACGCCGCGCGGCTCCTGCACGACTAGAGCCGCGATGAATCAGGCCTTTGAGCTCCTGCTGCCCTATTTGCAGGACGAACCTCGTGCGAACAATCAGCCACGTCATCTGTTGGTTGCGGACGAAAACCTCTTCGGCGCGACTTTTGCAACGCTCGGCAAAACGACCGAGGTCATGAGTAACCGCTTTGATATCGCTCGCGCAGCAACTGCCGCGGGATTGATCGCGACCTTTAATGATTTTGATTTTAGCGGTTATCAACCGGCTCATTTCGCGCGCGTCTGCTATCGCATCTCGAAGGAGAAGGCCGTTGTCGAACACATTATCGCTGAAGCATTTTCCCTGCTCCCCGGTGGTGGCGAGCTAATCCTTTGCGGCGCCAAGAAAGAAGGCATCAAACGTTTTGCGAGTGTGGCTGGCGAGTGCTTTTCGAGCGTACCGGACGTACATAAACACGGGTTCTGGTATACCGCCCGCATCATAAAAACCGTAACCAACGACCACGTAGCACCCGGGCGCGATGAGTCTAGCTACACACATCTTATCCCGGTGGAAACTGGCCCTGGAACGGTCTTGTATACCAAACCCGGATCATTTGGCGCCGGCAAAATCGATCAGGGCAGCATCATGCTGGCTGACTACCTGCCAACTTTTTTCCAGGGTTTCGACGCCCCCCCGCGCAGCTTGCTTGATCTCGGTTGTGGCTATGGCTACCTGACTGTGTGTAGCGCGCGCCTTGGCGCGACTCGCATCGTTGCCACTGACAACTGCGCGGCCGCAATCAACACTTGCCGGGCCAACCTGGATCGCCTGTCTATTCCAGCAGAGGTGGTTGCGGACGATTGCGCTGAAGGCATCACAGAAACATTTGATGCCATCATCTGTAACCCACCCTTTCACCAGGGCTTTATTGCGGACCCAGGGCTGACGGATAAGTTTCTTCGCTCGGCGGCCAACCACCTGCACGCGAAAAGTAGAGCCCTGTTTGTGGTGAATCAATTTTTAGCTCTCGAAAATACTGCTCTCCGCTACTTTGCCAATGTTGCAGTCGTGGCGAAAACCAGAAGTTTCAAGCTTGTGGTTATGAGTCAGCGGCGAAAAGGCACGAGCTGATCCAGCAACTGCTGTAGTTGCCGTCTTACCACCGAACCAGCCGGACTAAAGTTCATACCGCGATGCGCAAATTGCTCCGCGAGACTCTGTTTACCCTGCGCCAAATAGCTACTGGCCAGTAACAGGTACACCTCGGGGGAGCGCGCATCCAGCCGTTGTGCCCGCTCTGCGACAGCGATAGCTCGGTCCAGTTCGTTGTTGCGATAGTG
>TARA_R110000787_G_scaffold12074_38_pt1 | contig 16989 bp, 12 predicted proteins | sample TARA_R110000787 | Tara Oceans TARA_R110000787 (sample SAMEA4397920) | marine metagenome | biome: Polar Biome; feature: [DCM] deep chlorophyll maximum layer (ENVO:01000326); material: water (ENVO:00002006), including particulate matter (ENVO:01000060) such as... | depth 35 m
TCTCAGCGTCAGTACAGGCCCAGGTGGTTGCCTTCGCCATCGGTGTTCCTTCGGATATCTACGCATTTCACCGCTACACCCGAAATTCCGCCACCCTCTGCCGTACTCTAGTCTGCCAGTATCGAATGCAATTCCTAGGTTGAGCCCAGGGCTTTCACATCCGACTTAACAAACCGCCTACACACGCTTTACGCCCAGTAAATCCGATTAACGCTCGCACCCTCTGTATTACCGCGGCTGCTGGCACAGAGTTAGCCGGTGCTTGTTCTTTTGGTACCGTCAAGACTTCCTGTATTAGAGAAAGTTTTTTCTTCCCAAATCAAAGTGCTTTACAACCCGAAGGCCTTCTTCACACACGCGGCATTGCTGGATCAGGCTTTCGCCCATTGTCCAATATTCCCCACTGCTGCCTCCCGTAGGAGTCCGGACCGTGTCTCAGTTCCGGTGTGACTGATCGTCCTCTCAGACCAGTTACTGATCGTCGCCTTGGTGAGCCGTTACCTCACCAACAAGCTAATCAGACATAGGCTTCTCTAAAGGCGCAAGGTCTTGCGATCCCCTGCTTTGGTCTTGCGACATCATGCGGTATTAAACCGGGTTTCCCCGGACTATCCCCCACCTAAAGGCAAATTCCTATGTATTCCTCACCCGTCCGCCACTAGGTTTGAGAGCAAGCTCTCAAACCCCGTTCGACTTGCATGTGTTAGGCATGCCGCCAGCGTTCAATCTGAGCCAGGATCAAACTCTCCAATTTAAACTGCTATTTACAAATTGGATCACATCGTCAACGTACAAGTACGTCTTCCGATGCTTTTAGAGTTATCAAAACTGAGCTCATGTACAACTGTTAACCCCTTCATATCGTTAGATAATCAGGATTGGGCTCGTATTGATACTCAAATGTTACATGGCTTCGCCACGAACACAGGAGCACCCACACAAATCACTTGCTTGCTTGTTAATGAACTGGCTGACTAGGCTTTGAAACTTCGTTGCCGGCGTCAGCGGGGAGGCGAATTCTACGGGGAAGCAGAGATGCGTCAACACCTATTTTCGACAAATGTGTCAACTCATTGATATGGAAAGAATTATAGGATTTGGCGGATTGCCTGAGATGGGTGCTGCGCGCGCATTTGGGCCCTGAATTGGTTGTTTTTTGATCACTAGGGCTCGCTCTGCCCGAGATTTTGAGTTGGCTGGCCGGGCCAAGGGGTGTTTTGGAACGGATATGCTGCTGGCCGACCCACCTGTGTTCCCTACCAATAGCCATCATGAGAAGAACGAAGATTGTTGCCACCCTCGGCCCCGCCACAGATTCCGCCCCTAGCCTGCGTCGAGCCCTGGCAGCCGGCATTGACGTAGTACGACTGAATTTCTCTCACGGCTCCGCTTCCGATCACGCTGCCCGCGCGCGTAGCGTGCGGGAACATGCGGCTGTCCTTGGGCGCGACATTGGCGTGCTGTGTGATCTGCAGGGGCCCAAGATCAGGACGGAGAACTTTGTCGGCGGCTATGTCGATCTCGTCGAGGGACAGGAATTTGCACTTGATAGCGCCTTGGCCCCCGACGCCGGCGACGAGCGCGCCGTCGGCTGTGCCTATCAAGCCTTGTCTCAAGATCTGAATATCGGCGACGTGCTACTGCTCAATGACGGGGCGATTGTTCTCAAAGTGCGGGACATCTGCGGGACCCGCGTGGACACCGAGGTAAGCGTCGGCGGCCGGCTGAGCAACCGCAAAGGCATCAATCGCCAGGGTGGCGGACTTTCTGCCGCGGCGCTGACGGACAAGGATCGCGAGGACATTGTTCATGCAGTGGCGCTGGATGCCGATTTCATCGCCGTATCGTTCCCCAGGGATGCCTCCGACATGATTGAGGCTCGCCGGCTGGTTCGGGAGGCGGGCGGGCACGCCCAGCTGGTGGCGAAGATCGAACGCGCCGAGGCTCTGGAGAATCTGGACGCATTGATCACCGCCAGCGACGTGGTGATGGTGGCTCGCGGAGATCTTGGTGTGGAGATCGGTGACGCCGAGTTGCCGGGCTGGCAAAAGAGAATCATTGAGCTTGCCCGTGAGAAGAACCGCATGGTTATCACCGCAACTCAGATGATGGAATCCATGATCAACAGCCCGATCCCTACTCGTGCGGAGGTTCTCGACGTTGCCAACGCAGTGATGGATGGCACCGATGCCGTGATGCTCTCGGCTGAGACTGCGACAGGCAAGTATCCTGTCAAAGTGGTGGAGGCAGTCTCGCGCGTGTGTCTCGGAGCAGAAAAAAGCCTGCACCTGAGACCCAACAAATTTCGGCTACGCCCCGGCAAGCACTTTGAGCGGACCGACGAAGCCATCGCAATGGCAACTTCGTGGACGGCGGATCAGATGGGCGCCAAAGCGATTGTCTCGCTCACCGAGTCAGGCTCAACGGCGTTGATGATGTCCCGAACCGAATCCGATATCCCAATCTACGCCCTCACGCAGCACGAGCGCACCCGTCGGAGAATGAGTTTGTGTCGCGGTGTACACACCGTCGCCTTCGTGCCGAGCCGCCTCGACAATCTCGCTCCGCTGCGTGAGGCCGTCTCCTGTCTGCACGAGCGAAGCGTCATATCCGAAGGCGACCGAGTGTTGCTCACAAAGGGTGATTACACCGGCCCGGGCGGCACCAATGCGATGAAGATCGTCACGGTAGGCGCACGAATAGGAGGAGATGAAGAATGACCGCGTCGCCGAAAGCGTCGAATCATTTCAAATGTATTGGCCATCGCGGCGCGCGCGGTCACGCGCCAGAAAACACCTTGCTGTCCATCGAAAAGGCCATGCGTCTGGGCGTGGACATGATCGAATTTGACGTCCAGAGTTGTGATGGCGAGTTGATCCTGATTCACGACGCGCGCCTCGAACGCAGCACAAATGGCAGTGGCCGGGTGAAGCAAGCCAGGTTTCAATATGTGCGCGGACTTGATGCCGGCGAAGGCCAGCAAGTGCCAACGCTGAATGAAGTCCTGAACCTTGTGCAGGGCCAGGTCAGTCTCAACGTGGAGATCAAGAGTGCAGATGGAACCGGCCATCGCGTGGCGGAGTGCCTTCGCCGCGCCATGGGCGAAGGCTGGAGGCCGGAGCAGTTTCTGGTGTCTTCATTTCACCTGCCTGAACTCTACGAATTCAAACAGGCAGCGCCCGAAATTCCAGTTGCTGCGCTGGTTGGCGGCGTCCCGCTGGACTGGGCCGCCTGCGCAGTGGAACTGGGGGCCTGCGCAATCAATCTCTCAGCAGATTTTGTCGACGAGCGATTGATAGCCGATGCACATTCACACGGCCTTGAGGTGCTGGTTTATACGGTGAATCACCCGGATGACATGCAAAGCCTGCACGCACTCGGAGTTGACGGCGTTTTCAGCGACTACCCTGAACGCGTACTCGAATTCAGGGCAGCGGCTGCTAATTGATCCCGCGGTATCAGTTCAGGGCGTATTGCTGGCGGAAGCGTTTGATGGCCATCTCGGGCTTCGCTTTGGAGGCAGCATCGCAGCTCTGCGCGAAGACCACGGTCTGGGAAGACGGCCCGACTCCAATCTGAGTCACGCCGCAGGCAACATGGCCAGTGCCTCGGAATGAAGCCAGATTGTCGGCATTGTCGAACACATAGATTCTCGAATCCGAGATCAATTCGCCGTAGAACCCATCAGCTGCTCCCGCGAGATCGCCCTCGTACATTCTCTGAGCAGCACCCTTGTAGCCGACGGTCTTGACCATGCTGTCGGCCTCGGACTTGTTCAGCTGCATCACCACGGTTTCCCCTGCCGGGCCTTCGCCAATGCGAGTGACTGCCAGTGGTATTTCACCTGTTTGCTGCCAGATCTGATAGTGCTCCTGATCGCTGAAAACCAGGATTCGCCCTTCTTTGTGCACCTGGTAATAGTCATCGTTGTTCTCTGAAACCGCCTGAGCCACCTTGGCGGCTCCCGTCCCAGACGGAGACGCGCTGTAGTTCTTCTCAGCCTCGACACCCATCCAGCCGCCTGAAACAGCACATCCGGTCATCATCAAAGCATTCAGCAGCAGGGCAGCTGCAGGAGCAACTTTATTCACGATCCATCCTCATTGGGAACACGATTTGCCGATATGCTGGCTTAACGAGGTTTCAATTGCGTGACATCAAATCAGTCTTCCGGTGCCGTTGACCGTTTGGCGCCGACGCCCGATATTGCAACCTGTCATCACGGTGAAACGACACCGCTCATAAACTGCAATCATTTCCGCGCATGCACAGCGCTTTCGGAGTTCACGTGGACGCACCCGCAAAAGTCGAGTTTCAAGCATCCGATCTGTATATCAACCGGGAGCTGTCGCTGCTCGAGTTCAACCGGCGGGTACTCGATCAGGCCAAAGACCACACCATTCCCATTCTGGAACGCCTCAAATTCTTGTGCATTTCCAGCGCCAACCTGGATGAGTTTTTCGAAATTCGCGTGTCGGGACTCAAACAGATGGCGGAGGCCCCGGCGCCTCAGCGTGGCGCGGATGGAATGCTGCCCCACGAGGTACTCGCCGCCATCGCGACACAGACTCATGCTCTTGTGGAGGAACAGTATCGGGTCTTCAACGAGGTTGTGGTGCCCGCTCTGGAGCAAGAAAAAATTCGCTTTCTGCGTCGCTCGGAATGGACCACCCAGCAGGACAAATGGCTGCGCGAGTACTTCACAACCGAGCTGCTCCCGGTCTTGTCGCCCATCGGGCTTGACCCCGCCCATCCGTTTCCGCGAATACTCAATAAATCGCTCAATTTCGTGGTTTCCTTGTCCGGCAAGGATGCCTTTGGCCGCAATACCGGGCTTGCCGTTGTGCAGGCGCCGCGTGCATTGCCAAGACTGATCCAGATTCCATCTGACGTTCGCGGCGCAGGCCCGAATGATTTTGTCTTCCTGTCGAGCGTAATCCACGCTTACGTTGACGACCTGTTTCCAGGCATGGAAGCCAGCGGCTGCTACCAGTTTCGCGTCACCCGCGACTCGGACCTCTTCGTGGACGAAGAAGAGGCCAAGGACCTCGCCGAGGCACTCGAAGACGAACTGTCTCAACGTCAGTGGGGCACCTCGGTTCGCCTGGAAGTCGCACACAACTGCCCTGACGCCATGTGGCAGCACTTGATGAAGGAGCTGAGCCTGGCCGAGCATGACGTCTATCAGGTCAACGGCCCGGTCAACCTGATGCGATTAATGGCGGTTCCGGACCTGATTGATCGCCCCGACCTCAAGTACGAGCCCTTCATCCAGCATGTTCCCAAGCTGCTGACCGGTGATCTGTTTGCCGCGATCCGCGACAAAGATCACCTGCTGCATCACCCCTACGACTCCTTCATGCCGGTGGTGGAATTTCTGCGTCAGGCGGCGCGTGACCCACGCGTCCTGGCCATCAAGCAGACGCTATACCGCACCGGCGCAAAATCACCCGTCGTTGACGCTCTGGTAGAAGCGGCCAAGAACGCTAAGGAAGTCACCGTTGTTGTTGAACTGCGGGCTCGTTTTGACGAGGCAGACAACATTGATCTGGCAGAGCGTCTGCAAGCTGTGGGCGCACACGTGGTGTACGGCGTGGTGGGCTACAAGACCCACGCCAAGATGTGTCTGGTCATCCGACGCGAAGACCAGGGGCTGAGAAATTACGTGCATCTGGGCACGGGCAACTATCACCCCAAGACTGCACGCCTCTATACCGACTACGGCCTGTTCACTGCAGACGCCAATATTTGTCGCGACGTTCACGCAGTTTTCCTGCAGCTGACTTCGCTCGGGAAAGTGATCAAGCTGCATGACCTTCTGCAGTCGCCATTTACTTTGGTCAATGGGCTGCACGAACGCATCGACCGGGAGATCAAGGCGGCGCAGGCTGGAAAGCCGGCGCGTGTTCTGGCCAAGATGAATTCTTTGGTCGAGCCACAGATCATCAGCCATCTCTACGAAGCTTCGCAGGCGGGCGTACAGATTGACCTGATCGTGCGCGGCATGTGCTCGCTGCGTCCGGGCGTCCCGGGCCTGTCCGAAAATATTCGCGTGCGTTCCATCGTTGGCCGCTTTCTGGAACATCATCGCGTGTTCGCATTCGGCCACGGCGCGGAGCCCGAGGTCTGGCTGTCCAGCGCGGACTGGATGGAACGCAACCTGTTCCGTCGCGTAGAGATTGCCTTCCCCCTCAAGGACAAGCGTCTGCGCAACCAGGTCGTGTCCGACCTCGAAGCCTATCTGGCCGACAAGGCGCAGACCTGGGCGCTACAGGCAGACGGGCGTTACGAGCGAGTCAAGCCTGACAACGGTGACAAAGCCGTGGTGCCGGTACAACTCAGGCCTTTGCAGAACTAAAGGCCACGTACAGGTTTAAGTGCCCGCCTTGCGTGCACGCGCAATGGCGGCGCGCACTTGAGCCGGGCTGGTTGCGCCGTAATGATTACGCGCCGCCAGTGAGCCTTCCAGCGTAATGGACGCAAATACATCTTCGCTGACCAGATCCGAAAAGGATTGAAGCTCGGCAAGACTGAGCTCCGACAGATCACAGGATTTTTTTACCGCGTGCGCTACCGCGCTGCCCACGGCATGGTGTGCGTCGCGAAAAGGCAATCCTTTCTTGACCAGATAATCGGCAAGATCCGTCGCGGTTGAGAAGCCTGCCGCCGCCGCGGCGCGGCACTTCTCACGATTGACCGACACCGCCGGAATCAATTCGGAATAAATTCTCAGGCAGGCGCCAAGCGTATCCACAGCGTCAAACAGAGGTTCCTTGTCTTCCTGATTGTCGCGGTTGTAAGCCAATGGCTGGCCCTTCATAAGCACCAACAAAGTGTTCAGGTCGCCGATGACACGGCCTGTCTTGCCTCGTACCAGCTCCGGCACGTCCGGATTTTTCTTCTGCGGCATGATCGAAGAGCCGGTGCAGAAACGGTCGGGCAGGTCTACAAACCCGAACATCGGGGAGGACCACAGAATCAGCTCCTCACTCCAGCGAGACAGATGCACCATCAGGATGCTCGCCGTTGCACAGAACTCGATCGAGAAGTCTCGGTCGCTGACCGCGTCGAGCGAATTTTCCGAAATCGAATCAAAGCCCAGTTCCCTGGCAACAAAATCACGGTCAATGGGGTAGACCGTGCCGGCCAGCGCGGCAGACCCCAGCGGCAAGACGTTCAAGCGTTTGCGTGCATCACGCAGCCGGTCGATATCGCGCAGTAATTGCTCCCGCCAGGCCAGCATGTGATGCCCGAACGTGACCGGCTGTGCAATCTGCAAATGCGTAAAGCCGGGCATCACGCTGTCTGCCTCGCGTTCGGCCAGATCGAGCAGGCCCTCAGAGAGCTTGCGCGCCACCTCGGTCAAGGCGTCAATCGCATCACGCAGGTACAGACGCACATCGGTTGCCACCTGATCATTTCGCGAACGTCCCGTGTGCAGCCGTTTGCCGGCCTCGCCAATTCTCTGGGTCAGAGCCGACTCAATATTCATATGAAGGTCTTCGAGCTCGGTCTTCCACTCGAATTGACCCGCGTCGATCTCGCCCCGGATCTGATCCAGCCCGGTCACAATGGCTTTCACATCTGCTGCGTTGAGTACACCGACCCGGCCAAGCATGCGCGCGTGCGCCTGACTTGCGGCAATGTCCTGACGATAGAGGCGCGCATCAAAACTGACCGACTCGCTGAAAGCTTCCATGATGTCGGAGGTTGATTCACTAAATCGCCCGCCCCAAAGCTTGGTATTACTGCCACTGCTCATCAAATTGATCCGGATAGGTTCTGGAAATGCGGGATTCTATCTTGTCGTACCGATTCATCGGCTCCAAGCGGATAGAATCGAGCCGATGAAGCGCATCGACCCCGCGTCCAACAAGCCACCCAGTCTGATTCCGGACTTCTGCTCGGGCCCTGCCCTTCTGCTGATGGCCATGATCATGGAACTGGTGGCCATCTGCTTCACGCTGGCAGGTGCAGAGCCAGGCACGGATCTTCCGCGACGGCTCGCGCTCCTGTCGCTCTACATGCAATGGATTGGCCTGTGCGGCAGCGCCGCCCTGTGTGCCTTGCGGCGCCTGTTTCATATCGCAAGGGCGGGCGTGGTCTTTTTTACCTGCTGGGTCACCCTGATCGTGATCGTCATGGTGCTGTCCAATGTGGCATGGCACTTCGGCACCAGCCCCAGCTTCGGCATTCTCGACCCCAGCGATCCGCGCATATCTTTCGTACTTCGCCACACCTGCATCGCGGCCATCGTCTCATTGATGCTGCTGCGCTACTTCTGGACACGCCACCAATGGCGCGAACAGGTACATGCTGAAGGCGAGTCGCGCTTCCAGGCCTTGACCGCTCGCATCCGCCCACATTTCTTCTTCAATGCGCTTAACAGCCTCGCGGCATTGATCATGATCCGCCCGGCCGAAGCGGAACTGATGGTGGAGGATCTGGCCGACGTCTTTCGGGCCAGCCTTGAAAAGGCTGGCCGCATGGCGCCGCTGGTCGATGAAATCGGGGTCTGCAACGCGTATCTGCGCATCGAAAAGGCGCGGCTGGGCACCAAGCTGGAGGTCAACTGGGACGTCTCAGAGAATCTGCTGAACTGGCCAGTCCCCATGCTGATCATCCAGCCCCTGATCGAAAACGCGGTCTACCATGGCGTGTCCAAGCTCGCCGAGCACGGCGTCATCAATATCAATATTTATACGGCACAGAAGATTCTCATCGTGGAAGTCGAGAATCCGCTGCCGCCGGACGACAAGAACAAGAGTCACGGCAACCAGATCGCCATCGACAATATTGCGAGCCGCCTCAACCTCATTTACGGTGAGCGCGGAAGATTGGAGCTGGGCCCCGATCAGGGCATCTGGCGTGCCAGACTCTCGATACCCGAACAAACAATACTGGCTGGAGGCGAGTCAACATGAGGCAGAACACATGAGAGTGGTCGTTGTTGATGACGAATCCCTGGCCCGCGAAAGACTGAAACGCCTTTTGCAGGAATTCCCCGGCTATGAAGTCGTCGGCGAAGCCGCTGACGGCGAATCCGCTCTTGATGTCATCGACAACGAGGAACCGGATCTGGTGCTGCTGGATATCCGCATGGGCGGCGTGGATGGCCTGCATGTTGCGCGCAGCTTGGCCGAGTACGATCCGCCACCGGCAGTGATCTTCACAACCGCCTACTCCGAACATGCGCTGTCGGCTTTCGACGCCAAAGCCGCCGGATACCTGCTCAAGCCGATTCGCCTGGAGAAGCTCAAAGAGGCGCTGCAAAGCGCTCGCCGGCCTAACCGTGCGCAGCGACCGCGCAGCCAGTCTGAAGACGCCAAGCCAAAACGCGAGTTCGTAACCGCGACAACGCGCGAAGGCCTGATGCGCGTACCGGCAGAAGACATCGTCTACTTTCTGGCAGACCAGAAATACACCACGGTGTGTCATCTGCACGGCGAAGTCCTGATCGAAGAATCGCTCAAGACCCTGGAAGACGATTTCGCACCCTGGTTTCTTCGCGTACACCGCAAGGCGTTGGTGGCAACACGTTTCATCGCCGGACTGGAACGTGATCGCGGCGGCGAGCAACTGCATTGGCTCACCATGAAGCACGCGAGCAATCCGCTGCCCGTGTCGCGGCGGCGTCTGGCGGAAGTTCGACGCTTTCTGACCGAACAATCCTGATGCAGGAGCAGACCTCGCACCGCTCATTCCTCGAATATCGACACGAGATCACTTTGTCTTGAGCCTGTCTGAATTACGGATCGCTACGCGCGAGTCGCCGCTTGCGCTTTGGCAAGCCGAGCATGTGCAAGCACGCCTCGAATCCGCTCACCCCGGCCTGCGTGTGACGCTGGTTCCGATGACGACGCGCGGCGATCAGTTGCTGTCGGATTCGCTGGCCGCTTCGGGCGGCAAGGGCCTCTTCGTCAAGGAATTGGAACTGGCGCTGCTCAATGGCCGGGCAGATATCGCGGTTCATTCCATGAAGGATGTTCCGGCAAAACAGCCGGAAGGTTTGCAACTGATCGCGTTTCTGGCCGGCGAAGATCCGCGCGATGCGCTGGTCTCAGAGCGCTTTGCAAATCTCGACGAGTTGCCGGAAGGTGCACATGTGGGCACGGCAAGCCTGCGCCGCCAGGCCCTGCTGAAAATCAACCGCCCAGACCTGCGCATCTCGATGTTGCGCGGCAACGTCGGCTCTCGACTCAAGCGGCTCGACGATGGCCAATTCGATGCAATCCTGTTGGCCAGCGCCGGGCTCAAACGTCTGGGCCTGGCATCACGCATCACGCAGGCATTGGACGTAGGACAGTTTGTGCCGGCCATCGGCCAAGGCATCGTGGGCATTGAAGCCCGCGAAGGCGATGAAGACGCAAGCGCGTTGTTGGCCAAACTCAATGATCAGACATCCGAGATTCGCCTTGGCGCAGAAAGAGCGCTCAACGCGCGGCTTGGCGGGGCCTGCACAGTACCGGTGGCAGGGCATGCCGTCGTGCAGGACGGACAGATCTCACTGGATGCGATGGTCGGCGCACCCGACGGCTCGCGCCACGTACGCCAATCCATGCAAGGGCCTGCGCAGGACGCAGCTCGCATCGGCACCGAGCTTGCAGAGCAACTGATTGCAATGGGTGCGCGAGACATCCTGGGCGCGCTGGGGATCATCGTTTAATGCCGGGGCCGCGCCCCGCGCAGAAGGAACCGTTTCAAGAATGACGCGCCCACTGCATGGCAAGAATGTGCTCGTCACACGTCCTCAGGCGCAATCGCATGAGATGCGTCGCCTGCTGCAGGCCGGAGGTGCTTATAGCAGCGAACTACCGCTTTTCAGTATCCAGGCCGTCGGCGCGCAAGCGGAGCACCGTGCGGTACTCGACGGCCACCGTGATGCCCAGGCCTGGTTCTTTACCAGCACCAATGCCGTGCGATTTGCTGCCGACCTTGATTCCGGCCCATGGCCCGTTTGTTATGCCATTGGCAAAGCCACCGCCAAGCTGTTGCGCGACAGCCAGCGTAGCTCGGATATCCGTACTGCCAGCAGCGGCAGCAATAGCGAAGCCCTGCTGGCCCTGCCCGAACTCAGGCAGACCTCTGACCAGCGCTTCCTGATCTGTACCGGCCAGGGCGGACGCCAGACCCTGTCCAGCGGCCTGCAGGCGGGCGGGGCCCAGGTCATGGAACTGGCGCTCTATCGCCGCCAGACGATCGAGCATTCAGCGGAATTCGTTCGCTCCCGGATCGAAGATGCTGACGGGATCATCCTCAGTAGCGGCGAAGGGCTGGAGCGGCTTTTTGAGCTGACGGAGCCATCGGTTCGTCCTTTGCTACTGCAGCGTCCGGTGGTCGTGCCAAGCCCGCGTGTGATAGAACTTGCCCGGTCGCTCGGCTTTGCCAACGTGAGCGCACCCGAGCACACTTCCGACGAAACCCTGATTGATTGTTTGGCGCAGGCTTTTGCGCAAGTACCAGACCCTATAGATATGACCAACGACGCAAAAGCGACCGAATCCGATTCCGGCGAAGCCAATCAGGCAACCACGAATACAGTGGCGCCTGAAACGTCGAAGCCGGAACCCAAAATCGAACCGTCAGCCGAACCCGTAGCGGCGCCCGCTCCTGAGCCGAAGACGTCTGGCAACAAGGGGAGTGCTTTTGTGGCGGTTGCCATGGGCGTCATCATTCTTGGTTTGCTGGCGGTTGTTGGATATGCCGGATGGCTGCTGATCCAGGAACGCACCCAGCTGCTCACTCGCATCGACGATCAGAACGACAAGGTCCTGCAGCTCGGCAATCGCGTTGAGGGCAATGCCCTGGTAGCGAGCAATCTCAAGGACGACCTTGGAGAGCTGGTCCGCAAGAATGAAGCCAGCGGCGGCGATCTCGAAGACCTCAAGAAGAAGCTCGACGACGGTCTGAGCCAGATCAGCCGGATCAGCGCTGAAATTTCCGGCGGACGTGCCCGCTTTGAGCTGGCCTCGGTCGAGCACTTGCTGACGCTGGCCAATGATCGACTGCAGATCGCCGGCGATGTGCGCGGCGCACTGGCCGCCATGGAAGGTGCGGATGCGCGACTGGCCCGTCTGGCAGACCCGCAGATGTTCAGCGTCCGAGCCAAGCTGGCGGACGAGCTGACCGCCCTGCGCGCAGTGCCGGTACCCGATACCAGTGCCGCGTCACTGAGCCTTGCCAGCCTGATCCAGAAGATTCCCGACCTGCCGCTGGCCACGCAGGCACCGAGTGAGTTCCAGACACCGGAAGAACGTGACCAGGCAACGGTTGAACTCGACGCCGGCTGGGATCGCTTTGTGCAGTCGGCAAAAGCTGCGGCGCAGAGCCTGTTCACCATTCGTCGTGATGATGACGCCGAGGTTCTTCGCCTGCTGTCACCTGAAGCAGAAACGGCAGTGTTCGACATTCTCACTCTGAAGCTGGAAGGAGCGCACGTGTCCATGCTCAAGGGCAACAGCGCCGCCATGCGCGCGCAGCTGATCTCGGCATCGGCGTGGCTGAGCAAGCAGTTCCGCTCGCAGGACACTTCGGTAAAGGCGATGAAAGCAGAATTGGATCGTCTCGCCGGCCTTGAGCTGTCTCCCGAACTGCCCGATATCAGTGGCAGCCTTGCGACACTGCGTCGCAAGCTCAAGGACTCGGAGTAAGGCCACGTGATCCGATCCTGGCTGGTTATTCTCGTCGCCGTCGCCGCCGGCGCTCTGCTCGCATTCAAGTTTGGCGCGGATTCGGGCTACGTCCTGATTCATTTTCAGGGCTGGAGCATTGAAACCTCCGTGCTGGCCCTGGGGCTGGCCATCATCATCGGCGTGCCGGTCGGCCTTTATCTGCTACGCACACTGTTTGGGGTCCTGCGCCTTCCTTCTACTGCGGTACACGCGCTGGAGCGCCGAAAGAAGGACAAGGCTCAGAAGTCGTTTGAAGGCGGCTTGCTCAAACTGATGGAAGGACATTGGAAGCAAGCGGAGATCGAGCTGGTTCGCCGCGCCGCCGATCATCACGCGCCCCATCTTAATTATCTGGCTGCCGCTCGGGCCGCACAGCGGATGGGCGCCGATGATCGTCGCGATCACTATCTGCAGCTGGCCTCCAGCGAGTCCCCCAGCCTGGCATTCGCCGCGGGCCTGACCGAAGCCGAACTACAGCGCGAACGCGGCGAGTTCGAGCTGGCCAAGGAAACCGCGCTCAAGCTGCGCGAATCCGATCCCAAGCATCCCTACCCTGTCGAACTTCTGGCCGAAACACATTACGCACTCGGCGAGTGGGCAGAACTGCACGGCCTGCTTGGCCGCACCGAAAAAATGTCCGCGCCCGCTCCGGCCCGCCGACGTGAGCTGATGCAGAAGGCCCTGTTCGAACGCATGCGCGTGGCGGTCAATGACGCCCGGCTCGATGATCTCAAGCAGCTGTGGCGCAAGACGCCTGACAATCTCAAGATTGATCCGGCGCTGCGTAGCCAGTATGTCCACGGACTGGCTGACCTCAACGCACATGCTGAAGCCAATGCCCTGATTTCCAAGACTCTCGAGAAAGAGTGGGATGCGGAGCTCGTGCAGATTTTCGGCCAATTGCACAGCGAAGATTCGCTCGCGCCGCTGGCCAACATCGAGAAATGGCTCGCCCAGTACGGCGAAAAGCCCGAGTTGCTGATTACCGCTGGACGGGCCTGCCTGGCCAACAAGCTGTGGGGCAAAGCGCGCAGTTATCTTGAGTCAGCGGTCAAACAAAACCCGACGCCGGCTGGCTACCTCGAACTGGCCCGGCTGTGCGAAGAAACCCAGAACCCGGAAGAAGCTTCACAGTTCATGCGCAAAGGCCTGGAGCTGGCTTCTAACTGATTCAGTTTGCGCAGGACTTTTGCTTCAGCTCTGTACCGAACGCGCGTTTCCCTGCACCCTGACTCAACCTTTGCTGGAGAAAAAGCATGTTGATGCTCGTTAGCGGCCTGGTGCTCTGGGCGGTGGTTCACCTGATGGTTTCGATCGCACCCGAGGTTCGCGCGGGCATCATCTCGCGCCTTGGCCTGATTCCCTACAAGCTGCTGTTCTCACTGAGCCTGCTGGCGGCACTGGGCCTGATGATTCATGGCTGGCAGGCGGCGCCCGCTACCTCTGTATGGCTGCCGCCGGCTGGCATGCGCCACCTGACCATGCTGCTGGTGCCCATTGCGGTCGTTCTTTTTCTGAGCGCCCGCCTGCCCACCAATATCAAGCAGTTCATCCGTCACCCGCAGCTGACCGGTGTCAAGCTCTGGGCTCTGGCCCATCTGCTGAGCAATGGCGAAGCGCGCTCGCTGGTGTTGTTTGGAGGACTGCTGGCCTGGGCCGTGCTGGAGGTCATCTTCATCAACCGTCGCGACGGTAAAGGTCCGAAGCCTGCTGCCGCTGGCTGGCTCAAGACGTCTGTTAGCGCCCTGATCGGAATCGCCGTGGCAGTTGTGCTGATGATGTTCCATGCCCGGTTCACGGGCGTTCCGGTGATCCCGGGGTAATCGCAGGACCAAACGCACGCAATAAAAAAGGCCGGGCAATGCCCGGCCTTTTTTATTCAAACCACAGCAGAATCAGCTGGGTTTTTTCACTTCAAGCAACTCGACCTCGAAGATCAGAGTTTCGTTGGGGCCGATCTTGGCGCCCGCGCCGCGCTCTCCGTAACCCAGCTTGGCCGGGATGAAGAACTTGTACTTGGCACCCGGCTTCATCAGCTGCACGCCTTCGGTCCAGCCTTCGATGACATTGCCCAGCGGAAAGCTGACCGGCTGGCCACGCGCGATGGAGCTGTCAAATTCCTCACCGTTAATGAGCGTTCCGACGTAGTGAACAGTGACCTCGTCGCTCTTGTCGGGCGAGTCGCCTTCACCTTCGACAAGGACCTTGTACTGCAGGCCGCTGTCGGTGGTCTTCACCCCTTCCTTGGTCGCGTTCTCAGCAAGAAACTTCTCGCCGCGCGCTGCTGCGTCACCGGCGGCCACCTCACGCTCCTTGCGCTCCTGCTCCTGCAGCTTCTGCGAAACGGCGGTCTTGATCTCCTCGCGTGCGGCAGTATCGAGCTGCACATCCGGCGTTTCCATTGCATCGGCCAGAGCTTTCTGCAGTGCCTCATCTTCCGGGTTGGCCTCTAGGGCCTTCCGGGCATCTGCAATTTTCTTGTTGGCGGTCGCCGCGTCGTCCAGGCCCCGCTTGAGCGCAGCCAGATCAACACTGTCGGCTACCGGGTCGAGAGAATTACCCAGATCAATGCCGATGGCATATCCAAATCTCTGCGCTTCGGACTTGAGTTCGAACGACTTCTGACTCTGCTGTCCGGGCTCATTGCAGGCAAAGAGCAGTCCTGCGCAAGCGCACACGGCCAGCAGGCGAAAATTCTTGTGCATTAAATCATCCTGTTTGATGTGCCGACCGGATGGTCGGTTAAGGGGGCGATTCCAGGTCATCCTGCGAATCCGCATAAATCGGCGCTGATTATAGCGAAGCAGGATTGTCACTCTGTGGCACTGCGCCGGGCCGTCGAGTGGTCAATTGGAGCAAAGTCTGACGCGCTTCATCTGACAGCAACTCCAGAGATCGCTCCGCCGTCTTGATGATGCGCTCATCCATGATCAGGTTTTTATCATCATTGACCTGAACCAGACCTGCCTCGATCAGGGTATTCAGATGTCCGCGGAACAAGGTCTTGTCAAAAAATTCCGGCGAGTCACGTCCGGTCAGGATGGCCATGCGTTCTGCAAGCAGCCGGCAATCTTCTTCAAACTGCGACCGCGGCAGGTTCGCTGCAAGCCTGAATTCCTGCGCCAGCAACCAGGTGGTCATGCAATAGCGCTCCAGCGTCTCGCCCATCACTCGCCCGAGCATGGACAAGGTGGAATAAGCAGGTGAATTCACTTCCGGCCGATGCAGCCACCCGTCATCCTCACGACGCCCCAGCAGGCCCAGATTGATCATGACTTCCAGTGTTTCGCGTGCAACATCTTCAGCCTCGGCCATTTCCCAGCGCACGAAAAATTCACTGCGCAGGAACGGATACAGGGCGCGACAACCGGTGATGATGGCTTCTTCTGGAATCGCCCCTCGCGTACGGAACAGATTGGCAATCAGGCTCGGCAAGGCAAACAGATGCTGAAGATTGTTGCGTGCATAGGTCAGCAAAACGGCATCGCGATCCGCCAGGGCAATCAGATCGCCCCAGGGGTGCGCCACCGGCACCGCCCGCACAATGGGGCAGGCCCATTCCACGGCGGCTCTGGGAGAAACCTCAGGAATGACCAGGCAATCGCTATACGGCCTGCCCTTGAGCAACCAGATGAGATGCCCGACCTGCTCGACCAATTCATCGCGGGCCACGGCGCGCTGCGGGCTGGCCAGCAATGCCAGTGCCGTCAGTGAAACCGGGTGCGCCACCGCTGCTGAATTGATACGCCGGTGATTGGCCAGGGCCAGTCTCTGGACGAAGGGCCTAAACTCGTTTGGCGCCTTGTCTTGTGAGGCGCGCAATTCTTCTCGCCACATGGGCTGGTGCTTGTCGGCATATTCCTGCAAGGGCAAGGGCTCGCCAAAATTGATGTGCACCTTGCCAAAGGACTTGCCCAGCAGCTTGCCTGCCTTGATCAGTGATGCAGCCGACTCCTTCTTCTTGGCGCCACCGCGCAACTCCTTGAAGTAACTTCCCAGTTCCCAGACCTTGTCGTAACTCACATAGATCGGCACCAGCGCCACCTTGCGCGAGGACTGGCGCAGCGCGCTGTCCACCACCATGCCCAGCATGCCGGTCTTGGGGGTCAGCAAACGCCCGGTCCGACTGCGACCACCCTCCGGATAGAAGCTGATGGAGTAGCCGCGCGCGATCAGGCTGTCGACGTAAGCGCGAAACACGGCGCTGTAGATGCGATCTGAGCCAAAGCTGCGCCGGATGTAGAAAGCACCAGCCCGGCGCAACAAGCCTCCAATGGGCCAGAAGTTGAGATTCACGCCAGCCGCAATGTGCGGCGGC
>TARA_R110000787_G_scaffold41162_7_pt1 | contig 16947 bp, 15 predicted proteins | sample TARA_R110000787 | Tara Oceans TARA_R110000787 (sample SAMEA4397920) | marine metagenome | biome: Polar Biome; feature: [DCM] deep chlorophyll maximum layer (ENVO:01000326); material: water (ENVO:00002006), including particulate matter (ENVO:01000060) such as... | depth 35 m
GGGCCATGTCGATGCCGACGGCTTCGTCAACATCATGGGGCGCACCGACGACATCATCAATGTCGCGGGCCACCGCCTGTCGACCGGGCAGATGGAGCAGATCGTCGCCTGCCATCCGCTGGTGTCCGAATGCGCGGTGATCGGCGTGGACGATGCGCTGAAGGGCATGGTGCCGATGGCCTTCGCCGTTGCGCGGACGGGCGCGTGGGACGCAGCGACGCTGCGGGCCGAGATCATCAAGGCGGTGCGCGACGAACTGGGGCCGGTGGCGGCGCTGAAGGACGTGCATATCGTGGGTGCTCTGCCCAAGACGCGGTCGGGCAAGATATTGCGCGCGGCGCTGCGTCAGGTCGCGGCGGGCGAGACGATCGCAATGCCCGCGACGATCGAAAGCCCGGCGGCGCTGGAAGCGATCATGGCGATTTTCGCGAAGGCGGAGTGAGGGGGACGGCGACGACGATCAGACCGCCTGCCCCGCCGCCCAGCCGCTGGCCCAGGCCCATTGGAAATTATAGCCGCCGAGCCAGCCGGTAACGTCGACCGCTTCGCCGATGGCGTAGAGGCCGGGCATTTTGTTGGCCTCCATCGTGCGAGAGGACAGGCCAGCGGTGGCGATGCCGCCGACGGTGACTTCGGCCTTGGCATAGCCCTCCGTCCCGGTCGGGGCGAAGGGCCAGTCGTGGAGGCGGGCGCTCAATTGGCGCAGCGCCTTGTCGGAGAGATTGCCCATTTCGCCTTCAAGCCCGACCCGCTCAAGCAGCGCGTCGGCGAGCCTTTCGGTCAGCGCCTGCCCTACCACCTTGCGTAAGGCAGCGCGGGGGCGGTCCCGTTTCGCTTGGAGGAGCCAATCGGCATCAAGGTCGGGCAGGAAATCGACCTGAATGGGGGTGCGGTGCTGCCAATAGCTGCTGATCTGGAGCATGGCCGGACCCGACAGTCCGCGATGGGTGAAGAGCGCCGCCTCGCGAAAGCGGGTCTTGTTCCAGCGCACTTCGACGGGAGCGGACACGCCCGACAATGCCTGAAACAGCGCCTCCTCTTCGCCCAGCGTGAAGGGGACGAGCGCAGGGCGTGGCTGGATGATGGCAAGGCCGAACTGTCGCGCGACATCATAGGCAAAGCCGGTCGCGCCCATTTTGGGGATGGATGGCCCGCCGGTCGCCAGCACCAAGGCGGGGGCGCGATGCTCGACTGCGCCCAGCTTGACCCGATACAGGCCGTCGCCATGGGTCACGTCGCTCACGGGCTGGGACAGCGCCATGGTGACGCCGCCGATAGCGCATTCCTCTTCCAGCATCGCGACGATCTGCTTGGCTGAGCCGTCGCAGAATAATTGCCCCAGCGTCTTTTCATGCCAGGCGATGCCATAGCGATCGACCAACGCGATGAAATCCTGCGCGCTATAGCGGCCCAGCGCCGATTTGGCGAAATGGGGGTTGGCGGCCAGATAGCGGTCGGCCGCGGTGTGGATGTTGGTGAAATTGCAGCGGCCACCGCCGGAAATGAGGATCTTCTTGCCCACTTGATCGGCATGATCGACCAGCAGCACGCGCCTGCCCCGCTGGCCCGCTATCGCCGCGCACATCATCCCCGCCGCGCCTGCGCCCAGGATGATCGCGTCCCAATCAGCCATTATCGGCCTCGCTTGAGGCGCACCAGCGCCTCGTCCAGCGCGGAGAGAAAGCGCGATCGGTCGGCCTTGCCGAAAGGCGGTGGCCCGCCGATCTGATCGCCGCCCGCGCGCAGATCCGCCATGATCGCACGGGTCGCGATCGCTGCGCCGATGGAACTATGGGTGAAGGGCTTGCCGTTGGACGAGATCACCACCGCGCCAGCCTTGAGGCAGCGATCAGCGAGCAAGATGTCGGCGGTGATGCAGACGGTTCCCGCATCCGCGCGCTCCGCGATCCAGTCATCGGCCGCATCGAAGCCGTCGCTGACCACCACCCGGTCGAGCAGGTCATGCGCGGGGATGCGGATCGGGCTGTTGCTGACGATCGTGACCGGCACGGCATGGCGAAAGGCGACCTTGTAGATCTCTTCCTTGACGGGGCAGGCATCGGCATCGACCAGAATCTTCATGGGGGCGCGATAAGCCGCCGGACGTGGGGAGACAATGGTCGCCGCGCTAATTTCGAGGGACGCTATTCCCCGCCTTCACCCCGCGACGATCCTGTCCTACATGGGACGGGATGAGCGCTCCCCTGTATAACAAAGACATATTGCGGCTCGCCGCCAGCATCCCGCACCATGCCCGCTTGGCCCAACCGCAGGCGAGCGTCGAGAAACGGTCGCCGACCTGTGGGTCGCGCATCGTGGTCGATGTGGCGATGGCGGACGGGCGGCTGGCCGACATAGGGCTGGACGTGAAGGCCTGCGCCCTGGGGCAGGCATCGGCGTCGCTGATGGCGGTGCAGGCGATCGGGATGAGCGCCGATGAATTGGCCGACGCCCGCGACAAACTGACCGCCTATCTGTCGGGCGCGAGCGAGGATCTGGATTTCTGGCCGGGCTTGGGCGTGTTGGCCCCGGCGCGCGGCTATCCGGCGCGCCATGCGTCCATTCGCCTTGGCTTCGAAGCGATAGCCGAAGCCGCGCGGATGGCGGACGCCTGATGCAGATTATGCCTGCCCCCCTGCCCATTCCGGTCAGCGCCACCGACATGCTGTTGTCGGAAGGCGTCATCCTGCTGGGGGCCGCCGTATTATTCGTCCTGCTGTTTCGCCGGTTCGGACTGGGTGCGGTGCTGGGCTATCTGGTCGCGGGCGCGGTGGTCGGACCGCAGGGGCTGGGGCTGGTCGGCGGCGGCGAATCGAAACTGGCGATTGCCGAAATCGGTATCGTGCTGCTGCTGTTCCTCGTCGGGCTCGAACTTAATCCGGCGCGGCTGTGGCGGTTGAAGCGCGACATCTTCGCGCTGGGCCTGGCGCAGGTGGTGCTGTGCGGTTGCGTGCTGACGGCGATCATCTTCTATTTCACCGGCTTTACCTGGGGCGCGGCCATTGCGCTGGGCCTGCCGCTGGCGCTGTCGTCCACGGCGCAGGTGCTGCCGGGGCTTAAGTCCAGCGGCCGGATCAACTCGCCCTTTGGCGAGAAGGCCTTTTCGATCCTGTTGTTCCAGGATCTGTCGATCGTGCCGCTGATCACCATCATCGCCGCCTTGTCGCGCAACCCGGCCGATGCCGCCGGGCCGCCGGGATGGGTGCTGGCGGGCTATACGGTCGCGGCGATTGCGGGCCTCGTACTGGCGGGGCGGTTCATCCTGCGGCCGTTGCTGGGACTGGTTGGGCGTTTGGGCGAGCGCGAATTGTTCGTGGTGGTCGGGCTGTTCACCGTACTCGCGGCGGCAGCGTTGATGCACAGCCTGCACCTGTCGACTGCGCTCGGCGCGTTCGTCGCGGGCGTGATGCTGGCCGATTCGCCCTATCGGCACGAGATAGAGGCCGATGTCGAACCCTTCCGCTCGATCCTGCTCGGCCTCTTCTTCCTGGCGGTTGGCATGGTGCTGGACCTCAAGACCGTGGCGGCCAATCCGGTGTTCGTCATCGGCATGGCGTTGATTCTGGTGGCGACCAAGGCGGCGATCATCACGGGCCTCGCCCGGCTGTTCGGCATGGATTGGCGACCGGCGCTGGGTGCGGGGCTGCTGCTGTCGCAAGGGGGCGAATTCGGGTTCGTGCTGTTCGCGCAGGCGCAGGGCGCGATGCTGATCGCGCCCGCAGCGTCCAGCCTATTCAGCGCGATCGTTACTTTCTCCATGGCGACGACGCCGTTCCTGATGCTGTTCGCCCGCCGGTTTGAATTTGCCGCGCCACGGGACGGCGCGGACCTGCCCGGGCCCGACGGCGCGCCGCGCGGCACCGCGATCATCGTGGGCTATGGCCGATTCGGGCAGACGGTCGCGCAGATGCTGATCGGTCATGGCTTTGCCGTCGTGTCGATCGACAAGAAGCCCGCGCAGATCGAAGTGTCGCAGCGGTTCGACACGAAGGTCTATTATGGCGATGGCACGCGCATCGACCTGCTGCACCGCGCGGGGGCGGACGAGGCGCGGCTGATCGCCTTCTGCATCGACGATCCTTCGCTCGACAGCCGCGCGCTCCAGCCGATCGCCGAGGCGTTTCCGCAGGCCGCGCTGATGGTGCGCGCCTTCGACCGCAAGCAATTGCTGGCGCTTCGGAATATGGACCTGGCCGGGGTCGTGCGCGAAGTCTATGAATCGGCGATCTGCATGGGGGTGCAGGCGATGCAGGCGCTGGGCGTGCCGGCCGAGGAAGTCGAAGAGGTCGAGCGGCAATATCGCGCCAATGACGAACAGAGGCTGGCGCTGCAGATCGAGCATGGCGACCTGATCTCCGGCAAAGACCTGATCTACCGGCCCGGAAAGGGCATGCGGCTGCTGACGCGCGGCGATGGAGAAAAGACATGATTGCTGTGCTGGCGGCCCTGTCCGCTGCGATCGCCATCGGCGCGGGGGCGTTCGGCGCGCATGGCGTGAGCGATCCCAAGGCGGTGGAGTGGCTGCGCACTGGCGGCGTCTATCAATTGATTCATGCCGTCGCGGCGATCACCATCATGGGCGTGGCGCGCGGCGCGGCGGTGGTGCTGCTGATCGGCGCGGCGATTTTCGCGCTGACCCTCTATGCCATGGCGCTGGGCGCGCCCCGCTGGCTGGGAGCGATTACGCCGATCGGCGGGGTGCTGATGATCGGTGGCTGGCTGTGGGCGGCATGGCAGTTCGGGCAGCGCTGACAGCCTGCCCTTGCCCCCGGCCCCGGCCCGGCCTAGATTGACCTGATGGCCGACCATAAACATCATCATCATGAGCCGACCGGCACCAAATTGGCCGATGCCGCGCGCCGCACGCTGGAAGCCCAGAGCGAACAATGGACGCCGATGCGCGCCGCGATCTTCGACGCGCTGACCGCCGAGGAAAAGCCCGCATCCGCCTATGACATCGCCGATACGGTGTCGCAGGCGCGGGGCAAGCGGGTGGCGCCCAACAGCGTCTATCGCATCCTCGACCTGTTCGTGACGAACAATATCGCGATGCGGGTGGAGAGCGCCAATGCCTATATCGCCAACGCGCATCCGGGCTGTCACCATGACTGCATCTTCCTGGTGTGCCGTAATTGCAAGCAGGCGACCCATGTCGATGATGACAAGGTGACCAACGAAGTCCGTGCCGTCGCCGAGCAGGAAGGCTTCAAGCCCGAACGGCCGGTGATCGAAATATTGGGCACCTGTGCGAAATGCGCGGCGTGACCGACGCATCGCGCCGCCTGCCCCACCGCCCCAGCGCCTACACGAGTCTATGCCTTTCATGAATGATCGCCCGCAAACGCCGTTGCTCGACCAGGTCATCTGGCCATCCGACCTGCGCACCCTCAAGCCCGATCAGTTGCCGCAGCTGGCCGACGAGTTGCGGCAGGAGGTGATCTCTGCCGTGGGCGTGACGGGCGGCCATCTGGGGTCGGGCCTGGGCGTCGTGGAGCTGACCACCGCCATCCATTATGTGTTCGACACGCCGCGCGACAAGCTGGTGTGGGATGTCGGCCACCAATGCTATCCGCACAAAATCCTGACCGGGCGGCGCGACCGCATCCGCACCTTGCGCCAGGGCGGCGGGCTGTCGGGCTTCACCAAGCGTACCGAATCCGACTATGATCCGTTCGGCGCGGCGCATAGTTCGACCTCGATCAGCGCGGCGCTGGGCTTTGCCATCGCCAACCAGATGCAGGACCGGCCCGGCAAGGGCATCGCGGTCATCGGCGACGGCGCGATGTCGGCGGGCATGGCCTATGAAGCGATGAACAATGCGCAGGCGGCGGGCAATCGCCTCGTCGTCATCCTCAATGACAATGACATGTCGATCGCGCCGCCGGTGGGCGGCCTGTCTGGCTACCTGGCGCGGCTGGTGACGAGCCGCGAGTTTTTGGGGCTGCGCGATCTGGCCAAGAAACTGGCGCGCAAGCTGCCCCGACCGCTGCATAATGCGGCGCGCAAAACCGATGAGTTCGCGCGTGGCATGGCGATGGGCGGCACCTTGTTCGAGGAATTGGGCTTCTATTATGTCGGGCCGGTCGATGGCCATAATCTGGATCAGCTGATCCCCGTGCTGGAAAATGTGCGCGACGCGGCCGAGGGGCCGTGCCTGGTCCATGTCGTGACGAAAAAGGGCAAGGGCTATGCCCCGGCCGAAGCCGCCGCCGACAAATATCATGGCGTGCAGAAATTCGACGTGGTGACGGGCACGCAGGCGAAAGCCCCGCCCGGCCCGCCAAGCTATACAAATGTCTTTGCCCAGGCGTTGATCGCCGAGGCGCAGCGCGACCCGAAGCTGTGCGCGATCACGGCGGCGATGCCTTCTGGCACCGGGCTCGACAAATTCGCCCTCGCCTTCCCCGATCGCATCTTCGACGTCGGCATTGCCGAACAGCATGCGGTGACCTTCGCGGCGGGCTTGGCGGCGGAGGGGATGCGGCCTTTCTGCGCCATTTATTCGACCTTCCTACAGCGCGCCTATGATCAGGTGGTGCATGATGTCGCGATCCAGAACCTGCCAGTGCGTTTCGCGATCGACCGGGCCGGGCTGGTCGGCGCGGATGGATCGACCCATGCGGGCAGTTTCGATGTCACCTATCTTGCTACGCTGCCCAATATGGTGGTGATGGCGGCGGCGGATGAGGCGGAACTGGTGCATATGACGCACACCGCCGCGATGCATGACAGCGGGCCGATCGCGCTACGCTATCCGCGCGGCAACGGGACCGGGGTGGCGATGCCTGAGACGCCCGAACGGCTGGCGATCGGCAAGGGCCGGATCATGCGCGAAGGGCGGCAGGTCGCGATCCTCTCGCTCGGTACGCGGTTGGAAGAAGCGCTCAAGGCCGCAGAGGTGTTGGAGGCCAGGGGCTTGTCCACCACCGTCGCCGATCTGCGCTTCGCCAAGCCACTCGACGAAGCGATGATCCGTCGGTTGCTGGCCACCCATGAGGTCGCCGTGACGATCGAGGAAGGCGCGATCGGCGGCCTTGGCGCGCATGTGCTGACGCTGGCGAGCGACCTGGGGCTGACCGATGCGGGGCTCAAGATCCGCACCCTGCGCCTGCCTGACATTTTCCAGGATCAGGACAAGCCGGAAAAACAATATGCCGACGCGCGGCTGGATGCCGATGCGATCATCGACACGGTGCTGACCGCGCTGCGGCATAATAGTGCGGGGATTGGCACGGAAGCGCGGGCTTAGTGTGATGAGCAGTGGTGGGGTATCGCCCTAGCGAGGGCGGGACACCCCTCCGTCAGGGCTGCGCCCTGCCACCTCCCCTGCCAGGGGAGGATCTAGGAAGAGTGGCGCAGATAGGAAAAAGGGGCCGATCGGCCCCTTTTTTTGTCGCTTACGGCTGCGGCGTGGGCGTTACGGCCCTGGCGTCCTGGCCGTCGCCTTCGGGGGCGGCGATGATGTCGCGGGTGGTGGCGCCCTTCTCCACGACTTCAGTGGCCGGATCGCCCGCCGAGGAGCGGATGCCGGGGGCCGCGTTGGCGCGACCGGCGGCGTTCAGGGTCGCGGTTTCGGTGGCGCTACGCTGGGCCGGGCCGCCGAACATGGCGTCCATCGCAGCCTTGCCCGAATCGACCGAAGCGGCCGACGGGGAGCCGGGCGCGGGCGGAACGAGCGCGAAATCGGGCGGGACGACCAGAGGGGCCTGGCGCGAGACGGCGAATTCGTCGGGGCGCTGGCGATTATACAGGCCGCCGCCGCCGCCACAGGCGGACAGGGTGGTGAGCAGACCGGCGGCGAGGATCAATTTACGCATTACTTCAAAGTCTCCGTCTTTGCGTCCTTGTCGCGCAGCAGCAACGCCCGCGCAAGCAGGATCAGCACCCCGATGGTGATGGCCGCATCGGCCAGGTTGAAAATCAGGAAGGGCCGCCACTCACCAAAATGTAGATCGGCATAATCAATAACATAGCCGAGCCGCATCCGGTCGACGATGTTGCCGATCGCACCACCCAGCACCAGCCCCAGCGCAGCGACATCCTGCCGCGCCTTTTCGCGCCACATCCATACGGCAACGAACCCCGCGATCAGGATGGTCATGCCCACGAGCGCCCAGCGCATCAGGTCGGTATCGGCGTGGAAGAAGCCCATCGAGACACCGCGATTTTCCAGCCAGCGCAGGCGGAAGATCGGCAGGATTTCGATGCCGATATCCGCGCGGCTTTTCAGCGCCAGCGGATAGGTGACGGTATATTTGATGAGCTGATCGAGCGCGAGCGTCACGATCGCCACGGTCAGGCCCAGCGGGCGGTGGTTGATGGGGGTGGGCATGCCTGCGCTCTCTAGCCTAAAAAACTGTCGTCATCCTGAACTTGTTTCAGGATCCATGCGCCCAACGCTTCGCGCGTCATTGCGTCGCTTGCGCCCATGGATCCCGGATCAAGTCCGGGATGACGGAATGAAGGAACATTGTTCAGCCGGCCAGCACCGCGTCGCAGCGGTTGCAGAGCGTGCCGTCGGTGGTGACTTCGGGCAGTTTGCGCCAGCAGCGGCCGCATTTATGCCATGTGCTGGGCTGGACGATGATGCCATCCCCCTGCCCCATGGTCACGCGCGCGACGATCGCGACTTCGGCGAAGTCGACATCGCCCACCGCGAGCAGTTCGCCCATGGTGACGTCGGCGTCGAGGCTGGAGCGGACGATCTTTTCGCGGCGCAGCGGCTCGATCGCTTCGTTGACTTGCTCGCGCTGGGTGCGCAATTCGCGCCATTTTTCGTCGAGGCTGCGGTCGATCCAATGACGGTCGATCTCCGGCCATTCCAGGAAATGGACGCTGTCTTCGTCACTTGGGAAGCGGCTTTGCCACACTTCCTCGGCGGTGAAGGGGATGATCGGCGCGGCATAGCGGACGAGCGCGTGGAACAGCGTGTCGAGCAGGGTGCGATACGCGCGCCGCTTGGGGTCGGACGGCGCGTCGCAATAGAGGCAGTCCTTGCGGATATCGAAGAAGAAGGCCGACAGGTCGCTATTGGCGAAGTCGAACAAGGCGCGGGTGTAGCGGCTGAATTCGAGCCAATTGTCGCTATCCGCCGCCTTGTCCACGACCGACTTCAATTCCGCATCCAGCGCGGCCAGCCGATGGAGCATATAGCGTTCCAGTTCGGGCATGTCGGCGTAGGAAACGGCTTCGGTCGCTTCATCATAATCGGCAAGAGCGCCGAGCATGTAGCGGAATGTATTGCGCAATTTACGATAGGCGTCGGACGACCCAGCGAGCACTTCCTTGCCGATGCGGACATCGTCGAAATAGTCGGTGCTGGCGACCCAGACGCGCAAGATGTCGGCACCGCTTTCGGCCATGATCTTGAGCGGATCGACCACATTGCCGAGCGACTTGGACATTTTCTTGCCCGTACCGTCGAGCGCGAAGCCGTGGGTCAGCACCGCGTCATAGGGCGCGCGGCCGCGCGTGCCGCTCGATTCGAGCAATGAGGATTGGAACCAGCCGCGATGCTGGTCGGACCCTTCGACATAGAGGTCGGCGCGGGTGCCTTCGCCATAGCGGGCTTCCACGACGAAACTATGGGTCGAGCCGCTGTCGAACCAGACGTCGAGAATGTCGGTTACGACCTCATAGTCGGCCAAGTCATAGTCGGGGCCGAGCAGCGCCTGATGATCGGCGCCGAACCAGGCGTCGGCACCGGCGGCCTTGAAAGCGTCGATGATGCGGGCGTTGACCGCCGGGTCAACGAGATACTGGCCGCTCTTGCGATGGACATAGAGGGCGATGGGAACGCCCCAGGCGCGCTGGCGGCTGATCACCCAGTCGGGACGATCGCTGACCATCGCATTGATGCGGTTGCGGGAGCGCTCCGGCACCCAGCGGGTGTTCTGGATCGCGTCGAGCGCGACGCCGCGCAGGGTTGGGCCGTTGGTCGGCAAGGCCGTCGCCAGCGCGCCGGTGATCGGCTCCAGCGGGGGGAGCGGATAGTCGGGCGTGGCGTTGCCCGATGGCTTATCCATCGGGATGAACCATTGCGGGGTGCAGCGGTAGATGATCCGCGCCTTCGACCGCCAGCTATGGGGATAGCTGTGGCGGAAGTCGCTGGCAGAGAGCAAGGCACCGGCGGCGCGCAGGTCGGTGCAGATCGGGCCGTCCACGCCGTTGAACTTGGTATTGATGACGCTGCCCTGGCCCGGCAGCCATTCCCAATCGTCGCGGTAGAAGCCTGCATCGTTGACCGCGAAGACGGGGTCGATGCCGAGCTTCTTGCAGGCGATGAAATCCTCCTCGCCATGGTCCGGGGACATATGGACAAGGCCGGTGCCCGCGTCGGTGGTGACGTGGTCGGCGGGGAGGAAGGGGCGTGGGCGGTCGAAGAAGCCGAGTTGGGTTTTGTCGTCGCCCCGGACTTGATCCGGGGTCCCGCTGCCTTCGCCGCCCTCGAAAGAAGAAGCGGGATCCCGGCTTTCGCCGGGATGACGGAGGAAATTGGCCATGGGGTGACGCGCGATGGCTCCGGCGAGGTCGGTGCCTGTACCCGTCCAAATGATATCGGGTAGCCAAAGCGTGCCATCGCCAAGACGAGCCATGATGCTTTCAAGAAGCGGCCGAGCCACCAAGAGCTTTTTATTTACGAAGGGCGCTACTTGGCTTGCACGCAAAGTCGCCAAAACTTCGCTTGGAACGCCACGAGAAGCCCCACCATAACTGGCCACTGAAACCAAGACATACTCAATCTCTTCCCCATAAGCGATTGCCTGGTTCACAGGGATCGTCCAGGGCGTCGTGGTCCAGATCACCGCATAAGCGCCAACCAGTTCCGGCGCGTTCGGCGCTTCCACGATCTCGAACGCTACGTCGATCTGGGTCGACGTCACATCCTCATATTCGACCTCGGCCTCGGCCAGCGCGGTCTTCTCCACGGGCGACCACATCACCGGCTTCGCGCCGCGGTACAATTGCCCGCTTTCCGCGAATTTCAGCAGCTCGCCGACGATGGTCGCTTCGGCGTCGAACTTCATGGTCAGGTACGGATCGGCCCAGTCGCCCATGACGCCCAGGCGCTTGAACTGTTCCTTCTGCACGCCCACCCAGCGGTCGGCATAGGCGCGGCATTGGGCGCGGAATTCCTGCGCGGGCACCTCGTCCTTGTTCAGCTTCTTCTTGCGATATTCTTCCTCGATCTTCCATTCGATCGGCAGGCCGTGGCAGTCCCAGCCGGGCACATAGGGCGCATCCTTGCCGAGCAGCGACTGGCTGCGGACGATGATGTCCTTCAACACCTTGTTCATCGCATGGCCCATATGGATGTCGCCATTGGCGTAGGGCGGGCCGTCATGGAGGATGAAGCGTTCGCGCCCGGCGCGCTTTTCGCGCAGCTTGCCATAGAGGTCCATCGCCTCCCAGTGCGCGGCGATCGCCGGTTCCTTTTGCGCGAGGCCCGCCTTCATCGGGAAGTCGGTCTGCGGCAGGAATACGGTGGACTTATAGTCAGGTGCGTCGGTCATGGGGTTCCAGAACAACCAAAATCCGTTCGCCCTGAGCCTGTCGAAGGGCCATTCTTCTTTCAGGAAAAAGGAGAAGGCTTCGACAGGCTCAGCCCGAATGGGTGAGAAAAAACGTGGCCCGTGCCTTAGGCGAGGTGGGGCGTTCCCGCAAGGTTTTGGCCCGCAAGGATTTGCCGTGCATCGGCGCAGTCCTGGGCAATGCCGTTCATCAGGGCGTCCAGCCCGTCATAGGCGCGTTCGGCATGAAGATAGGCGATCAGTTGCACTGCGATGCGCTGGTCATAGAGATTTTCGGCGAAATCGAAGAAATGCGGTTCCAGCAGCAATTTGGGCGGGTCGAACATAGGTCGGATGCCAAGGTTCGCCGCGCCGTCGAGCACTCGCCCGTCTGGCAGCAGCCCACGCACCGCGTAAATGCCATAGGCCGGGCGCAGATAGTCGCCCATGTCGATATTGGCGGTGGGGAAGCCAATGGTGCGGCCGAGCTTGTCGCCATGTTGCACCACGCCTTCGATGGTGAAGGGCCGGGTCAGCAGCCGGGTGGCGGTGGCACAATCGCCCGCCTGCAACGCGGTGCGGATGCGGGTGGAGGAGATGATGTCGCCGCTGGCGTCGGCGACCGGGGCGACCGCCTGCGTCCATAGCCCCGCCACTGCGCCGAGCTCCGCCAGCACCGCGACCGATCCGGCGCGGCCCCGGCCGAAGGTGAAATCCTGTCCGGTGACGACGCCCGCCACGCCCATATGCTGGACAAGCAGGCGGACGAAAGCCTGCGGGTCGAGTGCGGCAAGCTCCGGCGTGAAGGCGAAGACCAGCATCGCGTCGGCCCCGGCGGCGGCGAACAAGGCCTGCCGCTGGTCGAGCGTAGTCAGGCGGAAATGGGGCGTGTCGGGTCGGAACAGGCGCATGGGATGCGGATCGAAGGTGGCGACGATGACCGGGCGGCCCTCGGCGCGCGCGCGCGCGACGGCGTGGCCGACCACGGCCTGATGCCCGGCATGAAATCCATCGAAATTGCCCAGCGCCATGACGGCCCCGCGCAGATGCGCCGGAACCGGGGCGCTGCTTGTCAGCCGCTCCATGGCGCGGCCTATAGGGGGGTGGGATGGACGTGGCAATTGGCGATCCACTAGCGCTCCGTTCGCCCTGAGCAGAGCGAAGGGGCTTGGACCTCGCTGCGCTCGGCCGAAGGCTTCGACAAGCTCAGCCCGAACGGACTTTCAAAGTCGGCAATTTTTCACCAGCGTCACGAAACTATAAGCGGGGCGGCCGTCGAGCGCGGGATGAGGGTCGCGGGCGACTTCCACCCAGTCCGCCGGGTCGGGATAGGCGATGCTGGCGTCGCCTTGCGCCTCCAGATGCACTTCGGTCAGTTCGATCCGGTGCGCGAGCGGTAGGAACAGGCGGTAGATTTCCGCGCCGCCGATCACCATGACCGTGGGCGCGTCGGCCAGCGCCAGCGCGCCGTCCACATCATGCGCCACGTCGGCCCCTGCCCCGGTCCAGGCCCGGTCGCGGGTCAGGACGATGTGGCGGCGGCCCGGCAGCAGGCCCGGCAGGCTGTCGAACGTCTTGCGCCCCATGATCATCGGATGGCCGAGCGTCAGCGCCTTGAAGCGCTTGAGGTCGGCAGGCAGTCGCCAGGGCAGGTCACCATCCCGGCCGATCACGCCATTGTCAGCGCGGGCGAGGATGAGCGTGATTTCAGTCACAGCGCCAGCCGCGTCACATGGCCCATCTTGCGGCCCGGCCGCGCCTCGTCCTTGCCATAGAGGTGCAGATGGTTGGCCGGGTCGGAGAGGATCGCGGCCCAATCATGCGCGGCGTCGCCGATCAGGTTGCGCATTTCCACCCGGCGCGCGGCAAGCGCAGTGTCGCCCAGCGGCAGGCCGCAAATCGCGCGGACGTGATTTTCGAACTGGCTGGTCAATGCACCCTCGATCGTGCCGTGGCCGCTATTATGGACGCGCGGGGCCATTTCGTTGAAGACGGGGCCGTCGGCGCTGGCGAAAAATTCGCAGGTCAGCACGCCGACATAGTCGAGCGCGTCGGCAATCTGGCCCGCCAGGGCGCGCGCGGCGGGCACCTGCCCCTCGATCAACGGCCCAGCGGGCGCGATCGATGTGTCGAGAATGCCATCGACATGGACATTGGCGGCGCTGTCCCAGAAGCGGACTTCGCCATCGAAGCCGCGCACCAATATGACCGAAAATTCCTCCGCGAAGGTGACGAAGCCTTCGAGGATCGCGCTCTGGCGACCGATGGCGTTCCAGGCACCGACCGCGTCGCCCGGTTCGTTCAGGCGCGCCTGCCCCTTGCCGTCATAGCCCATGCGGTTGGTTTTCAGGATCGCGCGGCTGCCGATCGTGGCAATCGCCGCTTCCAGATCGTCCAGGCTGTCGACCGGGGCGAAGGGCGCGGTCAGCCCGCCCAGATCGCAGACGAAGCGCTTTTCGGCGAGCCGGTCCTGCGCCACGCGCAGCGCCTGTGCGCCGGGGCGGACAAGGCCATGGCCCGCCAGCGTTTCGACCGCCGAGGGGGCGATATTCTCGAACTCATAAGTGACGACATCGACGCTATCGGCAAAGGCCGCGAGCGCGTGCGGATCGTCATATTCGCCCCGCGTCCAGCGCGACGACACGTCGGCGGCCGGGCCGCTCTCATCGGGCGCGAAGATATGGGTGCGATAGCCAAGCTGCGCGGCGGCGATGGCGATCATCCGGCCGAGTTGGCCGCCGCCAAGGATGCCGATGGTCGAACCGGGCGGGATGGTGGTCATGAGCGCGATCAGTCCTCGACCGTTTCGGCGACGGCATCGGTCTGTTTGGCGCGCCAGGCGTCGAGCCGGTCGGCAAGCGCCGGATCATTGGTGGCGAGGATGGCGGCGGCCAACAGCCCGGCATTGATCGCGCCGGGCTTGCCGATCGCCAGCGTCGCCACGGGGATGCCGCCCGGCATCTGGACAATCGAGAGCAGCGAATCCATGCCCTTGAGCGCCTTCGATTCGACCGGCACGCCCAGCACCGGCAGCCGCGTCATCGACGCGCACATGCCCGGCAAATGCGCGGCGCCGCCTGCGCCCGCGATGATGACCTTGAGCCCACGGCTGACCGCGCCGGTCGCATAGTCGTAAAGGCGTTGGGGGGTGCGGTGCGCCGACACGACCTTGCATTCATGGGCGACGCCGAGCGCGGCGAGCGTGTCGGCGGCGTGGCGCATCGTGTCCCAGTCGGACCGCGAGCCCATGATGATGCCGACCTCGATTGCCCCGCTCATGTCCGTGCTTCCCCTCATGGCGCGGCCGCTACGGTGCCGCCCGGAAAGCAAAGCCCCTTAGCGGGCAGGCCGCCGGGGGGCAATGCTAATCCTCCCCTCCCTTCCAGGGAGGGGCTGGGGGTGGGTCCGCCGCGTAGCGGCGGCTCCGCCATATGTCAGCGCCGAAGTTCGCTGCGCTCGCACCCACCCCTAACCCCTCCCTAAAAAGGGAGGGGATGATGTTGTTACCGTTCCGAGAGATAATAGCGGTCGATGGCGCTCAGGTCGTCGGCCAGTTCGTAAACGATGGGCTGGCCGGTGGGGATTTCCAGATGGGTGATCTCGTCATCGGGGATGTTGGAGAGATGCTTGACCAAAGCGCGCAGCGAATTGCCGTGGGCGGAGATCAACACGCGCTTGCCGGCCTTGAGGTCGGGGGCGATCGTCGCGTCCCAATAGGGCAGGACGCGGGCGATCGTGTCCTTGAGGCTTTCGGTCGCGGGAATCGCGATGCCCGCATAGCGGCGGTCCTGGCTGAGGTCGAATTCGCTGCCTGCCTCCAGCGCTGGCGGCGGAATGTCGAAGCTGCGCCGCCAGATCTGGACCTGATCATCGCCATGCTTGGCCGCCGTCTCCGCCTTGTTGAGGCCCGTGAGGCCGCCATAATGGCGCTCATTCAGACGCCAGTCCTTTTCGACCGGCAGCCACAGCCGCCCCATTTCCTCCAGCGCCAGATTGAGCGTCTTGATCGCGCGGGTTTGAAGCGAGGTATAGCATTGATCGAAATCCAGCCCCTTCTCCTTCATCAACTGACCTGCGGCGCGCGCTTCGCCCACGCCCTTTTCAGTCACATCGACATCCCACCAGCCGGTGAAGCGATTTTCCAGGTTCCACGACGATTGGCCGTGACGGATAAGGACGAGAGTGGGCATCGGGCACGTCTCCTGCACAAGAGCGAACATGTAAGTCCCATGACGGGATTATCGCATAAATCGCTGCCCCCACACCCGTTCGCCCTGAGCTTGTCGAAGCCTTGTCCTTCTCTTCAAGAAGTGCGGCCCCCTTCGACTGCCTGCCAAGGCAGGCGCTCAGGACAGGCTTCGACAGGCTCAGGGCGAACGGGGAAAGGTAGGCCGTGATTATGCAACGATCCCCATAGCAACCAAAATCGGGGGCGCAAGGTTGCAGCCGCCCGCATCGCGCCCACATTGCAGTCGATCGGGCGATGGGGTAGCCATGGCGGACAGGGTAGAAGGAAGCGGCATTTGGCATTTGTGAAGGGCGCATGGCGCATATTGGTGGCGATCAAGGACGGGCTGGTGCTGCTGTTCCTGCTGCTGTTCTTCGGTGCGCTATACGCCGCCCTCTCCTTTTCGCCCAAGCCGGTGGCCAGCGTCAGTGCAGGCGCGCTGCTGCTCGACCTGGACGGGACGATCGTCGAGCAGCCTGCCGACATCGATCCCTTTTCGCTGCTGTCCGGTTCCGGTCCCGATATGAAGGAGTATCGCCTGTCGGACATCGTCGCGGCGTTGGAGGCGGCCAGGACGGATGATAAAGTCAAGGCGGTGGTGCTGGACCTGGATGGCTTCATGGGCGGCGGACAGGTCGCCCTCGCCCGCGTCGGCGAAGCGCTGGATGCCTTACGCGCCGCAAAGAAGCCGGTGCTGGCCTATGCCACGCTTTATACCGACGACAGCTATCGGCTTGCCGCCCATGCGAGCGAGGCGTGGAGCGATCCGCTGGGCGGCGTCGCGATCATGGGACGGGGCGGGTCGAACCTCTATTATAAGGGGCTGATCGACAAGCTGGGCGTCAACACCCATGTCTATCGCGTCGGCACCTATAAGAGCTTCGTCGAACCCTATATCCGCGCCGACCAGTCGCCCGAAGCCAAGCAGGCCAATCAGGCGTTGGCCGACGTGCTGTGGCGCAATTGGCAGGATGATGTCGCCAAGGCACGGCCCAAGGCGAAGATCGCGGCCTATGCCGCCGATCCGGTCGCCGCCGCTCGCGCTGCAGGGGGCAATATGGCGAAGGCTGCGTTGTCATCGGGGCTGGTCGACAAGCTGGGCGACGCCACGGCTTTTGGCGCGCGCGTGGCGGAGATTGCGGGCGAGCCTTCCGATGCCAAGGCCGGTGCGTTCGCGAAGATCGATCTGGCGACCTATGTCAAGGCGCG
>TARA_R110000787_G_scaffold163290_1_pt1 | contig 16919 bp, 8 predicted proteins | sample TARA_R110000787 | Tara Oceans TARA_R110000787 (sample SAMEA4397920) | marine metagenome | biome: Polar Biome; feature: [DCM] deep chlorophyll maximum layer (ENVO:01000326); material: water (ENVO:00002006), including particulate matter (ENVO:01000060) such as... | depth 35 m
CGATTAAAATAATTAATCACTTATGGTAGGGCAGCCACTCTTCTGGGGTGGTTGCATTACTATAAATAAAAAGACATTATGGCTATAAACGTAGATACAGTATATCAAAGAGTTTTGGCGCTAGCCAATAAAGAACAACGAGGATATATAACACCTCAAGAGTTTAATCTATTAGCCAATCAGGCCGAGATGGAAATATTTGAACAATATTTTTACGATCTCAATAAAAGGGAGAGATTAGAACCAACTATAGAAGACGAGACTGAGCAATCAGATCTAGCTGAACTAATCAAGAAAAAACTAAAACCCTTTACTTCAATTGTTGATGTATTTGGTGGCACAACATTCCCAGCACATAATTATCACACAGGAAAAATATTCTACAACAATAGAGTTTGTCGTAAGGTAGATCTTAATGAAATTCAAAGATTCGCTCTTTCGTCAAGACATATTGGTGGGGTGGATCCAGTGTATGCAGAGAGTTACACTAATGGAGAAGATATAATCGTATATTCCCCATCAGGTGTTATATCGTCATCTGTAACGTGTGAGAGCATAGTGGGTCCAACAAGCGTTGTGGCTTGGGGATATGTGGTTGTTAATGAAAAAGCATTATACAACTCGAACACTTCGACAAACTTCCAACTACACGATTCTGAGGAAACAAACTTAGTTTATAAAATATTAGAGAATTCAGGAGTGGTAATAAACAAACCTGGGTTAATAACAGTGGGACAGCAAAAACAATTGAGTAGTAATCAAATAAAAGCGCAATAATGGCGATATTAGTAAATTCAGAACAAACTTATTATGGAACAACTGGAGATCATGGGTCATATCAATTCCTAAACTTAACGGAAGCTATAAACTCTTTTAGAGCAACTTACGTTGGTAAAGGGAAAATATGTGAAGATGTGTTAGATCAAGATATAACTTTTCATGCTTTACGAGCTATGCAGGAACTTAGCTTTGATACATTAAAGTCTGTAAAAGATTGGGAGGTCACTGTGCCACCACAATTAGTTTTAGTAATGCCAGCTGATTATGTGAACTATGTAAAGCTATCTTGGAGTGATAGTAGTGGCATTGAACACGTGTTATATCCTACGTCTAAGTCTTCTAACCCACTAGACATAACGGAAGGCGTAGAATCGTGGGGAGGATTTACCATAGCTGGAGCTACCGATGACCTAGCATCAGATGAGGAGTCGGAGACAGCTGCGAACTTTAAATCTGCAACACCTATACAAGATCAAGATTCATATGACGATCAAGCTTATAATGGCGCTTTGGGACAACGATTCGGTATAGACCCACAAAATGCACAGGTTAATGGATCTTTCTTTATAGATGAAAGTGTTGGTAAATTTCACTTCTCATCGAACTTAAACGGAAAAACACTAATCTTAAGATATATCAGTGATGGTCTAGTCACGAATAGAGATAACAATGCTTTGGTGCTAGATGATATACTTTTACATAAGTTTGCAGAAGAAGCATTTTATAAGCATGTGTTATACGGTTTGTTATTGGGTAGAAAAGATACACAACCGCATCTTCTAGCTATGATTAAAAAAGAGAGATTCGCAGAAACAAGGAAAGCAAAAATAAGATTATCTAACATTAAAATAGAAGAGCTTACTCAAATTTTAAGAGGTAAATCGAAACAAATAAAACACTAATAAATGCCGGAGTTAAAACGTACGTTCGCTAGTGGTAGAATGAATAAAGATCTCGATGAGAGGTTGGTTCCAGCTGGTGAATATAGAGATGCAAATAATATACAGGTTGCTACTTCTGACGGATCCACCGTCGGCGTAATATCTAACATATTAGGTAACACCAATCTAACCGCAGGCTCTGTTCCAGAGAGTAGTACTTGCGTTGGTTCTATAGCTCATTATAAAGAAGACAAGATATACTACTTAATAGACGGTGGTGTTAAAACAGTTGTAGACCCTAACAACAGTGAAGCTTCTCCAAACCCCAACTACAGTTCTGATATATATAAGGATTATATTATAGAATATGATTTTGTGGATGAGTCTTATAAGTATGTAGTTGTAGATATATATAGAGTCAAAACAGTCTGTGATGACCCCGGGCATGATGTTAATGACCATTTACATGTCCCAGACTTAGGTGATACAGCTAAAAATATAACAGGTATTAGGATTGGTATGAGTGTAGTTGGTACTCTTACTAACAATACTGGTAGTGCTTTTACCGACTTTAACGGAAATTCAATTGCGAATGGTAACACGTATACTATCAATAGGTCTCACGGTGTCGTTGTAACGGATATACAAAAAGACTCACTTAGTACTAACGGTACAAATGACTGGAGGATATACGTTTCTGAAGGTTTACCACACGCTGTGGGGGATGAAGTTAGTTTTGAAGCCGACAGGGTACTAAATTTCGATTCTACTAGATATGTAGATGCTATCAATATAATTGATGGCATGATGTTTTGGACAGATAATTTTTCTGAACCAAAGAAGATAAACATCAATAGATGTATACTTGGTACGGGTGGTACGGAATATTTATATGGTGGGGGAATCGCTGGTTATTCCAATGGCAATCCCCAACCAACATCATTCACCGGGGATAATGATAACTTCCACACTCGATTGGTTGTAGGTGATTCAATGGGAGTTTTTAATGTGATTTTAGATGGTACCACTAAAGCTCATTGGTTAAAGGAAGATGAGATAACGGTGATCAAACCTAGACCCCTTACGCCCCTTTTACTAGAAATGTCTAACACAGAAAAGGTTAGAGAAAATACTACTACTGGGATTGCAAACTCAATTACAACAACAATATTACCTGGGTGGACTGGTAGTAGATGGGCGGATACTACTACTGGAGAACCATTTGAGGCTGGGACAACTTTAAACAATGTCCAGTTTACAAATGCTGTGGATTTTAGAGCGGGTGACATACTAATACTCACAAATGACGAGGACGAAGTAGAAGACGGAGTTTTTACTACACATCAAGTTAGAGTTAGGGTTATAACTGGTAGTGGTGGGGCTCCTGATTCTATTAATGCTACTGGTTATGTGTTAGAGCTAATGGCTGTAGATAGCGGTGTGGCTGCAACAGAAGAATTATGGTATTGTAGGTTGGAACAAACTTTACCACTATTTGAAACCAAGTTTCCTAGATTTTCTTATAGATATAAATACGAGGACGGTGAGTATTCCACGTTTGCCCCTTGGTCTGAGGTGGCTTTCTTACCTGGTACTTATGATTACTATCCTCAGAAGGGTTACAACCTAGGTATGGCTAATACTCTTAGAAACTTAAAGTTTACAAACTATTACCCTGAGGACGGATTGAGACCTAGAGATGTTGTTGAGATAGATATCTTATATAAAGAAAGCGGGAAACCAAACGTATACACAGTAAAAACATTTAAGAGTACAGATGAACATCCTGAGTGGCCAGATAGAGTTTTAGATCCAAGAGCCAGAGGAGAATATGAATTAGAAACAGAGTTGATACACGCTGTCTTACCGTCTAATCAATTATTAAGGCCATGGGATAACGTGCCTAGAGTAGCTAGGTCCCAAGAGATATCAGGAAATAGATTGGTGTTCGCAAACTATATACAAAACTATAATGTTAAGTCGCTTAAAAACGGCAAATGGTCAGATCCAGAGCTCGAGGTATCTCTATGGTCTGACGATGAGGATAGTGCTGATTTAGACTTAACTAAGAAGTCTGTTAAAACAATGAGGACTTATCAAGTTGGGGTTGTTTTCTCTGATGCCTACGGTAGAGAAACCCCAGTGTTAGCTAGTAAGCGTCAAGGTGGTTTGAAGATAGAAAAGTTACATGCGGCAAAATATAATCGATTAGAGGTTAAATTAAAAACGCCTCCACCATCTTGGGCAACGTCATACAAGTTTTATGTTAAGGAAACTTCTAATGAGTATTACAATCTAGCAATGGATAGATGGTATAATGCTGAAGATGGTAACATATGGTTATCCTTCCCATCATCAGAAAGAAATAAAGTAACAGAAGAGTCATTCATAGAACTAAAGAAAGCACACGGAACAGATGTTGCTGTTACTGAGTTAGCTAGATATAAAATATTAGCAATAGAACCTGAGGCTCCAGACTTTATAAAAATAAACAAGAAGTCTTTAGGTATAATGTACAACAACGGAGCCAAGCAATATATAGGTAGTAATGGTGGTGGCTTCCCAATTGTTGATTCGAAGCTGATTGAAGTAAATGAATCCGTATTTAATACTGCTTTTAAAAGCGGGGAGACTGGCGCGACTGGTGCTGGTTTTTTAGGAAAATACATACAAGAAGGTAAGAAGATAAAAATAAAAGTTTTTGGACCTTATGATAGGTCAAAAGCATATGAAATAGTTAAGGTCGCTGAGATTGGGGGAGGTACGGTTGAGATAACGGTTGACGGGAAATTCGGTGATGATATGGATTTCACATCGACTAACCAAACATATGCAACAGCTATAGATGGTTTGGCAATAGAGGTTATTGCAGAAGAAGTGGAAAACAGACCGGAATTTGACGGTAGGTTTTTCTGTAAAGTATATAAGGATTTAGTTTTACAAACTCACATAATGAGTAGGATAAATGAATTTGATTATGTAATCTCCGATTCATATGCTTGCTCTTTTATAAGACCCTTGCTAACACACCCAAATGGTGGTTACACATGGAATCGTTCAGATCTTACATATGACGAAATGAATAGTGCTGGTTCAATGGGGCAACCAGCTACTATTACCGCGGGAAACTACTCTGGTAGTGTTGGTGCGAGAGTAGGGAGTGGGAGTCCCGCACTTGAGAACTGGGCGGCTATGAGTAATGGGGCAAGTGGTAATTACGGTGGGTATTATAAAGCCGAGAAGAACATGCAGGCTTATAAGTTCTGGAATACAGAGAATAATAGGGATAGATTTTTTATAGATCAAGCATCTCAATATAGTCACAATGGAATCAACGAGGATGCTGCAGGCGCATTTATTGGAACTGGCACCCCTATGGCTTACGACGGTATGGATGGTGTTACTTATGGTGACTCTGGGATAGGCATATCACAACTGCGAGGAACTTCAAACACCGGGAGTCTTGGTCCTAGTGGCAACAGAGGTAGGGGCGTTTACAACAACAACCAAACAATTGACATCTCTTGGACTGGAATTGGTCCGGGTTACATTGATAACACGCATGCGGTAACCGGTCGTTCTTGGCGAAGATCTGAAGTGCTTGGAGGTGCTGGTGTTTGGAAAAATGGGGATAGACCAGCTAACCTTAGGCTTGATAGTGGTTCTTCAGATGGGTATACGGCATCACCTGGAGATAACGCTAGAAAGTTTATTGGAAGTCTAGCTAGAGTAGGAGCGAAGTTTAAGTGGGCAGAAGATCCTGATGATATAATATATACGGTTGTTGGTGTTAGAATGATGTGGGGTATTAAGAACTACAAATCCGACTTCTCATCAGTTAGTGCCGATTTCCTTGACGGTAACAAGGAACAACTTAGAAGAAACAACAATAGACAAAGATGGTCACTTAACTTAGATAAAGAGCTGGGGCAAGGTCCAGCGGGATACCACCCGTTAAACTCCCCAACAGCGAGTACTCCTGGTTTAAGACATGATGGGTCCAATGCTCATCAAATACAATTAGTAGAACCATTTACAGATGAAGATGATAATTATTTCGTAGACAATCCTGCGGTGTTTGAAACAGAACCTACAGAAGATGTTGGTTTAGATATATATTACGAAGCTGGGAGAGATAACCCTGTGGATATAAATGCTAATACAAATGAACAATATGTACCTTTTGGAAGTTCTTTCTGGAACAGTAACACCTCAACCTCTCACAAGGTAACAAGTTGGAGCGATAGAACATTTACATTTACCCCAGCTTTTACAGTTGCACTGGCTGCCGATGATAAGATTAGGTTCAAACGTCCTGACAGAAGTAACGTTTGGGCTTATGTGGCAGAGACCACTTCTGCTACAGCAACTCAATTAACTATACGCGGAGACAGAGATGATGGTACTATTATTAATGGTGAGCCAAGAGCTCCATATGCTAGAGCGGTTCAACTAGGGTGGAGTAATTGTTATTCATTTGGAAACGGTATAGAATCAGATAGAATAAGAGATGATTACAACGCTCCTCAACTAGGTGATGGAGTCAAGGCATCGTCTACTCTAGACGAGCCGTACGCGGAAGAAAGAAGAAAGACTGGATTAATATACTCTGGATTATATAACTCTACGAGTGGTATAAACAACCTGAATCAATTTATACAAGCTGAGAAAATTACAAAAGATTTAAACCCATCATATGGAAGTATACAAAAGTTGTATCAAAGAAATACAGATCTAGTAACTTTATGTGAGGACAAGGTACTGAAGATATTAGCAAATAAAGACGCTTTATATAACGCTGATGGTAAGCCTAACTTAACGGCAACGGAAAATGTACTAGGTCAAGCAACTCCTTTTGCTGGGGATTGGGGGATCAGTAAAAATCCAGAATCATTTGTAACTGAATCGTATAGAGCATACTTTACCGATAGACAAAGGGGTGTTGTTCTAAGATTGTCTCAAGATGGATTAACTCCTATATCAGACCTAGGAATGAAAGATTGGTTTGCTGATAATTTAAAAGCACAGATAGGAATATTAAGCAACTATCAAAACAAAGCAAAGTTAGTGGGTAGTTGGGATGGTAAAAAAGAAGAGTACAACTTATCAATAACAAAACTATATGATCAAGGTAGAGTTGAAACAAAGACAACATTAAGTTTTAGTGAAAAAACAAAAGGTTGGATTAGTTTTAAATCATTCAACCCTGAAAGTGGTGTTAGTTTAAACAATGAATACTTTACGTTTAAAGATGGAGAGTTATATAAGCATCACTCCAACCAAACCTACGGAGAGTTTTATGGAGACTCAAGCATAAACTCACATGTTACATTCCTTATTAACGACGACCCAGGTGGCGTTAAGAGTTTTAACACTATGAACTATGAGGGTTCTCAAGCTAAGATAACAGCGATGACAACTCAATCAGTAACAGACGCTGCTGGAAATACATTTACAGTTGGAGACAACGAGTACTACAATCTATCTAACAAAGATGGTTGGTATGCTAATTTAATAAGAACTGATAAGCAAGATGGGAACGATATAGAATTTAAAGAAAAAGAAGGTAAATGGTTTGGGATGATGTCTGGAGTACCATCAACTCTTCTAAACCTAGATACAGAGGAATTCTCAGTACAGGGACTTGGTCTAGCGGACTTTACACATAGTAATCCAGTATATGGAGGTGAAGGTAAAATAACCGTTAGAGACTATCATGAAAGTAGTAGTCAAACATCCTGGGATTAAACAAATATAAATATGCCAAACTACATAGTATCACCAGCAAACATACCAATTTACGACGGGCAAGTCTTATCAAGCCAAACGATAAATTTAACCATAACCCCATCAGCGGGATATGCTATATCTGCCACAGATTTCTCTATAGGCGGTAGTAGTACAGAATCACCAGTAGGTACTTTTACCGGTGGTAATGTTGACACTGATGTTCTTAGCGTGGTGTTTTCTGACAACGGAACTCCAGGAGCGTCTACCAATACAGTTAACGTGGCCGTTAGTTTAGATGGCTTTACCGCATCTGTAACCGCTAGCACTATCAATATAGATATTGATGCTGGGGATATCAGACCCGTAGATGGTAGGCAAGTGTGTATTTCAACAATTACACCAGAGGCTGTAACCGAAACTATATCAAACACAAATGCTACTGGTATAACCTCCGCTAGCTCCACTCATCCAACAACAAGCGCGGTAACACATAACCATAGCGGAATAGTTAGTGGTAGTGGATCTTATTTAGTCCTCACAAAAAATTTCCAAGCAAACTCTAATTACTATTACCCTTGGCCCGGACCATCAGGTGTTATTAGTGGGGGCTCAAACCCTTCGAATATATACAACCAAGTTGTAACAAACACATACACAAGTGGTCAGCTAACAGGGAGAACAATAAAAGTTTACTATACTCCACCAACCCCAAATCTCGACATTAGCAACATTTGTGAGCTAGGGCATAAGATAACTTTTTCAGCATCCACTAGGTTTGTTGAAGGTACGGCGGCTGATGCGAGATATGGACAAGATGGCATTAATTCGCTAGTAATGGTTAGTGGTGATATAAGCCCAAATGGAGAAACAAGATCTTTAAAAGTATACGGAAACGTCGCACAGACATACAACTTAACAATAAAAGATAATAGCGCGGATACGTATGATTTTACAACCTCAGGGGTGTTTTCATCAGCAGTAACAGGGGACGGCGATAGAGCGATACCAACCGTAACAGGTTATGGTAGTGATTACGGTTTTTACGAATATCAAATAGTTTTCCCATCTACAAGTGCTTCAAAAACGTTTGACGTTTCAATATCCGCTGGGGATACAACCCCGGTAATGGATACTAGTTTACCCACGGCAACCTACCCAAGTACACCAAGCTTAAGATTGTACCAAGCAAAACATCCTGTGATAACTTTTAATGTTAGATCATTGGATAACGAAGGAGTATATACTCGTGGGGCGAACGCAACATCATCAGCTTTTCCTGGATATGTTGCTAGAGTAGGATCTACTACTGATGGGGTGATTAATTTATCAATGACAGCTTTAGCAAAGGGCACTGGAACAGGGTACAACCTCGCTTTAGCGCGGCAGCCAGTTGAAAGCGATTTCACACAAGCGCAATCTCGTTTGATTGGATCGGGAGAGGGATGTACAGCTAGTACAGCTTTGTTACTTTCTGATTGTACGGGTATTAGTGTTGGAATGAGAGTTACTGATGGTGGAGTAGGAACGATCACACCATCATCAACTGAGAGATATGTTACGGTAACAAACGTAACCAACACGCAGATCACGTTGTCCTCTGTTCAAACCCTTACTACCAATGATATTGTAGTTTTCAATAGTAACGCAGTTGCTTCTATAGATAATATATCCGCGGTATTCACTCATACTGGGGAAAACCCAGATGAAATAACTATTACAGCCACAGCTACTATAATATCTTATGGACTTGATGATGTGGATATACTTTTAGATTTAGATAACTTTGTAACAATAACATAATATGGCAACACTAACCTTAACATATTCCCAACCATTAAATACCTCTGTACAAGTAGGGGATACCGCTTGTTATGCCGCTACTAGTACATCAGGAGAATTTACGGTGAACAGTGCGAGTATAGTGGAGATAGGAATAATAACAGCAATAAACAACCCTACTAGTAGTACTCCTAGTATTGTTTGTAACACAAACTTATCGGGAACACTTAATGGGGCACAGGATATATATACGTTTTTCTATAAAGATAACAAAGCTAACTTAAGTAGTATTTTAGGTTATTATGCTGAGATTACACTTACAAACAACTCTACTGTTTTATCCGAGCTACATTCAGTGGCTTGTGATGTTTTTGAAAGTAGTAAATAATCGTTAAAAAGTGTGATTATATAACAATAGAATTAAATTAAATTAAATGAGTAAGAAAGAAATTGAGAAGATTAATACCAATGAGGTATCAATTAACTCTAGGGAAAAGATATTACAATTGCAAAACTTTTTAGTTAGCAATGCAGATGAGGTAAATATCGTTACTCACCAAGACTCAAAACCATTTCCACTTAAACATACTTTTGCCGACGGAATATATGTTAGACAAATGAGCATGAATGCGGGGTCTGTTGTTGTTGGGGCAATACACAAGCACTTACACGTTTGGTTCTTATTAACTGGGCACATATCTGTTATAACAGAAGACTCTTCTGAGGATTATATTGCACCGTGTTATATCGTCGCTACACCTGGTACTAAGAGAGTTATACAAGCTAACGAGGATTCTATCTTCGTTAATATACATAAGAACCCGTCCAATACACGAAATATAAAACAATTAGAGAAAGATATTGTGGCACAAGATTTTAAAGAATATGAAGAATACATTAATCAAAACAAATAAATTATGTCGTTTTTACTAGTAGGAGTAGCGGCTGTAGGGGTAATAGCTGGTGGTGCCAAGGCAATAAGTGGTGCTAGCAAGAAGAAGAAAGCCAAAGCAGCTCATGCCGATGCAAAGGCTCAGATGAAGAAGGATAAAGAAGCATACATGAATTTAGATACAAGTAACCCGTATCTAGATATGGAAAATACCATGGAGGATTTAACGGTGAATACACAAGCTGCGGAGTTTGCGGCAGAGCAATCTCAACAAAGTACAGCCAACGTTCTTGACGGGATGAAAGGCGCTGCTGGTGGTTCTGGTATTGCCGCTTTAGCTCAGGCTATGGCTAATCAAGGTCAAATAGCTGCTCAGAAAGCGTCTGTATCTATAGGAGAGCAAGAGATGGCAAACCAATCAGCAGAGAGAACAGAAGCTGGTAACATACAAAACTTAGAAAGAGAAGGAGAAATACAATCAAGAAACCTCAAAAAAGATATGGCGGCAACAGCGCTTGGCATGTCTTCAGCTGAGACACAAAACGAAGCAGCTAACATATCAGCGGCCGACAAGCAAATGTGGGACGGTATAGAGTCGGGAGCTAGTAGCATTGGTACAGCTGTTGGGGGAGTATAAATAAATTAATATTATGGCAGAAAAAAGTAGACCAACATTAAACGCAAGTACATCACAGAACGTTGTAGAATACTACAAGGCTGGATTGAAGCGTCCTGAAACCGTGGGTTGGGATAGAGTTGGTGATATGGTAACATCACTAAACACTACGGTACAGCAAAGAAGAAATGAAGCTGCCGCAGAAAAAGAGGAGAAGGAGTTGAAACTAAAAGCTTATGAAGATCAGTTTGCTAAGAACTCAGAGGTAATTGCTGGTAACGCTGGTAGTTTAGGTGAGGAATATTATAACCAAGCTTATGACCAAGCACAAGTGTTGCAAGAGCAATACAACGAGGCTGTTAAAAATGATGATAAAAAATTAATGGGTGAACTAAAAGGTAAACTTAACGGTTTATCTACAACAGTGCAGACATTAAAAGAGTCAATGAATACAGCTTCAGAGCTACAGTCCGATGAAGATGGTGAGAGTGGTTTATCTGCTGGAATGTCAGAGCGTGAGAAACTAGTAAATGCAACGTGTACTGATCCTTCTAAAATGCAATACGTAGATGGAGAATTTGTTTGGGCTAATCCAGAGTTTAATTCAGAAACAGAGGGTTCTCAAGAGTTTTTCAAACTAGAGGATTTAAACAAGTCTCTAGTATTAAGAGATGACACAACTATAGAAGAGTATAAAACATTTGAAAACACTTTAGGTGTTTTGGGTTTGGATTGGCAAAATGGGGCCGAGGGTTCTAGTGGGTTTGACGATGTATATTATAATGCTAGTAATAAGAAGATGATTACCGAGGACAACATCGCAACTTTCTTACACGATGATGTCACTGGTAAAGGCTTGGATTATACCTTTACAAAACAGTTGGGGGAATATATTGAACAGGTTGATTATTCTGGCTTGGGTCTTGATGTTGCTAAGTGGGATAAGGATGGAGATAATGATGTTGACGAGGATGATTTTGCTTTAGAGGGAGATAGAGAAAAACTAAAAGCAGCTATCACTGATCGTGGAAGTCCAGATTATAGTTTTGAAACATCTAAAACTATAATTTCAGAGTGGATGACTATGAATCAAAGAAAGAAATTCATGGGTAATATTGATGAAACTCTAGTTCCAGAACCAGGTGAAGATCAAGATACTTTTGTAAAAAGAGGTGGTAGTGTAGGTGCCCTAACTAAAAAAGGTATCGTTTGGAATGAAGGTCAAGGAAGATTTATAGCTACATCAACGAAGAGTGGACAAGAATTATTAGACTCACTTAAGAAAAAGAAAAAATAAAATTATATAAATGTCTCAAAGAGAACTAGAAATAATAGAACAAGGTAGAGCTGTTGGTTGGTCAGACGACGAGTGTCTTACCGCTGTTAAGCAAAATAGACTTAATGTTGAAAATGCTAGACTACAAGTTATTCGGGAGGAAGAGCAGGCGGAGCTGATGGCAGAGCTGATAGCGGAAAAACAAATTGCCACAGACACAAAGAAAAAAGTTTACACCGATAAAAGCATGCCTGGTACCGATTACTTTTTAGAAGATGGGAATTGGGTGTTTTATGACGATAACAATAACCAATTAAGTGCCATTGGCGATGTTAGAGAACGTTTATCAAAGAAGTACGAAGATAAAACAGTTGACATAACGGATTACGATAAAATAATTGCTCCAAATGCTACTTGGACTGATCATAAGGGTAAAGATAAGAAACTAGACGACAACATACTAGATTATAGGGATGATGATTTTGTTGCAAACACTTTAACTAGAGAATACGGTGAAGACTTTGAGTTCGTTGACTCTGGTAGTGACATGATAACGGTTACTAGTAAAAAGACGGGATTAACTCACGAATTTGAAACCAATGTGTTTTGGGACGGAAGTGAGGATGACGCGGAGATAAAGAGTGGTAAGGGACTAATAAAGTGGATGAAAGGTCAAAAGTTCGGAGACATGTCGGAAAAAGGGGATGCCGACTATAGAGCTATTGAAAACGAGGACGGTGATTTAGAGTGGCATTATGTTGATGAGTTTGGGGATGATGTAGGTGTTGTGGAGTCAACAAGTGCTTTACAAGATTTAAACGGTAAATACCCAGAAGCTTTAAATGAAAGCAAGAAACGTTTTGATGGTGTGAATGACTTTAAAGTAGTGGATGGTGAGTGGTATATTAGAAATGAGGATCAAGAATGGGAAAGAGCAAGTGGTGATATAGCATTAGAGATGATCTCGATACATGGAGATCCTGATTTGAAAGAAGAGGATGGGGTAATTTATAATCATGGATTGGTTCCGTTAAAAGCAGTGAAAGCAAAGGAAGCTCTTGTAAGCGAACACGACAAGAGGCAGGCCATGGGGATAGACGAGTTCTATGAAACAGTATGGATGCCAAAAAATTATACTAATGGTCCGAGTTGGAAGAATGTTGTAAATAGCCTTACACATCTAACAGATGGTAAAGAGGGTAATATGTTTTCAAGGGATTTTGGTAAGACTCAGGTGATAGAAGAAGAGTATAACAAATACATAAGGCAATCTAAAACCGCTCTAGACAACCATAATGAAATAACTAAAGCTTCAAAAAATTCTAAGGGTGCATATAATTGGTATCTCAAAGATTCAGACGAGCAGGCGGAAAAATCTTTCGACCAAGAAACCCTCCTAAAGCTAGAGACCGCTTATTTGGGCAACGAAGTGCCAATGCAACCTTGGATAGAGGATGGGGAGTATGTGGAGATCCAGGGTACTAAAGACGATATTTGGATACATACAGATGAGAATGGAAAATCATATACATATGGAGATTTTGACTATAAAACAAATGTCTCTAATGCCGTGGCTAAAGGCAAGAAACTTAAAGTTCTCCAGACTCTATACGAAACCTCCACGGAAGAGGATAAAGAGGAAAGGTTTCGGGACATGATGCTAGAGACACAGCCTGAGTGGACTAAGTTTTATGATGAAGAAGATATTGATGGTTGGGAGGATTTAGATATAAATGATTTTAATGATTTTGTAAAAAACCACCCTTCTTTTAAACACTTAGATCTTACTACCTATGGAGCAACAGAGGACAGTAGGATTTACTCTGGAGATTATGGAGCCGCTGGATTAAAATGGGATGAAGATAAAAAGAAACATTATTGGAGCGGGGGTGCTGGAGAAGGATCTGTACACACAATAGACAAGCTTAAAGCCCAGGTGCTCACAGAGTACCTTCAGACTGGTATCGGTAAAAATATGGAAATTTATGATACCTATGAACAGGCGGGTACTTTTGACAACCTGAACTTATTAGACGAATATGCGAGCAATGTCAGTAAGCTAGATGCGGAGCTAACACCTATAACTGAGGAGTATGAAAAACTAAAGAAAGGTATTGATGATGGTACTATAAAGAGTAGTAAATCAAACATGGATAAGTTAAATAACTTAGGTGTGAAGATAAATGGTATATCTGAAGTTATAAACTTTAACGTAGACAACTACAATGGCATTGCTAATGATGAGGCTAATATGGTTCTTTTTGATGGTTATAGAGATCTTACCAAAAAGAACGCGGCTCTTAGTAAGTCATTTGGCAAGCTGATAGACCCTAAGAGTACTAACGCAATAAACGCAATTGCTTCTAAGGAATATAACGAAAGATTAGATGAACAAGAGAGGTTATTAAAAGCAGAGAATGGCCACATAGGATGGCAGCTAGCTAGTATGGGAGAGGGACTATGGAGTTCTTTAGTGGGTGGCGTTACTGGAATAGCTGGCTTGGCAGAGGCTTATGTGCCAGAGCTTTGGTCAGATACTAGTGGGAAGGAGAAGGCACAGGTAATGAGTACCTACTCAAACATAGCGGAACAGATGACGTGGAATGCTGTTGCGGACGGTAACATGATAGACCCTGAAACTGGTGATTTAAACTGGTCTGCAATCCCATCACAAGTAGCGCCTGTTGTTTTAGACATGTATTTAATGACTCAGACAGGTGGGGCACTTGGAGCCGTGAAAACAGGGGCATTTGAATTGGGAAAAAAAGGGGCTAAGTATACTGCTAAGGCATTAAGCTTAACGGGTAAATCTACTAAGTTTATGGAGAAAGTAGCCCCCATAGGTAGGAGGTTAAATAAAATATCTACAGCCAAAAACCTAAAGCAAATGGGGAATCAATTTACTGGTGGTATGATGATTATATTACCTAAAAATATTGAAGAAGCCGTAATGCAGGTTGATGAAGATTTTTCATATGAAGATGCGTTACAATCTGCTTTTAATAAAACAATTACAGAGTCTGCTATTGAGATGATCAATCCAGATGTTAAGTTTTTGAAGGGTATACAGAAGTTTAAGGCTGGAAGTAAGTATGGAGACTTAAGGCTTTGGAATCCTAAAGTTAAGGGTTTTAAAAATAACGCTTATAGGATGCTGAATATATTTGGTCAGAATCTTAAGAACGTTCCTTCTGAATTACTTGAGGAAAATCTCCAAGAACTAACTAACGGCGTGTGGAACGGTTATTACAACCAAACTAAAGGCACGGACTTTCACATGCCAACAGCAGAAGACTATAAAGCTTTGAGTGTACTAACACCACTATCGGTGTTAACAGGTGGTTTCATTAGGACTAGAGGATTTAGAAAAGGTGGTGTCAGCTCTGGTATGTATCAAGCGGCGGTGGAGAACTATGAGGAGTTTAACGCAGAAATGCTAGCTGCTCACGAGGGTGGAAAACTTGATTACGTAGATGATGCTGGAAACACAGTGTCTTCTTATCCTGAAATTATGGAGCAAGTAAACCAATATGTTACGGCTAAAGCAAATATACCATATGAGGAGTACTCTCAGATGAGTAACTCCCAGAGACAGGAGACGTTGAGTTTATTAGTTCAAAAAGCACAGCTAGAATCAAAGATTCAGAACTATGATGAGGTTAGTGATCCTGACTCGAGTAGTAAAGACCATGGGGGAATGACCGCGGGTGAAGGGTTAAATCAATTAGAAAAGGATTTAAAAAACGTGGAAGGTAGGTTGAAGAAGGTTGCTAATAGCGTTCAGACTGAGTTTATGGGTTTGGAAGAACAAAGAACCGATATAGAGTTAATGAAGCTAAAGGCTCAGTGGAAAGGGGAAAAATTAGGTTCCCAGAAAAAAGCTGATCTAACTAAGAAAATAAGGGAGTTAACTAAAAGTCGTAATGAGCTTAGAGATAAAGGTCATTTATATGAGTTTAACGGAAAGGGATATAATAACGTTACTGAATTTATTGAAGCCGTTAAAAATGCGAAGAAGAATGGTTATTTCAGCGGTGGGCATTCTAGGTCTAAGATACGTATAAGTAATAAAGTAGATTCTGCTAAAGCAGAGTACATAGGTAACATGGTTAATAAACTAACCGGTAGCCAAACGTATAAAGGTGGGGAATTATTAATGAATACTAACGACGCTACTGAAGCCGAAGGTTTCACTCATCAACAAGAAAACAGAGGTAAAACTTTAGAAGATTATAAAGAAGAGTTAAAACAAGAGTTGTTAAAAAACCCAGAACAACAAGACGTAGATGTTCTTAATAACTTAAGGAACGTTAAAAAGTATTTAGAGTTACGAGATAGAGGTTATGCTCATAATCCAGACTTTGGAGGAATGGTCATGTTTGGTTCTGATGATGTTGACCTTAGGGTTGTGGACGAAATTTCTTTAACAGAGAAGATTAAGGCTATAAGCGAGGTTACTGGAGAAGCTGGTATCATGACAGTGCCCATGACTCAAGAACAAATTGCTGATAATTATTTAGATCCTAACGGTGCTATTGACAATCCAGATGCGATAAGATCCAACGCTTTTATGATGCCTATATTAAATGAGAAGACTGGGAAAATGGAACCAGCTCTAATTATTAACACGACACAAGCTTTGAAAAACAAAGCTTTAACGGCACCAACACACGAACTATTACACGCTGCTTTGTTTGCTGTTATTAATGGTCCTATTAGGGTAATAGAAAAAGATGGTATAGAATATGAGACGCATTTAACTAAAAAAGGAGCTAAGCTAATACAAGGGTTTATAAAGCTACTACCTAAAGCCCATTTAGATCTATTGAACGCTGACTTAGAAAGTAGAGGGTATTTTAATAAAAACGAAGATGGAGATATAGTAGAGCCTTTTGAAACTTACGCAGAGGAATACCTTGCTCATTACCATGACTTAGTGGTTAACAGCAAAAAGATATCTTTAAG